>Ga0209694_1000094_pt1 | contig 166462 bp, 109 predicted proteins | sample GluameincwithD2O_FD_187499 | JGI IMG/M metagenome (GOLD analysis project Ga0209694, IMG submission 187499) | Mouse cecum microbial communities from Vienna, Austria - Glucosamine amended microcosms incubated with D2O (SPAdes) (version 2) | ecosystem: Host-associated > Mammals > Digestive system... | reverse complement strand
AAGCAACGTTCAGCCCACGTTTAATTGTTCGTCCGCGAAAATTCTGAAAGAATTTTCTGTGGAATGTATTTATATTATAGGAAGTTCGGAGAACTTTCCTATAATATAAAAATAGACGTTCTATTTAAGAACGTCTTCTTTTTTGTTTATTTTAAAGTTTGATATATGTATTGATGTTATTGGTATTAATGCTATTATATATGGAATTATATATCTTGATTTTGCTTCCCATAAGATATGAAATGCAAATCCTCCTATAAAAATTGTTAATAAAAATATTACTTCTAATGAAAGTTTTTTTCTATTTTGTATTATGATTATTAAACTGCTGGATGTTATTAATAAAAGTGTTACTTTTTGATAAAATGTTACTGGATTTTCAGCATTTTTTAATATTTTATTTTCTCCGATGTTATTATTCCAAAATGCTGAATATGTATTTTCTCCCCACATTGATGCTAGCTTTTTAGTGTAAAAATCTGCTGTGTATTTTATATTTTTTGATAAATATTTTACTCTTTCTTTTATCTTTTCTTTATATTCATTTTCTATATTTTCTTTTTGGTGTAGTGCTGGTTCGGCTATAGGTTCGTTGTACCATCCGTTTCCTCTCCATGATTCTTCCATTGCCATTAAAATAAAACTTGCTTTTGGATATCCTTTATTTTTATCTAAATTATATTTTTGAAAATAATAGTTTTCTACTAAATTCGCTGGAACGAATGAGATTATTAAATATATTGCTATTATTATTAAGTTTATCGCACTTTTCTTCCATTCTGTTTTATTAAATTCTTTTATTAAATTTAATATTAAATATACTACTGTTGCTATTATAAATATTAAACTATTCATTCGCATCATATATGCAAAAGCTGTTAGTATTGCTGCTATTACTATGTGTTTTATTTTTTTGCTTTGTGTATATTTCATTATATAATATACTGCAAATAGTGATAGCCCTAAGCTTGGAATGTCTCCATATATAAATGTTGTTAGCATTAATAATGGTGCACATGTTAATATTAATATTATTGGTAAGGTTGTACTTGTTTTGTATTGTTTAGATAGTTGATTACATATCTTGTATATTGCAAAAATAATGGCTAAATTTCCAATTATATTTACTACTCTTAGTATTGCTATTACATCAAAATATGTCATTTTAAAGGCTAATTTATATACATATGCTAAGTGTATTTGTTGAGGATATTTTTCTATATATTCTTTTAGTGTTATTCCTGCATACGTTTTATTGTTTAGAAATTCATTATCGTCTCCTCTATAAAAGGTTTGTGCTAGGTTTGCTACATGTATTGAGTCACCGCCTATTCCTGGTCTTACTAAAATTATCCATAATATACTTAATATAATGTATATTACTAATGCTGCTATAAATATATTTTTTCTAATCTTTTTTTCTTTTTCGCTTTTTTCTAACTTTTTGTCTAATTTTCTTGTTATAAAATATATTAATATCCCTACTAATATAATTGAAATTATGTAAAATATATTATTATAATTTATTATTACATGTTCTGATAAGTCTAGTTTGGCTGTAAATATTAAGTTTATTCCTGTTACAATTAATAGTGAAATTATTCCTATTATATATATGATTTTTTTCATTTTTTCTCCCTTTATCTTAATGTTTATCCTAATAAATTATATTATATTTTTTATATTTTTCAACTTTTTGAGCAAAAAAAAACTCACAAATGAGTGAGAAAAAAAATAATGATTTTTATTTTTTAGTTTGGTGTTACAAATGGGTTACTCCGCCGCCGCTCATGAATCTTCCGAATTTGGTGTCATACCTGAACCCGGATATGTTATTTTTGAAGCCATAGCTCTCTTCTTTCAGTTTGTCACTGTCATACTCATACTTATAACTTTTGTACGAAACAATTTCATCCTGAAAGTAGATGGCTTCTCCGGCATCGATGTGAGATGGCTCACTTTCGTGCTGAAAACAACCGATGTTCTCCGGTGCACCGAACTCTTCGACCTGGATATATGGCCGGAATACCACAAATTCTTGCCTACAGGAAAGACTTGCGATATAGATGGGTGATTTGATATGTGAATGCTCTACTTCCAGCTTGTACGCATCATAATTTATTCCATCTACCATCATGCATCCGTACTCCTCAAGGGAGTTAATCTGCACACCTCCTGTTTTTGCAAGTTTTTGGATTCTCTCGGCCAGCCACTCGAAATTCACGTCGGTTCGTGAATGAAATCCGTTTGGATATTTCTTCCGGATCTCTTCCAGTAGCTCCTCTTTGTCGGGGATCTCTGTGAAATACGGTGCTCCATCAAGGCCTCTTACACTTGGCTTACTGTCCTTATCAAATAGTATCTCGATAAGTCCACAACCAGGCGTGAGGTATTGAAGTTTGTTTTGCACGCAATCACATTCTTCGTACGTCCACTTCATGTTGTCACCACCTTTTTTTCTGCCAACAGTTTGGCGATACAAGTTAATTAGTTGCCAATATATATTATATCATGTTTACATAATGTTGTAAATATTTGGCATAAAAAAACTAGCATATATTATGCTAGTTTTAAATTTATGGATTTGTTTGTTCTGGTGGTGTTGGTTCTACTACTGGTATGCTTGGAGTAGGTGTTGGTTCTGTAGGTGTTGGTGTTGGTTCTTCAGATGGTGTTGGTTCTACTACTGGTATACTTGGAGTAGGTGTTGGTGTAACTACTGGAGCAACTGCTTTTTTGGTTCCTACTCTTACAACTTTTGTTATTGTTGCATATGTATCTGTAGATAGTTGAACTTTATCTACTCTTCCATCTGGATAATATAAATATTTATATGTTACGCTTCTATATCCATTCATTCCTGCTGTTGTTACTTCTTGTCTTCCTTCTTCCATATTTGGATCTTCTATTGTGTTTACTGGACATGGTATTGTTGCTGTTGTTGTTGCTACTATTGATACTCGTGGCTCACTTTCTTCTTTTATTCCTGATATTGATACTGTAGCTACTCCACCGTTTATATATGCTGTTATTTTTACTGGATATTTTCTTGGATTTTTAAATTTAAAATCTAAGGCTCCATATGATACTGTAGCATCTCTTCCTGGGTCAACATATCCTGCTCCATATGAATGGTTATGTCTTTCTACTATATCTAAGTTTGCTAATACTACTGTATTGTAAAGTGTTGATGATATTTGGCAGATTCCGCCACCTAAACCATCTTCTACTCCTGAACTTGTAAATATATGTGCTTCTCTAAATCCGTTTTCTATTGATCTTTTTCCTACAGTTTGATTATATGAAAATGTTTCGCCTGGTTGTAATACATAATTATTTATTTTTTTGCAGGCTATTGCTAAGTTTGTACTTCTGTTTGAGTTTCCTGCATCATATCTTGTTGTAAATGTTGCTAATACATCTGGAAATGCTCTTGAACCTAGGTCTGCAACAGTAATTCCTGCTTTTGTTACTTTTAATGGAATTATATATTCTTCTTTATCTTCTTTTAATAAATTTTTAATTTCATCCATTGTTATAGCAAAGTCAATTCCGTCTTTATCTACTACTACTTGGAATGGATCTTCTACTATATATGCGTCTTGTGGTTCTGTATGTACTTGATTATAAATATCATCAATATCAATTTCTTTTGCTTTTTGATCTTTTACTTCTATTTCTTTTTCTTTTGGAAAACTTTTAGATATATTAGTTATTGATTCTTTGATATCTTTTTCCATTTTTTCTTTATTTAGTATAATTCCATCTGTTCCTTTTGTTATTATTAATTCCTCTTCTTCTACGCTATAGGCATATTCTTTTACTACTCCTGGTAACTCTAAATTTGTATCTGTTAAGAATTTATCTAAATTTTCTTCATTTAAATTTACTGCTAAATCAATGTCTTCTTTTTTAAATTTTCTTTTTATAACTTCAAAATTATTTTGAAAAATGTTTCCGTTTCTGCCCTTACTTACTGCTTTATCTACTGCTTCTTGGATATTTGCTTCTATTTCTAGTTGCTCCATCGGAAATTCTTTTGTATATTCTTTATACTTTAGTAGTATCGTTGCTTCTTGCCTTTCTTTTACACTTTTTTCTATTAATTTATATGCTTCTTCTTTATTTAAACCAGAAACATCAATTCCGTCTATTGTTATTCCTTTAATTATTTTTGAGTTTGTCATACTAGTAAAGGCAAATCCTGTAAACAATAGTAAAAAAAGTACAATTGCTACTATTGCTATTATAGATATTTTTATAGTTTTTTTTCTTTTTTCTACCATTTGTTCAATATATTCTTTTGAATTTGATGGTACTTTTGGTGCGTTTGGCTTTTTTTGAGCGTGCTCTGTTCTTCTTTTTCTTGGTGTTTTTGATGTGTCTGATGTGTTTACTACTTTTTTACTTCCGCTTTTTACTATATCTTTTCTATCTTCTTTCATTTTTCCCTCCACTACTTTTTAGCACTTCTATCATAGCATATTGATTTTTTTTATTCAATAGTTTAAATTTCTAAACTATCTTTACTAGACATTTTATTTTTTTATATATATAATATACATAAATATTATTAAGGAGTGGTATCATGTTAGGGAATTTACTTTCAAATATTAGAGAAAAAAAAGGGTTATCAAAAACTAGTATATCTGAGGTAACTGGAATTAATGTTGGTCATTTAACTCATATTGAAAAGGGTGAGCGTAATCCAAGTCAAAAAGCTTTAAGAGATATTTGTAGAGCTTTGGATATACCATATCAACCTGTTTCATACACATATGACAAAGAACTAACAGAAGAACAAAAACGTTTTAATTTAATCGATTCTGTGCCTTATAACACTGTGCCTTTAGTTACTGGAGTTATGGATATGGTTATTTGTCCTTCATCTATACCTGATGCTTCAATGGCTTTTATTATGCCTGATGATACGATGAAAGCATCTGTTCCTAGAGGATCTGTTGTTTTTGTTGAATTAAATACTATTCCAGCTCATCGTGAATTAGGATTATTTAAATATCAAGATTCTATTGTAGTTAGAAGAGCAATTTATAGAAAATATAAAATTATCTTAAAAGCTGATAATTTACTTACTAAAGATATTATTATTGAAGATGGATCACAACTTACTATTATTGGTAAAATTCATGTCGAAAATTAACATTTATTTTACAATAATATAACATTTAAATGTTTTTTAACCTTTTGAGTATAAAATGTATTGAAACTATTTTTTATTATGTTTATAATATTTTTAGCAAATGATAAGGAGTTATTAATTATGGAATTAGTTAAAAATATATTTTTCAATACAGATAAATTGACACCAAATTCAAACATAAAAATCTCATATACTGGGAAATTTTTTCAAGACAATTCAAATGAAGTTTATCTTCATTTTGGTTTTGGTTCTGATTGGGAAAACGTTTCAGATGTAAAAATGGAAAAATCTGAACTTGGTTTTCAAATTGAAATAAATCTTCCTGAAAATGATTCTTTACGTTTTTGCTTAAAAAATGAAAATGGAGAATGGGATAATAATAATGGAGAAAATTATATTTTTCCTATCGAACATATTGAAACTAGTTTAGTAGTTCAAGATGAAAATGCTTTTAATTTAGCTTCTCCTAGAAAACTTAGACGTTCTTATATTATTTCAAAGAAAATTAAATTAGCTATATATAAGATTATTCATTACTTACCAAAACTTGTTTCAGGAAATTATAAAAAGAAATCTGAAAATGAAAATATTTAATTAAACAGCAGAGCAAAGTTTAATACCTTGCTCTGCTATTTTTATGTTATTATCCAGCCTCCATTTGGAGATATTACTTGTCCTGTTGTGAATTCATCTTCTATTAGCCATTTTGCTGTTTTTGCTATATCTAGTGGTTTTCCTATCTTTCCTAAAGGTGTTTGGTTTTCTATTTCTTTTATCTCTTCTTTAGTAAAATCGGAAATCATTTCTGTATCAATTAATCCTGGTGCTATCGAGTTAACTCTTATATTTGATGGTCCAAGTTCTTTAGCTAATCCTTTTGTTAATCCATCTATTCCTGCTTTTGTTATTGAATATGCTACTTCGCAAGATGCACCTACTAATCCCCATATTGAAGAAATGTTTATTATACATCCAGATTTTTCTTGTATCATATATTTTGATACTTCTTGTGACATTGCTATTGCTGAATAAAGATTAGTTTCTATTATTTCTTTTATTTGTTCATCTTTTAAATCTGTAAATGGTCCCCATACTGAAATCCCAGCATTATTAATTAGTACATCTATTTTTTTATATTTATCTATAGTATATTTAACTAGACTTTGACATTCTTCTCTTTTCGATACATCTGCTTGAAATATATCTATTTCTATATTTTCTTTTTTTAGCTCTTCTTGTAATTCTTTAGCTTTTTCTTCTGATTTGTTGTAATTTGCTATTATTTTGTTTCCTTGTCTTGCTAAATATTCTGCCATGCTTCTTCCTATTCCTCTTGATGCTCCTGTTATAATAATTACTTTTGACATTTTTTCTCCTATACTTGTACTTATTATTTTTTTCTATTATACACTGATTTGAGTTATTTGTATATCTATTTATCTTTGATATGTACTATTTTGTCTAAAAAACTCGCTCTTTCTATATGTAAAAAAAAGCCAACAATTAAGAGATTATCTCAAAACTGTTGACTTTAAGATGGAGCCACTTGTCCGAATCGAACGGACGACCTACTGATTACAAGTCAGTTGCTCTACCAGCTGAGCTAAAGTGGCAATATAAAATTGGTGACCCCTACGGGAATCGAACCCATGTCTCCGCCGTGAAAGGGCGATGTCTTAACCGCTTGACCAAGGGGCCATAAATCTCAGATTTGTTCTGAGATTTGGTGAGCTATCCGCGACTCGAACGCGGGACAACTTGATTAAAAGTCAAGTGCTCTACCACCTGAGCTAATAGCCCATTAACAGTTGCTTTTATGCAACTGCTTTTATATGATACAACACTTTTCTTTACTTGTCAACATTTTTTCAATATTTTTTAAAATATTTTTTCACTTTTTATACTTATAATACTATTTTTTTGTAGGTAATATTTTCTTTTTCTAAAATTTCACTTTCTCTATCTGAACATGTGAATATTAAAACTTGTCTATTTTCTTGGTTTGATAAATATTTTAAGCTTTCTGTCATTCTTTCATTGTCATAATATGAAAAGCTTTCATCTATTATTATTGGCATATTTTCTTCTGATATTTCTTTTGTAGCACTTATTCTTAATGCTAAGTATATTAGATCTATGGTTCCTGTACTTAATCTTTCTATAGGCATATATTGTCCATTTTCTACTTCTATTTGCAAATTATTTTCGCTATCTAGATATAGTTTTGAATATTTTCCTTTTGTTACTTGAACTAAAATATTTTTTAGCTCTTCTATAAAATCTGGCGTTATATTTTCTTTCATTTCTTGATATGCATTTTCTATTTCTTGTTTTACCATTTCATATATCTGATTAAGTTCAACTAATTCTTTTTTTTGCTCATATAGGTTTTCTAATTTTTCGTCTATTTCTACTAAGTAATCTAATTGTTTTAATATATTTTGGTTATCTACTTCTATTGTTTTTTCTGTTATTTTATATTCTGTTAATTCTTTTTCTTTTTCACCTATGAATTCCACAATGTTTTCATATTTTGTGGATAATATATCATCTATTATTTCTTCGTCTATTTCTTCAATAAATTCTTGTTTTATTTCTTGTTCTGCTGTTTGTTCTTGTATTTTTATTTTTTCTTCTTTTTCTTCTATCTCTAACTTTTTCTCTTTGTATTCATCTTCTATTTTTGATAGTTCTTCTTCTAATAAATTTTTTTCTTGATATCTTTTTCTATTATTCTTTTTAATTTGTTGTTTTATTTTTTGTTTTTTATTAAATATGATTCCAAATATTAATAGTGGAATTATATTTAACAAAATAGCCATATATTTCTTTAAATAGATGCTTAAACTTGTTATAGCAATAATTATTAATATTATTGCTAAATATCCAAATTTGGAGCTTTTAAATGCTTCTTGCTTACTTTCTTCTAGGTTGCTTATCTTTTCTTCTAATTCTTTTTTTCTGTTTTCATTTTTTAGTAGATTTTCTTTAGAAATTTTAATTTTTTCTTTTTCTAACTGATTTTTTTCTAAATTTATTTTTTGTTTTCTTAATATTTCTAAAACTGTTTTACTTTCTTCTAAATCTATTTGTAGATTTTCTTTTTGTGTTGCCATATCATATTTTTGGTCTTCATATATTGATATTTCTTTTCTTTTTGCTTCATTTTCTTCTATTGATGTTTCTACTATATTTAGTGGTCTTCCTGTGCTTCTATTGTTTCCAATTTTCTCTAATTGCTCTTTATTTAATTTTTCAATTGCTTTTTTATAGGATGTTGTTTCACTACCTGTTGAAACTATATTGCTTAATCTTTGAATTATGTTGTTTTTCATTGTGTTGGATAATTTTACATTTTCTTGTTCTGATACACAGCTTGCTAAAAAATTATCTTCTGTTATTCCTGTTTGTTCGTAGAAAAATAAGCTTTCTTTACTTTTATCTATACCATATTGTTTGGTTACATCATTTTTGTCTTTATCATATATTGTAGGCATTTTTTTCTTGAATTCTCTGTATATTTCGTATTCATTATTATTATCTAAAGTATATGTTAATTTTCCTGAGTATTCGTCTTTTTCCCATGGTTTATATTTATCAAAGTCTGGTATTGTTTTTCCATTTTTGTTTTTTGATATTCCATAAAACATTGATACTATGAATTTTAACAAGGTTGATTTTCCTGACTCATTTTTTCCTGAAATTATATTTATATTGTCGGAAAACTCTATTTCTGTATTTTCTAATTTTCCAAAACTATTTATTTTCAGTTTTTTTATTTTCATTATAATACCTCTAATCCTATCTCAATTGCCTTTTCAATAAACTCTTTATCTAAATTTTCATCTTCTTGTTTTTTTAGCATTTTTCTTACAAATATACCTTTTATGTTGTTTTCTTTTTGCAGGCTTTCTATGTCTATTCCTATTTTTGTTTTGTCTTTTATTTTTATAATATTTTCTATTTGCAAAGTCTTTTTTATTTCGTCTATATCTATTTTAAAAAATCTTTTTCCTGTTATTATTATTTTATAAAAATTTTCTTCTTTTAATTCTAATTCTTCTATTTGTGTTATTATATCTTCATTTGAACTAAAATTTGTTATGTCGATTTCTTTTTCTTCAAATTCTCTTTTATCTACTGGAATAAATTCTACTTCTAATGAGTTTTTTTCTAGTTTTCCTACTAGCATACCTCTTTGTCCAAGTTCGTCAAATCCTAGACTTACAATTGATCCAGGATAAAAAATTTCTTGATTTTTTTCTTCATTATAATATGGTTTATGTATGTGTCCTAATGCTATATAATCAAATCCAAGTTTTTTTAATTTGTGGCTTTTTAGTGGGTTATATTCTCTTTCTTCTGTGCTTCCTTCAAGTGCTCCGTGTGTTAATAATATATTTATGTCTTTTTTATCTTCTATTTTAATTTCTTCTATTTCTGATTCTTTACAATAGAAATCTGTAAATCCATATCCATAAATATGAGTTTTTTCATCTATGTCTATTTTTTCAATTTTTTCTTTAAATATATGTACATTTTCTGCCCAATTATATGTTGCATAAAAAGAATTTTGTATATATGGATCGTGATTTCCTGGTGATATAAATATTTGTGTATCTGGTATTTCTAAAAATAGATTGTTAATGTATTCTATGCTAGATTTTTTTATATAATTTTGTTCATATAAATCTCCTGCTATTAGCAATATTTCGATATTATTTTCTTTTACATAATTAATAATATCTCTCATAGCTTTTCTTTGTTCAATTCTTCTTTTGGTTGGTAATCCTTCTATTTGTCCTAGGTTATCAAATTTTGCGTCTAAATGAAGGTCTGCTATATGTACAAATTTCATTTTTTCTCCTTAACTATTTTATACTAATATCTAAAATATAATAAAAAAATATCGCTTTGATTATATCAAAACGATATTTTATAGTCAATATTTTTCAAACATTTGTTTTAGTTATTTACATCATTTAAACTTCCAAATAATTCATCAAATTTTGCTTCTAATTCTTTTTGTATATCTACTACTTCTTTTTTAGGTTCTTCTTTTGGTGTTTCTACTGGTTCTAATGGTAGTTCCATAGGTATATCAAAAGGATCTGTAGTTTTATTTTCTTCTTGTTTTGGTGCTTCTGATTTTATTTCTTTTGGTACCTCTGTTTTTGATGCTTCTTCTTTTGGTTCATCATCACTAAATAAATCATCTAATTGTTCTATTTTTGTTACTTCTTTTTTCTCCTCATCTTCTACATAAGGGTTATATGGATTATATTTTCTCCATTTTCCTCTATCTACGTCTTCTCTAGTGTTATGATCTACTTGGTAAGGCTTAATAGTTTTTTCTGTTGAGTATTTATAGTAATAGTACTTTTGAGCTTTTATTGGTTTTATTCCTTTTTCATATATAATACACTCATCTACGTCCATTCTACGTAGTTCGTCTGCTGTTAGTAATGCTCTTGCCATATTTTGATCTGATACGCTTTTTCCTTGTTTCCAGTCTTCTCTATCTTTATTTACTGATTCGCTTTCTCTGAATATTGTTTTTTCTCCTAAAGCCTTAGAGAAATATTCAACTGTTTTTTGTGAGTTACTTCCTAAGAAAAGGTGAGTATCACAGTTACCCATGATTGTTTCATAAGATTTATCATAAACCGCTTCTAATTGGTCTAAGTTTTGTAATATAACGCTAAATGAAATCTTTCTACTTCTTGATGTTGATATTTTTTTGTCGAAGTCTGGTATTTTACCGATGTTAGCAAACTCGTCTAGTATGAAATATGTAGGTACTGGAAGTGCTCCTCCGCATTCATCTGCATAGTCATATAATTGTTGTATCATTTGTGAGAAGAATATTGTTAATAAGAAATCATATGCAGCGTGTGTATCTGATGATATAACGTATACTGCTGTTTTTTCTTTTCCTATTTCTTCGAAATCTATTGTATTTGTTGATGTTAATTCTGCTATTTCTCTTGAATCGAATTTACCTAGTTTTGATTGTAATGATGATAGAATTGATCCATATGTTTTTTCTGGAGCAATTTCTATAGATTTATAGTTCATTCTAGCTGGGTGGTCAAATGGTAATTGATTCATTAGGTTTGTTAATAAGTTATCTCCACCATTGTTATTTGCAGCTCTTACTAGCTCTGCACAGCTTGATAGGTTTTGCTCTTCTACAGGTCTTACTGCTTTTAGATAATATATTAATGCTTTTAATAGCATTTCTGCCATATCGTCCCAATATGGATCAGATGATTTTACTGACTCTCCTTGACCTTTAACTATTGTATTTGCTACAACGTCAACGTCTATTTCGTTTTTTATATGTAATAATGGATTATATCCATCACTTTTTTGTGGTCTTACTAAGTTTAATACTTTGATTTTATATCCTTTTTCTTTTAAGTATCCTGCTGTTTTGTCATATAATTCACCTTTTGGGTCTGTAAATACGTATGACCCTAATAATTGGCATGCATTTGGAATAACGTATGATGCAGATTTACCAGCACCAGATCCGTCCAACAACTAATACGTTTACGTTTCCTCTTTTATCTACTGGTAAATAATTTTTTTCTGCTAATATTATTCCTTCTTTATTACTTAATACTTTATATTGTTCTCCATTTGTGCACCAATCACTTGAACCATTTTCTATTCCGTCATATTCGTGTTTTGGTAATGCTTTAGATATTCCCATTATTACTGCTAACAAGTATACAAGTGTGAATTTCCAAAGTACTCCGAAGAATTGTCCTTCTGATTCTCCTACTATACATAGCCCTGTGCTTTGAAGTGGTGTAACTATGTATTCGCCTAATGCTGGGAAAAATACTTCCCAACTTTTATCTCCGCCATGAGCCATTTCCAGCTTCTAATCCTTCTTTTATTGACATTCCCATAGGCGCAACAAATACTATGACCAATATTAGCCATAGTATGAACGATACGATTAATTTTCCTTTTATTTTTTTGATGGCTTTAGCAATTTTTTCTCCAAATGTCATATTACTTCACCCTTTTCTTTAGTTATTATTACATTTTACGTTCTATCTGTCGCCTTCATTATTTTGTTCATATTTTTCTTGTGCTCTTCTCTCTAATTCAGCTTTTTCTCTTGCTGCTCTTTGTGCTTCATTTTCTGGTACAGTAGTTGCTCTTTGTGCTCTTCCAACTTGTCTATCAACTACTATTGTTACTCCATTTTCATGTAATTCTGCAGCTGTAACTGGAATTAGTGAATCTCCTTGTTCCCCTGGTTTGATTCCTTCTCTAATTTCTGGTGCTGGTACTACTGTTGCACTTGTAACGTCTTTTCTTGTTGTTTCAAATCCAACTGGTGCTACTTCACGTGCATTTGTAGCTATTACTCTACACTCTTCAGTTTTACTCATTAATAATTTAGCTTCTTCTGGAGTTAAGCGATCTTTACTTTGAGTATTATTCATTTCCATTTTCCCCTTTCGCTAGTTTCTATCCTTGTTTATCTGTAATTTCGAACATTACGTATGTTTTATTGGCCTGTAATGTGCATTTTCCTTTTACTTCATTTGTTTTTTCATCAAAGTATAGCTTTGGTTTTACTTCATCTGTAGTATCAGGATCTATTATTGTGATAGGCCTTTTTAAATTTGGTGTATATTCAAATTCTCTAAATTCTGTTTCATTTTCATTGTATAGTGTTTCAAATTTCATTGGAACTGGAGTGTTAGAAACTCTAACTATATTTGTACGCGTTTCTAAAAAGCCATTATTTACAACAACTCGGTCTTTTCCGAATGAGAATATGACTAGTTCGTTTCCTTCTGGTGCAGGATCCATTAAAAAGAAGGTTTTCTTTTTATTTTTTCCTATATATTCCTCAGAATATTTTAGTCTTTCTATTGTAAATTTTGGTGATTTGTCTAAAAATTCTTTTTCTGTTTTATTTACCTTATATATTACAGTGTTTATTGCCTCTGGCTCTGTAATACTAAAGTGTTTTCCGAAAATTTCTTCCATTTTACACCCCTTCTATACAAAAAAATTGTATTTTATCCTTCGTATAATTAACGTACCTCTCAATTATACTACTTTTTAGTTATTATGTCAACAATTATATACTCTTGATTCTTCTTGGATTAAATTTACTTATTTCGTTTAATTTTTTGAATAATTTTAGTTCTTCTTCAGTGGTTGATTTTGGCATCATGATTTTTACCACTGCTATTAAATTTCCTCTGCCACCTTTTCCGTCTTTGTAGCCTTTTCCTTTTATTGTTATTTTATCTCCGCTTTGAATTCCTTTTGGAATTTCGACTTCTATTTCTTCATCTATACTTATTACATTTACTTTAGTACTTAAGGCTGATTCCCATGGTGTTATTAATAAATCTGTGTATAAATCTATTCCTTGTAATTTTAAGTTTGGATTGTCTTTTATTTTTACTTTTATAAATAGGTCTCCATTTTTACCGCCGTTTTTTCCTTGCTTTCCTTGACCTATTATTCGTACTTTTTCGTTATTTCTAATTCCTGCTGGAATTTTTATATCTATTTTTTTGCTTCCATTACCTATAGTTTTAAATTCTAGACTTTTTGTTGCTCCAAAAAAGCTTTCTGCTATAGTAATAGTTATTTCTGTATTTATGTCTTCGCCTCTTAATATATTATTTTTTTGAACAGTTTCTTTTTCTGTTTTACTTTTTTTCTCTCCAAAAAATAGTCCAAAAAAGTCTTTAATTTTAGCATTTTGATATTTTGCACTTTGTTTTTTTCTTCTTCCTATATAGTAGTTCCATAATCTATCATATTTTCTTCTTTGTTTATCATTAGATAATATATTATAGGCTTCTCCTATGTCTTTAAATCTTTCTTCTGCTTTTGGATTATTGCTGTTGACGTCTGGATGGTATTTTTTTGCTAAATCTCTATAAGCATTTTTTATTTCTTCTATGTGTACTTTATTGCTTTCAAATCCTAATATTTTGTAATAATCCTTGATTATCATTTAACATCCTCCAAGATTGGCTAATTTCGTTTGCATTATATCACAGTTTTTTTTAATTTGAAACAGCTTTTTACTCTTTTTTCGGACTTTTTTTACTTTATTTATTTTTTGTTGTTTTTCTATTTTTGCAAATGCAAAAAGCAGAGGAGGCCCTCTGCTTTTTGTTATACTTTTTTGAAACCTCGTTTCCACATTTCATACCGAACACGGTTCTCCATTTCAGATAATCCTTCATAATGTTCTGTGATACATTGCCAGTCTTCTTCCACATAATCAAATTCGAAGTCTTTTATTTTATCATACTCATCTAGTGCATCTGCTATTCCTAGCTCTAATTGCATAAAAAAACTTTTTGGATTTTTAGAATCATATGCAATTATATAATAGTCTATTTGAGTTTCATATTTGTAGGTAATATTGCCTACTTCGACTCCGAAAGCTTCTTGATATATGCGTATTATGTTTTCGACTTTCTCACAAAACTGTATGCCTTTTTCGATTTTCTGTTTTTGTATCATATTGTGTAGGTATAAAATTGTTATCACAACAATTGACAATACTATTATTTGTTCGTACCGCATAGTTGTACCTCCAGATTTTTGTTTTACTATTATACTGTGATTTTTTCTATTTTGCAAGTACGAAATTTATTATTTATTTCTAAATTCCCTCTCTTTTCTATATTTGATGAATATCTTTCAAATTGACGATATTATGTAAACGTAGTATAATATGTATATGGGATTATTCGCAAGAGGAGATGAATGTTTTGCCAGCAACAATGGAGGTACCTTATGAAAGGCTCGAAAAAGATTATATTTCTGTTCACCCTGTTGTTCTTTCTTCTGTTTCTTGGCGGTTGCGGTAAAAATACTATCTACATGTCTGACATTATTACCGCCGCTTCACTTGAAGCAGAACCCGCAAATTGGAAATCTGATGAATCGCTTCTTTTGCTTGCCGATGCTACTCTTCCTTCTGAGCTTCAAAAAGCTTATCTGGATTTGATTAGCAAAGGTTGCAATGAGGTTATTCTGAAAGATCCTGAAGGATGGCGGGCTCCTGTATCGTCAAACGAAAATGGCATATACGTTGGAAGTGAGGCTAATAACCTTAAGTTTTTTCAAAGCTCTTCTGGAAACATTGTTGAAATAGGAAAAGTATACAGAACCTTGTATCGCTCTGAATATTTCGATGGTGAATCTCGGAAAGCATACAATGCCATCGAACTTGACTACAGTGTTGATGACCCTACTTTAATAAAATTGGCTGTTACCGGTGATTTTTCTATACTGTATAATACTGAGAGCAATTCTTATCAGTGTATGCGCTATGGTCAAATTATTGGAACGAGTATGGTCACCAACTTTGAGGCTGCAATCAATGCGGAAAAGACGCCTTCGGCATATGGAGCAAACAAAGGCTTCATTTATGACAATGAAATTTATATTCCTGTTATTGAAAAAGATGGCTCGAATATAACTTTTTCTATTGTCAAACAATCTGACTTTCAGCTGTCTATTGATTCCCTTTCTTATGTGGATATAAAGATAGGCGGTCTTGAGGCAAAAGCTTGTGAAATAATAGTAAATTGAGCTTTGCCTGTCGAAATTTGCTTCTTGTTAACCCCACACATATATTGGCAAAACTGAATAATCTCCAACACCTACAGCAAAAGCATCTCTAATGAGATGCTTTTGTTTCTTTTATATATTCATTTCTAGCTTCTAGTGTTTTAGGATCTATTGTTTTTTGCTTTTCTATTCTTTCTATTATTGTTCTATCCATACATCTTATTACTGCTGCTTTTAGGTCTTTTTTTGCTAGTTCATAAGTTTCTTTTGTTCCTTCATATTTTCTATCTGCTCCGCAAGAATCTGCTACAAATAATATTTCTGAAAGTAGTGACATTTTAGATGTGCCTTTTGTATGATTTTCTATTGCTTCTAGCATTTCATCATCAAATTCAAACTTTTCTTTTGCTATTATTGCTCCTACTTTTCCATGTAATAAGCTTGGGTGTTCTTTTTCTATTTCAGTTATTTGTAAATTGTTTTCTTTCATAATTTTGATTTTTTCTTCATCAGGCAATTCTTTAGCAATGTCATGAGCTATGCCTATTAGTCTTGCTTTTTTTACATCAGCTCCATAGATTTTTGCAAATTCAACACATCTTTCTTCTACACATTGTGAATGATAAAATCTTTTTTCTGATAATGCTTTTTTTACTTCTTTTATTACTTCTTCGTATTTTTTCATATTTTACCTTTCTATTGCTAGTTCTATTAATCTATCAATTAGTTCTTGATATCCAATTCCAGCTGCTTCAAAAAGCTTTGGATACATGCTTATTTTTGTAAATCCTGGCATTGTATTAATTTCATTTAATATTAATTCTCCATCTTCTTTTAAGAAGAAATCGACTCTTGATAATCCTTTTCCTTCTACTGCTATAAATGCTTTTTCAGCTAGTTCTTTTATTTTTTCTCTTGTCTCTGGTTTGATTTTAGCTGGAATTATCGTTCTTGATTGTGGATTATTGTATTTTGCATCATAGGAATAAAATTTTTCTGCTGCTAATACTTCCCCTACTTCTGAAGAAATAACTTCTTTGTTTCCTAATACTGCACATTCTAGCTCTCTTCCTTTTATTTCTTCTTCTATTAGCATTTTGTCATCGAATTTTTCTGCTATTTTTATTGCCTTTATTAGTTCTTCTTTATTTTCTGCTCTACTTACTCCGAATGAAGATCCTTCACTTGTTGGCTTTATGAACATTGGATATCCTAACTTTTCTTCTGCTACTCTTACTATTTTATTTATTGTTTTTTCTTCTTTTTCTATTCCTTCTGTATAATAGTTGTTTCTTCTGTGTACTGTTATTGATTTTGCTACGTTTATTCCTGCAAGTGATACTATTTTTTTAGTAAATTCTTTATCCATACATACTGATGATGCTAACACTCCACATCCTACATATGCAATCTGTTCTGTTTCTAGCATTCCTTGAATACATCCATCTTCCCCATATTTTCCATGTAATACTGGAAATACTACATCTTGACTTTTTATTGCTTCTGTTAATGTATTTTGTGGTTCTAAATCTGAGTTTTTCATATTTTCAATTTCATCGATTTTCCCAGTATATTCATAAATTTTACCGTTTTGTTTTATAAATATTATCTTAATATCATATTTTTCTTTATTTATATTTTGTAATACTGATTTTCCTGACATTAGTGATACATCATGTTCTGAAGATTTTCCTCCTATCACTACAGCTACTTTTATTTTTGATAAAAAACCTTCATATATTTCACCAAAATTCATACTATTTGATGCTTTTAATAAAATTTTGTCTCCATCTTTGGCTACTTGCTTTAGTTTTTTAGTTGCTTGTAAGTTTGTTTTATATGAGTATACTTTTTCTTTTGGCATTCCTGATTCTATTGCCGCTTCTGCAATATATCGTGCTTCTTTTCCTACTGTTATTAATATATCTACATTATTTTTTACAACTTCTTTTCCTACTTTTTCATGTAATTCTTGCGAAAAATCTCCAACTTCTTTTATGTCTCCCAATACTGCTATTTTTTGTCCTTCTTTTAGTGATGCTAAGTATTCTAAACTTGGTTTTATTGATTCTAAACTTGCATTATAATAATCTTTTATTAGTAAAACATTTTTAGCTTTTTCAATTTCCATTCTGTTTTTGCCTTGTTCTACTTTGCTGATAGCTTCTTTAATTTTTTCCATTGGTATATTAAATTGACTTCCAACTGCTATTGCTGATAATGCGTTTAAAATAAATGCTTCTCCTGGTATGTCTGTTTTGCAATTATATTTTTTTCCGTTATATTCTATTTCAAATTCATTTTCTGTTTCTTTTATTTTTACGTTTTCAGCTGTATAATCGCTTTTTTCGTGAATTCCAAATGTGATTTTTTCTACTTTTTTGTCTTCTAAATTCCACTTATGTAATAGGTCATTATCATTGTTTATAATGATTTTTTCTTTTTCCATTCCTTCTAGTATTTCTAATTTAGCTTTTAATATATTTTCTCTTGAACCTAAGTTTCCTATGTGTGATGTTCCTATGTTTGATATTACACTTAGGGTAGGTTTTGCTACTTTAGTTAATTCGCTTAGTTCTCCAAAATGGTTCATTCCCATTTCTACAACTAATGCATCATGATCTTTAAGTCCCATAATTGTTAATGGCACGCCTATTCTGTTGTTGTGGTTTCCTTGTGTTTTTTGTACATTAAATTTTTTTGACATTACTGCTGATATAATTTCTTTTGTGCTTGTTTTTCCTACGCTTCCTGTTATTCCGATTACTGGAATATCATATAAGCTTCTTTTGATTCTTGCTGTTTCTAGTAATGTATCTTCTACATTTTCTACTAATACTACTGTTGCTAATTTTGAATATTTTTCAAGTTCTTCTTTTGTCAAAATATTCTCTTGAATGAAGCATATTTTAGCTCCTTTGTTTATTGCATCTTTGCAATAAATGCTTCCGTCTGTGTTTTCTCCTCTTAGTCCGTAATATGTGTCTCCTTTTTTGATTGTTCTTGTGTCAATGCTAACTTCTTCAATCTCCTCTTTTGCACTTCCACAAAGGATTTCTCCTTTAACTTTTTTTAGTACATCTTGTACGTAAAGTTTTTTCATAAAATCACCTTTTATTTCTCGATAGATTTGCTATATATTAATATTCACAAATACGTAATTATATTACCACTTTTTGCTTTTTTTGTAAATTTGACATAGTAAAATTTCTATATTATAATAAATACAGAAAATAAGGAGCCACAAAGTGTGGTATCATTAAAAGGTTTGATTAAAGAATCGCATCTCTAATGGTTAGCAGAGGTGCGATTCTCTTTATATGTAATTATAACTGTAGCTATAATTAAAACTAAAGAGATGATAGCAAGAACGATATTGCTAATTAATGATAAAATCAGTAATTTCAATAATGTTGCTTCTAACATACGCATCACCTCGCTTTCTTTATAGAATTGAGATGATACCACACTCTGCTTTTCCTCATTTTCTTCCAATATTATACATTTATTTTATTCAAAAATCAATATTTTATAAACATTTGTTTTGTTTTTTCTGTTGTAAAATTATTTACATTGTTAAGATTCCGCCTGGTGTTTCTCTTATTACTAAAATATTCTCTTCTCTTCCATTTTGTGCATTTACATATACTAAAAATTCAGTTTCATCTATTTTTCCTTTGAATTCATAACATAATATTTCTGTTTTCCATTCTGTTGGTATTATACTTAAGCTTTCACTTTGAATATTTAAATTTTGGTTTAGGTTTGCTTTTGCCTCTTCCAGGCTTATTTTTGGTGTCACATCTGTTCTTTCTGTGTGTGAATTTAAATATCCGCTTGTTTCGATACCTAAGACTTCTCCATTATCCATTGCTATTTTAACTTTTATTAAGTCTGGATATACTGATATTTCTCCTTGTTTATATAAATAGTTGATTGTTATTATATTTTCTTGTATTTGAAAATAACTTTCATTCATATTTTCGAAGCCTATTTGTGCTAAAAATTCTTTTCCTATTTGGTTTGCTTCTTCTCTTGTTATTTTTTCTTCGGCTATATCTCTATCTTTGTTATATAGCACTACTTTTCCGCCTTTTTTAGATATTGATATATTAGCTATATTATTGTTTTTTTCTTTAATTTCAAATTGATATACTTCAATATTGTCTAAACTGATTTTTCCTTTTCTTGTTATTTTCTCTATATTATCTTTAAATATTTCTTTTACTTTTTCTTCTGCTTGTTCTTCTGTTATTTCTTCTCCTGTTAATCCTTTTTTCTCTGCTAATTCAATATGTTCGGAAAAAGCACCATCATATATTAGTCCTTCAAATTCGTTAAAATTGTTGTCTATATCTGTAAATGAAATGTCTGCTATACTTGATACTTGTCTTACATAATCATTGTCTGTATTTTTTAAATCATTCCAGGATATGCTTCCAATATTTATTTCTTCTTCCATTTGATTTAATCCGTCTTTTAATTTTACGCTATATTCATGTAATTTTTTTAAATTATCTAAGTCTTCTTGGCTTAATTTTTCTTTATATATATTTTTTCTTGATAAAGAGTAGCTATATTCACTTACTTGATTTAAAAATTTTGCTGTTTTGTTGAGTTGTTCAACATTTAATGGAATTTGTGATAAGTAACTTACTGATATATCTGCTTCTTTCCATACTCTAGTTAAACTTTCTGCTCCTGCTTCACTACTACTTGAAATTGTTGCTTTTGCTAAAAAGTTTTCCACATTTTCTACATGATCTGTTAATTGATTTAATGACATTGTATATATATTACTTTTGTCAATTTCATGTTTTTCATTTTGTATATTCATTTTGTATATTAAGCATCCTATTAATATGACTGATATTATGCTTATTCCTATTATCAGCCTAGTTTTGATATCACTTTTTTTATTCATATTCTCACCTTCTTTTCATATTTTCGTCTCAAAATACAGTTTTTATTCATTTTTATTTAAATTTGTGTTATAATTTTTTTGTTAGTTTATCTAACTTTTTTGAAAGGAATAAATATGAAAAAAATTCTTATTTTTTATGGTGCTTATGGTGGTGGTCATTTATCTGCTGCTAGAGCTATCAAAAATTATTTAGATACAAATTATCCTGAATGTGAAACTTTGATGATTGACTGTGTTGAATATATTAATAAATATTTAAATAAAGTCTCTACAACTGCATATAAAGAAATGGCGAAAAAAGCTCCTTGGATGTGGAAACGAGTTTATAATAATTCTGAACATGGTGCTCTTGCTAAAATTTCTAGTACTTCTAACAGATTAATGTCTAGAAAATTAAATCATATTTTGCAAGAGTTCGAGCCAGATTTAGTTGTTAGTACTCATCCTTTTGCAAATCAGATGTGTACTAATTTAAAAAAACATAAAAAAATTAAATGTAAAATTGCAACTGTTTTGACTGATATGGCTCCTCATTCTCAGTGGACTATTGATTCTGATTATATTGATTATTTCTTTGTTTCTAATAAGGAAATGAAAGAAATTTTATCTGATAATGGTATTGCTGATTTTAAAATTTTTGTTACTGGTATACCTCTTTCTGAAAGATTTAAATATAAATTTGATACTGATTCTATTTATAATGATTTTGGATTAGATAAAGAAAAAACTACTGTACTTTTCTTTGCTGGTGGAGAGTTTGGGCTTGGTAGAAAGCGTACAAGCTTGGTTTTTAGGGCTTTGATTAGGCTTTGTAAAAATTATCAAATTGTTGCTATTTCTGGTCGAAATAAAAAAATGTATTCAAAATTTAGAAAATTAGTTCAAAGTTATGATGTTGCTAATCGTGTTAAAGTTCTTGATTTTACTGATAAGGTTCCAGAGCTTATGTCTATTTCTAGTTTTGTTATAACTAAACCTGGTGGTCTTACTACTACTGAGGCTCTAGTTTCTGGAGACCCTTTGGTTCTTATTAATCCTATTCCTGGTCAAGAAGAGGAGAATGCTGATTTTCTTGTTAGACAAGGTGTTGCTATTTGGATTAAAAAAGATGATAATATTGCTAGAATTATTAAAAATATTTATAGACATCCTGAACATTTAGAAGATATGAAATCTAAAATTGCTGATTTGGCTAAACCTGATTCTACAAAGAATATTTGTGATATTTTGATGGAGACGATATAAAAAAATGCAGAGAATAAATTCTCTGCTTTTTTATATTTCTCTTCTTCCTTCCATGGCTTTCATAAGAGTTATTTCGTCTGTATATTCTAAGTCGCCTCCTACTGGAATTCCATGTGCTATTCTTGTTACTTTTATATTAAAAGCTTTTATTAATTTTGATATGTAAATAGATGTTGCTTCTCCTTCTACTCTAGGGTTTGTAGCAATTATTACTTCTTTTATTTCGTTATCTCTTATTCGGTCTAGTAGTTCTTTTATTTTTATCTCATCTGGTCCTATTCCATTCATAGGAGATATTGTTCCATGTAATACATGATATACTCCTTTGTATTCATGTGTTCTTTCCATTGCCATTATATCTCTTACGTCTTCTACTACACATATTGTGCTTTGGTCTCTTTTAGGATTTGAGCATATTGGGCATGGGTCTGTATCTGCTATGTTAAAACATGTTGAACAATATTTTAATTTTTGTTTTGCTTCTTTGATTGATGATATGAATTCATCTGTTTCTTCTGTAGACATATCTAACATATGAAAGGCTAGTCTAATTGCTGTTTTATGCCCTATACTTGGTAGTTTCTCGAAGCTTTCTATTAATTTTTCTATCGATGGTGAATATGCTGACATCTTTTACCTCTTTTTTACATTAATCCTGGTATATTATATTTTCCCATGCTTTCGTTTGTTGCATTATCTGCTTTTTGCATAGCTCCGTTTATACATGTTAATATTAGGTCTTCTAATGTTTCAACATCTTCTGGATCTACTGCTTCTTTGTCAATTTTTATTTCTTTTAATATTTTTTCTCCTGTAATTTTTACAGAAATTACTCCTCCACCTACAGAGTTTTCAAATTCTCTTGAAGCTATTTCTTTTTGTGTTTCTTCCATATCTGCTTGCATTTTTTTAGCTTCTTTCATTAATTTGTTTATGTTCATTCCTCCTGGAAATCCTCCCATTCCTCCTGGGAATCCACCTCTTTTTGCCATTTTTATTTCCTCCTTATTCTTCTATTATATTTATTGGTATTCCAAAGTCGCTCTTAGAATTTTTGGGTTTTATATTTTGAGCTTCTTCGCTTTTTACATGCATTGTTTTGCCAATTTCTTGTGCAATTGCTGTTTCAATTGCCATTCTGTTGTCTGGTTGTTCTATAACTGTTTTTCCAAATTCAGATAATCCTACTATTCCTAACTGAACATCACTTAGCTCTACTGCTTTTGTGTTCATTAGGTTTGTAAATAATGTTATTTTTCCTTGAGATTTTAGGTTATTTATTACTTTTGGCCAGTATTCTTCGCTTTTAATATTTGCAATTGTATTTTGTGGTCTTGGCTTTGCTTCTGTCTTTTTAGTTGTTGTTTGGGCTTCTGCATTTACTGGAGCTGTAAATGTTTGATTTTTTACTGTTATGTCTCCTGATTCTATTTTTTGTTCTAATTTATTTAGTCTTTCTTCTATATCTTCTCCGTAATTTACTTTATCTACTGTTAATTTTATTATTTCTGTTTGGAACATGATTGTTTTTTGTGTTGACCATTTGATGTCATTTTCTACTTCTGATAGTTCTTTTATTAAATAAAAAAGTGTCTCTTTTGTTGTTTTCTCGCTTAATTCTTGTATTTTTTCTAACTCTTCTTTATTATATAATTCTAATTTTCCTTTTGATTTTAAAATTAAAATGTCTTTTATATATTTAATAATTTCCCATAAGAAATTGTATAAATCTTTTCCTTCATTTATTACTTCTTCTGTCGTTTCTAATGCTTTTTCAGAATCTTTTTCGATTAAGCTTTTTGTTATTTTATATATGTATTCAAATTTAGGTATACCAACTAATTCCTTTATTTTTTCATTTGTTATTTCATTGTCTCCATCCTGTATGCATCTTTCTAATATGCTTATTCCGTCTCTCATTGCTCCTTCTGATAATATACTAATTGTTGTTAGTGCATCTTCACTGATTTGTACGCCTATTTCATCTGTTATTATTTTTAATCTTTTTTTGATATCTTCATTTGATATTTTTTTAAAATCAAATCTCTGACATCTTGAAAGTATTGTTGCTGGCAACTTTTGTGGTTCTGTTGTTGCTAAAATAAATTTAACATGTTCTGGTGGCTCTTCTAATGTTTTTAATAGTGCATTAAATGCTCCTGTTGATAACATGTGAACCTCGTCTATGATATATACTCTATATTTTGCTTTTGTTGGCAAAAAGTTTACTTCTTCTCTTATTTGTCTAATGTCTTCAACACTATTGTTTGATGCAGCGTCCATTTCTACTACATCTGTTAATGAACCATTTAAAACTTCTTTACATATTTCACATTCATTGCATGGTTCTCCATCTTTTGGATTTAAACAGTTTATTGCTCTTGATAATACTTTTGCTGCTGATGTTTTTCCTGTTCCTCTTCCTCCGTTAAAAAGATATGCATGTCCTACTCTTCCTGCTATTATTTGATTCTTTAGTGTTTTTGTAATGTGTTCTTGGCCTACGAATTCACTAAATGTTAGTGGTCTAAATTTTCTATATAGTGCTGTATATGCCAATTTAAATTACCCCCAATTTATTAAAAAAATCGGTATAAGTAATAGTTTCTCAGTGGAAAGCATGTTATATCGCACGAATACACTACTTATCGCTGCTTTCTTCCGAATCTGACGAGGTTCATAGCTTTTCATCGAAACATACTCTCCACTCAAAAGCTATCACTTATACCGACTTAGATTATATAATGAGTTTTGAGTTTTATCAAGTATTTTTATTCACTTCTTTTAAAAATTACGTCTGATAAATCTGTTTTTTCTGTTCCTAAAATACTCTTTTCGTTAAAATCTTCTATTGGTAATTCTAATGTTAATGTTCCTTTATATTTTTCTTTTTTGCTGATTTCTATTGTAATGTCCATACTTGCTGTAATTTTTATATCTTGTTCTGTTATTCCTGCTTTTTGTAATAATGTTCCATTATATTGTAGTTCCGCTTCTTCATTTGATACATAGTTTGCTAATTCTTGATTGCTTATTCTAAATGCTAATATTCCTCCTGTTTGTCCTATTTCTTGTTTTTCCATATTATCTACGGCATTTACTGTATATTCAATTCCTTTTTTTGAATAATCTTCTGTGCTATTTTTGAAATTAGTTTTTATATCATTGCTCGTTGGTAAAAATAATTTTGTACTTCCTATTTCTTTGTTTCTTTTTATTTGTAAATTGTCTATTCTTATTTTTTGTACTTCTGAATCTAATTTCTCGTTTTTCTTGAAATATATGTATATATCATTATTTTGAATTATGCTGAAATCCCATATATTTTCACTTGGATTTGTTTTTGTGTCAAGTGAACTTTTTATGCTAATTTTTTCTATTTCAAATGGTAAATTTTTTTCTCCTTCAACATTATATTTTACTATTAATAATGTTGATATAATAATAGATAATGCTAAAAATGAAATAAATATGTATTTTTTAATTATTTTAGACTTTTGTTCCTTTTCCACATTTTCCTCCATTATTTCTTTTCCTTAGTTTTTTAAAAAAATCTTGTAGTATCTTTTTGCTTTCTTCTTCCATAATGCCGTATTCTAATTCTACTGTATGATTAAATTTATGATCTTTAAATAAATTTAGAACTGATCCACATGCTCCTGTTTTTTCGTCCATTGTTCCTATATATACTTTTTTTATTCTTGCTTGTATTATTGCTCCTGCACACATTGGGCATGGTTCTAAGGTTGTATACATTTCGCAGTCTGTTAATCTCCAGGAATCTAATTTTTTACTTGCTTTTTTTATTGCTCTTATTTCCGCATGTTCTGTTGTGTCTTTTTTTATTTCTTTTAAATTGTAAGCTTTTGCTATTATTTTTCCATCTTTCACTATTACAACACCTATTGGTACTTCTTCTTTTTCATATGCTTTTTTTGCTTCTTTTAGTGCTGCTTTCATGAATTTTTCTTTTTCCATTAATATCACCTTTATTTTTGATTTATTAATTTATTTTTAAGCCCATCTTCCATGTTTATTTTTGTTGGTATAATATATTTTGCATCTATTTTATGTGATATTACATTTGTTATTGCTTTCATTGCTCTTGAACCGTCAAACCATAATGGATTATCACTATTAGCTCTTATTCTATCTAACGATGTTATATAAGCATTTTCATCATATTTATCACTTGTTTCTATATCAATCATGTATTTTTGATTTTCACTTTTATATAATGTGTTTTCTTTTAGTTCATATCTTGCGTTATTATACCAATATAGGTGGTCTCCTCCTGCTAAAATTAATACTTCGCATTTTGTATTTATTTCTCCTATTATTGAATTTATATAAGAACGTACTTCATTTAAGCTACATGATGGAACGTCTTCTTTTAGACTAGAAAATTTTTTTGTAATGTCTACTACTCCGAAGTCTAAATATTTTTTCTCTATTATTTTTTTATTATTTATTATTAATAATTCTGTTGATCCTCCTCCACCGATGAATACACAGATATTTCTATCATAGTCATTATCACTGTAGCATCCGTATGCTGTTAGCGCTGCCTCTTCTTCTTGTGATACAACAGATACTTTTAAATTATATTTTTTATATAGGTGATTATTAATTTCTTCTAATTCTTCTTCTGATATATTTCTAAAAATGCTGCATCCATATACATATATTTTTTCTGTATATTCGGCTGCTTTTTCGATTTCTTTTTCTAGCTTTTGAATGTCTTTTTTATCTATTTTTTTATTAATTGAATAATTTTTCTTAAATTCTATTGTCGTTGTTACATCATATATATTTTTTTCGTTTTCATATATATGTGTTTTTGTGTTATTGCTTCCTATTTCTATAATTGCTATAGTATTTTCTTTCATATTTATCACCTATTTTATTTTTATTCTTTTATATAATATCATTTATCGTTTATAAACACAATATGGAACAAAAAAGGAAGGTCTTTTCCTCCCTTTTTATTTTTTATATTAATTTTTTTAGTTTATTTACTATTATTGCGTAAGATGGATTTCTTGTAAGTTTATCTATTTCAACCCACTTGTATTCGGATAATTCTTCTTCTGCTATTTTTATTTCTTTAGTTTTACTTATTTCAAATAGATATCTGTGGTCAAAATGGTGATGTTCTGGTAAATTTTTTCTTTTATTATATTCTATTATATGTGTGTCTATGTCTAGTGGAATTAATTTATTTTCGTTTACATTTATATATTCTAAATTATTTAGTCCTGTTTCTTCTTGTACTTCTCTTTTAGCTGTATTTAGTGGGTTTTCGTCTTCTAAATCAACATGTCCTCCTGGTGATAAATACATATCTAAGTCTCTATGATGTACTACTAAAAATTTTTTCGTTTCTTTATTATATATGAATCCTGTTGCCACAGCATGTCCGTTAAAATTATTCCAGTCTGCTACTTCGTCACCTTTTGCTTTTTCTAGGTATTTTTTATATTCTTCTTGTCTTTGTGTTTCTTCTGGGAAAGCTTTTATATATTCTTTTAAAATTTTTAGTAATGTTTCTTTCATAATATACCTTCCTTTTATTTAATTAACTTATTTTTTAAACAATATGGTATCACTTCATTTTTTAAAGTGTTAGATAATATATCATTTCCTAATGAAGATTCATTTAATTTTATGTTTTTTCCTAGTTCTATTTTTTCTTTCGTATTCTCATTTTAAAACATCTGTTTGTCAATGTCAAGTTTTTTGTATTTTTTATAATTTATAGTATTTATAAAATTATTGTCTATAAAAAAACTACAAACTTTATAATTTGTAGTTTTTTATTGGTGCACTTAGAGGGAATCGAACCCCCGGCCTCTCCCTTAGGAGGGGAGCGCTCTATCCTACTGAGCTATAAATGCATATCATAATAATATGTGGGTAAAATTTATATCTACCCACATATTATGCGTTTAATTTTTCTACTAATTCATTTACATCTATTCCATGTACATCACATGCTTCTTCTAATGTTTCATCGTGTGCTGCCATGCATCCTAAACAGTGCATTCCAGCTTCTAATAGTATATCTGCTTTATCTGGATATTTTTCTAATAATTCACCAATTTTTGTTGTTTTTTCTATCATTATTGGATTCCTCCTTATCTATAAATTTAGATTATTTTAGCATAAATTTTTAAAAAAGTATAGACAAATCCTAATTTTTGTTGTATTATCTCATCATTCTTTAGGAGGTATGACATTTGAATTTTTTAATCAATTTATTTTTTATCACTTTTTTATTCTATTTATTTATTATTTTATCATTTTTATATTCTTTATTTGAATTTATATTTATTCAATCAAAACAAGGTCTAAAATTAAATTTCAAAAATTTTAATAATGACAAAACTAATTAAATTTATTTTTATTTTATATTTTTCTTTTTATTTTTCAATATTTATTTTAATATTTTTCTTACCTATATTAGATGCAAATTCGATTATTTTACCTTTTTCTCTTAACCATTTTGATATTGCAACTACTTTTCCTATGTTTTGGTATAATTTTAAAATTTGTTATTCTGTTTTTTGCTTTATTTCTATGATAATTCTGATAAATTATTTATTTTCTTTTTTTACTTTTTTATTTAATTCTTTTTTACTTCATAAAAAAACAGATAATAAAAATGAAGCTACTATTAATTCTAATAATCCTTGTATTTATGTTGGTAAAACTTCTACTAGTGAATCTGTATATATTCCAATTTTAGGTTTATATCAGAATGTTTTAGTAACTGGTTCTATTGGCTCTGGTAAAACTTCTAGTCTTTTATATCCTTTTACAAAACAATTATTATCATTTTCATTTAATTCTACGCATAAATCGGCTTTTTTGATATTAGATGTAAAAGGTAATTATTATCGTTATGTAAAAAAAATTTGTTTTGAAAATTCTAGGTTAAGCGATTTATTTATTATTAGTTTAAATGGATCTATTACTTATAATCCTCTTGATAAGCCAAATTTAAAACCTCATATTTTAGCTAATCGATTAAAAAATATTTTACTTCTTTTTAGTCCTAAACAAACTGAAGCTTTTTGGCTTGATAAAGCTGAGCAAATTTTGACTGAAGCTATTCGTCTTTGTAGATTATATAATGATAATTATGTAACTTTTCTTGAAATTCATAAAATTATTATGTCTAAAGATTATTATCAAAGTAAAATCGATTTGTTAAAAGAACAATTTTACAATGATTTTCTTTCTCCTGATGAAATTTCTGAATTTTCATTTTGCTTATCCTTTTTTGAAGAGGAATTCTTTGCGCTCGATGATAGAACTCAATCTATTTTGAAATCTGAAATTTCTAGAATTACTAATCCTTTTATTTCTGATTCTGATACTTGTAGAATATTTTGTCCTGATAAAGAAAATATATCTTTTCCTGGTTTTTCTTATATTTTAAAAAACCATAAAATTGTTGTTTTAGATATGAATTTATCTGAATATTCATCGTTAGCAAAAATTATTGCAGCTTATTTAAAATTAGATTTTCAAGCTGAGATTTTAACTCAGCTTTCTAAAAATGATACTATTTATCCTTCTTGTTTTATTTGTGATGAATATCAAGAATATGTGACTTCTAATGATGCTTCTTTTTTAGCACAATCCCGTGAAGCTAGATCTATTAATATTCTAGCTACACAAAGCTATTCTTCTTTGCTGGGTGCTATTTCTGATGCAACTTTAACTAAAGTTTTGCTTCAAAATTTAGTTAATAAATTTTGGTTTAGAACTGATGATAATTTTACGATTGATGAAATTATTAAACAATTAGGAAAAGAAGAAAAGTCTGTTTTAACAAAATCTATTTCAGAAAATGCTCAAAAAACGAATTATAATTTTATGTTTAATTCATTTTCTTCTAAAGATTCAAACTTATCAGAAAGTATTAGTACCGCTTATCAGAAAGATTTTATTTTTGACTCTAATTTTTTCTCGTGTCAATTAGAAACATTTTCTTGTCTTGCTTTTATTTCTAACGGCTGTAGTATTTTACCTGCACAAAAATTATTTTTAACACCTTATTTTAAAGAAAGGACGTGATTTATATGAAATTTAAAAAATTTTATATTTCTATATTTTTTTGTTTATTATTTACTTTTATTTTTTTACCTAAGTCTTTTTGCGCTTATCCAAAGTTAATTTCTACTTTAAATTCTGCTTTCGAAAAAATTGAATCTTGGATTATAGCTTTGTCTACTCCAGCGGCCGCTATTGCTGTTGGAACTGGAGTTTTAATGAAAAAATTTAGTTTTGGAGATGAAGAACGAATTCGTACAGGAAAACGTTTGATTAGAGGTTCTTTATTTTCTTATGGTTTTATTTTATGTATAGATTTAATTTTATCTACAATTAATTCTTTGTTAGGTTAGGAGGTTATATGGATTTAACAAATATATCTAGTTATGAAAGTATTGCAAATGCAGTTAGTTCTTCTTTTTCATCTTTGGTTAATATGTTACTTACTTCTGTTGATACTGGTGTTTTCTCTGTTTTAGATGAATTGGTTTTTATTAATTCCTCTACTATTAATGATAAATATTTTGTCTCCTTTTTCAATAGAACTTTTAGCATTGTTTCTTTGTGTAATGCTTTATTGTTTGCATTTTTAATTTATTATATAATTTCTTATTTTTTCTCATTATTTACTTGTTCTAATTTTCAAAAACCTCTTTCTTTTGTTGTGAAATTATTTATTTCCGCTTTTCTTATCCACTTTTCTTTAGATATTTGTGGAAAAGTTATAGAGTTTTTTGAACTTCTTACTAATATTTTAAGAGAACTTTCTACTTTTATATTTTCTACGAAACTTTCTTTTACTTGGCTTTATAAAAATATACTAAATACCTTTTTCTCTGTTGATCTTCCTCCTTTTCAATTTTTTTCATTTGATGGTGTTCTAAAAACTATTATTTCTTTTTCTTTTATAAATTTGCTTTTTACATATTCGATTCGATTTATTTTTATAAAAATATTAGTTTTAGTTTCACCATTTGCCTTTTTATCATTAGCTTTAGATCAATCTAGCTGGATTTTTAAAATATGGCTCAAAAACTTTCTTGGTCAGCTTTTTATTCAACTTTTTATATGTGTAATTTTATTTATAATTTTTTCTTTTTCTACTCATTCTAACCCGGTTATTCTTAAGCTTTTATATCTTGCATCGGTTATATGTTTAATTAAAGCTAGTTCTTTTATTAAAGAGTTTACTTCTGGATTTACTACAGATGTATCTTCTAGTTTTAGCTCTTTAAAATCTTTATTTTTTTAGAAAGGAGTTTTATGAAATTTATTTTTCCTAAAAATTATAATTATTCTTTTAAATTACTTGGTATATTCAGCTATTCTTCAATTATTTTTATTTTAATTTGGGCTTTTTTAGTCTATTCTATTTCTTCTTTTTTATTTACTTCATTTATAATTAGGTTTTACTTTTTTATTTTTTTATTTATTCCCATTGCTCTTTTTTCAATTTTAAATAAATCAAATGAAAATATTATTTTTATACTCTTTTATATATTAAAATATTTTTTTCGACCTAAAATTTATTTTTATGACAAAAGATTTTAATTTATTGTAAATCTCTTGTTTTGATGATATAATTTCATAAACTTTTATTAAGGAGTATTATTATGAAATTAGAGCAAAACGATAAATCAATGTTATTTTCTAGTACAGAAATTCCTGACGTTTTTTTCAGTGAATATCTTTCATCTGCTAATGGTGATTATATTAAAGTTTATTTATATATTTTGTTCTTATCAAAATATGATAAAGACATTAAAGTGAATGATTTATCTAAAAAACTTGCTCTTCCTTTAAAAGTTATTCAAGAAGCCTTTAAATATTGGGAAGATGCTGGCGTTCTTGTAAAAAAGCACACTGGATATATTTTATCTAATCTTCAGGAAATTGAACTTTTAAAATTATATTCACCAAAACTTACTTCTTCTCCTGAAGATATTGAGAAAAATTCAAAAAATCAGTATAGAGCTAAAGCTATTGAAAATATTAATAACCAATTTTTTCAAGGAATCATGTCACCTTCTTGGTATAATGATATTGATATGTGGTTTAAAAAATATAATTTTGATGAACAAGTAATGCTTGCTTTGTTTAATTATTGTTTTGATCACTCGGCTTTACATAGAAATTATATTCAAGTTGTTGCTGATAGCTGGTATAAAAATAATATTAAATCTTTTTCTGATTTGGATAAATATTATGAAAAACAAGAAAAAATATCTTCTGTTAAAAAATCTATTATCAAAAAACTTGGTTTAAATAGAAATTTAACTGTATATGAAGATGCTTATGTTGAAAAATGGACTATTGAATATGGTTATTCTTTAGAAATTATTGATATTGCTTTACGTCGTACAACTTCAAAAACAAATATTAATTTTGAATATTTAAATAAAATTATTTCTGACTGGCATGACAGAAACTTAAAAACAGCTGCTGAAATTCAAGAATATATTAAAAATTCTAAAGAAAAACAAGATAATATTAAAGATTTGAAAAAACAAACTAATTATAATAATTCTAATCAAAGAGTATATAACAATTTTGATAATTTATATGCTAATAATTAGAAAGGATTTTATGGATAATACAATTTTAAAACAATTACTAACTGAATATGACTCAAAACGAATGAAAGCTTTTTCTGAATTAGAAAATAGAAAAAATCTATTACGTGATTCTTCCCCAGAATATGTAAGTTTAGAGGAAGATTTACATACATTGTCATTAGATTCTATTAAATCTATGCTTACGCTTTCTTCAGATGAAAAGGATTCTCTTTTAAATTCTTTAGAGAAAAAAACTTCTCTAATTGCTGATAAAAAGAAAAAACTTTTGAAAAAATTAAATTTACCTGATGATTATTTATCTCCACATTTTGATTGCAAATTATGTGAAGATACTGGTTATCTTGGTAGTTCATTATGTTCTTGTATTAAGCAACAAATATATGATATTGAATATAATAAGTCTAATATTGGCAATGTTGCTTTTGAGAATTTCGAGCATTTTAATTTTGATTTATATTCTAAATCTGCAAATGAATCTTATAATTCTCAATATTCACCTAGAGAAAATATTGAAAAAATCGTTGATATATCAAACAATTTTATTAAAAATTTTGATTCTCCAGATGAAAAGAATTTAATGTTTCTTGGCCCTACGGGGTTAGGAAAAACATTTCTTTCAAATTGTATTGCTAAAGAATTATTAGATAAAGGAAAGACAGTTTTATATCAAACTGCTCCTGTTATGCTTGATGAAATTATTAAAGCAAAATTTGAAAAAAATTCTTCTGACATTTTAGAACATATTTTAAATGTCGATTTATTGATAATAGATGATTTAGGTACTGAAACTATGAATACTATGAAATTTACTGAATTATTTACTATTATCAATACTAGACTTTTAAATCAGTCTTCTAAAATTACAAAAACTATTATTTCAACTAATATGAATTTAAAAGATATTTTTAATGTGTATAATGAACGTATTGGTTCTAGATTAGTTGGTAATTATAATATTTGTAGATTTTTTGGTGATGATATTCGTTTAAAAGCTAAAAAGTAAGATACTACTCTTCCACTGTCTTTTTAAGTGTAGTATCTTTTTTCATAATTTTTTGCAGTAATTATCCCTTGGCATAGCCAAAATATTATCTACGTAAAAAATAACCAAGAATTTTATCTTGGTTATTTTTATTAATATATTTCACTTATTCGTCCATCATTTCTTTGTTTTCTTCATTAATTACTTCGATGCTTACTACTTTTCCTTCGCTTGTTCTCATTAATGTAACACCTTGTGTTGGTCTTCCTAGAACGCTTATTTCTTTTACATTTAGTCTGATTACTGTTCCTGTGTCTGTTATCATCATAACATCATCATTGTCTTTTACTATTCTGATTCCTACAAGTTCTCCTGTTTTTGGTGTTATTTTATATGTTATAACTCCTTTTCCACCTCTTATTTGAACTCTATATTCATCTAATTCTGTTCTTTTTCCAAATCCGTTTTCTGTTATTGTAAGTAATGTAGCTGAATCTTTAGCAATTACTGATTCCATTCCTATAACTTCATCATCTGCAGCTACTCTGATTCCTAGAACACCTTGTGATACTCTTCCTACAGAACGTACATCTTTTTCATCAAATGTTATACACATACCTTTTCTTGTAACTAATACTACATTATCTTCTCCGTCTGTTAGTCTTACATTTATTAGTTCGTCCCCATCTTTTAAGTTGATAGCTTGTAGTCCTGTTTTTCTAGCTGTGTCATATTCTTTTAATGCTGTTTTCTTTATTAAACCTGCTTTTGTTGCAAATAATAAGTATTTTCCATCTGCGAAGTTTTGAATTGGCATTATTGCTGATATTTTTTCATCTGCGTCTAAGCTTAATAGATTTACTATTGCTGTTCCTTTTGCTGTTCTTCCTGCTTCTGGAACTTCATATCCTCTTAATCTATATAATTTACCTTTATTTGAGAAGAATAGTAATGTATCATGTGAAGATGCTGTAAATATTTCTTTTACAAAGTCTTCATCTCTTGTTGTCATTCCTGTAATTCCTTTTCCTCCTCTTCTTTGGCTTTTGAATGTATCTATTGGAGCTCTTTTAATATAGCCAAACTTAGTTAAAGCAATTACTACTTGTTCTTCCTTTATTAAATCTTCTAATTCTATTTCGCCTTCTGCTGCAACTATTTTAGTTTTTCTTTCATCTCCGAATTTTTTCTTCATTTCTAATAATTCTTCTTTGATAATATCATAAACTAATTGATCACTTGCTAATATTGCTTTTAAATGTTCTATTAATTTCATTAATTCTGCGTATTCTTCTTCTAGCTTTTCTCTTTGCAATCCTGATAGACGTTTTAATTGCATGTCTAATATTGCTTGTGCTTGTATATCACTAAGTTTAAATCTTTCAATTAATCTTTCTTTTGCATCGTCATATGATGATCTGATTATTTGAATTACTTCATCAATATTATCAATAGCTATAATTAAACCTTCTAATATATGAGCTCTTGCTTCTGCTTTATCTAGCTCAAATTTTGTTCTTCTTAGAACTACTGACTTTCTATGATCTATATAATGAACTAAACAATCTTTTAATGTTAATATTTGTGGAGCTCCGTCTACTAGAGCTAGCATTATAACACCAAAAGTTATTTGCATTTGTGTATTTTTATATAATTGATTTAGAACTACTTGTGGATTTGCATCTCTTTTTAGTTCTATAACAATTCTTACTTTATGTTCTCTATCTGATTCATCTCTTATGTCTGAGATTCCTTCTATTTTCTTATCTCTTACATATATTGCTATTGTTTCTATTAATCTAGCTTTATTTACTTGATATGGTAATGCACTAACTATGATTCTTCTTTTATTTCCTGCCATTTCTTCTATTTCAGCTTCTGCTCTTACTGTTATTTTTCCTCTTCCTGTTGTATATGCTTCTTTTATTCCGTCTCTACCAACTATAATTCCTTCTGTTGGGAAATCTGGGCCTTTTACTACTTGCATTAAATCTTCATTAGTAACATCATCTTCTTCTATTACTTTTATTGCTCCATCAACTATTTCTGATAAGTTGTGTGGTGGTATGTTTGTTGCCATACCTACGGCAATACCTGAAGAACCATTTATTAATAATGCTGGTACCTTAGCTGGTAAAACTGTTGGTTCTTGTAATCTATCATCATAGTTTGGCATGAAATCTACTGTATTCTTTTCAATGTCAACAAGCATTTCTTCTGAAATCTTTTCCATTCTCGCTTCAGTGTATCTCATTGCGGCTGCGCCGTCACCATCGATTGAACCAAAGTTTCCATGACCATCAATCATTGTGTATCTTTGTGAGAAATCTTGGGCTAGTCTAACCATTGCGTCATATACTGATGAATCTCCATGTGGATGGTAACGTCCTAGAACTGATCCAACTGTATTAGCACATTTTCTATAAGGCTTATCAGATGTTATTCCATCTTCATACATTGAATAAAGTATTCTTCTGTGTACTGGTTTCAAACCATCTCTAACGTCTGGTAATGCTCTTGAAACTATAACGCTCATGGCATAGTCAACATATGCCGTTTTCATTTCTGCTTCAATGTCTCTTTCTATTATTTTTTCTTCTTGCTTGTCCATTAAAAAACCTCTTTTCTTTATACGTTTAATTCTCTTGTATTATACTAAACCGTAAGAAAATATGCAAGTTTTTTGGTGCTTATTTTATTTTTTCTAATAATTGTTTTTCTTTGTCAGAAAGATTTTCTATGCTTCCCTTTTTTTCTATATATTTCTGTATTTTTTCTATATCTCTTGCTTCGTTTATTATGCCTTCAACTAATTCACTTTTTTCTAATCTTTGTTTTATTTTGTTAATGCTTTTTTTCATTTCTTCATAATCTTGTTTTTTATAATTTTCTTTCCATTCTTCGCAATATTGATTTAATTTTTCTAAACTATATGTATTTTCTTTATATGAACTTTTTAATTCATCTTCTAATATATTTAATATTTCTTTTTTTCCAGTTTTAATTAAATTGTAGGTAGTTTTATTTATTTTCCCATTATTCATCATTTTTTTAGATATTTTATCTATTAAGTCGGATATTCCATCTAATATGCCATCTGTTTGCACTAATCTTTTAATTTGTTCTACAGTTTCAAATCTTCCTGAAAAAAGTCCTATTATACTTTTTCCTACATCTTCTAATTTATCTAATATCTCTTGAACGCCTTCTAAAAATCCCTCTTTTATAAAAGTATCTTTAATTTCTATAACATCATCTTCTATAAAATCTGGTAATATTGCTTTTAATCCTATATCTAAAACATTACTTACTATATTTAGTGCATTTATTTCTTTTATATTTTCTAAATTTTGTTCTAATTCCATATATTCTCCTTTATATTATTTTTATATGGAATTTTTTTTATTTGTTTATTTTTATATTTTTTAGTTATTTTATTTTTTTCTATTTTATTTATTATTACTTCTATTTTTTCTTCTTTTATTTTCCATATATTTATATATATTTTTAATAAATTATTTGCTAATATAATTTCTTTTATATTTTGTTCAATAATAAAATATATTTTTTCTGATTTTTTTAATGTTGCCATATTTATTTCAAAAAAACTTTCTATTGAATGATTAATAAAAATATAATCATATTCTTTTTTTATTTTATTTATATATTTTTCTATTTTTTCTTTATTATTTTCTTTTGAAAAAAATATTTTATTTATATTAGCAATTTCTATTTTTCCATTTAATATATTTTTTTCTAATTTTTTATTTAACCAATCAAATGAAATTAATAATATTTTATTATTTTTATTTTTTAATATTTTTATTTGTTTTAATATAAATAATAATTTACTTAATGGATTTGTTCCTATTATAGATATTATTTTTTCTTTTTTTATTATTTTATTTTTACTCTTTTTTCTACAATATTTTTTATTATTTTTTTCCTCTGAATTTTCTTTTATTATTTTTCTTAAATTTTCTATTTCTTCTTCTAATTTTTTTGTATAATTTTCTTCTTTTATTACTTGTTTTATTTCTTCAATATCTGTTTCTCCATTTGTATATATTCTATATATTCCTTGTTTTAATAATTTTTCTTTATTTTTTGAATTTTCTACAAATATTATTATTTTTATATTTTTTATTTTATTTATAAATTTTTCTATATTTTCTCCAGGTAATTGTTCATTTAATATTAAAAAATCTATTTTTTCATTTTCATCTATAAATTCTAATACTGCTTCTTGATATAATAAATCTTCTGATAATACTTCTATGTCATTATCTTTTTTTAATTCTCTATTTACATTATCATTTAATAACGCTGTTATAACTTTTTTTATTTATATCACCTCTAAATTATTTGTTTTTCTTCTTCAGATGAATCTATTTTTACTAAAATATGATTTTGGTCTATAAACATTAAGCATTCGCCTTTTTTTAGTGACCTTATTTCTATTTTTTCTTTTTCTGAAATATTTGTATATTCTTCTAATATTTTTATATTTTCTTCTTCTAGTGAAAAAAATGCTTTTATACATGAATTATTTAATATACTTTTTCCATATATTCCATTTTCTAGACTGAATAAATCGGATATATCTTGTGTTATGGCAACACTACTTCCTGAGTACTTTCTAATTGTTTTAAATATTTTATATATAAAACTTGCAACTTCTTTATTTGAAGTTACTCCAATTAATCTCCATATCTCATCTAAATATATAGATTTCTTTTTATTTCTGTCTTCTTTTATTTTATCCCAGAATAATTCTGTGAATATGTACATTCCATATTTTAAATTTTCTTCTTCTAATTCATATATATCTGCTACGATTAATTTATTTTCAAGTTCTATATTTGTATATTGATTAAAAAAACTTAATGAACCTTCTACAAATGGAATTAACTGCATTTCATATTTTTTCATATTTTTATCTTCTTTTAATACTTCGTAAAAATCTCCTAATTTAGGCATTTGTTTTGAATTTTTAAATATTGGTTTTATTTGTATTTTATTTTTTTCTTTTTTTTGATATAAGCTTGCATCATCAAAGGTTATTTCTTTTCTTTTATATGTCTCTATTATTTTTTCTTCTATTTTTGCTTTTTCTTCCTCATTTAATTCTCCAAAAATTAATCCAAAAAAACCTAATAATTTCTGAATTTTAGTTGATAGATATCCTCTGTTTTCTTCAATGGAATTTTCTCTAATGTCAAATATATTGATATAGCTTTGTGAGGACGGACCTATTGTTAAAAGGCTTCCTTCTAAATTTTGGCATATATTTTGATATTCTCTTTCTGGATCTATCACAAATTGATGAATTCCTATTAACCAATTTCGTATTATTTGTAATTTAGTAAAAAAAGATTTTCCTGCTCCACTTGCTCCAAATATACACATGTTTCCATTTTTATATTTATCTCTATTAAATTTATCAATAAATACTAAGGAATTATTATAAATATTATTTCCTATATATATTCCTTCTTCATCAAAAATTGATGAAGAAACAAACGGATATGTTCCTACTAATCCGCTTGTTAATACATTTCTCTTACTGGCATTTTTTATGTCATATTCATTTTGCATTAGTGGAAGACATGAAAAATATAATTGTTCTTGCCTAAAATTTGCTCTTCTTGTTTGTATTCCATTACTTTGCAATATTCCTTCAATATTATTTAATTGTATTTCTAATTCTTTTGGACTTTTAGCATAAATATTTATATATATGTATAGTAAATATAAGTCTTCGTTGTTAATTTGCATTTCTTTTCTAATGTATTTTGCATCATCATACGAAAACCTAGCTATGTCTATATCTTGTATATTTTCTTTATTTTTCTTTAAATCTACTCCTACATTTCCTATATGATATGTTAGTTCTCTTATTGTTTTATATTTATCTTTTTTTTCATAAAATATTGATATATTCATATTAATATTATTTGATATTATATTTTTTAATATTATTTCTTTATATTCTCTATAATAGTCTATGCATATTAGTCCACCATAAAAAATACCATCTATTTCTATGAATTTTGGATTTGTTTCATTAATATATGCTGGAGCAATGTAATTTTTTTCTTCTATTTTTTCCTCCTTTACATTTTTTCTTGTTTTCTGTAATTAAAAAATGAATATAATATATCTATAATTTCTTTTTTGTCTATTTCATAAATAAAATTACCGCATTTTGATAAATTTTCTTTTATTTTGAAATATTTTTCATTTAAGTTTTCGATTATAATTTTTTCGATTTCATTACTTTGGGAATCTTTAAAGATATTTTTTTGATCTATAATGATATAAAAATTTTTTGAAGATGAACTATTTTCTGAATTTATTTTTTTTATATAATCTATATATGATTTGTATAAATTATCTTGGCTTTTGTTTTTATTATTATTTTTCTCTTGTTCTAGAATAAAAAAATGTTTTTTTAGATCTTCTTTTTTACTTTGAATTAAAATTTGAATATTGAAATTGCATGTTTTTAAAAATGTTTTATATGAATTTAAAATTGATTTTTTTTCCAATTCTGACTTTAACTCATAATTAATTGGAAAGACTTTAATAATTTTGATATATTTTTCATTTTTTAATTTTATAATTCCTTTTTCTTTTATTTCTTCTATTGGAATTATATTTTGTGTACTGTTTTCTTTTGATATTTTTATTTTACCTCCTTCTTTTTCATAATACTCGCAAAGTACTTAAATGTCAACTTTTTTCGTATGTCATATATCGACAAAAATCGATTTTAAAATTTTTTGTATATTTTTTTTATTTTGGCTCATAATAATATTATAAAATTTATATTAATTTAAATCATTTCTTTTTGATTTTCTTTAATATTAAATTTGACTTATTTTTAGGTTATTTTTATTTGGATTATATTGTTTGTTCTTTAAGCTATTTTTATATTGTATATGGTTTAAAAAGTAGGCAATATAGTTTGGATTAAGAGTATATTTATATTCTTACTGGTTGCTATTAGTCTTCAGTTTAAGACGAATGTGGCTAGAAAAGAGTGTTTTTATATTCGAGTGGGTGATTAATTTAAGTGGTATAGGGCTTATTTATATAGAAATATATATTAGGTTTGACTATTATTTAAATTAGTCTGAACTTAAATTAATATAAATTTTATTATAGGAGGAAAGTGGATATATCCACTTTCCTCCTATATTTTTTAATAAAAAAAGAGCTAATTTTTTAAAATTAACTCTTTAAAATTCACTTTTTGGTATCTTTCTGTGGATAACTTTTTTATATATCAAGATTTTTTACATATTTTGCATTTGCTTGTATAAAGTCTCTTCTTGGTTCAACTTCATCACCCATTAATAGTGTAAATATTTCATCAGCTTTCATTGCATCATCCATTGTTACTTTTACTAATATTCTATTTTCTGGGTTCATTGTTGTTTCCCATAATTGTTCTGGATTCATTTCTCCAAGACCTTTGTATCTTTGAAGTCCTAATTGATCTCTTTGAATTCCCTTTTCTTCTAGTTCTTTATAACTTTTTTGTAAATCTTCGTCTGTATAGCAGTATATATCTTCCATTCCTTTTTTAGATAATTTATATAGAGGTGGTTGTGCTAAGAATACATTTCCATTTTCTATTAATGGTCTCATATATCTAAAGAAGAATGTTAATAATAGTGTTCTGATGTGAGCACCATCAACATCAGCATCTGCCATAATTATTACTTTACCATATCTTATTTTTGTTATGTCAAAATCAGCTCCAATTCCTGCTCCTACAGCTATAATAACTGGATTTAATTTATCATTTCCATATATTTTATCTGCTCTTGCTTTTTCAACATTTAACATTTTTCCCCAAAGTGGTAGTATTGCTTGATAACGTCTATCTCTACCTTGTTTTGCACTTCCTCCAGCTGAATCTCCTTCGACGATATATACTTCACATTCGTCTGGGTTTTTGCTACTGCAATCTGCTAATTTTCCAGGAAGTGTTGTTGTTTCTAATGCTGATTTTCTTCTAACAAGTTCTCTTGCTTTTCTTGCAGCTTCTCTTGCTTTTGATGCACTTACGCATTTTTCTAATATTGCTTTGGCTACATTTGGATTTTCTTCTAAAAATTCTGCTAATTTCTCATTCATTAGTGATTGAACAATTCCTGCAACTTCACTATTCCCTAGTTTTGTTTTAGTTTGTCCTTCAAATTGTGGTTCTTTTACTTTTACTGAAATTACTGCAGTTATACCTTCTCTAATATCGTCCCCTGTAAGGTTACTGTCTTTTTCTTTTAAAATATTGTGTGCTTTTGCATAATCATTAAATACTTTTGTTAAAGATCTTTTAAATCCTTCTAAGTGTGTTCCACCTTCTATTGTATTTATATTATTTACGAAGCTATACATATTTTCTGAATATGCTGATGTATATTGTATTGCTATTTCTATTGGAAAATCTCCGTCTTTTTCCATATAAATTGGTGTTGGATGTAATTTTTCTTTGTTTTGATTTATGTATTCAACAAAAGATTTTAGTCCTCCTTCAAAGCAGAAATCTGATTTTTTAGGTGTTTCTTCTCTTAAATCTTCTATAGAAATTTCTAAACCTTTTGTTAAAAATGCCATTTCTCTAAATCTATTTTCTAATACTTGGTATTCATATTCTAATGTTTCAAAAATTGTTCCGTCTGCAAAAAATCTAACTGTTGTTCCTGTTTTATCTGAATCACCTATTCTTTTTAATGGCTCTACTACTTTTCCTCTTGCAAATTTCATTTGGAAAACTCCACCATCTCTTTGAATTGTAACTTCTGTCCATTCTGATAATGCATTTACAACTGATGCACCAACTCCATGTAATCCTCCAGATACTTTATATCCGCTATCTCCACCAAATTTTCCACCAGCATGTAATTTTGTATATACTGTTTCTGCTGCTGATATTTTTGTTTTTGGATGTATATCTACTGGTATTCCTCTTCCGTTATCTTCTACTTTTATTATATTTCCTGGTTCTATTGTTACATGTATATTTTTGCAATATCCGGCTAACGCTTCATCAACTGCGTTATCAACTATTTCATATACTAGATGGTGAAGTCCTCTTATTGATACACTTCCTATATACATACCTGGTCTTTTTCTTACAGCCTCTAATCCTTCTAATACTTGAATTTGATCTGCATTATATTCATGTTCAAATTTTTCCATGATTTTCCTCCTTAATTTTTAGTCATTTTTATTTCTTTTTCCTATAGAGCTTGAAGAAATATTTGATATTATTCCATATAACTTCTCTTCTTGTTTATATAATATAAGTGTTTTAGGATCATCTTTCGATATATCTTGAATTTTTCTTTCTTCTCTTAATTTATCTATAATTATTTTATATTCTATTGTTTCTAATATACTTTCTATATTAAAAATACCTATAATTTCATCTTTTTTTAAAATTATATCTTTTCCTATGTGTAAATACATTCTTTTAATTTCCTTTTTTTAATTTTGCATTTTCTATATGATATATCGTATTATTTTTTTCTTCTACTAAAATTTTATCTGTGCATGTTATAAATACTTGATTATTTTTTATTGTTTTTACTAAATTATTACGTCTATTTTCGTCTAATTCTGACATAAAATCGTCAAGCAACAAAATAGGTTCTTCTTCTAATTCTTCGTAAATTATCTCTAATTCTGTTAGTTTTAGAGATAATACTGATGTTCTTGCTTGTCCTTGTGATCCATAAATATTTACTTTTTTATTATTAATTAATATATCAAAATCATCTCTATGTATACCTGTTGATGTATAACCTTTTCTTATGTCTTCTTCCCTATTTTTTATTAAATTTTTATAAAATTCTTCTTTTGTTTTTCCTGAAGTAATAAAATTTATTTCTATTTCTTCGTCTTGATTTCCACAATTTGTTATCTTATTGTGGATTTCTTTTATTTTTTCTTGAATTTTTTGTATAAATTCATTTCTATAAATATATATTTTGTCTGAAAGTTCTGCTAATCTTTCATCCCATATTTCTAACATATCTTTGCTTTTGTTGTCAAATTTTATTTGTTTTAAATATATGTTTCTTTGTTCTAATGTTTTTAAATATCTATTTAATAAATGTATATAATTTGGTCTTAATTGACTTATCATTATATCTAAAAATCTTCTTCTTTCCGCTGGGCCACCTTTTATAATGTCTATATTATCTGGATAAAATAATACTATATTTATATTTCCTATTATATCACTGATTTTACTTTGTTTTATATCATTTATGTAAAATGTTTTTTTATCAGCAATTTCTATTTTTATTTTACCTTCTCTGTCTTTTTTTACGTACTCTATTTCTACTATTGCTCTATCTTTTCCTATTTTTATTAGTTCGTTATCTTTTTTCGTTTGAAAAGATCTTCCTATTGCACTTAAATATATTGATTCTAATATATTAGTTTTACCTTGTGCATTATCTCCATATATTAAATTAAAATCTTTTTTAAATTCTATTTCTATATTATCATAGTTTCGAAAATTTTCTAATTTAACTTTTTTTATGTACATATTAATCCTTCATTCTTATAGGTAAAATCATATATTTATATTCATCGCTTTCCACTGGGCTTATTATACATGGTGAAATATTTGTACCAAATTCAATATAAACTTCTTCATCTTCTATAACTTTTAATGCGTCTAAGAAATATCTTGGATTAAATCCTACTTCTAAGTTTTTACCTTCTGTTGATACTATAATTTCTTCTTTTGCATCTCCTGTTTGATTTGTACAAGAAATAATTACTTTTCCTATTTCTATTGAAATTTTTACTGGATATTTTTTCTCTTTTTCTATTGATGATGAAGATATTAATATTATTCTTTCAAAACAATTTTGAATGTTATTTTTATTTACTCTTATTCTTGTTTCCCAGTTTGCAGGAATTGCATTATTATAATTTAAAAATTCTCCATCTAATAATCTTGTAACTATCTTACAGTTCTCCATTTCAAATAATGCTTGATTTTTTGATATTCCTATTTTAATAGTATCAAAAGAATCCACTATTATTTTATTTATTTCATTTAATGTTTTTCCTGGAATAACTGCATGAAAACTATTTGTATTATTATTTAATATGTTAGTTTTTAATGCTAGTCTATATCCATCAACTGCTACTACATTTAATTTATTATCTACTACTTCAAATAGACATCCTGTAAATATTGGTCTATTTTCTTCATTGCTTACTGCAAATATTGTTTTTCTTATCATATTTTTAAGTAAGTTTTGTTCTATTTCTATTGAATTATCTATATTTATTTTAGGCAATTCAGGAAATTCTTTTGGATCCATTGTGGCTAATTTGTATAGAGATCCTTCACATTCTATTTCTAATAAGTTTTTTTCATTAATAGAAATTGTTATTTCTGTATCTGGTAATTTTCTAATTATTTCAGTAAACATTGTAGCGTTTATTACTGTACTTCCTTCTTCTAATACATTACATTCAATGATGTATTCAATTCCTATTTCTAAATCATAACTTGTTAACTTTACTTCTTTATCTTTTGTTTGAATAAGTATTCCTTCTAATACAGGCATTGTTGTTTTTGAAGCAACTCCATTTATTACGGAATTAATACCTTTTAGAAGTTTTTCTTTTTCGCATACGATTTTCATTTTTTCAAACTCCTTTTTTATAAAAATAATATAAATATATATAGTAGTATTAGTATTAGGTGTTGTGGATTCTGTGGAAAAGTCTGTTTATTGTTTATATCCGCAGAAAAATTGATGTTTATAACTATGTGAATAAAAAATAATTTTTTCCACAGTATTAAATTTTTTATGTGTATATGTGTATTATAAACACAATTTTAACACGTTTTAAACAATAATCTGTTGATATCTTTTCTTTCTCTTCCGTAAGAAGAAATTGAATTTTTTGTATAATATTTTTGTTCGGTAAACACCTTTTTTTATTAAAAATTAGATAAAATTGATATATAGGTTTTATCTAATTTATTTTTTGTTTGTTATTATTGTTTTAACACTTTCCACAATTAATTTTGTGTTTGTGTTTTCTTTTATTTCTTTTTCTATCTTTTTGAAAGCATGCATTACTGTTGTGTGATCTCTTCCTCCAAAGTCATTCCCTATACGTGGAAAAGACATTTGACCTACAGTTCTACAAAGATACATTGCTATTTGTCTTGGATATGCTATATCATTTGATTTCTTAGATGATACCATATCTCTTTTATCTATTTTAAAATAATTTGATACTACGTCTTGTATATAGTCTGCTGAGATAATATTTTCTTTTTGAAGTGTAACATCATTTATAGCTTTTTCAACAACTTCTATTGTTATAGGACTATGAGTTAAAGATGTATATGCTAAGATTTTATTTAGTACACCTTCTAGTTCTCTAATATTTGAATCTATTTTTGTAGCAATAAGTGAAAGAATATCATCATCAATTAAAATACCTTCTAATTGTGTTTTCTTTCTTAGTATTGCTAATCTCATTTCGTAATCAGGCATAGAGATGTCTGCAATTAATCCCCATTCGAAACGAGATTTTAATCTATCTTCTAATAAAGCTATATCTCTTGGTGGTTTATCACTTGAAAGAATAATTTGTTTTCCATTTTGATGTAATGTATTAAAAGTGTGGAAAAATTCTTCTTGTGCTGTATTCTTTCCAGCAAAAAATTGTATATCGTCTATTAATAAAATATCTATATTTCTATATTTATTTCTAAATAATTCATTTTTATAGTTGGCATCTTTTATTGCATTTACTAGTTCGTTTGTGAATGCTTCTGATGTAACGTATAAAACTTTTTTTGAAGAATCTCTTTTTAATATTTCATTTCCAATTGCTTGCATTAAGTGAGTTTTTCCTAACCCTACTCCTCCATATATGAATAATGGGTTGTACATAGATGATGGTGCTTCAGAAACGGCTAATGCAGCGGCATGAGCAAATCTATTATTATTTCCTACTACAAATGTATCAAAAGTATATTTTGGATTTAAGGAAGTTTTACTATATTCTGGACTAGATGTTAAAGAATCAAAGGAATTTTCTAATGCTTCTTGTGCACTTGTTAAATTAGCACTGTCAGATGAGTCAATAATTTCTAGTTGCCATGATTTATTTGTTAGAAAGTTAAAAGTATTTACAATTAAATCACAATATCTAGATTTAATTGCATCTGTTTGCATTGCATTTGTTGTTATTAATTCGATTTTATTATCATATATATTTCCTATTTCTAAAGTTTTAATCCAGGTTGCATATGAAATATTTGTCATTTCATTTTTTAAAAGCTCTTTTGCTTGATTTAAAAGTTCATTTTTGTCTAACAAAATAAATAACCTCCTTTATATAAGTAGATAATCAAATTTTAGGAATGTTTAAATACTTCTAATTATTATTTGCGTAGCATAATATCCCTATTGTCTTATCGGCTTTATAATATCAATTTATTTTTCAATAGTCAATAAGATGTTTAAACAAAAATATAAATAAAGCTTTAGTATTGACATTTTCAAAGGTTTTGTTGTATAATTTTAATTACTTTTGAGAAATGAAAAATTATAAAATAGATATAGGAGGTGCAATATGAAAAGAACATTACAACCAAAAAATAGACAAAGACAAAAAGAACATGGTTTTATGAAAAGAATGAAAACTAGATCAGGAAGAAATATTTTGAAGGCAAGAAGAGCAAAAGGAAGAAAAGTAATAAGTGCATAATTTAAATAGGGGCGAAAACGCCCTTTTTTGCAATTATTAAGAGTAAGTAGGAAAAATGAAAAAAACAGAGATAATCAAAAAAAATTATGAATTTAAATATTTTTTTAAAAAAGGTAAGTTTTTTTCTGGTAAGTTTTTAGAAGTATTCATATTTGATAGTAATAATATAAAGAATAAATTAGGAATAGTTGTAAGTAAAAAAGTAGGGGGAAGTGTAACAAGAAATCATATAAAAAGATATATGAGAGAGGCATATACTTCTTTAGAAGACAAAATAGAGTCTAATATAAACATGCTTATTATATGGAATAAAAATGTTGATCCTAAACTTGCAACTTTTTTTGAGACAAAAGAAGATTTAACGAATATTTTAAGAAAAGCTGGAAAAATAAAAGGAAATTAAATGAAAAAGATTTCTATTTTTTTATTAAATTTTTATAAGAAGAGAATATCTCCAATATTTAGTTTTAGAGGAATACATTGTAAATATTATCCGACATGTTCAGAATATATGAAGCAAGCAATTGAAAAATATGGATTTTTTAAAGGATTTCTTTTAGGTTTATGGAGATTTTTGAGATGTAATCCTTTTTCTAAAGGAGGATATGATCCACTAAAATAATGGAGGAGTTATGGGAAATATTATTGGTTTTTTAGCAGGTATTTTTGGATATTTGTTAAATTTTATTTATTCATATGTAAATAATTATGGTTTAGCTATTATTTTATTTACTGTTGCTGTTCAAATAATTTTATTACCATTTACAATTAGACAGCAAAAAACAATGATAAAAAATAGTAAAATTCAAGCAAAAGTAAAAGAATTGCAAGAAAAGTATAAAAATGATCAGATTAGACTTAGTCAAGAAACAATGGATTTGTATAAAAGAGAGAAGATGAGTCCTTGTTCTGGTTGTTTCGAATCAATTATTCAGCTTATACTATTTATTTCTATATTTTACTTGGTAAGACAACCTCTTACTTATATGGAAAATATGGATAAAGCTAAGATAGATGAGTACATTAATAAATATGAAATTAGTGAACAATCAAATTATAAAGAAATTGATATTATTAGAGAAGCAAAAAAGGCAAATGATGAATCAATTTCAATAGAAATGGATTTTTTAGGAATAGATTTGAGTAATATTCCATCAAGAAATTGGGGAAATCCTACAGTATATATAATTCCCGGTTTATATGTAATTTCTTCTATAATTTCTATGAAAATTACAACTTCAGCAGGAAAGAAGAAATTATCAAAAGAAGAAAAAGAAGAGGAAGAAAGAAAGAAAAGAGAGAAGAAGGCTCTTATTAAAGCTGGCGAAGAGGATGACGATGATTTCGATACAGCTGAAGCTATGAATAAACAGATGATGTTTATGATGCCAATTATGGCAGTATCAGTAGCTGCAATAGCTCCTTTAGGATTGGCTTTATATTGGCTTGTTAATAATATTACAACTACTATTCAAAGAATAATATTAACTAAAGTTATGAAATCTAAGGAGGGAGAAGATAATGAGTAATATATTTGAAGGTAGAACAACAAACGAAGCAATAGAAAAAGGATTAAAAGAATTAAATCTTACTAGAAAACAGGTAGATGTAAAAATTTTAGAATCAGAAGATAAAAGAAGTTTTTTTAATATATTGACACCTAGAGTAGTAAAAGTAGAATTAATTGTAAAAGAAAATACTGAAAAAATTATTAAAAAAGAAAAAATAGAAGTTTCAGCAGAATCAGAAAAAAAAGCTGAAGAAAATATTAGAAGATTTTTAGATGAATTTATTTCAAAATTACCAACAAATGATTTAGTATATGATATAAAACTTGATAAAAATGATTTATATGTTGATATAAAAGGTGAAGATACTGGATATTTAATAGGGTATAGAGGTAATGTTTTAAATTCATTACAAGTTATTTTAAATAATATCGCAAATGGTGAATTAAACGAAAGAGTAAGAGTCTTACTAAATATAGGGGGATATAAAGAAAAAAGAGAAAAAGATTTAAAAGACCTCGCAGATAAAATTGCAGGAACAGTTATTAAGAAAAGAAAATCTATTACACTTGAACCAATGTCATCATATGAAAGAAAAATAATACATTCAAAATTACAAGAAAATTCAAAAGTTGAAACACATAGTATTGGAGAAGAGCCTAATAGAAAAATAGTAGTATCATTAAAAAAATAGATATTAATGTGGGGTGTGCTAAGAGATAAGTGCATCCCAATTTTAATATTTAATTAATTAAAATAAAAAATAGTAAAAAATTCAAAGTACTGAAAAATAAGGAAAAATTTTAAATATTAGAAAATAATTAAAAAAATAAATGTGAACAAAAAGTGGATAAAATATATAAAAAACATAAAATAAAAAATAATTCAAAAATAAAAAAGAAAATTAATTTATATTTATTTAAATATAAATTAATAAAATAAATAATAAAAAATAAATTAAAAATAATTATTTTATTTAATAAAAATTAATTTAATTTTATTAAATAAGATTTTTAAAAAGGAGAATAAAATGTCTACAATTGTTGCAATATCTACAGCACCTGGTATTGGAGGAATAGGAATAATAAGAATGAGTGGAAAAGATTGTTTTAAAATTCTAAATAAGATTTTTAAACCAATTAATAATTCTACTGAAAAAGGTTATACAATTAAATATGGAAAAATATTTGATGGTGAAGAAATAATAGATGAAGTATTAGTTTCATATTTTTTAGAACCAAAGAGCTATACAACTGAAAATATGTGTGAAATAAATTCTCACGGTGGAAATATAATAATGAAAAAAATATTAGATTTGTGCTTAAAAAATGGTGCAGAACTTGCAGAACCAGGAGAATTTACTAAAAGGGCATTTTTGAACGGAAGAATTGATTTAACTCAAGCCGAAGCAGTTATAGATATTATTAATAGTAAAACAGATAAAGAAGCAGAAGCATCTGTTAATCAATTAGAAGGAAATTTATCAAAAAAAATAAAAGAAATACGAGAAGATTTAATTGCAGGATTGGCAGATATTGAAGTTACTATTGATTATCCAGAATATGATGAGGTAGAAGTAACTAATAATAAAATAATAAAAATGTTAGAAAAAAATGAAAATAAATTAAATAAACTAGAACAAGCATTTACAAATGGTAAAATATTAAGAGAAGGAATAAAAACAGCTATAATAGGAAGACCAAATGCCGGAAAATCATCTTTATTAAATTTATTGTTAAATGAAGAAAGAGCGATTGTAACTGATGTTGAAGGAACAACAAGAGATACGATAGAAGAATATATAACATTAGATGGTATACCTTTTAAAGTTGTTGATACAGCAGGAATTAGAGAAACAGAAGATACAGTAGAAAAAATTGGTGTTAAAAAAGCAATAGAAATTGCGAATAAAAGTGATTTAATTATTGCTATTTTTGATATTTCAAAAGAAATAAATGATGAAGATAAAAATATATTAAATATATTAAAAAATAGAAATTCAATTATTTTATTAAATAAAATAGATTTAAATAATTATTTAATAAATGAAGAATTATTTAAAGAGTATAGTGAAAATATAATAAAAATATCAACAAAAACGCAAGAAGGAATAGAAGATTTAATTCAGGTAATGAAAAAATTAACACAAACAGATGAAATTAATGTTGATGGGGAAAATATAGTTATAAATTCTAGACATAAGATATCGGTTGTTAAGGCAAAAGAATCTTTAAAAAAAGCGATAGAAACATTAGAAGCAGGGATGCCAATTGATGTTATATCTATTTATATTAAGGAAATATTAGAAGAATTAGGAAAAATTACTGGGGAAAGTGTTACAGATGATGTTATTTCTGAAATTTTTGCTAAGTTTTGTTTAGGAAAATAAAATATATTAGAAATATGATAAAATTAGAGGAGAATTCAAATGAGTTATTATGCAGGAAAATATGATATAGCGGTTATAGGAGCAGGTCATGCAGGTTGCGAAGCAGCATTAGCTGCTGCTAGAATGGGATTTAAAACATTAATATTTTCAATTACACTTGAATGTGTTGCAAATATGCCGTGTAATCCACATATAGGTGGATCATCTAAAGGACATCTAGTTAGAGAAATAGATGCTCTAGGTGGAGAAATGGGAAAAAACATAGATAAAACTTTAATACAGATAAAGATGTTAAATACTTCAAAAGGGCCAGCAGTACATTCTTTAAGAGCGCAGGCAGATAGAAAAAGATATCAAATGGAAATGAAACATACTTTAGAAAAACAGGAGAATTTGTATCTTAAACAAGGAGAAATAGTTGACATAAAACTTGAAAACGGAAAAATAAAAGCTGTTGAAACTGATATGGGAGCAATATATGAAGTAGATAGTGTTATTTTGGCCACAGGAACGTATTTAAAGGGAAAAATATTTGTGGGTGAATATTCATGTGAGAGTGGACCAGATGGCGTATTTCCGGCAAATAAGCTTTCAGAATGCCTAAAAAAATTAGGAATTAACATTGTTAGGTTTAAAACAGGAACACCTGCAAGAATAAATAAAAAGAGTATTGATTTTTCAAAAATGGAGCTACAAGAAGGTGATGAAGATGTTCCAGCATTTTCATTTGAAGATAAGTTAGAAAAGTTGAATCAGGAACCTTGTTATTTAACATATACTAATTCGAAAACTCATGAAATAATTAGAGAAAATTTACATAGATCTCCTTTATATGCAGGAAAAATAGAAGGTACTGGACCTAGATATTGTCCATCTATAGAAGATAAGGTGGTTAGATTTGCTGATAAAGAAAGGCATCAAATTTTCGTTGAGCCATTAGGTTTAGATACAGATGAAATGTATATTCAGGGAATGAGTTCATCTTTACCAGAAGATGTTCAAATTGCTATGTATAGAACATTACCAGGACTTGAAAATTGTGAGTTTACTAGACCAGCATATGCTATAGAATATGATTGTATAGAACCATCACAATTAAAAAGTTCTCTAGAAATAAAGAATATAGATGGAATGTTCTTTGCTGGTCAAATTAATGGAACATCAGGATATGAGGAAGCTGCAGCGCAGGGAATTATAGCAGGAATTAATGCTTCTTTAAAATTAAGAGGCGAAGAACCAGTAATATTAGACAGATCAGATGCTTATATAGGGGTTTTAATTGATGACATAGTTACTAAAAGTACGAATGAACCATATAGAATGATGACTTCAAGAGCAGAATATAGGCTTTTATTAAGACAAGACAATGCAGATATGAGATTAACAGAGATAGGTCATAGAGTAGGACTTATTTCAGAAGAAAGATATCATAAATTTTTAAAGAAAAAAGAAGCGATATTTAAAGAAATCGAAAGATTGCAAAATACTATAATTAAGCCAACTAAAGAGGTTAACGAATTATTAGAGAAAAACGGAACATCACCTTTAAATGGAGGAATTAAATTATCTGAGTTATTAAAAAGAACAGAATTAACATATAAAATATTACAAGATATAGATAAAGAAAGACAGGAATTACCAGAAGAAGTAATTGAAGAAGTTGAAATTATGGTAAAATATGAAGGTTATATTAAAATGCAAGAAGCACAAGTTGAAAGCTTTAAAAAATTAGAACGAAAAATTTTACCAAAAGATATTGATTATAATGATATAAAAGGTATTCGTATAGAAGGAAGACAAAAATTGAATAAAATAAGACCTTATTCAATTGGACAAGCTTCAAGAATATCAGGAGTTTCACCAGCTGATATATCTGTTTTATTAGTGTATTTAGAACAAAGAAAATATAAAAAAGATGAGGAATAATATGGAAGATATAAAAGATTTTATAAAAAATGAAGCAAGTAAAAATAATATAAATCTTTCAGAAAAAGAAATAGAATTATTTTATTTATATATGAATAATTTAATAGAATGGAATCAGAAAATAAATTTAACTGCTATAAAAGAAGAAAAGGAAATTGTAATAAAACATTTTATGGATTCTATTGTAATAAAAGATGAAATTGTAGGAAGTAGAGTGCTTGATTTGGGTTCTGGAGCAGGATTCCCAGGAATACCTTTGAAAATAGTTAATGATAAATTAGAAGTAACTTTATTAGATGCAGTCAATAAAAAAGTTAATTTTATGAATGATACAATAGAAAAAATTAAATTAAAAAATATTGTAGCAATTCATGCAAGAGCAGAAGAGTTAGCACATGATGAAAAATATAGAGAAAAATATGATATTGTTGTTTCAAGGGCTGTTTCAAATATGACTACACTTGTGGAATATATGTTACCATTTTTAAAAAAAGGTGGAAAATGTATATGCTTAAAAGGGCCAGATGTGGATAACGAGTTAGAAGATGCAAAAAATGCAATTAGAATTTTAGGAGGAAAAATAGAGAAAAAGATGCAGTATGATTTAAATGGTAATGGACGCAGTTTAATAGTGATTTTAAAGGAAAAACACACCGAACAAATATACCCAAGAAAACAAGGAAAACCTATTAAAGAACCATTAAAATAAAAATTTAAAAAATAATGTTCCACAGATAACCTGTTGATAACATGTTGATAATCTGTGGATATTTTTTTACTTTTTTTATTTTTTTGTGCAAAACTTTTTTAATTTTTAAAATAAATGAGGAAAAAAAATATTAAAATTTAAAAAATAAGGGGAAAATAATTATAAATTTTATTGACAGCAGATTATAATTTTTATATTATAATAAAGAAAGATTGGAGGGGATTATTTTGGGAAAAATTATTGCGATTGCTAACCAAAAAGGAGGAGTCGGAAAGACTACAACATCAGTTAATTTAAGTGCTTTACTAGCTAAAAAAGGTAAAAAAGTTCTTTTATTAGATGCTGATCCTCAAGGAAATGCAACAAGCGGGTTAGGAGTAGAGAAAAATTTTGAAAAATCATTGTACGATGTATTAATAAATGAAGAATCTATAGAAGATACACTACAAAGTACAGTCGAAAAAAATTTAAAAATATGCCCTTCAAATGTAAATTTAGCTGGTGCAGAAGTAGAATTAGTATCACAAATGTCTAGAGAACATCGATTAAAGGAACAACTAGATACAATAAAAAATAAATTCGACTATATATTTATAGATTGTCCACCTTCATTAGGTTTAATAACATTAAATTCATTTACTGCTGCTGATTCTGTATTAATACCTGTACAATGCGAATATTATGCATTAGAAGGATTAGGACAGCTTATTAATACGATAAATTTAGTTAAAAAACATTTAAATAAATCATTAGAAATCGAAGGTGCTATACTAACAATGTATGATATAAGAACTAATTTATCTAATCAAGTTGTAAAGGAAGTTAAAAAATATTTTGATAACAAAGTTTATAAAACTGTTATACCAAGGAATGTAAGACTTAGCGAAGCACCAAGCTTTGGAATGCCAATAACTACTTATGATCCTAAATCTAAAGGAGCTAAAAGCTATGAAAGATTGGCAAAAGAGTTTTTGAAAATGCAAGAACCAAAGGATAAACCAAAACATATGAAATAGGAGGAATAAAAAATGGCTAAAAAGACAGGTTTAGGTAAAGGATTAGATGCACTTTTTTCTACATCTATAGTAGAAGAACCACAAGAAAATGAGATGGTTCAGAATTTAAAGATTTCTGAAATAGAACCTAATAGAGATCAACCTAGAAGAATATTTGATGAAACATCATTAAATGAATTAGCAGAATCTATAAAAAATTATGGAGTAATTCAGCCAATAATAGTATCTAAAAAAGATGATTTTTATCAAATTGTAGCTGGAGAAAGAAGATGGAGAGCTTCTAAAAAGGCTGGTTTAGAAGAAATTCCAGTAATTATCAGAGAAAATGATGATAAGAAAAATAGAGAAATTGCACTTATTGAAAATATTCAAAGAGAAGATTTAAACCCTATAGAAAAAGCTAGAGGAATAAAGCTATTAATGGATCAATATAATCTTACTCAAGCTCAGGTAGCAGAAGTGATTGGAAAGGGAAGAAGTACAATTACTAATACTTTAAGAATATTAAATTTAGATCCAAGAGTTATTGATTTAGCTTTACAAGGAAAGCTTACAGAAGGTCATTGTAAAGCATTATTAGGTTTTGAAAATCAAGATAAGCAATATGATATGGCTCTTTACATGATAGAGTCTGGAGATAGTGTTAGAGAAGCTGAAAAGAAGACAAAATCTAGAAAAGCAATGCCTAAAAAGAATGAGAAATATGAACCAATTTATAGAGATATAGAAAGCAGTTTTCAAAGCTTTTTTGGTACAAAAGTAAAATTAAATGCTGGTCAAAGAAAAGGAAAAATTATTATAGAATATGCATCAAATGATGATTTAGAGCGCATACTAGAATTGATAAAATAAGGAGACATTTTAATGGAAAGTGCTATTTTAATATGTTCAATAGCAGTTAATGTTATATTAACTGCTATTGTATTATTATTTATTTTTAAATTAAAAAAAGTAGAACAACGTTATTCTGAATTTATATCTAATTTTAATTCTAATGAAAATATAGAGAATACTTTTAAAGAAATTCAGAAAATGGTAAATAATGTTAATGAAGAAAATAAAATTATACATGCTAATTGTAAAAGTCTAGAAAAGCAGTTAAATGAATGCTTCCAGAATATTGGAATTGTCAAATATGATGCTTTTGATGATGTAGGAAGTAAGTTAAGTTTTGCAATTGCTTTATTAGATAATAAAGATAATGGGTTTATTATAAACTCAGTCTATGGTAGATCTTCTAGTAATGTATATGCTAAAAGAATAGAAAATGGAAATTCTACACAAACTTTATCAGAAGAAGAAATAAAAGCTTTAAATAAAGCAAAAGACTTGAAAAAAATATAATAAAGTATATTGACATTTATAGTTTAATGTGTTAAATTATTAATGTTCTTCACGGAGAGGTGGTCGAGTTGGTTTATGGCACCAGTCTTGAAAATTGGCGTAGGTGAATAGCCTACCGTGGGTTCGAATCCCACCCTCTCCGCCAATGCTAGATATGAAATATTATCTAGCTTTATAATTATAAGGAGATTTACCCAAGTGGCTGAAGGGGACAGTTTGCTAAACTGTTAGGGTTCGTTTAGGGCCGCGAGGGTTCAAATCCCTCAATCTCCGCCAACAGATAGTATAATAAAGTACTATCTGTTTTTTTTATTTTCGGCAAATAGAATAAATTTCTAAAATAATTTTTAAAAGCGACGAGAATCTAAAAATATAATAAAAAGATAGATAGTGATGTAACTTTATTAAATAATTATAAAAAACGAAATATGGCGATTTTAAAGCTTTAAAAAATGATGAAAAATAGTAAATATTTTATATAAAAAATAAATATAAAAAAGAGGCTTTAAAAAATTAAAAAATAAATATTAATTATATAATAAAAAAATATATAATATTTTTGTGTATGAATTGTGGAATAAAAAAATATAAATCAAGAAATAAAATAAATTAAAAAATAAAAATTAGGAACTGTAAAAAAATAAAAAATATTAAAAAATTTAATGTAACATAAAAAGAGGTTGAAAAATAAGGAAAAAAATGAAATATATTACATAAAAAATAAATAAATAAAAATAATTTTAAATATTAAAAAAAATAAATAAAAATAAAAAAATATTAAAAAATAATAAAAAATAATAAATAATAATAAATAATAATAAATAATAATAAATAATAATAAATAATTAAAAAAAATAATTATAATTAATCTAATGTAACAGAATAAATTTAATAATAATATGAAAAATTAGTTTAATGAATTTGAACAATATTTTTTTGAAAGATGATTTTGTTGTAGTTATAATTAATTAGTTTATGTTTGTCAAAATATTATATAAAATTAGCATTAAAAAAAGAAAAAGATATGCATATTGTTGTATCAAATTGACTAAAAAATAGAAATACTTTTTTGCGGAGTGTAGAATTTAGATTTTGGAGAGAAATTTTCTTAAAAGAGAAGATATGAGTTGAGTAATGTGTTTACAGATATACAGAATTTAAAAGTAGTATATGTTCATAAGAACATTTTTTTAAATTTATTAAATTAAAATTATTCAATAAAATAAGAAATATTATAAAAAAAGAATGTTAATTATACGCCTATAAATTTTAAAAGCTTGATATTAGTGGATTATATGTTTTAAAAGAAAGATAATTATTAAAAATAATTGTCAAAAAAGAAGTTCATGATTATATGTATAAATATTTAAAGAGGAAGACAAAAAATGAGTTTAAAAATATTAAGGGAGAAGTTTATTTGTAAAAGTCTTTATTTTTAAAAATTAGTAAAGATGGACGGAATAATGAGAAAATTAAGATGATTTTAATTTTTAGTAAGATATAGTAGTAAATTAAACATAAGCTAAAAATAAAAAAGTTATGATATGTAATAGCTATATTGTCTATTAAGCAACATGAAAAGTAGAGTAAAAAGAAAGCTATTATAATAGATATTAGAGAAAGAAAAGAGCTAAAAAATGAATATAAAATTTGAAAATGTATTAAAGAATAATTTGATATAAAAAGTTATTGAATTTAAAATATTGAGAAATTTATTAAATATAAAAAATATTGAAAAAAATATAGAAAAATATTAAAGCAAATAAAAAAATATTGAAGTAAAAATAAAAAATATTAAAATAAAAAACGATAAAAAAAATAAATATAAAAAATAAATTTAATTTATAGGAATATAATTATAAAAATTTTCTATAGATGAATAATATTATAAAAATATTTTTTAAAGAAATATCTATGAAGATAAAAAACTAAAAATAAATCTAGATAAAATGAAAAAATTTTTTGAATAAGAAAAAGATTTGTTATTATTTATAAAAATTTAAAAATAAAATGAAGAAAAAACTTGTTTAGAAAATTTTAAGTAAAAATAAATATCGGTAATACTTATTATTTATTTTTATTTTTTATTAATATTATAAAATGAAAATAAATGGATAAAAAATATATTCAAAAATATTAAAAAAATATAATAATGGAATATAATATTACAAGTTTTCAATTATTATTTTAGAATATGAAAGTATTTTAAAATTAAAACTAACCATGAAAAAAGATGTATAAGGAGTTAATAAATTTGCAGTTTAATGTAAACATTTTTTTTCATTAAAAATGAGCGGTAATCGATAGAGAATTTTTTAAATTGCGATAGTATTCGTATTTTTTTTATTTTATAAATATATTTTTAGCAAAAATAGTAAAAATGTTCACTAAGTATACATAATACAGTATAATATAGAACTTTAAAAACGTTGATATAAAAGGATAGTATGCAATGCAAATACTTTATAAACAAAAAAGTATTGTCAAAAAAGAAGTATAGAGATATTTAAAAATATTTATTTGTGATAGACAAAAAAATGATATAAATAATAACAATTATGATAAAAAAGTAAGTAAGTAATGAAAATGAGTTAACATAAAAGACAAAAAGATGGTAAGGAGCACCTATGATTTTAAAGTATAAAATTTGTAAGTTGTAATATAAAAAACAATGGAATAATACATAAAAAAGTAGTTTTTTTAAAATAAATTAAAATATTTATTTTTTATTATTAAATATAAAATAAAAGTAAATAAATTCTAAAAAATATTAAAAATTATTTATATTTTTTAGAAAGGAATGAATAAATAATTTTAAAAATAAGAAAATATAAAAAAATATTCGTGTTTATTTTAAATAATATTGAAAAAATATTTGAATAGAATCAAATATTTATTAAAAATAGTAGAGTAATTAATTTTTTCGGTAGATTAAAATTAATTATTTATTGTATAATCATTTTTATTATTTTATCGATTTATTAATATTAACTTTTTTAAAGAAAATTAATAGAAATTTTTTAGGAAGTTGATTGCTAACTTTATAATTATCTAAATTAATTATAATTTAGATTTTATTTTCTAATTAATATTAAAAAAATAAAATAAGATCTAAAAAAATAAAGATAAATATTTAAAAAATAAAATTAATTATTCAAAAATAAATTAAAAAATTAAGAATACTATTATGGAAATTATAATTATCATCAGGAAATTTATAAAGATAAAGATGAAGTTTAGGCAGCTTATTATTACTAATATTTTATAAAAAAGAGAAAAGATCGGAAGATGTTTTTTTATAAAAGTAATGTTTTTAAATTTGAGTTGAAATTTGAATATTATCATTTTTTATAAATTATATATCTATTATAGGTAAGTTTTTTTATGTTAACAACATAAAAAAATACTGATATTTTATTATATTATAACTTAAACATCTTGATATAAGCTAAGTATATCTGATACATTAAAATAAAAAGTAACGGTATTTGTCAAAAAAGAAGGTTGCAAATATAGTGAAAAAATTTAAAAATGAGACAAAAAAAGGCTAGTTTTTGTATAAAATTTTAAGTAAAGATGTTAAGCTAGTTACTTATTAGACAAAGTATGAAGGAAGAGATACGTAGAGATTATATGAATTTTTAAGATACAAATTGTATAAATAAATAGCAAAGTTTTTATTATATTACTATTAAAACTATACATGAAAAAATATACAAAAAAAGAATTTAAACATTAAAATAATATCAAATAATTATTAAAAAATAAAATGAAAATTAGTTATAAATTTTATAATTTATATAAAAAGATGTATAAATAAAATAATTATATAAAAATAAGTAAAAAAGATTAGAACAAAATATGTATTTATTGTTATTTAAATTCTTTTTTTATTTCGAATATTTAAAATAATAAAAAATACTAATTAATTTATTAGAAATAATAAAAAAATCTTAGAAAATTAATAATAACAAACTATTGAATAAGTAATGTTTTTTATAGTATGAACTAGTGAAGAAAGATATGACAAATTAGCATAAAACAAATGATGTTTGTATAGTTTGATACACAGTTTATGACATTTAAATTTGTGATTTTTCTAGTGGATAAATTATGAAAAAATGTGAAGAAATTTAGTAAATTTAATTTTTTTGAGGTTTATTCTAATAAAAGAACATAATTATGTTAACTATCGAAAAATATTTCCTTCTTTAAAAGTAGGATACTAATTGATGTAATACTTGATAATAGAGAATTACACATAATATTTAGGTATGAGGTTTTAAAAAAACTTTGTCAAAAAAGAAGATTTAAAATATTAAGTAATTATTTTAGGTAGAAGACAAAAAAACAGGGATTATTAGCATATTTTTTTATTAAAAGATGAAGATATTGATTTTTAGCTGGCTATAAGACAAAGCTTTAAATGGCTTATTTATGGTTTTTTATAAAAAAGACATATGATATCATAGCCAAATTATGTATAGAAAAATATATTTCTATACTAAAACTTAGAGATAAATAATGTTTTTTGCATTTAATTATAATGCATTAAAAAAATAAGAAAATTATTAAAAAATTGGAGATATATAATTATATATTTTTATTTTTTTAGAAAATTCATTAAAAAATTAGGGATATATAATCATATATCTCTATTTTTTTGAAAATTAATTAGAAAATTAGAGCTATATAATTATATATTTTTCTTTTTTGTGAAAATTAATTAAAAAATATAAATAAAAACATATAAAAATTTATAGTATTTATGAATTTAATTTTTATATTTCATTAAAAAGTGTAGAATGTTTTATAGAAAATATATGATTGTACAAAATTTAAGTTCATATTAATATGGTGATTAAAAAATTATATGTGTAAATATTGATAGTTGTGTTCGGGTAAAAAAATTATCTGGATTTTTTTTTATTATTTAATTATTTTTTTGATATTTTTTAATTATTTATTATTTTTTTTTGAATTAATTAATATTTTTTTAAATAAATAATAATTAATAATAATTTTATTATTAAATCTAAGAAAAAAATATAAAAAATAAATTTTAAAAAACTGTGGATTGTAACATAAAGAAAATTAAGAAATGTACAAATATTTTATACACAAAACAAATGTTTATAGCGTTTAAAAATAAAATTTAAAAGTTTGATTTTTAGGATTAAACTGATAAGATTTTTTATAAAAAGTATTTGAAAAAATGAAAAATTTACTTCTTTTTTTGTCAAAGATATATTTTATTTCGAATAAATGAAGAATTACTTTTTAGACAAATAAAAAAATATGTTAAAAATTATTAAATTTCATTGAGTTGCTATACAGTACTATTTCCCAAGGTTTTGACTAATTTGTGTGTAGTTTTATATGCTTTTTTTATTGTTTTTTGTCTTTTAAAATTTCTTTTTTTGATTTAAGAAAGATAGAAAATTAAAAATGAAAATTAAAAAAAAGTTGCAAAATAAGATTCTAGATTTGAATTGTAAAATGAATATTTATTATAAAAACAAAAAAACAGAAAAAGTTGTTAAAAATTTGATTATTATGTATTTGAAATTAGGTTACATAAAAAAATTTGTATGCTAAAAGATAATAAGAAATTTAAAAAAAATTTTGTAACAATTAATGAAAAATAAATATGAAAAAAATAAAATTTATTGTTTTTTGCCTTTTTGAATTTTTTTTATTTTTTTATTATTTTTTAATAATTTTAATTAATTATTTTTTGTAATATTCTTGTTTTATTCGAATTAATTTATAATATTAAATATACTATATACATTATATTGATAAAAATTAAATAGAGAAATTTAATCGAAAAAATTTTATTTTAATTTTTCTTTTAAGATTCGTTAATTTTTTTATTGTCTTATATTAGGATAATTTTTTTATAAATTTGCCTCATAAAGATTAAAGAATAGTACATTATTGTCAAAACGTTTACTAATTTTTTTATAAGTTTTTTATTTTATATTTTCGCAAACATTTTTGAAAGTAAGTTTTAAAAATATAGAATAATATTTGCTGTTTCGTGTATTTCCTAGACTTTAAGGAAATGAGAATTTTATGAATGGTAAAAAAAATTTAAAATTTAAGTAAAAAAATATAGAAAATATTTAAAAAATAATTTTGAAATTGATAGGGTTAAAAAATAAAAAAATTTATCAGTTAAATAAAAAAAATTTTATTTTAGAAGAAATTTTAAAAAATAAAAATTTTAAAAAATAAAATTTCTAGTTAATATAAATTAAATATGAATTAAATATGAAGACTTAATATATTCTATTATAATAATATAAGATTAAGGTGATATTTTTTATATTTAAATCATTAAATAGGGTGTGTAATATTAAAAATATTTAGAAAAAAGCCTTTTTTTGACTTCATAGCTAAAAAGCTTATTTACAGACTTTAAAAAATAATTATTGATAAATTTATTTCCTAGTTGTAGAGGTAGTTTGAAAGATTTGCATTTATATATATTATGAATGAGTTTTTATTAAATAAAAAAATATGATGAAAAGTATAATAATTCTTAAAAAATAAAAAATATTTATTTTGATTTATTATTATTTTTTAAGATTATTTTTTGGAAAAAAAGTTGTAATACAAAAAAATACTTAAATATTTAAAGAATATTAAAAAAATATAGAAAAATAAAAATTTTTTTATTTAAGTATATATTGTGTTTTAGTATGAATTATATGTTGTCTAAACTAAAAAAAGTTCAAGAATTTAGTAAATTAGTTAAATAGAATAATTGTCTCTGATAAATTAAATTTTAATATATTTGAATGGTTCTTTTTTGACAAATAAATTTAAAAAAAATAGTACTATATTAAATGTGTAAGAATGAATTTTTTAGCATTTCCGCATAGTTCAAAGTTTTTAAAATTAAAAAATATATTAAATTAAATAAGTTTTTATTTTTAAATTTATATTTATAATAACTATATTTATTATAAAAGAAAGATAAAAAAATAATAAATTTTTATTATTCAAATGAATTTAAATTTGAATAGAGGGGATAGAATTTTAAAATATTAAATATAAATTTTAAATTAATGATTAAACAATAACTTTTAGTTTTAAATATTTTTTTATTTGACAATATAAAATTTTTATCACTTTTTATAAAATTTGTTAATTATACTATTTGAAGTGTAATATTTTTTATTAAAATAGAGTAGTTTTACCAAAAAAAAGAGTATTTTGATGCTAGTTTACAGCTATAAATAGAAAAAAATAAGAAATATTAATTTTTAATGATTTATGAATGTAATATATAAAGATTTTGTATTTAATATTAATAAATAGATATTAAAAAGGTAGAAAGGTAATTATATAAATTAATAAAAAATTTTTGCAATTAAGATTTTTTATTTTGTCTTATTTTAATTTTATAAGAAAGATTTTTGATTTTATTGAGTAAATTTTTATAAAGTTTTGACTTTAAAATAAGTATTAAAAATGTTTTTTTATATATTTTCTTTTTTACAAAGATTTTTTTTAGATAGAATTAATATAAAGATATGATACGAGCTAATATGCTTTATTCCTATGTTTTTTAGATTTACTTATGAAAAATAAAATGGATAATTTACAATTTTGGTCATAAAATTTTTATAAAAAAATGTGAATTTTATAAAATTAAAAATTTATATTATATTATTGAATTTATTATTTAGGTTAAAAAAATTTTTTGAAATTAGTATTGGTTTGAAAATTTTAAAAAAGTTATTGATTAAAAAGAAAAAAGTTTTTATTTAAAGACTAATATTTTAAAAAATGAATAAATGGATACTGAGATATCTAACAGATTAATATATTAATTTTTTTTGTAATTTGATATCTTAAAAATTGAATAAAAATTGTATGTGAAATTTTATGACTATTAATTTTTAAAAATATATTTTTTCTGTAAGCCTTGAAAGGAGCAGTTTTTAATTTTTGACGTTTTTTTATTTGATAATTTGTATACATAAAATATTAGGGATTATTTTTTAATATTTATTTATATATTTTTTTAGAAGGAAAAATAGGTATTACTTTTGTAATTTAATATATTTTTTTATAATAATTAAGGTATTATGTGATTGTATTTTTTTAAGATTATATATTATATAAGTGATAATTTATGAAAATTACTTTGTCATTAAATAATTTATTTTATTATTATTTTTACTTATTGGTTAAATATTAGATAGTAATTAGTGATAAAAGATATGTTTTCTGTCATATTGTATAAAAAGTTAATGCTGGAAGTCCTTGATTTATAAGGAACGTATCAATTACAACAAAAAATGTGATAAATAAACTAAAATATTTTAACATATTTTCAATTATTTTATATTTATTATAATATTTGAATTAGCATTTTATTATTATATATATTATTTTTAAATATTTATTTATTAAAAAATATAATAATAGAGATAAAATATATAAAGAGAGGATAGCAAAATTGAATGTTAGAAAGTGTAATAAAAGGACTTAATATATATTAATAATATTTTATAGACTTATTTTTAATATAAATATAGCAGTTAATGAACTACTTGATACTCTAAGGATATAAATTTTTACTTAATTAATTTTAAAAATATATGTAATAAAAAGAATTTAATTAATTTATTAATGATTTTTTTTAAGAATATCTGTTTGTATATTTTTATATTTAAATTGTAATGTAAATGCTTTTTATTATTAATGATTCTTATTGATATAATAGAAGTCTATTTTTTATTAATCATAAACTTAAAATATACTATATTTTATTTTGTCATAGTTTTAATTTTATGCATATATAAATGAAAATATCAAAAAAAATCTTAATTTTCTAATTGTCATTTAAAAATAGATTTTTTTGAAGTAATGAAAATACTTTTTTGGCAAAGAAATTCAAAAAGAAGATATAAAAATTAAATATGTAATTTCTATATACTATGTATCTCCTAAGTTGTATCGATTTTTATTTTTTAAAAAAATATTTAAATTTAATATTTTAATATTTTTATTTTTGGGTTTTTATGTACTCTAAGTGATGTATTTTGATATCGAAATTAATGAAATCTTTCTTTTAGAGTCAAAATTTTTTTTAAGAAAAGTACCTTAAAACTAAAAGACTAAAAAATTGTGTAAAGTTTTTAATTTTGTTATAACTTTTTTTGCTTATTAAGAAAAGTTATTATTTTTACCGTATATTATTATAAAAATAGAACAGACGTGGAAAGCAGAGAATAGACTGTAATATATAAGGGGTTTTTTTGATCTTTTATATTTTTTAATATTTTTTAAAATTAAAATTAATTTTTTTAATTTATTTAAATACAAAAAAATTAAAAAAGTGGGAAATTATTTGTAATAATTGAGTTTTTTAGGTATAAAAGAAGTGATAGTTTTTATTGATTAAAAAAATAAAATCTTATAAGAGTAGATTAATAATATAAATATTTTTTAAAAGTATTGTCAATGATTATTTTTTTTAGAGAAAAAAAATATTTCTTAAAAGAAATAATTTTAAGTATTTTGTCAAATTATTATTCATTATTTATATATTTTTATATATTTTCTTTTTTACAATTAATTTTTTATAGAGTATTTAGAAAAATATATTAATATCTTGTAATTCCTTTATATCCTATGTTTTGTTGATTTAAATTAAAATAGAAATCATAAAAAAATATCAAATTTAGAACAAAAAATTCTATTTATTTAGTAGTGAGATAAATTAAGATAAAAATTATTTTTTTTATAAAAATTTGAATCTTGAGACTTAAAAATATATTTTTTTATGTTTTTAAAGATGATATTTATGAAAAAAATTTAAAGTTGCTAAAAAAGAAGAGTATAAATAAATAAATTCTTAAATATTAAAGTTAGAAGTATAAAAATAATAGTTATTTTATTGAGGTAATATTGTGTCAAATAAAATTAAGATTATTTTAAAAAATAATTTGAAAGCAATGTGCTTGAAATGCATGATACTGTAAGAGTTTGATTTTTCTACTATTTTATTTGAAATAAATTTATATTTTTTAATATTTATTTTAAAAACAGATGTTTTGAAAGAATGATTAAAAATTATTAATATTTTGTAAAGAGTTATTTTGAAGTTTTATGGTCGAATTTATACTAGTAAGTGAATTATTATTATAAATTTACTAATAAGATAAATAATTATTAAAAATTAAAAAATTAATGTTTTTAGATTGTCTTTTATAATTAAGGTTTTAATTATAATTGAAAATATTTAAAAAGCTTAATTTTACAAGTTGTCTTTTTTTGGAGCATTTTTTTAAAGAACAATTATTACTTTTTTGCCAAATAAATATTTTAAGTCTAATATATGCAGATATATTAGATTTACTAAAAATCAGTATTTCCCTTGGTTTTAGAGAATTGTTTTTTTAAAATATTATTAATATTTTGATTATTTTAAGTTTTTTTATTTGGATATTGATTTTGATAGAAAATACTTTTTATATTAGATTTTTTTATTATAATAGTGTAGAGGCAATTTAATATACGATATAAATATTTTAGAAAACATATTGACTAAAAAAAATATAAAAATTTTAATAGGAATAAAAAAATTATTTGACAATTTTTAAAATAATTTAAATTGGCTTTATGTTGCTTTGAATTGATGAATTTAGAATAAAAATTTTAATTTTTGGTGATTATTTTTATAAGGGCTTTATTATATGTAATATAATATGTTAGAAATGATTTTTTCTGATTTTTTTTAATTTTTAATTAATTAAATTATATTTTTTATATATTTATTTTAATTTTTTTTATTAAATAATTAGATAAATTCATGTAATAATATATTTTTGCTTTTTAATGTATATATTCTTTTGAATAGATGATCTAAAAATAAATTATTAATTTGAGAAATTATTTTTGTCAGTATTTAATTTAGTATAAAAAAATTTTGACCGTTTATTTTGAGTTTTAAACGGTTTTTTGTCATTAGGTTGAGTAGTTTTATTATTAATTTTTTTTTTGGAATTTTTGCAACTAATTTTAAAAATGAAAAAAGTGGTTAATAAATAAAACGGGATTTCACTGGTGTTTCCCATGTTATATCGATTTCGGAAAAATCACAAATTACTGAAAATGTTTTTTAGACTTAAAATTTTTTGATTTTATTTAGTGAAAAATAATTAAAAAAATTTTAAAAAAATAATTTAAAATAGTGTGTATAAAAAAATAAATAATTAGAAATTTTATATTTATAAGAACAATGAATATATTTAATTTTTAAATTGATTTAAAAATTAGAGCAATAGACAATATTTAAATATTTATTTATTATTTTTTTTATACAAATTTTATAAAAAATCACAATAATGTCTGTAATACTAATTTGTATATATTTTTTTAATATTTTAATAAAATATATAATAAATAAAAAAATAAAGTGAATATGTTGATTATTCACTTTATTTTTAAAAGTTAAAAAATATTAATTTATTATTTTTTATTATTTTTTTGTTCGGTTTTTAAGTTGTCTTTTGCAACTGTCATTAATAATTTTAATCTATTTGTTTGGTTTGATTCACTTGCTCCAGGATCATAATCTACTGGTGTTATATTAGCATTTGGATAAGTTTCTCTAATTGTTTTTATTACACCTTTACCAACTATATGATTTGGAAGACAAGCAAATGGTTGAACGCAAACGATGTTTGGAATATTATGTTCTATATATTCTACCATTTCAGCAGTTAAGAACCAGCCTTCACCAGTTTGATTTCCTATAGATAATATATCTTTTACTTTATTTTCTAAGTGCCAGATATCACAAGGAGGAAGATAGTTTTTCTTTGAATTTGATAGTGCAATTTTTAAATCTTTTTCGAAAATATCTATTAACTTGATGGCTACTTTAAAAATTGCAGCTTTTGTTTTATCTATTTTTAATAGTTTATTGAATGTTATTTTATGTGTAGCTATAAATTTTATAAATCCCATAAAATCTGGTAATACTACTTCTGCGCCTTCTTTTTCTAAAACATTTGCTACAAAGTTATTTCCAAAAGGATGATATTTTATTAATACTTCTCCAACTATACCAACTTTAGGCTTTTCAATATTATTATTTATTTCTATTTTTTCAAAATCTTCAACTATATCGTAAATGCTTTGTTTAAATTGTTTACTATTAGATTTTTCAACTAACTTTTTACATTTTTCAAGCCATTCATTATATAGTTTTTCAGTTTCACCTTTATTTATTTCATATGCTCGATTTTTCATTAATAATTTTTGTAGTAGGTCACCATAAGTGACGCTTTTTAATAGTCTTTCTGCTAGGCCAAGTGTAATTTTGAATCCAGACATTTTTTCCATACCAACTACATTGAATGATATAACAGGTACTTGAGAAAATCCAGCATCTTTTAGAGCTTTTCTTATAAAACCTATATAATTTGTGGCTCTACATCCACCACCTGTTTGAGACATTATTAATGCAGTTTTGTTAGGATCATACTTTCCAGATTCTAAGGCTTCTATCATTTGCCCAGTAGTTAAAATAGATGGATAACAAGCATCATTATTTACATATTTCAATCCTGTTTCAACTGTATTTGGTGTACATTCTCTTAATAATTCTACATTGTATCCACAAGATTTAACTGCTGTTTCTATTAATTCAAAGTGGATTGGAGCCATTTGAGGAATTAAAATAGTATAATCCTTTTTCATTTCTTTAGTAAATTCTATAGGATGAAGTTCATAATCTCCTACGGATTTACATTCCTCACAGTTTTGTCTTTCTGACTTTTCCTTAATTTTTTTGTTCATACTAGCTAATAATGAACGTATACGTATTCTAACAGCACCTAAGTTATTAACTTCATCAATTTTAATTAATGTGTACATGTTATCATAACTTTTTAATATTTCTTCTACTTGATCTGTTGTTACTGCGTCTACACCACAGCCAAAAGAATTTAACTGTATTAGTTCTAAGTTATCGTGTTGACCTGTAAATTCTGCAGCTGCATATAGTCTTGCATGATATACCCATTGGTCTACGACTCTAATTGGTCTTTTAGCTTCAGTTTTTTTAGAAATACTGTCTTCAGAAAGTACACATAAGCCTAAGCTTGTTATTAATGTGTCGATGCCATGATTTACTTCTGGATCTACATGATATGGTCTACCAGCAAGTACAATGCCGCGTAGGTCATTTTTATTCATATAGTCTAATATTTCTTGACCTTTTTTATCTACATCGTTTTTAAAGTTTTGGTATTCTTCTTCAGCTTTTTTAGCAGCTTCTAATAGTTCCTTTTTTGTAAAATTATATTCTTTAAATTCATCACACTCTAAAATGACCTGTACTAGATTTTTTGCCTCGAAAGGTAAAAATGTATTGATGAACTTAATATTTTCGGATTTTAGGCCTTCTACGTTGTTTTTAAGTACTTCTGAATATGATATTACTATTGGACAGTTATAATGATTGTTTGCTTTTTGATATTCTTTTCTTGAATATGGTATACAAGGATAGAATATTGTTTTAATGCCTTGTTCAAGTAAGTTCATTATGTGTCCATGACTTAATTTAGCTGGGTAACATACAGATTCAGATGGCATTGATTCCATTCCTTTTTCATAGGTTTTTCTAGTACTTTTTTCTGAAAGAATAACTCTAAATCCTAAGTTCGTTAGGAAAGTGAACCAGAATGGATAATCCTCATACATATTTAAAACTCTAGGAATACCTATTGTTCCACGATATGCTTTTTCTTCTGCTAGAGGTTCATAGCCAAATAATCTTTCAAATTTATATTTGTATATATTTGGTAGATTCTTAGCCTCTGTAATTCCGCCACTTCCTTTTTCACAGCGATTTCCAGATATAAAAGATTTATTATCATTGAATTTATTTATAGTTAGAAGACAATTGTTTTCACATTTTCCACAACGTACTTGAGTTGTTTTAATATTCAAATTGTCTAATTCTTCTGTTTTAAGCAATGTTGAAGTGTATTCCATATCTAAGTTTGCTTCAAATTGTTCTTTAGAAAGTAAGGCAACTCCATAGGCACCCATTAATCCAGAGATAGATGGTCTTATTACATTTTGTCCTACTAGAAGTTCAAAGCTTCTTAAAACTGCATCATTGTAGAAAGTTCCACCTTGTACAACTATATGTTTTCCAAGTGTTTTCATATCGCGGACTTTCATAACTTTTTGAATAGCATTTTTTACTACGGAGAAGGAAAGTCCAGCTGAAATATCTCCAACACTATAACCTTCTTTTTGAGCTTGTTTAATTTTAGAATTCATAAAAACTGTACATCTTGAACCTAAGTCTACAGGCGCTTTTGATTCAATTGCTGCTTTAACGAATTCTTCTATAGATAGGCCTAAACTTTTTGCGAAAGTTTCAATAAAAGAACCACATCCAGAAGAGCAGGCTTCATTTAGCATAATGTTATCTATAACATCCTCTTTCATTTTTATGTATTTCATGTCTTGGCCACCAATATCAATGATACTAGTGACATTTGGCATAAATTCTTTTGCAGCAGTGTAGTGAGCGATTGTTTCTATTTCATTTAAATCAACATTTAGAGCTGTTTGAATTAACTTTTCGCCATAGCCTGTTACACCTGCAAATCTTATGTTAGCTGTATTAGGTAGTTTTTCATACATTATTTTTAGCATATTTATTACGCTATTTAATGGATTACCTTCGTTGCTTTTATAGTCTGAATAAAGTAAATTTTTTTCATTATCTATTAATACTAGTTTGGTTGTTGTTGAACCTGCGTCTATTCCAACGAAACAGTCTCCGTTATAATTTTCTAATGGTTTTGTTTTAATTTTTGCTTTATTATGTCTTTTTTTAAATTTTTCATATTCTTCTTCTGTAGCAAAAAGTGGGCTTAATGGTTTAGTAGTGGTATCTTTTGCTACTTTTAGATCTTTAATTTTTTGTTTTAATTCTGAATTTGAAAATTCAGATGAATTTAAAGAATCTAGTGCTGCTCCTTTTGCTACTAAAAGGTGTGCATTTTCTGGAATAAGTATTTCATCGTCTTTTAATTCTAACGTTTCTATAAAACGTTTTCTAAGTTCTGGAAGATAACTTAGTGGTCCGCCAAGAAAAGCTACTTTTCCTCTGATTGGTCTACCACATGCTAATCCGCTTATTGTTTGATTAACAACTGCTTGAAAAATTGATGCTGCTATATCTTCTTTTCTAGAACCTTCATTTAATAGAGGTTGTACGTCAGTTTTTGCAAAAACACCACATCTTGATGCAATAGGGTAGATTACTTTATAACTTTTGGCAAGTTCGTTAAGTCCAGCTGTATCTGTATTTAAAAGAGATGCCATTTGGTCCAAAAATGCACCAGTTCCACCAGCACAAGTTCCATTCATTCTTTGTTCTATAAATTTATCAAAATATATAATTTTAGCGTCTTCACCGCCTAATTCGATAACTATATCAGTTTTAGGTAAATATTTTTCGACAGCACGTTTGCAAGATATAACTTCTTGAATAAAAGGTATTTTTAAAAAATTTGCTGCAGACATAGCCCCTGAACCAGTAAGTGCCATAGTATATGTAGCTTTAGGGTAATCTTTAGATAATTGCTCTAAAACATTACATATTGTATTTTTGGTATCTGAAAAATGTCTTGTGTAATTTGTATATATTGTTTCTTGTTTATCGTTCATTACAACAATTTTTACTGTTGTTGATCCTACATCTAATCCTACATGTAATAATTCTGACATTATTTTTCTCCTTGCTTATAATAAATCACGATTATCTTATAATGAAAAAGTTCATTTGTCAATGTATAAAAATGGCTAAAATGCCGTTTTAGATAGATATAAGGCATATTTTTTTTATTAACAAATAAAATGATTTTAAGATGAACATTTATGAATATATTGAAATGTTTTAATAAGAAAGGAGTTATTATGAAAAAGAAGAAAATTGTTTATATTGTTATTTTAATTTTATTTATAATTTTAGTGGGGATAGCAATATTTAATAATGTTGAAATTAAAGATAATCAGGAGAATAATATTGTATTAGAATATACTCCAGAAGAAGAAATTAGCGATAAACAAAATAGAAATACAATAGTTACATTATATTTTGTAAATAATAAAACTGGTGAAATGGTACCAGAAGCAAGAAGCTTGGACGCTAAAGAATTACTTGAAGATCCTTATAAAAAAGTTATTAATTTTTTAATAGAGGGATCTGAAGATGAATCTTTAGAAAACACTATTCCTGAGGGAACTATATTGAATAATGTTTCATTAAAGGGTGAAGAAATAATAGTTGATTTTAATGAAACATTTATTAATGATGATGATGTAAAGTCTGAAATTTTCGTAAATAGAGTATATTCTGTAGTAGATACGTTACTAGAATTTAAAGATATTTCTAGTGTTAAGATTCTTATTAATGGTGAAGAAGTAGATGGACTAAAAGAAAGCTTTGTTAAAAGAGAAAATTAGTGTATATTTGTAGTTTTTTTATTATTATGACGTTTTAGTAATTTAAATACTGCTATAGCATCTGAAAATGAGTTATAGTTATCTAAAAAATGTTCTACTTCATATAATGATGAAATTGTATTTTTTATAAAAGAATTATTTTGTTTTTTATTCATATTATCACCTTTTTTGCATATTTTGCCTTTTTGTTATATAATATGCTATATTTTGGATAGTGTGAAAGGTTTTGGTATGATGAAGCATATTGAACTTGGAGAGAATGAAAGAATAGATGATTTAGAATATAAAGAATTGAAAATAATTCAAAAAAATGATGGATTTTGTTTTGGTATGGATAGTGTGCTAATTGCAAATTTTGCAGAGGTGACTAAAAAAGATTCGATTGTCGCAGATTTGGGGACAGGAACAGGGATTATTAGCATTTTAATGGCTGCTAAAAGTAGTAAAATAAGCAAAATTTATGGATTTGATATACAGTCAGAAATGATAGAAATGGCTAGTCGAAGTGTCAAAATGAATGAACTAGATGACAAAATTAACTTAGAAAATATTGATATAGTTGGAATGAGCGAAAAAAAATATAAAAAATTTTTTGATGTGGTAGTTACTAATCCACCATATAAGAAAATATCGACAGGTTTAATTAACGAAAATGAAAAAAAGCTTATTTCGAGACATGAAATTAAATGTACACTGGAAGATGTAATTTCTGAGAGTTCTAAGATTTTGAAGGATAATGGATTATTTTATATGGTTCATCGACCAGAAAGATTAGTTGATATCATGAATCTAATGAGAAAAAATAAAATAGAACCTAAAACATTACAAATAGTGTATTCTCATATAGAAGATAAAGCAAACTTAATTTTAATTAAAGGTGTAAAATGTGGAAAACCTAGTTTACAATTATTAAAACCTTTAATTGTATATGATAAAACTAATAATTATACAGATGAAATCTTAAAAATATATGATAAGAAAAGGTAGATAGAGAAAATGGAAGGAAAATTATATATAGTAGCAACTCCAATAGGAAATTTAGATGATATTACATATAGAGCCGTTAAAGTTTTAAATGATGTTGATATTATAGCTGCTGAAGATACACGACATACTTTGAAATTATTGAATCATTTGAATATTTCAAAGCCTTTAATAAGTTATTATAAAGAAACTGAAAAGATAAAGGCCAAATCTATTATTAATAAAATAAAAGAGGGAAAAAATATTGCAGTAGTATCAGATGCTGGAACACCAGGAATTTCTGATCCAGGAGAAGAAGTTATTAAAGAAGCAATAAATGAAGGGATTTCTATTGTGCCTATTCCAGGTGCTTGTGCGGCTATTAATTCTTTAATTTGTTCAGGATTATGTACAAAACAATTTTTATTTGTAGGTTTTTTGTCAGCTAAAAAGAAAGAAAAAAGAGAAAAACTTGAAGGCTTGAAAAATTTTACGAATACAATGATTTTTTATGAAGCTCCACACAAAATAGAAGATACTTTAACTTGTATGCTTGAGATATTTGGAGATAGAAGGATTTCAATAGGTAGGGAAATTTCTAAAATACATGAAGAATTTATTAGGGGAAGAATTTCTGAAATTCTTGACAAGTTAGAAACTAGAGGAGAAATGGTTATAGTTGTTGAAGGAACAAATAAATCTGATGAAGAGTTGGAGAAAGAAAATAGAAATGAAATGTCTTTAGAAGAGCATTATGATTTTTATTTAAAGAAAGGTTTTGATAAAAAAGAAATTATTAAAAAGATTGCAAAAGATAGAGGACTTACTAAAAATGATATATATCAAAAATTTATAAATAAATAAAAAAGTGCTAGTCATAAAACATTATTAATGCAATATGACTAGCACATTATTTTTTTTGTGTAATTATTCTGCTAAAGATTTATTGATTTCTTTTAAACAGTGAGTGCATATTAATTTACCATTGTATCTAATAGCTGGTTTTAAGGCTCCGCAGAAAACGCATTTGTTTTGATATTTTCTAAGTACAATAGTTTGACCTTCTATAGATATTTCTATAGGATCTTTTTGGTCTATGTTAAGTTCTTTACGCATTTCTTTAGGTATAACAACTCTACCTAATTCATCTACACGTCTTATTATTCCAGTTGATAGTTTCATAAAATTACCCCCAATATTCTAATATTCCAAAAGAATTTTTGATTATAATAGCACAAATTATTAAAAAAAACAACTACTTTTCGAATAAAAACTGTAAAAACTGAATAATTATTTTAAAGAGGTTATTATGATTAATAAGATTTGGGCTTATATGTTAATTATTGCAATTTTATTTGGATTAGTCAATGGAAAATTATATGCTATTAATAATTCTATTTTTACAAGTTTAGAAAATACTACTGAAATGATACTTTCTATGACAAGTATAATGTGCTTTTGGTGCGGAATGATAGAGATATTAAAGAATACTAAAATTTTAAATATTTTTTCTAAAATTTTAAATCCATTCCTTAAAATTTTTTTTAAAAATACTAGTAAAAAAGCAAAAGATGCAATATTAATAAATATTTTTTCTAATTTATTAGGTATAGGAAATGCAGCAACACCTTCTGGAATTAAAGCAATGAAAGAAATGGAAGAAGAGTGTAGTAATGAAAAGATGAGTTATGAGATGAATTTATTTGTTTTGATGAATACATTGTCTATTCAAATGTTTCCAACAACTATTATTAGTATAATGATTTCTTCTGGAAATATGAATGCAGGAACTATAATATTGCCTGTTATTCTTACAAGTTTTATAACTTTTTTCATAATTATGTTTTTAGGAAAATATATTTTGAAAGAAGATGAGGAGAAAATTTCTTGAGTAATGCAGTGATTCCATTTTTGATATTAGTAATTGTTTTGTCAGGTTTATTTAGTAGACTGAAAGTTTTTGAACTCTTTACTAAAGGCGTAAAAGAAGGATTGGTTACAGTTTTTAATTTATTTCCGGTATTATTAGGGCTTTTTTTAGCTGTGACTTTGCTCAGAGCATCTGGACTGATTGGTTGTATTTCTTATTTAGTTGAACCTTTTTTATCTTTTCTTAACATTCCAAAAGAATTAGTTGGAATTATTGCTTTAAAGCCTATATCAGGTAGTGCTAGTTTGGCTATTGCTACAGATATTATAAATGAATATGACGCAAAGTCTCTTATTAGCTTTATTGCAGCGATAATTATGGGGTCTACGGAGACAATGGTTTATTCAATATCTGTGTATAGTGGAAATATAAAAAAGAAAATGTCTTATAAAGTGTTGATATTGGCATTTTTGGGAAATATTATAGCTGTTTACTTGAGTGCGTTTTTTGGAAGATTGTTTTTTTAGAAAAATAACAAATATAATATTTTGGAATTGAAAACAAAACACATAGTAAATTTTACTATATTTTTATTAATTTACTTGGAAAATCTCGTGAAGCAACGCTTACTGAAATATCTTTTGAATTGATATTATTATTTTTAAGTTCATCAGTTACCGTTTTTAAGGCTAATTCAGGAAAGTTATTTTCTTTACTTAAGTGCCCTAACATTGCATGTTTTAAGCCATATTTTGAGGCTAATTCAGTTATTGTTTTACCAGAAGATTCATTTGACAAATGACCTATAGGACTAAGAATACGTTGTTTTAGTTGAAATGGATATCTACTGTATTTTAAGATATCTGGATCATAATTTGCTTCTAGTAATATGAAAGAAGAATCTTTTAATTTTGAAATTAAGGTATTATCCATGTGACCAATATCAGTTGCAATGCTAATTTTCTTATCATCGTGGAAAATATTAAATCCACATGGGTTGGCAGCATCATGAGGAATGCTAAATGGAAGAATTTCTAAATCTTTTATTTTAAATTTTTTATTTATTGTAAAGATGTTTTGATTACTATCATCAATTTTTGCTTTTTGAGCTTGCATATTATTTAGAGTCTCTAAATTGCAATATATTGGGGTATTATATTTTTTTGATATACTTCCGATATTTCTAACATGATCAGAGTGTTCGTGAGTTACTAAAATTGCATCAATATCGCTAAGTGCAACATTAAAAGACGCAAGAGCAGTCTCGATTTTTTTTTGACTTACTCCTGCATCTACTAATATTTTTGTTTCATTTGTTTCTACAAATAAACAATTTCCTGTGCTTCCGCTATATAAACTACAAAAATTAAACATCTTTTTTCTCCATTATTCTTCTGTGTATTTTACTCTTTCTATTTTTGCACCTAATTTTCTGAATTTTTCTTCTATGTTTTCATAGCCTCTATCTATGTGATGTAAATTAAATACTTCTGTTGTACCACTAGCGCTAGTTCCAGCAATTATTAATGCTGCACCAGCACGTAAATCAGTAGCATTTACAGGAGCTCCATATAAATATTCTACGCCTTCAAACACTGCTGTTTTTCCAGATGTAGTTATTTTTGCGCCCATTTTATTTAATTCTTGAGTATATTGAAATCTTGATTCCCAAATGCTTTCATTTATAATGCTTGTTCCTGAAGACATAGCTAGACATACACCCATTTGAGATTGTAAGTCTGTAGGAAATCCTGGGTATGGAAGTGTTTTTACATTTGCTTTTGTAGTTCTTTTTGACCACCAAACACGTACGTGATCTCCATTAGCATCAACATTTCCACCCATTTCTAATATTTTAGCTATAATTGGTTCTAAATGTTTTGTAATACAGTTGTGAATAGTTATATCTCCTTTTGATGCAATAGCAGCTAACATAAATGTTCCTGCTTCAATTTGGTCTGGAACAATTGAATATGTTGCATTTCCTTTTAATTCTTTAACACCATTTATTTTAATAACATCTGTACCTGCTCCTCTGATGTCGGCTCCCATTGTATTTAAGAAGTTTGCTAAATCTACTATATGTGGTTCTTTGGCAGCATTGTCAATAGTTGTAGTTCCTTCTGCTAGTACACTGGCTAACATTATATTCATAGTTGCACCAACAGATACGATATCCATGTATATAGAGCTAGCTTTTAATTTGTCGCATGTTGCTGTTATATTTCCACTTGATACATCAACATGTGCACCAAGTGATTCAAATCCTTTTATATGTTGATCGATTGGTCTTGGACCTAAATTACAACCACCTGGAAGACCAACTTCTGCTCTTCCACATCTACCCAATAAAGAACCTATTAAGTAGTATGATGCTCTAAATTTTCTAGTAAGTTCTAATGAAGCAGTTGAAGAAGCAATTTTTCTAGAATCAATTTGGACTGTGTGTCTATTTATCCAAGTTACTTTTACTCCTAAACTTTCTAATATTTCACAATATGTTTTTACATCACTAATATTAGGTAAGTTTTCTATTGTGCATATACCATTTATTAATATTGTAGCTGGAATGATAGCAACGGCAGCATTTTTTGCGCCACTAATTTTTACATCTCCACGTAATGGAGTAGGTCCTGTTATAACTAATTTTTCCATTTTCATACCCCCAAAATTGATATGGACCTCTAAATACAGTAATACTTGAAAAGCCAATATCTTTTATTTATAGAAATCTAGCAAATCTAGACATAATTATTCTAACATATCATTTTATAACATAAAAAAAATGTATTGACAAGAGAAGAGGCAAAATATGCTATTATAGGTTATTTATAAAATCAATAATTTTGAATTTAAATTTATATTTTGGCTCAGAAGACTGGATAATATGAGTAGTTTCGTTTGAAAGGTTATTTGATAACAGCTCATTAGAATTTTCTTCTAATTCACAAGTTGAAGAATTTATTAAACACATTGGAGGAAATAATATACACCACCAATTTTCGCCTTTGGCATTGCCAAGTTTTATTTGTAGACCATCATAATTTCCAGATGGTAAGGTTATTGAATTATATTTTTTTGCTGGATAAAAAGAATTAGAAATTTCAAATTGAAAAGTATAGTCAAAACCATTTTCTTTGATTATATTTGATATTATTGTTTCAATATCTGTTTGATGATTTTTAAGGTGAAGAATAGTTTCTTCTTTATTTGATAAGTTAAATTTTGATAAATAATTTAAAATACTATTACGTACTTTTATTTTTAAATCTTGATCTATTTTTGAGTTACTATTTGCAACTACACGTAGTCTAAAAAGATTTTCTTCTAAATTGTTTGATATAGAATGGGAGTATGAAAATGAATTAAAAATAAAGTAAATAAGAAATAGTGTAAACACTAAAATAATTGATTTTAGTTTCATAAAAGTAATCTCCTTTTCGATTAATTTGTACAAAGAGTATTGACAGTTTTTAGAAGAATATTCAAATTAATTTTATGTCGAAAATGGGCGTACGAAAGTAATTGACGAACCATATTATACATGGTAAAATTTACCAAACGAGAAACCTAGGAGGGATGATTTATGGTAGAGGACAACAGATATTGTGCTGTTTGTGTAAATGATATGCATCTAGTGGTGATGCTTATGCCATATATTGAAAAAGAGCTAGAAAAAGGAGAAAAAATCGTTACTATATTTGAAAAAAGTTTAAAAGAAGAAACAGATTTATTTTATACAAAAGTAAATTTAGAAAAATCGAAAAAAACAAAACTAAAAAGGATAGACTGGACTGAGAATACAGCATCAGAAAAAGAAATTTTAGATATAAAAAATAAGACAGTTATAGTAAAAGGAAGTTATGATTATATTAATAAAGTAAATAAATGTTTAAATGATAAAGTAAATAAAGTTATAAATTGTTTTGAATTGAATATTTTTGAAGAAAATTCTAGAGAGATTTTAAAGTGCCATGATTACATATTAAACACTTCTGGAATAAAAAAGATTTCTGATATGTTTCATATGAATTGGAGTAAAAATAGCATATTGACTTAATAAATGTAATAGTATAAGATAAGTTTGATTTGATTTGTAATATTTGTAATAAAGGAAGGAGTCTAAGAAAAATTAATGAACGAAAAATTTGAAAAAGCACAAAAACTTGTGAAAAAATATGATCAAGAACATTTATTAAAGTTTTATGATGAAAAATCTGATGAAGATAAAGATAAATTATTAGATCAAATTCTTTCAATTGATTTTGATTTAATGAACCAATTATATGAGAAGGTGTTAGTTCCACCTGACTTAGAAGATATTACTATAGAACCAATAGACTATGTTGATAAATCTAAGTTAACTGCTACGGAAACAAAGGCTTACGAAGAAAAAGGAGCAGAAGCAATTAAAGATAATAAGTTTGCAGTTGTAACAATGGCTGGAGGGCAAGGAACAAGATTAGGACATAGTGGACCTAAAGGAACATTTGATATGGGATTACCTTCACATAAATCTTTATTTGAATTATTATGTGATACTTTAAAAAGAGCGAATGATGAGTATAATGTCGTTATTCCTTGGTATATAATGACTAGTATAGAAAATAATCCGGCAACTGTTGATTTCTTCGAAAAAAACAAATATTTTGGTTATCCAAAAGATAAGATTCAATTCTTTATTCAAGGTGAATTACCAATGCTTGATGAAGATGGAAAAGTTTTATTAGATGACAATAAAATGGTTAAAAAAGCAGCAGACGGACATGGTGGTACTTTAAAGGCAATGGGAAAAGAAAAGATTATTGCACAGATGAAAAAAGACGGAATTGAATGGGTCTTTGTGAGTGGTGTAGATAATGTTTTAGTTAAATCTGTTGATCCATTATTAATTGGTATGTCTATTGAAAACAAAGTTTTAGGAGCTGTTAAAACTATTGAAAAGGTTGATCCTAAAGAAAATGTTGGTGTATTTTGTAGAAAAAATAAAAAAGTTGGAGTTATAGAATATACTGAAATTTCTGAAGAAATGGCAGAACAAAGAGACAAATATGGATCATTAGTTTATGGAGATGCAAATGCTATTTTTCATTTATACAATATAAAAGGTTTAGAAAGAGTCAGTGATTTGAAATTACCATATCATGTGGCACATAAAAAAGCTAAAACAGATAAATATGGAAATAAAATAGATCCTAAAAAACCAAATTCTTATAAATTTGAATTATTTATTTTTGATTCATATGAAATGCTTGATGATGTAGTAGTATTAAGAGTAAAAAGAGAAGAAGAATTTGCTCCTATAAAAAATGCTGAAGGTGCTGATAGTCCAGAGACAGCAAGAAAACTTTATACAGATTATTGGAATAAAGTTAAGTATATGAAAGAATACGATAGATGGTGCAAAAATCCAGCTATTGATGATGAAACTAAGAATGAATTATTAAAAATTAGAGGAAATGACGAAGAAATAAAAGATCGCTTTTATAAAGGATTAGATTTTGGTACAGCAGGGCTTAGAGGAATTATAGGTGCTGGTACTAATAGAATGAATAAATACATTGTTTCAAAGGCTACACAAGGTTTAGCAAATTATATATTGAAACAAGGAACAGAAGATAAAGGTGTTGTAATTTCTTATGATTCTCGTAGAATGTCAAAAGAATTTAGCGAATATACAGCACTAGTTTTAAATGCAAATGGTATTAAAACATATGTTATGGATGAATTAAGACCAGTTCCAGAATTGTCATTTGCAGTTAGGGAATTAGGAGCTACAGCTGGTGTAATGATTACTGCTAGTCATAATCCTCCTCAATATAATGGTTATAAAGTATATTGGGACGATGGTGCTCAAATAGTTGCTCCAAGAGATAAAGAAATTATAGAAGAAGTAAATAAAGTTACAGATTATTCAATGGTAAAAACAATTTCAAGAGAACAAGCAGGAGAAAAGAAGTTATATGTTACTGTAGGAAAATCAATTGATGAAAGATATAATCAAGAATTAAAAGCTTTATCAATAAATCCAGAAGTTACACATGAAATGGGAAATGATATAAAAATAGTTTATACACCTTTACATGGTGCTGGAAACAAAGCTGTTCAAAGAGTTTTAGCTGAACTTGGATTTAAACATGTGTATGTTGTTCCAGAACAAGAATTACCAGATGGAAATTTCCCAACAGTTGATTATCCAAACCCTGAAGATCCCAAAGCATATAAATTAGCTTTAAAATTGGCAGAAAAAGTTGATGCAGATATAATTTTAGCAACAGATCCTGATTCTGATAGATTAGGAATTTATGTTAAAGATGCAAAATCTGGTGAATATATATTCTATACAGGAAATATGACAGCTTTATTAATTGCTGAATATATTCTAGATCAGAGAAAAGCTAAAAAGACATTGCCAAGGAATGGAGCAATTATAAAAACTATAGTTTCTTCTAATTTGACAGATGCTATAGCTGAACATTATAAAATGCACTTAATTGAGACATTAACAGGATTTAAATACATAGGTGAACAAATTAGAGGTTTTGAACAAAACCATGATTATGAATATGTATTTGGTTTTGAAGAAAGTTATGGATGTTTGGTAGGAACACATGCTAGAGATAAAGATGGTATTGTAGCTGTTATGATGCTTTGTGAAGCAGCAGCATATTACAAAAAGCAAGGTTTAACTTTGTGGGATCAAATGATTAATATTTACGAAAAATATGGATATTATCGTGAATCTCAAGTATCAATTGTTCTAAAAGGAGCTGAAGGTGCTGAGAAAATAAAAGAATTAATGGATAATTTAAGAAAAAATCAGCCTAAAGCTTTTGGTGATTATAAAGTTGAAGCAATAAGAGATTATACTACAAGTATTAGAAAAGATATGAAAACAGGTAAAGAAGAAAAAATTGATTTACCAAAATCTAATGTTTTGTATTATGAACTTGCTAATAATGAGTGGTGTTGTGCTAGACCATCTGGAACAGAACCTAAAGTTAAATTTTATATGGGTGTAAAGGCAGATACTATGGAAAAAGCAGAAGAAAGATTAGCAAAATTAAAAGAAGAATTATTACGTGTAATTGAATAAAATTTGATTAAAATAAAAACTCAAATTGTTTATATGCAATTTGAGTTTTTATTTGCCATTAAATCATTGATTTTTTTTGTAAAGTGTAATAGAATGGGAGCACTACTTGACAAAACTTGATGAAAAATATCACAAAAAGTAAATAACTTTTTTAAATATACAATGATATACGACATCTTTTTTAATTCGTATATTGTTAAATATTAAAAAAGGTATGAGGTGGTAAGGATGTTTCAAAATTTGACAGATAACATTGCTCTTAATAATAAGGATGTTAAAGAAAATAAGAAATATAATTTAGAAAAAATAAAAGATTTAATTAGTATTCAAAATATTATTATTTATATTTTATCTTTTTTAGTTTCAACAGTAGTAATAAGAAATGGGATAGCTCCATTTGCATTTGCTTTTTTTGTAGCAGCATGTAGTAGTGTTATACCAGCGGGTCCAGTTTTAATTGCAACAGCATTAGGGGTTTTTATTTCACAAGGAATACCAGGTTTTTTAGTGTATTTTTTACAAGTTTTAATTTTCTTATTTACAATTGTGTTTTTTAAGCCATATATTCAAGATGATCGAAATGAAATGGCTAAATTAGGTAAAAATTTAATTATTGCTTGTATAGTTGTACATGCTATAAAACTATCAACAGATACATTACTTGTTTATGATGTGGTAGTAGCAATTTTGAATATTATTTTTACATATGTTTTTTATAAAATTTTTGTTAATAGTATAGGTGTTTTAGAGAATTTTGGATTAAAGTCAGCTTTTACAATTGAAGAAATCATAGGAGCTACTATGATTACTGCAATAGCGGCTGTTAGTCTTAGCAATTATAGAGTTTATGGAATATCACTTTCAAATGTAATTTCAGTTTTTCTAATCTTAATTTTAGCTTGGAAAAATGGGCTACTTGTTGGAAGTACAATAGGTGTTTCACTTGGATTGATATTAGGTATAATTGGGGCTGCTACACCAATACAAGTTCTAGCTTTTGCTATATCAGGTTTGTTAGCTGGGGCAGTAAATAGGCTTGGTAGAATTGGTGTTGTTTTAGGATTTTTAGTTGGAAATGCACTTATTTCATATTTAGCAACAGGAAATACAGTTCAAGTGCTGTTATATAAAGAATTAGTGCTTGCAGGAATTGCTATATTTTTTGTTCCTAAATATATTCAAATTGATATTGAAGGATTAATAGGAAAAAATAAATTTTTTGAAGCTAGAGAAGAGCATAGATTAGCAGAAAGTGAAGATGCAGGAGCAAAGCTAAATCATCTTTCTAAAACAGTTAAAGAAATAGCTAAAACATATGGTTTAAAAGATGAAGAAATTGTTGTTGAAATCGAGAATATTAATAAAAGCAAAGAAGCGTTTGTAGAAGATTTATTAAATAACTTAGATAGTTTTCCTAATAATATTTTGTATGAAGATTTAATTGATACTAATAATGGAATTATTGAGAAAATATATATGATACTTGCTGAAAAAGAAGAAATTTCAGAAAAAGATATGGTAAGTTTATATGAAGATAGAAATGAGATTCTTGATATTTATGCGAACCAAGCTATAAGAGAAGATGTAAATCAAGTGGTAAGGATTGTTAATAGAACATATAGAATTAATGAAATGAATTTTCAATGGAAACAACGTTTAAATGAAAACAGAAAATCTATTTCAAAACAATTAAAAGGTGTTTCTAAAGCAATTTCTGATATTGCTGTAGATTTATCAAAAAATAAGGAAAATATTTTTGAGCAACAGGAAGCGGAAATTAAAGAATTACTTAAACAAAAAAGTATTTTAGTAAAAGAAATACGAGTAAAACAAAATAAGAGTAAAAAGTTTTTTATAGATATTTTATTTGAAAAGCAGATAAAAGAAAAAGATAAAATAAAATGTATAGAATCTATTTTAACTAAAGTATGCAAAGAAAAAATTGTTTTTCAAAAAGATACAGCTCATTTAGATTCAAATTTATATATGCAAAAATATATTTCAGAAGATAAATATACTGTACAATTAGGATTAGCAAGATTACCTAAATCAGGAAATGATATTTCAGGTGATAGTTGTATACAATTTAAGTTAGATGACAATAAACATTTAGTGGCGTTAAGTGATGGAATGGGAGCTGGAGCTGAAGCTAAAAAGTCTAGCCAAATAGTTGCCAAATTGCTTAGACAGACATTAACAGCAGGTTTTGAAAAAGAGGTTTCTATGGATCTCATAAATTCTACAGTAAAAGTTTCTACAGAAGAAATTTATGCAACAATGGATGTTGCAATATTTGATCTTTATAATGGTGTAGTAGAGTTTATTAAAAATGGAGCTTGCAAAACGTATATAAAAAATAAGCAGATATTAGAAACAGTTGATTCTAATTCACTTCCTCTAGGAATTTTAAATGAAGTTGATTTTACAGTTTATGATAGAGATATGAAAGATGGGGATATCTTTATTATGTGTAGTGATGGAATAGTAGAGTCAAATCAAGAGCAGCAAGATGATAAGTGGTTAGTAAAGGTTATAAAAGAGATTAATACTAATAATGTTAAAAAAATGGCTGATATTATAATGAATGAGGCTATTGATAATGGTTATGGTATATTAAAAGATGATATGACTGTTATTGTTGCTAAAGTTAATAAAATTTAAATTACAAAGACCTATTATTAATAGGTCTTTTGTTGTAAATTGCTCAATTTCTCACTCGCATTTTATAATGCTCGTTTGGTCGCTAGCGCAATTTAAAATTAATTATTATATGTTAAGTTTATTTATAAAATCTAGTAATAGTATTGAATTTAAGGGTAAATGTGTGATATATTAACCATGTATTAATGTTTAGTCGGAGGATGTAATGAGAAATAATCGAGGAAGAAGGTTTGATGATGAACCTAAGTTAAATATAAAAAAAGTTATAGCAACAATATTAGCATTTGTAGTTTTAGTTATGGTAATTGCATCAATTATTATGATTATAAATAAAAAGAATAAGCAGCAAATACTTAATCCGGGAGTAACTAAATATTTTTCAGCGTATGTGGATTCTAAGTGGAGTGTTATCAATAGTAGAGGTGAACAATTAACAAATATTGTTTATGATGAAATGCTTATAATTCCTGATGAAACTAAAAGTATATTTATAGCTACTTATGATGTAGATTATACAAATGGAAGCTTTAAAACTAAAGCAATAAATGAAAAAAATGAGCAATTATTTTCAGAGTATAATAATGTGGCAGCTATAGTAAATTATACGTCTTTAGATGATGTTTGGTATGATACAGAAGTTTTAACTTTTGAAAAAGATGGAAAATATGGTTTAATTGATTTTTCAGGAAAACAAGTTTTACCAGCAGAATATGAAGAAATTACTGCATTACAAGGAATTACTAAAACCGTAGTAATTAAAAAAGATGGAAAATATGGTTTATTTAATAGTGTATCTAAAACTAAATTTTTAGATGAAAATTATACTTCAATATCAGCTTTCGGAGATACTTATAATGCGGGATATATTATTACAGATACAAATAGTAAATTAGGTTTAGTGAGTTCAGAAGGAAAAATAATATTAGAAAATAAATATGATGGAATAGATAAAGTTTCAGGTTCTGATATGTATGTTGTATCAGAAGGTGGAAAAAAAGAATTAATTACTAAAGACGGAACTGTAGTTTTAAATGCAGGATTTGAAGAGATTACATCTATAGATGGAGATTATTTATTAATTAAAAACATAGGAAAATATGGAGTTATTGATAAAGCAGGTACAGTTATAATTGATACAGCTTTTGATAGTATGAAGAGTTGTTTTTCAGGAATGTATATTGTTAGTACAGCCGGAAAATATGGAGTTATTGATTTAGCTAAAAATATAAGAGTTGAGATAAAATATACAAATATCGAATACAGAAGTGATATTGCTTCACTTGTTTGCGAAAATGAAGATTTTACAACAGATGTATATACACGTGATTTAAATTTAGTATTTACAGGTACAATTGCTAAAGCAGATGCGGAAAAAGGCTATATAAGAGCTAGAGTAGGAGATGAGTATAAATATTATAATTTACAATATCAAGAGATAAGCAATATAGAAGCATTAAAAAATAATACATTATTTTTAGTTAAAGAAAATGGAAAATATGGTTATGTAAATAATAAAAATGAAAAAGTTGTTGAATGCATATATGATGATGCTAGAGAGCAAAACGAGTTTGGATTTGCAGCAGTAAATAAAGATGGAAAATGGGGAGTACTACAAAGTAATGGAGCAGTTTTATTAGAACCATCAGTAGTATTAGATAACAATATACATATTGATTTTATAGGACAATGGCATTTAAACGAAAATGGAGAGCTTAATACATATACAAAATAAAATAAACTTTACAAAAGAGGAGAAAAAATCTTGGAATTATCATTTAAATATCAATATACGTATTTCTTATATCCGTATATTATTGAAAGTGAAAAATACGAAAAATATTTATTAAGATTATTGAAAGATAAAAAAGTAACACTTAGAATTTTTGAAAAAGAAAAAGACTTAGATATTTATAACTATTTTAGTTCTAATATCAGACAAAACTTGTTTCCAACGTTTGAACTAAGGGATAATGATTTGAAGAATTTTAGAGAATTAAATACTGAAAAGAAAGCTAAAATATTATCAAAACATAGTTGTGTTTGTTTTGAATATATGCTTGGTCAAACTGTTGATGGAAATGAACAAGAAAATGGGGTAATATTTAATATTCCTAAAATAGATATTATTTGTTTTAATACTGGAATTTGTTTTGTAAGTATAAAGACCACAATAGATCAAAGTAACAAATTTTCTGATATTCTAAACTTTAATTATAAATTTAAAGAAATTAATTCAGAATTTGCTAGTTTAAAACAGTACGATAATATTAATATTCAAACAGAGATGTTAGAAGATGTAGGACAAATTAATGATATAATTAGAGAGATTACTGGAAATCAAAAACAATCAGAAGGAATAGAAAATAAATTTTATACTTTGGGATATACATGTATTCCATCTGAATATTGGAATGACAGAAATGAGTTTGAGAATTTTGAAAATGAGTTTTTGAAGTATGTAAATACGTTTCCAAGTAATTATATTACTGATTTAAACAAAGAGAGTGAAGAACAGAACTTAAGTATTATATCTAAATTAAAATATTCACGTACAGGAATAACAAAGTCAAATTGTAATTTGCTTTGTTCAACTGTAGATATGTATAATTATACGAAATTACCTTATGAATATGAGACAGTAATTTATTATACTTATGTACTTAGGTTATATCAAAAAATATTTTTGACACAAGTAAATTCAGAATTTAGAAGTTATGATAAGATTATTTATATACGTAAAAAATTTATAGAATTTACTAAGACAATGTGGGCAAAAGAAGTTACAAATGATGATACAGGTAGTTTATATTATAAAATTTTAGGTTCTTCATTTGAATTAGAAGAATTATTTGAACAAATAAGAAAAAAATACGAAATTATATATAAAGATTTAGATATAGAAAAAAATAATAGAAATTATAGTATTATGGTTATGTTACTTATATTGTCATTAATTTTAAACACATTTACTATAATTGCATATATGTTTATATGACAGGGAGAAAAAATTGAAAGTTTCTTGTGGTACAGATATTATTGAAATTAATAGAATAAAGAAAACTATTGATAGATTAGGCAATAAATTTATAACTACAATTTTTACTGAAAAGGAAATTGAATATTGTGAAAGTCATAGAGAAAATAAATATCAACATTATGCTGCTAGATTTGCATTAAAAGAAGCTATATATAAGGCACTATCTGAAATTGTTGAAACAGAGAAGCTTACTTGGAAAAATTTTGAAGTTATAAATTATGATGGGGGAAAACCAAAAATAAAAATTGACTGTGAAAAGGTTGAAAGTATAGATGTTTCTATTTCACATTGTAAAGAGTACGCAATTGCGACTGTAGTAGTTTTATATAAATAATAAATTTTAGGAGGTACAAATGAAAAGTGAGAGAGCTGTAACTATGATAGTATTAGTGGTTACAATAATAGTATTATTGATAATTGCAGGAATTACGATATCATATGTTATTGGAGAAGATGGTACAATTTCTCAAGCATCTAATGCGAGCTTTGAAGCGGAATTAGATCAAATAATTGAATTGATTAATGAAAAGCAAGATACATTTAACTTAGAAGAGGAAAGAACTACTCATCTTTTATCTGATTCTGATAAGCAAAGTATTTTAAGTGATAGATATAATGTAGAAGATGAGAATAAAAAAGTTATGGATATTGAAGTTGAATATGAAAATGCAGAAATTAAGTTAATATTGACATATAAAAAATCTGCTTTTAATGATAAACAAATAGAAATCTTAAATAAAAAAGGTGCACAACCTATGAAATAATAAAATTTTGTTATAATTAAAAAAAACAATCATATTTTATAGTATGATTGTTTTTTTAGATAGAAAAAAGATAGGTATGGTTTTATTAGGAATATTTTGTTTTTCAGCAGTATTATGTACCAGTGTAAACAATACTAGAGAATCTATATTGGTGTCTGCTACACCTGTTTCGTCAAAAGTAATTGTATTGGATGCTGGACATGGAAAACCTGATGGTGGAGCAGAAAGCCCTAATGGAATTACTGAAGAAAAAACTAATTTAGATATAGTACTTAAAGTACAAAAATATTTAGAGGAGAGTGGAAGTACAGTTATTTTAACTAGATCAGATGAAAATGGAATTCATGATTTAGATAAACAGACACTTAAAGAAAAGAAAGTTTCTGATGCAAAAAATAGAGTTAAAATAGGAAATGAGGCATCTGCTGATATTTTTGTTTCGATTCATTTAAATAAAGGTGAAAGTTCACAATATAATGGATGGCAAACTTTTTATAGAGAGAATGATGAGAATGGAAAGAGATTAGCTAAATGTGTTCAAGATGGATTAAAAGAAACAATAAAGGTTGAAAACAAAAGAACTGAAAACGCAATAAAAGGAATTTATATAACTGATCATGTAGAAATTCCGATAACTATTGTTGAATGTGGCTTTTTATCTAATCCACAAGAAGAAAAGAAATTGATAACAGATGAATACCAAAATGAATTAGCATGGGGAATATATACAGGAATATTAAATTATTTTAACTCAAATTAAAATTGAATAATACAAAGACAGTAATATAAAATTTAAAATTTGCTCTTCGCAATCTCCGAATAAAAAACTTCGTTTTTATATTGTAGATTGCTCAAATTCGCACTTCATTCACTACGTTCATTTTGTTTGGTCGCTAGCGCATTTTAAATTTTATATCACTGTCTTTGTATTTTAGACTTTTAATTTTTTAATTTCTTTAGCTTCTTTATATAGTTGAGCTATATGTTCTTTTCTATTTTTGTAAGAAATTTTATATTCATTTAGAGCATTTTCAAAGTTATCTATAGTTTCGCCATTGCTTTTTCTCAAATACATTTCAACTCCTTGTTTGAAATATTCTTTTTTAGATTCAGAATTAGCTGATAAGTATTTTTTATAATATTTTTCGGCTTCGTTTAGACGTTTAATTTCTTCTTCAATAAATTGCACATATTCAGATCTAACTACTATTTCATATTCGGTATCTTCTAAAATGACTTTAAATAGGGCTTTTAATATTTTTTTATCAATTTTGCCAACAGTTGCATCTTTGATAATCATTTTTATACCTTCTTTGGGCTTTAAAGGCTCTGAATTTTGAATTAATATATTAAGGGTATCAATTATACCAATATGTGTTTTGTATTGCCTTTTGGCGCTTATGGCTTCAAATTCATCAGCAACACGTATAATTTGGGCTTCATAAGGAATATCTTTTTTTGTTAATCCTTGAGGATAGCCGGATCCATTTAATGCTTCGTGGTGATAATATGCTCCAGCAGCATATGGTCTAAGTTTTAAATCTTTCATGCACATATTGTATCCAATTGTTGTATGAGTTTTCATTATTTCATATTCTTCATCAGTAAGTTTAGATGTTTTTTGTAGTACAGAAGGGGGAATAAATAATTTACCTAAATCATGAAGATATGCGCAAATTGTACAATAAATTGTAAAACCTTCTTCACAGTGTAGATGTTCACAAAGTCTACATGTTATTGTGGCAACATTTTCACAATGTTTTCGTGTATAAGCATCTAAACTATCCAAACAACCAAGCTGATATCTCATTGCAGAATCAAGGTTGTAAGATTTTAACGAAGTTCTGTCATAAAAGTCAAATTCGGGATCTTTCATTTAATCTCTCCTATCATTTGTAAGAATTATAATTATAATATCTCTAAGAACTAATTTGGTCAAGTGAAAAGCTTGATTAAATTAGAAAATTAATATATTATATGAATGCATAATTAAGAATAGATAAGAAGAGGAAATAAGATGTATTTAAAGAGAATCGAATTAGAAGGTTTTAAATCATTTGCAGATAAAACAGTTTTAGAATTTATGTCAGGAATTACTACGGTTATAGGACCTAATGGTTCTGGTAAAAGTAACATAGCAGATGCTATTAGATGGGTACTTGGAGAGCAAAGTATGAAATCTTTAAGAGGTGCTAAAACAGAAGATGTTATTTTTGCTGGAACTCAAAATAGAAAATCATTGGGATTTGCAGAAGTTTCAATGGTATTAGATAATTCAGATCAGAAATTACCAATTGAATTTTCAGAGGTAATAGTAACTAGAAGATTATATAGAAGTGGTGAATCAGGATATTTTATAAATAAAACACCTTGTAGGTTAAAAGATGTACTTGAACTTTTTATGGATACAGGTATTGGAAAAGATGGGTATTCAATAGTAGGACAAGGTAAGATAGATGAGATTCTAAGTAATAAATCTGAAGAGAGAAGACATGTATTTGAAGAGGCTGCAGGTATTGTTAAATATAGAGTAAGAAAACAAGAATCTGAAAAAAAGATGGAACAATCTAAGTTAAATTTATTAAGAATTAATGACATTATTTCAGAAATTGAAGTAAATATTGAACCAACTAGATTACAGTCCGAAAAAGCAAAAGAATATTTAAAACTAAGAGATGAATTAAAAACCATTGAAATCGGGCTTTTCTTGTATAACATCGAAGATTATAAGAAAAAAATAGAAGAAGTTGTAAGCAATGAAGATATTTTTAATACTCAATTAGTAAGAGAAAATGAGAGATTAGCTAATATTCAAGATTTGAAGGAAGAACTTAGAAGTACTTTAGATAAAATAACTGAGCAAATAGAAAAAATGCAAAATTTAGGTTTTGAGAATGAAAGAAAAAATGTACAAATAAAATCTGATATTAGTTTAAATACCGAAAAAATAAATAATAATAACGAAAATATAAAACGTTTAGAAGAAGAAATTGCTGATAATAACGAAAAAATTGCAATATTAGAAGAAGAAATTGGAACTAAAAAAGGTAAGAAAGATGGCTTGAACCAAAATAAAGAAAAATTTGTTAAAGAATTGGAAGAAAAAGAAGCAAAACTTAAAGAGTTAACTGGCAATATGTCTGAAAAAGAGTTAGAAATTGAAGCTAAAAAGAAGAAATTTGATGATAATATCAATGAAAAATTCGAAATTTCTAATACAATATCAACATTAATTGCTAATTCAGAAAATGCAAAATTACGTAAAAAAGTTATTAAAGAAGAAATTGATAGTAATATTTCTGAGTTAGATTCTTCTAGATTATCAAAGTCAGAAATTTCTCAAAAATTTACTGAAATAGAGGCAAAAAGAGATAAAATTAAAGAGAAATTATCAAAGAAAAACAAATCAAAAGAAGAACTAGAAAGTAAACTTAAAGAAAGTACTTTAAAATTTAATCAATATGAAACTACATTAAGAATGAAAGATTCAAGATTAAGATTTCTTGAGGAGACTGAAAAAGAAAAAGAAGGCTATATTAAAAGTGTTAAAGAATTATTAAAAGAATGCGAAAAAAATGGAAGCTTAAAGAAGGGCGTTCATGGAGTCATAGCGAATTTAATTAATGTTCCTAAGGAATATGAAGTTGCAATTGAAATGTGTTTAGGTTCAGTTATGCAAAATGTTGTAACAGATACAGAAGAAGACGCTAAAAGATTAGTAGAACATTTAAGAAAATTTAATTTAGGTAGAGCTAGCTTTTTACCAATTAGCTCTGTAAAAGGAAAGAAATTAGATAAAATAAAATCTGAAAAAGGGGTAATTGGAATTGCTTCAGATTTAGTTAAATTTGATAAAAAATATGAAGCAATTGTACTTAATTTATTAGGAAAAACAGTTATTGTTGATAATATGGATAATGCTATTTCAATAGCTAGAAAAAATTCATACGGATTTAGAATAGTTACTTTAGAAGGTGATGTTTTAAATTCTTCAGGAAGCATTAGTGGTGGTAGTGTTCAAACTAAAACTGTTAATATTTTAGGTAGATCTAGAGAGATAGAAGAACTAAAAAAAGAAATAAAAGAATTAGAAAAAACAGTTAAATCTTTGAGAGAAGAAAAAGAGAAAAATGGAAAAGAAATAGAAAATATTTTAAAAGAAATAGCTGAATTTGATAATGAATTAAAAGAAATTGAAATTATTTATGCTACTGAAAAACAAAAAGTTACATCTATAGAAGAAGCTGTAGAAAAAGTAGAAACAAGATTAGAAAAATTAAAATTAGAGCAAAAAGATATTGACGAAAGAGTAAAAGAAAATACGACAAAACAAGAAGAATTAGAAACAAGAAAAACTCAAATAGATGATGAAAATAGTGAATTAAATAAAGAAATATTAGAGTTTAATAGTAAAAATAAAGATACACAAAGTATTGTAGATGAGCTTAATTTTGATATTACTAATTTGAAAATATCAGTATCTTCTTTTGATGAAAGTGAATTGTCATTAGAGGAAATGCTAGAGAGAATAAATCAAGATATAGAAAATCTTAAAAAATCATCTGAAAATAAAGAAATACAAAGATCAAAAATGTATAAAGATAATGAAAATTTAGAAAAAACTAATATAGAATTAAACGAGAAAATAGAAGCACTTGTTTTAGATGTGTCTAATAGTGGAAGTAAAGTTGAAGAGCTAAAAAAAGATAGAATAGCTAAGAATGCTAAATTAGAAGAGACAGAAGAAAACTTTACAGCACAAATGAGCAAAATAGATGATTTAAAAGATCAAGTAAATAAATGTGATGTAAAAAAATCAAAATTTGAGTATGAACTTGAGCAGATTGTTAGCAAAATGTGGGAAGAATATGAACTTACTCCAAATGATCCAGGTGAGTATAAGAAACCAAAAAATATAGTTGAAGTTCAAAAGCAAGTAAATGATTTAAGAGCAAGTATGAAAGAGCTTGGAAATGTTAACATAGACGCTATTGAGGAATATAAAAAACTAAAAGAACGTTATGATTTTATGAATGAACAACGTTTAGATTTAGAAACAACTATGTCAAAATTAAGAAAAATGATAAATGATATGACAAACATTATGAAAGAGCAATTTGCTGAAAGATTTAAAATAATAAATAAAAACTTTTCTGAGATTTTTATTGAGTTATTTGGTGGAGGTAAAGCTGAATTAAGGCTTACAGATGAAAGTAATTTATTAGAGTCAGGAATAGAAATTGAAGTACAGCCACCTGGTAAAAAGCTTCAAAACATGATGCTTTTATCTGGTGGAGAAAGGGCTTTTACGGCTATTGCGCTATTATTTGCAATATTAAAAATAAATCCAGCTCCACTTTGCGTGTTAGATGAAATTGAAGCTGCTCTTGATGATGTAAATGTTTATAGATTTGCTGAATATTTAAAGAAATTTGCAGGAGATTCACAATTTTTAGTTATAACACATAGAAAGGGTACTATGGAAGCTTCAAATACAGTCTATGGAATAACAATGGAGGAAAAAGGTATTTCAAAATTGTTATCATTAGACTTAAAAAAATAAGAGGAAATATTATGAATTTTTTTGATTCACATGCGCATTACAATGATGAAAGGTTTTTAGATATACGAGATAAATTGATAGAAGATATGTATAATGATGAAATTACTAACATTGTATGTGCAGGTTATAATTTAGAAGCATCAAAAGATGCAATTGAATTAGCTAAGAGATATCCACATGTTTTCACAACATGTGGAATTTCACCTAATGATATAACAGAAAATGTTGATAAAGAGTTATTAGAAATTGAGAAAATTGCTAAATATGAAAAAAATGTTGCGATAGGAGAAATTGGTCTTGATTATTACTGGAATAAAGATAATAAAGAGTTGCAAAAACAAGTATTTATTAAACAAATAGAAATGGCCAATAGATTAGATTTACCCATAGTAATTCATACTCGTGAAGCGGTAATGGATACTGTTCAAATTTTAAAAGAACATCAGGTATTAAATAAAGGTGTTTTTCATTGCTGTCCATTAAATCAAGAGTTAATAAAAGAAGGGCTAAAGCTTGGATTTTATATATCTTTTAGTGGAAATGTTACTTTTAAAAATGCTAAATCTGCTGGTTGTATAGAGCTTGTGCCAATGGATAAAATATTGATTGAGACGGATAGTCCTTATTTAGCTCCAGAGCCTCATAGAGGAGAGACTAATACTTCTTTATTTGTGAAGTATGTAGCACAGAAAATTGCTGAGGTTAAGGGTATTTCTTTAGAAGAGGTTGCAAATCAAACAAAAAGTAATGCGGAGGCAATTTTTAAAATTAAATAAGGTATTCTATAATTAGAAATGTTGAAGTATTGCGGTATTTTAACAATATAACATTATTTAAATTGAAATTATAAAGTATAGTCATAAAAATTAAAATGCGCTAGCGACCAAACGAGCATTTATATGCGAGTGCGAAATTGAGCAATTGACCTTATAAAAACGGAGTTTTTTATTAAGGTAATTGCGAAGAGCAAATTTTGATTTTTATGACTATACTTTATAATTTTTTAGATACTTAAATATATTGTTAGAATACCTTGAAATTATGCTGATTTGAGTATATAATAATTGTGTTAATTTTTTAAAGGAGAAGTTTTATGTTTGATAAATTAGAGGCTGTTGAAAAAAGATATGAGGAGCTAAATCAATTAATAAGCGACCCAGAAGTGATAGCTAGACAAAATGAGTGGAAAAACTTAATGAAAGAACACAGCGATATGATAGATGTTGTTGAAAAATATAGAGAATATAAAAAGGTTAAACAAGCATTAGATGAAGCACAAGAAATGCTTTCTGATAAAGATTTAAAAGATTTAGCAGAAATGCAAATGCTAGAATGCAAAGAAAATCTTGTAAAAATAGAAGAAGAGTTAAAAATACTTTTAATTCCTAAAGATAAAGATGACGAAAAAAACATTATTTGTGAAATTCGTGGAGGAGCTGGAGGAGAAGAAGCAGCTTTATTTGCGGGAACATTATTTAGAATGTATTCTATGTATGCAGAAAGAAAAGGATGGAAATTAGAAGTTTTAAATGAAAATGCTACAGAACTTGGAGGATATAAAGAAATTTCATTTATGATTACAGGAACTGGAGTATATAGTAGATTGAAATTTGAAAGTGGTGTACACAGAGTTCAAAGAGTTCCAGATACAGAAAGTAGTGGTAGAATTCATACATCAACATCTACGGTAGCAGTATTACCAGTAGTTGAAGATGTAGAAATAGAACTAAATCCAGCAGATATTAGAATGGAAGTTTTTAGAGCTTCTGGTGCAGGAGGACAACATGTTAATAAAACTTCATCAGCAGTTAGATTAATACACGAACCAACAGGAATTGTTGCAGAATGTCAAACAGAACGTTCACAAGTTCAAAATAGAGAATATGCAATGAGACTTCTAAAATCTAGAATTTACGAGATAGAAAAACAAAAACAAGATGAAGAACTTGCAAGTGAAAGAAAATCACAAGTTGGTGCTGGAGATAGAAGTGAAAAAATACGTACTTATAACTATCCACAAGGACGTATAACAGATCATAGAATTGGTTTAAGTATATATCAAATGGAAGATTTCTTAAATGGAAATTTAGATGAAATGATAGATAGTTTAACAGCATATGATAGAGCTGAAAAATTAAAAGGTGATCAATAATTAAAAAGACTTAAGTTTTAAACTTAAGTCTTTTTTGTTTTTATTTTATTCTTCATTATCTTTTTTTACTATTTTGTTGTATTGTACTAATGAGAACATTCCAAATACAAGTGCTAATAGAAGAACTAAAGCAAGATTTAATTCACTACTACTGATACCTGTGTTTGGTAAATTTTCAGATACATTTGAACTATTAATAGTTTTTGGTGTATTATTTGTCATTAATGGTGCATTACTAGTGTTATTTCCTGTAGTGTTATTATCAACATCATTAGTAGTATTATTTTCATCATCTGTATTACTTGTATTAGAAGTATTTGTAGAATTACCACCTGAGATTGTTCTAGCAAGTGAAGTATTTGCAAATGCTAAAATAACTAATATTGATAACATAAGGATAACAGCTTTTTTAAAATTTTTCATGTTGCTCCTCCTGTTTATAAAAAATATTATTAATTGATTATATTTTACAAGTAATTTAAATATAATGTCAAGTAGTATAGTAAAATGAAATAAAAAGTTAATATTTGTAATAATTAAAAAAATTTTGAAAAAAGAAAAATTAAACTTTACAAAAGAAATTATATTTTATATAATGCAAACATAAATTCGTAAAAAAGACACACACGAAAGGAAAAAGTAAAATGAATGAAATTATAGAAGGACTAAATGATATGCAAAAAGAAGCGGTTTTGAGTACTTCTGGACCATGTTTAGTAATAGCAGGAGCAGGTTCTGGAAAAACGAAAGTTTTAACTCATAAAATCGCTTATTTAATGCAAGAAAAGGATATAAAACCATGGAATATTTTAGCTATTACATTTACAAATAAAGCAGCAAATGAGATGAAAGAAAGAGTTGAAAAATTAGTAGGTGAAGTTGCAAAAGATATGTGGATAGGCACATTTCACTCAATATGTGTTCGTATATTAAGAAGATATATTGATAGAATTGGTTTTACATCTTCTTTTGTTATATTTGATTCATCTGACCAAAGAACATTAGTTAAACAATGTTTAAAACAATTAAATATTGATGATAAAATGTTTACAGACAGAGCTGTTTTAGCAGAAATTAGTAATGCTAAAAATGAAATGCTTGAGCCAGATATGTATAAACTTAGAACAAATAATGAGATTAGAAAAGAGACTATTGCTCAAGTTTATGAAATGTATCAAAAAAGATTAAGAGAAAACAATGCAATTGATTTTGATGATATTATAAATTATACAATAAGAATTTTATCAGAAAATCCAGATGTTTTAGAGTACTATACAGATAAGTTTGAATATGTTTTAGTTGATGAGTATCAAGATACAAATAAAGCTCAATTCACACTAGTTTCTATATTAGCTGCAAGACACGGAAATATTACAGTTGTAGGAGATAATGACCAAGGAATTTATTCATTTAGGGGTGCAGATATAACTAATATTTTAAATTTTGAAAGAGATTTTCCGGGAACAAAAATTATTAAATTAGAACAAAATTATAGATGTACTCAAAATATATTAGATGCAGCAAATGCTGTTATCAAAAATAATGAAACAAAGTATGAGAAAAAATTATGGACTGAAAATGGAAAAGGTGAAAAAATTACAGTTTATAGAGGAACCGATGAATATGATGAGGCAAATTTTATTGTAGAAAATTTAAATACTCTTCGTAGAGAAGAATATATGACATATAATGATTTTGCTGTTTTATATAGAATGAATAGCCAATCACGTAGTATAGAAGATATTTTGAGAAGAGAAAATATACCTTACAAAATTGTTGGTGGACTTAAATTCTATGAAAGAAAAGAAATAAAAGATATTATTGCATATTTAAGATTAATACAAAATTCATCTGATAATTTGAGTTTAATAAGAATTATAAATGAACCTAAAAGAGGAATTGGAAAAACTAGCTTAGAAAATGTTGAACAAGTTGCAATTCAAGCTGAAACATCAATGTATGATGTAATTAAAAGAGCCGATGAATTTGGACTAAATAGAGTATTTGCAAATTCAAGAGAATTTGTTTCACAAATAGAAGAATTGAGAGCTAAAAAAGATGATATTAAAATTTCTGATTTAATTAAAGAAACATTAAATAAAACAGGTTATACTAAAGCTTTAGAAGAAGAAAATACAACAGAAGCAGAAACAAGAATTGAAAACTTAGAAGAATTTTTAACAGTTGCAATAGAATTTGAAGAAGAATTGGCAGATAATTCATTAGAAGAATTTTTAGAGGGAATAACACTTTCAAGTGATATTGATGGAACAGATGAAAGTGAAGATTCTGTTACACTAATGACATTACATAGTGCTAAAGGACTTGAATTTCCAGCAGTATTTTTAGTAGGAATGGAAGAAGGAATTTTCCCAGGTTATAAATCTATTGGAGAACCAAAAGAGCTTGAAGAAGAGAGGCGTTTAGCATATGTTGGAATAACTAGAGCAAAACAAAATTTATTTATAAGTTGTGCTAAACAAAGAACAATTTTTGGTTCAACAAGTTGTAATCAACCTTCAAGATTTGTAAAAGAAATTCCAAAAGAATTATTTGATGGATATGATGAATCATTTGAAGAAACAACTTCAAAATCATATGAAGATTATCAATACGAATGGAAATATGGCGGAAGTGCTGTAACTTCTTATAAATCTAATGAAGTAGCTTCTGTAAAACCAAAAACACAATATGCATTTAAAACAGCTGAAAGCTTTTTAAACAATTTGAACAAAAAAGTATCTGCTGATAGTTTAGATATTAGTATTTATAGAGCAGGACAACGTGTGTATCATAAGAAATTTGGCGAAGGTAAAATTAATTATGTTGAAACAGAAGGTGATGATGCTAAAGTTGATATTACTTTTGACAAAATTGGGCATAAACGTTTGATGGCAAAATATGCTGGTTTAGAGGTTTTAGATTAATAAAATAGACATCCTTTTATATAAAGATAAAGGATGTCTATTTTATATATTGTGGGCGTTGTATAATATTAAATTTTATTGTATATAAATTTATTTTATAAAATATTTGAAAACAGTAATTTCTATGGTATAATTTATAGTATATTTGTTTATGCCATAAGAAAGGAAGAAGAGATATTGAATCAGATATTAGATCATAGCGGACCAAAACAAGCTAGACCTGGAAAAAATCCAGCAGATACTTTGAAAATTATCAGAGTTTACGCTATTTTAATAATATTTTTTGGAATATTTTTTATTGCTAAAGGAAGCTATACTTTAAGCAAAAATAAAGAATTTCAGAAAAGTCAAATAAATGATCAAAAGTTTGCAGGACCGTTAATTGAGTTATATGCTGACAAAGATGAACTTTCAATAAGCGTTTCGTATGATTCTTCTATAGAGTCAATTTCATATCAATGGTATAGAGGAATAGTGACACCTGATGAAATTAAAGAATATGAAGCAAATAGAGAAGAAAAAAGTAATAGTTCAGACGAAAATGATGATGAAATTGAAGAAGAAAGTGATGATATAGCTGCTCTTGGAAAATTAGAAGAGAAAAAATTATCAAATGAAAAAAATGTAAAATTAGAAAAGATAGGAATTCCAAGAGGAGATACAACTGTTAGAATAATTGTTAGAGCAACTGATAATACTGTTGCAGAGTATATTCAAAGTTATCATACAGACGTAGGAGTAGATAAAATAGAACCTGAAATTAAAATAAGCCTTAAAGGAACAGTTTTAACAGTTATAGCAACAGATGAAACAGAAATTTCAAAATTGATTTATACTATAGGCGATAAAGATAGTGTAGAAATTACAGATAGACAAGACAAAAAGACTATAAAAACAGAAATTGTTTTAGATAAAGTAGAAATGAATGATATTACAATAAATGCTGTAGATAAGGCTCAAAATACAGGAACATATAATCAAGAAGTTGATTTTTATGTAGGAAAACCAGAAATAAATTTTGATGCAGAACCAGATTTAAGTAAAATATATGTTTTAGTAGCATATCCTAAAGGAATTACAAAGATTGAATATGAATTTAATGGTGAAAAATTTGTTAAAGAATTTGATAATCCATCAGAAAATAAAGAAATAGAGATTGCCTTAGATACAATAGAAGGATATAATAGGGTCGATGTTAAAGTATATACAGAAGAAGAACAGGTATATGCAGAAGATTATGGAGAATGTGAATATAATCCATAGAAAATAAAAGGTGGGATGAAAATTCCACCTTTTTGTATAAGTGAGGAAGATATTATGCATGAATTAATGTATTTAATAGCATATTTTTTTGTTTATTCATTTATTGGGTGGTGTTTAGAATCCACATATAAAACTATTTTACAAAAAAAGATTGTTAATAGTGGATTTTTAATTGGTCCATTTTGCCCAATATATGGATTTGGTGCATTAATAATGTATTTATCTCTTCGAAATTTGACAGATAATATTTTCATATTATTTTTGTTTGGATTAATAGTTCTTTCGATATTCGAATATTTTGTAGGAGTATTTCTAGAAGTAGTTTTTAAGACAAAATATTGGGATTATTCTAAAAACAAATTTAATATTCATGGTAGAGTTTGCTTGAAAAATTCTATTTATTGGGGAATATTAGGAATTATTTTTATGAAAATGATTCATCCAAAAGTAGAAAAAATAGTAAATGTAATTCCTGTAATTTATCTTACTGTAGCTATAGTAGCATTAATGGCAATTATGTTTGCAGATACTATAGTGACAATTATCAAACTTGTTAATATTAATAATAGACTTAAAAAATGGTCAGAAGTTACTGAAAATATTAGAAGTAGAATTGATGCTATCAATTTAAGAAATGCCATTAGATTTGAAAATATTAGAAATTCTAGATTTGAAAGTAATTTTAAATTAATGAAGAGAATAGGCGAGGCAAAAAATAGAAATGAATTGCTTGGAAGTTTAAAAGAAGAGCAACAACATTTACAAGAGAAGATAGAAAGAAGAATAGAGAGATTGAAGAAAGCATTCCCAACTATGCAGTCTGATAAATTATTGAAATTCTTAAATAATATGAAAAAATCTTGAAATTAAATTAATTTTAGGATATATATATTAAGAGAGGAAAACAAAGGAGAAATTTATGATACAAGATATCTATATAATTGATAATACTGAGAGTGTATTAAATGTATTAAATCAAATATTTAAAGATGATGTTGATTATCAATTTAGTTCTGTAAAAACAGAAGAACTAGAATTAGCTTTAAAAAATATACCTGACATGATTATAATTGATGAAGATACAATTAATGTAGATATTGTTGATTTGTGTAAAAATATTAGAGCAAATGAAGATAATAGTATAACTCCAATTGTTGTTATTTCCTCTAATTGGGATAAAGAACATAGAATAAAGATCTTAGAAGAATCTATAGAATATTTTATAATAAAACCAGTAGATAGAGAATATTTATATTATACGATAAAAAATATACTTAGATTGTTACAAAGTAATAGAACTATTAGTGCTTTAACAGGTTTACCCGGAAATATTCAAATTCAAGCGGAAATTAAAAAAAGATTATTAAATCGAGAGACATTTGCAATGTTTTATTTTGATTTAGACAATTTTAAAGCATATAATGATATATACGGTTTTTCAAATGGTGATGAGATTATAAAATTTACAGCAAGAACAATAGTAGATAATATACATAATTTAGGATTAGAAAATAGTTTTATAGGACATATTGGAGGAGATGATTTTATAGCAATATTAGAGTCTACTGACTATGATAAAATTGCTAAGGATATTATTTCTGATTTTGATACATATGTATTGGGATATTATAACGCTGAAGATGTTGCTAAGGGATTTTTAGAAGTAGCTAATAGAAGAGGAATTATAGAACAATTTCCACTTACTTCAATCTCAATAGGGGTGGTAGAAGTAACACCAGGAAGATTTAAAAATACACTAGAAATTGGAGAAGTGGGTGCTCAAGTAAAACATCAAGCAAAGTCAGTTATGGGAAGTACTTACGTGATAAATAGAAGAAAAAAATAAAGTCAATACTTGTCAATTATAGAAAAATATAGAAAAAAAGAGGTTTTAAGAGTAAAACCTCTTTTTTGTTTGAAAATAAATATGCGAAATCAGTATAAAAGTGTAGAAAATGAGAAATGCTAAAATATGAAATTTGCTAAAAAAGGTTATTAGTGGTATAATTAATAGTGCGTGACGAAAAAAATATATAAAAAAGGAGTGAATTTTATAGTAAGTAAGTGTATAAAATATTATGGTAAAAGACTAGTTAAACTTTCTAGTATTATCGCCATAGGTCTTTTAATAATAGCATTGTTCATTTGCGTTAAGTATAAACCACTATATAAAGTTACGTTAGATGGTAAAGTAATTGGATATGTTGAAGACAAAGATAAAATGCAAGAAAAAATCGAAAAGTTTGCAAATAACTTAGAAGGTAATATCACTTCAATAAAAGTTGAGGTTATGCCAGTATATGAATTGGAACTAGTAAGTAATGTTAAAGAATCAGAAACTAAAGAACAAGAAGTTTTAGCATTAATTCAAGAAAATGCAGAAATTAAATGTAGAACTTATGCAATTAAGTTAGATGGAAACGAAAAAGCTTGTGTTAATTCAATGGAAGAAGCAGAAGCGGTAGTAGCTGAAATTAAAACAAATGTTACTGAGCCAATAGAATTAAATTTAGAAATTGAAGAACAAGAAAGAAATAAAAAAGATGTAGTTCAAACAACTACAGAAATTGCTAAAGTAGAGATAAACAAAGATGTTGATGTAAAAGTTCAAGAATATGAAGCTGAGCAAGAATCAATAAGAAAGGCAGAAGAAGCTAGAAAAGCTGAAGAAGCAAGAAGAGCGAGAGCAAGAGCAGCTGAGGTTTCTGCTAGAAATAGTGTAAATAGAACAGCTGGAGCGTCTATACCAGCAACTGGAGCTACTTTTATGAGACCAGTTTCAGGTGGTATGATAACTTCTCCATTTGGGTATAGAACATCAGGATTTCATAAAGGTGTAGATATAGCTATATCTACAGGTACACCAGTTTATGCAGCGGCTTCAGGAACAGTAACATTTTCAGGATGGAACTCTACAGGATATGGATATTTAGTAATCATAGATCATGGTAACGGATATCAAACATATTATGCACATTGTAGTGCCTTATATGTATCTGCTGGACAATATGTTAATCAAGGACAAAATATTTCAGCAGTAGGTAGTACAGGAAATTCTACTGGTCCTCATGTACACTTCCAAGTAATGTATAATGGATCGGTACAAAATCCACAAAATTATATATAACAAAAATAAAGAAGCTAAATTTTAGATTTAGCTTCTTTTGTGTATTACAAATTGTTTAAAATCATTGTAATAATGATTTTTGAATGATATACTATCAATATCTTATAATATAGGAAAGTTTTGGAAACTTTCTACCAGTTCTAAAAGGAGTAATAGATGTTTTTTATAGGATCAGACCATAGAGGTTTTGAATTAAAAGAAAAAATAAAAAAATATTTAGAAAAAGAAAAAATAGAGTGTACAGATTGTGGTACATATTCAAAAGAAATTACACATTATCCTTTAATTGCTAAAGATATATGTAGTAAAATGGACAAGCAGAAAGATAAAGCAATTTTAATTTGTGGTTCTGGAATTGGAATGTCTATGGCAGCAAATAAATTTAAAGGAATAAGGGCAGGAGTATGTTTTAATAAATTAGCAGCACAAGATGGAAAAGAACACTCAAATATAAATGTATTAGTTCTTCCAGGAGAATTTGTTTCAGAAGAAGAAACTATAGAAATTATTGAAATATGGATAAATTCTGAATTTTTAAATGGAAGATATACAGATAGATTACAAATGATAGAGAAAATAGAAGAAGAAAATATGAAATAAGGAGCTAAAACTATGTGGGGAGATATTATTATTGCCTTTTTATTAGCTTTTATTACTGCATTTATGGTAACCCCTAAAACAATAAAGCTAGCAAAAAAAATAGGAGCAGTTGATAATCCAAAAGATGAAAGAAGAATTAATAAAGTAGTCATGCCAAGACTAGGAGGAGTAGCAGTAGTTTGTGGATTTTTAATTTCTATTGTCTATTTATTAATTAGTTTAACATTAGAAAATCAAATAAATTTAGTAGATGGAAATTATCATTTTAAATTAATAGGATTTTTTATAGGAATGATGCTAATAGTAATTACTTGTTTTATAGATGATGTTAAAGGATTAGGACCAGTTCCAAAATTAATTGTTCAAATTTTAGCAGCATGTGCTGTAGTTTCTTCAGGAATTAGAATAAATATATTAAATATAGACTTTTTTAAACAATTTGGGGATTCAGTTAATTTTTTAAATACAGTTTCAACTATAATAACGATTTGTTGGATAGTTGGACTAACAAATGCAATTAATTTAATAGATGGATTAGATGGTTTATCTTCAGGAATATCAATAATTTCATGTGTATCTATGTTAATTGTGTTTGTATTAAATGGCTCACCTATTATAGCAATATTAATAATAACATCATTAATAGGAGCATTAGTTGGATTTTTACCTTACAATATGAATCCTGCTAAAACATTTATAGGAGATACAGGTTCTAACTTTTTAGGATATACTCTAGGTGTTATTTCTATTATTGGTGTTGCTAAGACATATACAGCTTTAGTTGTAGCATTACCTATAATTATTTTAGGTTTACCAATATTTGATACAATATTTGCAATTATTAGAAGAATAATAAAAAATAAATCATTAAAAGGAATAATGAAACCTGATGCAGGTCATTTACATCATAAATTATTAAGACACGGATTTTCACAAAAAGAATCAGTTTTAATTTTATATTGTGTTAGCGCATCACTTGGTATGTTTGCAATAGTTTTATTAGAAAGTGGAGTTTGGAAAGCATTATCATTTTTACTAATTGCTATAGCAGTATTTGCTTTAGGATATAAAGAAGTTTTTGATGACTCAAAAAATGATACAGAAACTAAAGAAAAATAAATTACAGGAGTAAGTATATGAAGAGATTTCTTTTAAAAGAAAAAGGTATTACGATGATGGCACTTGTTTTAACGATTATAGTTATGATTGTTATAATGTCAGTATTATCGTTTTATGTGATGAACTCTATACAGACAGAAAATTTTCAATCAATGAAAGCTGATATAGTCGAGATTGAAGGAAAAGCATTATCGTATTATGCAGAAAAAGGAATTTTACCAGTATATTCTGAAGATACAGCACATCCAGAGAATAGAAAACATGCAAGGGATATGAAAGGTGATAGAGATTTTTTTAATCCTAATGATGGACTTATGTATGGTAAAGTAAATCTAGAGTTGTTAGGTGTTACACCTTCATATAAAACTACATATTATATGAATTTAGAAACACTTACTGTTTATGCTATTGATACTATAAAAATAGAAGGAAAAGATTATCCAAGACCATATGAAAAGTTTGCAAAATTAAATATTTCGAATAAGCATAATGAATTTTTAGATGTACCACCTGAAATGTTTAATATAGATTCTGACGGAGAAATATTATCAATAAATCAAGATTGGTGTGTTCAAAATGCTAGCAGTTTATCTGAATATCTTACTGTTAGTGGTCAAAAAATTACGTTTCATAATTTAGTTTTTCCAATGTATGATAAAAATGGAAATGAGATTACACAAATTAGTGATAAAATTTTTAATGATTCAGGAACACATGGATTAAAAGTTGACGGAAGTATGAAGATACCTGCTACGATTGAATATATAGATGAACATGTATTTCCTAATAATTGTAATATAGAATATTTATATATAAATTCTAAAACATTTAGTGAAAATATGTTTTCTGGAGGTAATAAAAAAATATATACGGTTCGTATAGGCCCAAATTGTGAATCAATAAAAGGAATAGCAGGAACTAACATTACTAAATTATGGGTAGATAATACAAATTTAAGCGAAGGATGTTTTGAAAGTTGTAATAGTTTAGAATTATTGGTTTTATCTAATTCTATAGAAAGAATACCAGATGGTTGTTTCACAAATACAAACATTAGAACAATACTTACAGATGATGTAGTAAATTTAAAAGATGGAGAAAATTGGCCAGCTTCTGGAACATATAAAGAAGGAAATATAATGATGCCATATAGATTAAAAGAAATAGGTTCGAGTGCTTTTAGTCCTTGCAATTTCTTAAAAGGTACGTTAGATTTAGAATATTATTCACCTAATCTAGAAGTAGTAGAAGGTGGAGCTTTTTCAAACACAGGCATAAACTTAGTAAAATTACCTAAAGATACTAAAATTCAAAGTAATGCATTTCCTGGTGGTGCTGCAATTGAGAGAGCAAAATAAAATAAAAAAACGAGTTACAAATTTACTTTAACTCGTTTTTTTATGTAATGTTACTATAATAAGATTTAAAATTTGACAAGAAAAAGTTAAATATGGTATAATATGAGTGTAGCGTTATGCTCTATAAAAAACAATAGGAGGTGTACGATATGATCGTACGGGTAAACAAAGACAGAAGCTATCTTGTAAGAGAAACTACAGAGGAAAAGGCACTTGAAAAGGTGCAGCTGGGCCGGAGAATGGCTGATCAGTTTAATGGGCAGGTCCTGAAAGAGACCAAGTTGCGCGAGGGCGCGTATCTGATGGTCATGTACTTCATGGATCAGACGCAGGTCAAAGACTGGGAAGCCCGGACTGGCATCAGCATCGTAGTACCCACGGCTGAGACCTTTATCGTCAGCGATGATAATGATACTTTGGCCATGATGCAGTGTGGCAGAGCAAAGGATTCGGCATCTAAGAACAGCGGAACGCTGCTGATGGAGAAGAGGTTGCAGGACGGCATTTATCTGTTGATTCTCCTTTTCCAGGAGTACTCCCTTAAGGAGTTCTGGGAATCCTCCCTGGGAGTGAGGTAAAACAAGCTCCCATAGGCAGGCGGACGAAATTTGTCCGCCTGCCTTGGCATTATAATATTATTTATATCAAGTTAACAGATTTTTGAAATCTGTTTTTTTTTATACTAAAATCATACTCAAAATAAGAATTCCTATATTTTTATCATATATATCTTGAAATTGTGAGATAGGAAGAGGGTTTTCTCCTATACCAGATTCAATTGTATATCCAGGAAGATTATAATTTTGAATAAACCAATCTTTATATCCAGCAAAACCAGAAGAATATGGTGTTGATTCTAAAAGATAACCACTTACATTGCTAAGCTGTCTTCCAATTTCATATGAGTTAGGTGGAAGGTAGTTTAAGAACTTCCAATAAATTGTTTCACCTTGAGTGTGATAAGCGAGAATTAATGAGAAATTTTTTCCTAATGTAAAATTATATAAGGCCTTTGCTTCTGGTGCATATAAAGGAGCTGGACCAACATAGTCACGTGGACCAGGCATTGTGTATCCTTGAGCAAATTTATTTTTTCTGGCTGTTTCCCATTCAGCAGGAAATTGTAAGTTTAAGTCAATCCCATTTATATTTGCTTTCCAACCATTTGGAAAAGGTATTTGAGGATAATTATTAGATAGTGCTTTTGCATGGGCATAAATATTTGGTAGATATTTTTGAGTATTACCAACTACTAAGTCTACTCCATCAGGATTTACCATAGGTACAACATATAAAGAATAATTGTTAAATAATGTTTTAGCAGGATATCCCCATATAGTAGAATTGTTTAGATAGCTGGTAGAAAGATTTTCTAAAAATTTCATTAAAAGAACGCTATTTATCCATTCATTCGCATGGATACTTGCACTATAAAAGACTTGCTTTTTACCAATGCCAAATTTAAGATATTTAAGATTTTTACCTAATGCAGAGTAACCAATATTACCTTGTTCTAAAAATGGAAATTTGCGGGCAAATCCTTCGAGATTTATTGATAAAATATTAGAACCATATGAAATGTTTGTAGGGACAATATAAAAGTAATTTGATAATTTATTCCAAGTTTGGGGTCCAACAATTCCATCTTGAGCGATTCCAAAATTTCTTTGAAAAACTATTACAGCATTTTTAGTTTGATTTCCAAATATACCATCAATTTTTCCGTTATTAAAACCTAAAGTTTTTAATATGCTTTGTAAGTACTCTACAATTGTTCCGTGTAGAGCCAAGTTTTAAAGTTTCCATATTAATATTAGTCCTTTCATACTTTAACTAAAGGATATAAGTATAAGACCTTTAATTAAAGGAAATTTGTTTACAAAATAGTTATTTATAATATTATATGAAATGTTTTAAATTGGGTGAAAATGCTATTTACTTTGTTTTAATTTATATATAAAATATTGTTAGAATTATTTATTACAAAGGAAGAAGAAATGGTAGAACATAAATATGCGAGCGCAATGCGCGAAGTATTGGAATATTTAAAAGGAATTAGTGATAAAGATGTTGCTAAAATTTCAAAAAATTTTCTAGATTTTTTAAGAGATAATGCAGCAGAAGAGTTGATAAAGGAGTTTGATTATAATAAACCTCTTGTTGAGCTGGAATTGTCTTCTGAAGCCAAGGCTATTATAGGAGTAATTTATTATAATTTTTGGTGTGAAACTGAACAGCAAAAAAGAGATTTTTTGAGATTACTAAATACTAATGAAATAGAATTTCAAAAAGAGTTAAAAGAAAAGTATGATATTGATAATATTTTTGATAGTCCTAAAGAATCTAATTTTAATGTTACAGAAAATGTTTCTGAAAAAGGGCTTTTGGATATTAATAATATGAAGTGGTATGAGAGATTATTTGAATTTTTTAGAAGACATTTTAAAAAATAATTGTAGTTGAAAATAAAGGAGTAAATGAAAATGTCATATACAGATAAACAAATGAAAGATGCTACACAATTAGCTTATATGAAATGTTTTTCTGATGCTGAAAAGAGACTTATTAATAGCGGAAAACAGAGACCTTTTACAGTTAGAGAATTAATAGAAGCATCTTTTAGTAAAAAGGATGCTAGGCTTAAAGCTATGGAATTTGGAGATGTACCAGATGCTTTAAATTTTAAAGAGCTTTTAAAATATTCAAGTTTATCAGAAGGTGATGTTGAAAGAATTTCACTTTTAAATGATGAATGCTTAGACTGGAAAGTTGTTGATATTCATGATAAAAATGATGTTAATGGTTTTTATGGATGTGTTTTAGAAACAAAAGATTCTGAAGCAATAATTGCTTTTAGAGGAAGTGAGAGCGATGGAAATAATCTAATAAATGATTGGCTACTAGCTGATTTAGGATTATTGAATTCAACAAAAACAAATCAACAGGCAGAAACAGAAAGATATGCGGATGAATTATTAGAAAAAGGAATTATTGATAAATATGATTTTATAGCTACTACAGGACATTCTTTAGGAGGAAATTTAGCTACACACTTAAATGTAATTAGTGCAGTAAAAGGTAGAGAAAAATTATATGAGAAATTGAAACAAGTTGTTAATATGGATGGACCTGGAATGTCACATGATTATTTACAAGAATATGCTAATGAGATAGCTAGAACTTCTCATAAGCTTACTCATTACAAATGGAGTGCAATTGGAGATTTATTATTTAGTGTTCCAGGGGAAGAAGTAGAATTTTTAGATAGTGATGAGTCAATATTAGGAGATATGAATAGTCTGAAAAAAGCATTTTGGAGGCATGATACAAGAATAATAGATTTTACAGAAGAAGGAGAAGCTAAAAGAGGTAAAAAAGATAAACTTTCTAATGTTCTTGGGCCAGTTTCTAGATTAGTAGATAAGAAAGTAAGAGACTTTATAATGACAGCTGTTTTAGCAAAAATTGAAAATGAATTCATCTCTATTGATCAATTAAAAGATGGAATAGCTAGTATTGCTAAAGACTTTATGGCTAAAAGTGATAAAAAACCAGCAATGCTTGATGTATTAACAGCAACATTTAAAGATAGAGAAATTAACAGAAGTTCGTTAGATGTAGCTACTAAAACTTTTAATGAACTAAAAGATAAAGTATTTGGCTTCGAAAAAGAAGAGAATGACAATTTCGTTAGAGCATAAGAGTTTCTGAGGAAAATTGAAAAATGAGAGTTATTCTAATAATAACTCTTTTTTATATTATAGGAAAGTTCTCCGAACTTCCTATAATATAAATACATTCCACAGAAAATTCTTTCAGAATTTTCGCGGACGAACAATTAAACGTGGGCTGAACGTTGCTTATTAAAGTTTAGCAAATTTTTATCAGCCCACTATTGTTCTATTATAAGAAAGCTTTTGGAAATTTCTATAATATGAAGATATTTTCAAAAAAATCTTGAGAAAAATTTTTTTATAATATATAATATAGCCAAATAAGAAAGGAAGAAAGATGAAAACTCTTTTTATTCATTTAAGAAAATCTATTAAATTAATAATAGTAGTTATTATTGCTCTTCTTTTAGCATTAGGGATACTGTATTTTTTATTTAAACCGATGTATGCGGTAAAATTAAATGGACAAGTTATTGGATATACAGATGCTAAAAAACAATTGAATGATAAGATACAAAAGTATATGAAATCAGGCGATGGAGATAGAATTGCATTTGTTGAAGTAGATGTAATGCCTGAGTATGAAATTTGTTATTCAAAAAGTGATGTTAAAGTTGATGAAGAGAAAGTTTTTGATACTGTTATTGCATCTGGAACACCTTACTATAAAAATTATGCAGTTATGCTAAATGGAGAAGAAAAATACTATGTGGCTACTTATGAAGAAGCTGAAAAAATTATAGCAAACTTAAGAGAAAAGAAAAGTACTAATATCGAGTCTATAACATATTCAGCTAAATATTCAGCTGAAAGTTTAACAGAATCAACTGTTGATGATGTTGTAGCAGCATTGTATGTTGAGCCTAAACCAGATCCTAAGCCAGTAGTAAAGACTGCACCAAAAAGAGCTACATATAGTAGTGGTACAGCTACATATTCTTCAGGAACTTCTTACGGATATCAAGATATTGGTATGTCACTAGCTAGACCAATTTCAGGAACTATAACTTCAAGATATGGTAGAAGAAGTAGTGGTATACACAAAGGTTTAGATATTGCTACAAGTACTGGCACATCTATTGGTGCAGCTGCAGGTGGAACAGTTACTTTTTCTGGATGGAGTGGTAGTTATGGAAATTTTGTTATCATAGATCATGGTAATGGAATTCAAACAGCATATGCACATTGTAGTGCATTATATGTTTCAGCTGGACAGTATGTTAGCCAAGGTCAATCCATTGCAGCTGTTGGTTCAACTGGAAACTCTACTGGACCACATTTACATTTAGAAGTTAGAGTTAATGGAGTTTGTCAAAACCCACAAAATTACGTGTATTAATAATATTTATAAAGCATATTTCAAGTATTTGAGATATGCTTTTTGTTTTTTGAAATATATATTGTAATAATATTACTATAATCTTATTATTAATATTTAAACTAATAAAAAACAATAAGAAATACTCTCAAAAGCTTGAAAAAAATGTGTATAGAATATATAATACACGTAGCTGTAAAACAATAATCCGTAACGAAAGATAAAATTATATTTAAAAATGGAGAAGAGAGATGTTAAGGGAAAAAAATGTATGGATACTTTTAATATTTTTATTATCAGGAGTAGTAATAGGTGGGCTTTTAGCTCATTTTGCTACTGATGTTAGTTGGCTATCTTGGCTTGCTTTTGGACAAGAATTTGGAACTAACGGACCTGTTGGAATTGATTTAAGTATTTTAAAATTTAGTATAGAATTAAGACTAAAACTAAATGTAGCTAGTATTGTAGGTATGATTATAGCAGCATTTATATACAGCAAATTTTAATTTAAGGGCTATAGAAAGGAAGTTTTTTGACAACTAAAATTACAGAATTACCTAAATATGAGAGACCCTATGAAAAACTTGAAATATATGGAGAAAAAACTTTATCAAACTCTGAATTAATAGCTATTTTAATAGAAAGTGGAACTAAAGAAGAAACTTCAATACAATTAGCACAAAAGGTATTAGCTTTAGGAGAAGAAAGTTTTGAAAATGAATTACGATTTCTACAAAATGTTTCAATTGAAGAATTAAAGAAAATAAAAGGTATAGGAAGAGTTAAAGCAATACGCTTGAAAGCAACTTTTGAATTGGCTAAACGTATGGCAAATCCAGTTACAAATGATATTTTTGTATATTCTTCAGAAGATGTTGCAAAAATTTTTATGGATGAACTCAGATATGAAAAAAGAGAAATCGTTAAACTTATTATTTTAAATAATAAAAATAAAGTACTTAGAATACAAAATATATCTTTAGGTGGAACTAATTATGCTTTTATAGAACCTAAAGAAGTGCTTGCGGAACCAATAAAAATGGGAGCGAATAGAATTATTTTATTACATAATCATCCCAGTGGTAATGCTAGTCCTAGCGGTGAAGACTATGAGGTCAGTAGACGAATAGATTTATGTTCTAAAATGTTTGGAATTGAATTTATTGACCATATTGTTATTGGTGATGGAGAATTTAAAAGTGCATTAATAAAAAAATAAAGGATTTATATGAATTTATTTAAGTTACATGGAAAGTATATAGGAATAGATTTAGGAACATCAACAATTTTGATGGCTTTAGAAAATAAAGGGATTGTAGAAAGAGAATCTTCTATAGTTGCGGTAGAAAACGGAAGCAAAGATATTTTAGCAATTGGTAATGAGGCAAAAGAAATGTTAGGAAAAACTCCTGAAAAAATATCTGCTTTAATGCCAATGTTGCAAGGTGGAATTGCTAATTTATCAGCAACAGAAATGATAATTAAAAGATTAATTAAAGATTTACAAAAAAAAGAAGATATAGGAGTGCCAAAAGTATTAATAAACGTACATATTGGTATGAATGATGTTGAAAAAAGAGCTATTGTTAGATTATTAAAAGATATGGGAATAAAGAACATAAATTTTATAGAAGAAACATTAGCAGCTGCAATAGGAGCAAATTTGGATGTTAGACGCCATGAAGCTACAATGATGCTGAATATAGGTGGAGGAACATCAGAAGTGGCAGTTATTGCTTTTGGAAAAATAACAGCTTGCAATTATATAAAAATTGCAGGAGATGACCTAGATAATGATATTATAGAATATATAAAAAAGAAGATGCTAGTTGTTATTGGCAAAAATACAGCAGAGATGTTAAAAATAAAGTTAGCTTCAATATCACCACGAATTAATCAAAGTCTTGAAGTTACAGGTCGTGATTTAAAAACAGGTTGGCCTAAAACAATTACTATTGATGCTTTTCAGATAAATGAAGCAATAAGAAGCTCATTAGAAAAAATTATTGACATGGTTAGAGAAACTTTAGATAGAACACCTCCAGAGTTGTTGAATGATATAAAAGATAATGGACTAATCCTTTCTGGTGGTGGAGCTTGTATAGAAGATATAGATAAGCTGATTAATGATAGATTAAAGCTAAAGGTCACAATTGCGGAAAAACCTATAGACTGTACAGCTTTAGGAATTTATAAGGTATTAAGTGATGATTCTGATTTAAAAGAATTGATAGATAAGAGGAGAATGTAAATTATGTATAAAAATAAGCGTTCTGGAACAATTGGAACAATAATTACAGTAGTTTTATTGATTGCACTTGTTGTTCTTACAAATGTTAATAGAGACAATTTATCATATGCAGAAGGTTTTGCTACATCGATAATTATGCCAATTCAAAATGCTTTTACAATGTTTAAACATAAAATAACAGGAAATACAGAATTTTTTACAAATTTAGATACACTAAAGAAAGAAAATGCAGACTTAAAAAAGAAAAATGAAGAATTAGAAACACAAGTAAGAGAATTAGAAATATTAAAAGCAGAAAATTCAAAATTACAAGAATATGCAAACTTGACAGAAAAATATCAAGAATATGAAACTATACCAGCATATGTAATTGATAGAGATGTTAGCAATTATAGTAGTAATATAATTATAAATGTTGGTTCAAAACAAGGAATAGAAAAAAATATGACAGTTATAGCTGACAAAGGGTTAGTAGGACATGTTATTTCAGTTACTGATAATACTGCTAATGTAGAAGTTATTGTTGATAGTGCATCATCAGTTAGTAGTATGATTAGTACTTCAGAAGAAAGTATAATATGTAAAGGTTCTGTAGAAAATGATAGATTCTTAAATGCAACATATATTTCTACATCTGCTGAGCTTCTAGTAGGTGATAGTGTAGTTACATCAGGAATTGGTGGAATATATCCAAAAGGAATAACAATAGGAACAATTAAACAAATTATAAATACTCAAAATATCACAGATAGGTACGCAATTGTGGAAACAGCCGTTGATTTTTCAAAACTTTATACAGTTCTAGTTATAAAATAGTGGAAAAAGTTGTTAAAATTTCTTGATATCTGTGGATTTTCATTAAATTTTTTGGAGGAATAATGAAAAAATTTTTAATAGGAATATGTATGTATATATTTTTTATATTTCTATATTTTTTACAATCAGATTTTTTTTCTTGGTTTACAATAGCAGGTGTTAGTCCTAATATATTTATTATTTTTATATTATTTTTAGGATTATTTACAGATAATAAATTTTCAGTAATTATTGCTATACTTTCAGGTGTAACATTAGATTTAGCATTGGGACGAGTTTTAGGAATAACTGGTTTACTATTTGGATTAATAGCAATTATTGCAGGATATTTTGATAAAAATTTTTCAAAAGAAAATAAATTTACACTTGTTATTATGGTAGTAGTAATGACGATTGCTACTGAAGTAGTTAATTATTTTTTAAATGTATTAATACAAGAGATTCCGGCAGAAATAGGAGCATTTGTAAAAATATTGGCAATAGAAACTTTGTATAATGTTATGCTTACAATAATTTTATACAAATTAATGTTAAAATTGGGAATGTTACTTGAAAGACAATTTAGACAAAAAAATATACTTACAAGATATTTCTAAAAGAATTTAGAGAAGTAAGAAGGTGATAGATTGCTCAATAAAACAGAAACTGAGAAAACGAATTTTAGATATAATTTATTAAATACATTTATTTATATTTTTGGAATAATTTTGATAGTTCAACTTTTCAATTTGCAGATTATGCATGGAAAAGAGTATAGAGAAACTTCAAATACGAAGCTGACAAAAGAAGCTGTAGTAGAAGCTGCAAGAGGAAAGATTTTAGACAGAACAGGAACTATTTTAGCTGAAACTGAAATGGGATTTAATGTAGAATTATTTAAAACTAAGGCAACTGAAGAAGAAATGAATAATTCTATGATGGTTTTATCAGAAATTTTAGAACGAAATGGTGATAAATATATTGATAATTTTCCTATTTCAATAGAACCATTCGAGTATCATTTTAAAGACGAAGAAGCTTTAAATGACTGGAGAGAAGAGTTTAAAATATCAAGCAAAGCTAGTGCAGAAGAAGCTTTTTATGTAATGAAAGATTATTATGGAGTTAAAGTAGATGACTTAGCAACTGCTAGAAAAATAGTAGGACTAAGATATACTATAGAAGACAAAGGTTATTCGTCTACAACTGCTTTAGAGCTAGCCTCAAGTGTTTCTAGAAATAGTGCTATTGAAATTGATGAAAGAGGAGAAGAATTACCAGGAATTTCAATAGAAGTAAAATCTAATAGAGTATATACACAAGGAAGTTTGGCATCTCATGTTTTAGGATATATAGGTCGTATAAATCAAGATGAATATAATGCTAATCCTGATAAATATGACAAAAATGATTATATAGGAAAAACAGGTATTGAATACTTGTTTGAAGATTATTTAAGAGGACAAAATGGTACAAAACAAATTGATATGACAGTTGATGGAACGATGGCAGGAGAATATATTACAAAAGAGGCTGTTGGTGGATCAAATGTTGTTTTAACTATTGATGCAAATTTACAAGTTATAACTGAAAATGCTTTAAGAAATAATATTGAAAAAATTAAAGCAGGAGGATTCGGAGAAAGCTATAATGCATTAGGTGGATCTGTTGTTGTAATGAATGTTAAAACTGGTGAAGTTTTGGCAATGGTTAGTTGTCCAGATTATGAACCAGGGGAATTTTTAAATGGTATCTCTCAAGCTAAGCTTGATGAGTATAACAGTAATTCAGCACTTTTGAATAGGACAATTCAAGGAACTTATGCTCCAGGTTCTATTTTTAAAATGGTAACTTCTATTGCAGGACTTCAAGAAGGTGTTATTACAACATCAGAAAAAATAAATGACACAGGTGTATATCCTAAAGGTTCACAGCCACATTGTTGGATATATGATAGATTCCATTATGGACATGGATATATAAATGTTTCACAAGCTCTTGAAAAATCATGTAACTATTATTTTTATGAAACAGGAAGTAGACTTGGCTTAGAGAAGTTATCAGCATATGCTAATTACTTTGGACTTGGTAGAAAAACTGGAATAGAATTACCATATGAAGCTTCAGGAACTTTAGCATCACCTCAAACAGCAGAAAGATTAAACGATACAGCACCAGAAAGCACCTTATTATCAGCATCTATTGGGCAAAGTTACAATGACTTTTCACCAATACAAGTTGCAAAATATATTTCTATGATTGCTAATAGAGGAGCAGTTGTAAATCCTACAATTATCAAAAACGTTGTAGACTCAGACGGAAAACAAGTTCCTAAAGCAGAATTAGAAAGTTTTGTTCAAAATAAATTAGGATTAGGTGCAAAAGATACAGATAGCCTTCAAATTAGTGATGAAAATATGAATGCTGTTTTAGATGGTATGAGAGGCGTTACAGATGATAATGGTACAGCAGCTGCAATATTTAATGGATTTGGCATAGCTGTTGGAGGAAAAACAGGATCTACAGAATCAGGAACATATGATCAATATGGAAATGAAATTGTAAATGCATGGTTTGTTGGATTTGCACCATTTGATAATCCAGAAATTGCAGTTGTAGGTATGGTTGAAAATGGATGGCATGGTTCATATGTTGCAGAAGTTGTTAGAGATATTATTAGTGAATATTTCGGAATGAATATTCAAGAAGTTAATGAAGACGTAACTGCTTCACCAGAAGTAGAATTTATAAGATAAAATTTAAAAGGAGTTATGAGAAAATGAAAAGTTGTATACGTATTTCTCGTACAAAAGAAGAATTAAAAATAGCAGTAAATGCTGCAGCTGAATTTGATGAAGTTTTAGAAGAATTCAGTGCTAAATTAGGGTATATTAAAAAATATTATGATAAAGATAGAATACCCATTCATATAATTGGTAAAGCTTTAAAAGAAAATGAACAAACTGCAGTTAGAGCAATTTTAAAACAAGAAATTGATGATAAAATTACTTTTGGAGATACTAGCGAAGTTTTAGGTTTGCATGCTATTAAAAGTACTTTTGAATGTTCTGTTGAAACATCTGAAACTAAATTTATTAAGGGTAATCTTCGTTCAGGTCAACGTGAGGAGTTTTCAGGAAGTATTGCTATTTTGGGTGATTTAAATTATGGTGCTGAAGTTATTGCTGGTGAGAATATTATTGTTACTGGTAGAATTAGAGGACTTGCTCATGCTGGTGCTAATGGTAATAAAAAGGCGATAATAACAGCGAATTCTATTGAAGCAACTCAAGTTAGAATTTCTAATATTGTTAGAGAAATTCAGGATAATGATTATAAGTTGCCATTTATCTATTTAGATGGTGAGAAGATAGAGATTGAGTAATATTTTAGATTATATAAGAAATCTTAATAAAAGATACATAGTTTATTAAATTGCGCTAGCGACCAAACGAAAGCAAACTTTGTTTGCTGAAGTGCGAATTTGAGCAATCTACAATATAAAAACGGAGTTTTTTATTCGGAGATTGCGAAGAGCAAAATTTATTAAACTATGTATCTTTTATTAAGATATTAGTATAAGAAACAAAATATATATTATTAAATCGTTATTTTGTTGAAGATATAAAAGATAAATTAGACATAGTAAAATTAACGTATCAGATTCTTGTATTTCTGAAAATAAATTATCAAACAGGTAATTATTCAGAAATACTTTTTTTTTGCTTTTTGACGATTCTGAAGCGTTGCTTTGAAAAACAGTATTATTTTCCGAAGTTTCGGGAAAAATTTGATTTTTTTTGTTGCTATATTCTAGATTTGAATGACCAAAATTATTATGATTAAATGGCTTAGCTTGATGTGAAAATTTATTAGGAAAATTAGGTGGAAAAAATGGAAACATAGGATTATAAAAAGTCATTTATATTTCCTCCCATTTCTTGAAAATTTTCAAACAGTTTCATAACATGTAATAATTTTACATATTGATCAATTTTATCTTTTCTAGACTGTCTCATATATGGTTTTAACGACTTTAAAAGTTGTTCATCTTTAGAATTTTTATTACTGTTTACTAAAGATAATAATTTTTGGATTTTTATTAACATTTCAGGGTCAATTGAAGAAGAACTTTCATTAGGAGGATTATCATTTTCTCGTGAACTTTCTTCATTTTTTTGAGTTTGATTAAAACTTTCTAAAACCTGATTTAAATCGATGTTATTTTTTTCTAAAATATTTGATAATTGTGATGCTAAATCTTCGTTCATATAAATCCTCCTTTTTGAAATAATTTTAAAAATTAATTGTTTTCAGACTTGCCTTTTTCCTTTAAAATGTCCTGAGCCTTCGCAAGCCCAGCTTCTAAGTCTTTTTTGTCCATTTTTGAAATGATTTTCATTAATGCGTTCATATCAAGATTATTCATTTGAAACCTCCTTAAAATCAATATATGCGAGATTTTTATATATATTATGCTTTAACCTTAAAAAATGTGAAAAAAAGGAAACTAATAGATAAACTTAACACAAAAGATATATTTTATTGGCTTTTGCTTATCCGTAAGTATTTGTAGCTATTTTGAAAAAAAGCAGTAATATGTCTTTATTGACAGGTTTTATTTAATATATTAATAAAAAAGATAGGTGGGTTAATAGAACCACTCGCAAATGATGAAAAAATTTAAGGAGAAAAGAAATGGAAACAAAGGCTGGTAATTTACTAAAAAGAATAGTTGTGATTATGATTGTGTTTTCGATGATGCTATTAGATGGATTCCCAATTTTGAGTAATGTATCTTTAGCAGTTGAAGACCCAGAAACACAAGTTGAAGTGAATGGATATTTTTCGCTTGAAGGAACGGAGAATACGAATTCGCTGGTTTGTGATGTAAAGAATCAAACTATTAAAATAAATTTTGATGTTAGTATAAAAGGTGATGGATACTTAAAAAATGGAGCAATAAAATTTGGAAATGATTTAAATTTTATGCTTAATCCAGATGAAAAAACTTTTATAAAAGATAACCAATTGAAATTACCAGAAATTAATGCAACAGCTGCCTTAAATGTTTCTATTCCAATTAGCTTTGAAAATAAAAAGAGTTTTAAATTAGAAGATTTATCAAAAACAAATACAATTGTTTTTAAAGGTGAATATGTAGATAGTGAAAATATTATACATGCTATTCAAAAAGAACTAACTTTAGATTTAACATGGACAGAAAATACTGAATCACTAGCTAAATATGAATTGATAAAGAATTTAGATTTCGAAAGAGATGGAAATAAAGGTAAAATACTTCAAACAAAATTAAATATTTTACAAAATAGTGAAAATAATTTACCAATAAAATCTACAGAAATAGTTGTAGATATACCAACAGCTGAAGGATTAGAACTTGTAGAATCAACAGTTGAAGTAACAAAACTTTCATTTACTCAAGGAAGAGAGGATTATAATACAGATTTTACAAAAGCAAATTATAGAGTAGAAGAGGGAAAAATAATAATTAATGTTAATAATAATGAAAACGAGGGATTTGTAAATAGAGCAATAGGAGAAGATTCATATATTTTAACATTTCTTTATAATGGAGAAATTAATGATAGTGTAGTTAATACTTCAAAAGTATCAGCAAAAATTAGCAATTTTGCTGGAAATGAAGAAAACATTGAAACTGAAATGACATGTGATTTAAATGAAGCAATTGGAGAAACAGTTCAATATTTTAAAGAAAATAAAGAAACACCAATAGCTTTAGGATATTTAGTTGCAGATAGTAATCAAGAAAAATATGAAATTACTTATGTAGAAAAAGATGTTTTAAACATAAATAGAGCAGATTTAGTAGCAGGGCTTCAAATAAATGATGTAGATGAATATTTTATAGATGAACTAGATAATAAATATGATGTTTCTGAAAGTGTTTATTACAAAAAGACAGAATTTTCTAAAGAAAACTTAGTAAATATATTAGGTGAAAACGGTAAAGTAGAAATATTAAATACTTTAGATGAAGTTATAGGAACAGTTAACGTAAATGAAGAAGAAGCAAATGAGAGCGGTATGATAGTAATAGAATATACTGTTCCAATTTCTGCTGTTAAAATTAAATTTAGTGATCCTATAGCTGATGGAAACATTACAGCTATAAACACAAAAGCTATTAAAAGTTTAAATTATTCAAGAGCTGTTATTAGAGATTTTACAAAATTAGTTAGTCATGCAGAAGGATTTGTTACTTATGATGATGGTATAATAACAGACTTAGATATGGTTGAAACAAGTATCGATGTTTCTAAAACACAATCTAGTGCTACTATGGAAATTTTACAACCAGAATTATCAACAGTAGCAACAAATGAAAATGTTAATTTTAAAATAAGATTAAATAATAATGAAGATATATCTGATTTATATGAAAATCCTATTTTTGAAATAAAATTACCAAAAGCAATTACAGATATTAAAATAAAAAATATAGACTTATTCTATGCAAATGGAGAACTAGAAATTTCTAGTGTTGAAACAATAACTCAAGAGGATTGTCAAATAGTTAGAATTTCTTTAGAAGGAATGCAATCTTCATATAATATAAACAAAGAAACTAATGGTACAGTAATTTCTTTTGACGCTGATTTATCATTAAACGAAATGACAGGAAATATTACAGAAGCAGTTGAAATGACTTATTATAATGCTGGTTCTATGCAATATAATAATGAAAAAGACTGGAGCATGATGTTAAATATAGAAGATGCTATTTATTTAAAGAACGGTTATGATTCTGTAGATATTTCATATCGTGGACCAGAAGGATTAGTAAATGGACAAACAACTGAAACAAAAGAAGAACCTAAAGAAGAGGAAGTAGAAGAACCAAAAGAAGATAATGAAGAAGAAAAAGAAAATAACAATAACAAAGTTATTTCTTTAAATCAAGGACCGGAATCAGATTTATTAGAAGAAGGTGTAGAAGCTAAGCTTGCTACAATGTATATTTCAATTTTAAATAACACATCAAGAAATTATAATAGTTTTAAAATTTTAGGTAGAATACCATTTATCGGAAATAAAGAGATAACAACAGGAAAAGACTTAGGAACAACAGTTGATACAATTTTAGATACAGAAATTACATCAACAAATTTTGATTTACCATATACAATTTATTATTCAGAAAATGGTGAAGCAACAGAAGATTTATATGATGAAAATAACGGATGGAAGTCTGACTTTTATAAAGGTGGGGCTGTTAAGTCATACCTAATAGTTTTAAATGAAGAATATGTTTTAGAGTCAAATAGTAAATTAGAATTTACATATGATTATGTAATTCCAGCTAATTTGCAAGCAGGTGATTCTTTCTATGGAACATATGCAACATATTTTACAGAAACATCAACACAGATTTCTACAAATTCATCAGCAGATAAAATTGGTTATGAAATTGAAAGTAAAACAGATATAGAAGCATCCGTAAGATTAAAATCAGAAAAAGTTAAAGAATTATCAACTTCTGATTATGAAGTTGTTGTAACAAATAATACTGAGGTTGATGCTAAAGATTTAGCAGTTGTTTTAGAAGTGCCAAATGAGTTTTCATCTAGAAATGATAATACACAAAGCTATAGCAAAACAGATACAACTAAAAATGTTATTATGGAAATTGGTGATGTAGAAGCAAATTCTGAGAAAGTATTTAATTTTAGTTTTTATATAAATAAATTTGCTGGGGAAGAAAATAATGTTAAAGTTTTAGCCAATATTGCAGGAAGAAATTTAAATAATGATGTAAATGTTGAAACAGAAGAAGTAGTTGTTGAAAAAACAAAGTTAGAAATTGTAGAAAATTATTATGGCGGATTAATGGTTGCAGGAACAGAATATAGAAATAATTTTATGATTACAAATGTTTCAGGAGAGGATTATCATAACTTAAAAATTAGTAAAAAATTGGGAGGTTCATTTGAATTTAAAAGTGTAAGCGTAAATGGTATTGCAGCTAATAGAAAATTGAAAGATGAAATATATAGAGAATATTTTGATATTCCTGAAGGTGTTAATGAAGAAGAATATATGAATGAAATGTCTGAAAAATTAGATGCAATTGAAGAAAAAAAATTAAATGTAGTAGAGGAATACGACAGAGATACTAATGTAGTTACTTGGACTATTGAGAATTTTGAACAAGGAGATACATTACAAGTTGATTATAATATATTGATTAAGATAAATGCAGGAGAAAAAGGAATAAATATAGATAAAATTAATACAATGTATGATTTTAATGATGGAAATACAGTTTTATCTTATGATAATAATATTAAATATAATCAATCAAATATTGATATACAAATTGAAAATAGAAATGATGTGGGTTATGCGAAAGAAGGAGACGAACTTACGTATATATGGGAAATAGTTAATAATAATGATTACGCAATTACTGATTTTACAATTGCTCCACAAATTTCTGAAGAAGCAGACATAATTTCATTAAGCTTGGAAACAGAAAATACTAAAAAAAGTTATCATGCAGATACTAGTAAAACTATATTTGCGATTTTAGAGCCAAAATCTATATCTAGATTAATAGTTACAGCTAGGGTAAATAAATATTTAGCAAGTGATGAAATAAAGGCTTCTGTAAATGCAAATTATGATAACGTATATGAAAATAATGTTGAAGTAACTACTGAATTAGAAAATAAAGAAGTTACTGGAAATCAAATGTCTGGGACTGCATATATAGATGTTAATAATAATCAAAGATTAGATGAGGAAGATACAGTTTTATCTGGAGTAATAGCTAATTTATATAATTCAGAAACAAATGAATTGGTGGCTACTCAAGTTACAGATATACAAGGTAGATATGAATTTAAAAATTTAGATGAAGCTATATATTATGTTAAATTTAACTATGATAATTCAGAATATGCAATTAGTTCAGAAAAAACAGATAGTTTATCTACTAATAAATCAAGTATATTAAAAATGAATAATGATACAGTAACTGATAATATAACTATTGGTGCAAAAAGTATTGCAGGAATAGATATTCCACTTCAAAATGATGATATATTTGATATGAAACTTGATGCATATGTAGAAAAATTAACTGTACAAAACTCAGCAGAAAGAACTGAATATATACCAGAAAATAAAGATTTAGGAAAAGTAGATATTGATCCTGATTTACTATCAGATACAGAAGTATTTATAGAATATAAAGTAATAGTTAAAAATCAAGGAACAATGCCAGGAAAAGTAAATAAAATAGTAGACTATACACCAGATGGAATGAAGTTTGATTCTTCTTTAAATAGTGATTGGTATTTAGAAGCGGATGGAAATATTGTAACAACAGTTCTTCAAAATGATGAAATATTACCAGGAGATACACGAGAATTAACATTAATATTATCTAGAAAGTTAACAGAAGATAGTACTGGTGTAATTTATAATAGTATAGAAATAGCAACTACTACTAATGAAAGAGGAATGACAGATATTGATTCAGTACCAGGTAATAAATTAAATGAGGATGATTTAGCTGTGGCAAATGCAATTATAGGTATAAAAACTGGAGTAACAGCTAGAAAAGCTACAATGATGATGTTAGCGCTGGTAATTGTGATAATTATTGTAGTTCTGGTATGGAGATATATTGATAAAAGGAGGTATGTATAGATATGAAAAAAGCATTTAAAGTTATAATAATAACAGTAATATCTATTTTTATCTCAATCATATTTACATCTATTATAGTGCTAGGATCAGATAACCCTAAAGTTGGAGTAGAAATAAATACAGAGGATTATTTAACATCTGCAGTGGAAAATGATAGAGAATTTACTGGACTTGCAGATCCAGCGAAAGGAGAAAAATTTTTTAATGATTTAGTGAGGGAAGCTTCATATTTGTGTGCATGGCATGGGGGAATGTTTTTTAATAAAAAACCTATTGTAATAGATATTGATATTAGAATTTTCTATGTAAATCATAAACTTCAATATACAGTAAATGATGGGGAAGAAAAATGGGGATATTTTCAAGAGAGTCCTACTCATAGAGCAGAGTTTGAAAATCTTCCATTTATAATTACTGCAGATAAGTATAAATATTATTGGGTTAAAAGACAAACTAATGAATCATGGGATGATATTACTAAAGTATGGGAATCTTTTGGTTTAAAATTGGTAGCTACTCAATATTCAGGAGATAAATATATTACTAGTGTTGAAGAAAAATATGGTGAAGAAGCTAGATATGCATCAGTAACAAGTTCTGGTCGTACAAGGTATACTCCAGTAGAAACACATTATGAGTTAAATACTCAATTAGCATATCTTTTATCAGATTGTGATGATAATGCTAACACTGCTCCAAGAAATTCATATGTTAATGTTGCTTTTTGGCACTATTTAAGTTATCCACCTACAGGTACTACAAATCCATATGGAAATAAAGGATATCCACCACCACCACCAGCATCACCAGCATCTACATCATCACAAATAAATGTAGGTCAGCCATTAAGTTCAAATACGAGTGCTTCTGATTTGGTAGTGGCAGCAGCAGCTACAGATAGTAATCTTACTACTTTAGAAGAGTATTTAAAGAGATTAAAAGATGGTGGACAATTAACAGAAAAAGAATGTGATAATCTTTACGCATTGGCTGTAGCAACTGCTGATGATGTAAAAGCATGGGAAATATTGACAGTTGTTAATGAATATAAATCAGATCCTACAAAAGTAGAGAATATTAAAAACTTAGAAAATCAATTAACTGAATTGACTACTGTAGTTACTAGCAATACAACAGCAACAGGAAAAGCTGCTGAATTAATACAAAATGCACAAGATTTTAGAGATATGTGGGAGGAAATTTATAAAAAAGGAACATATGAAGATACTATTTCTGATACGACTGATATAAATAATGTGACAGTTGAATATAATGCTACTACTCAAGAATATATAGTAGGACCATTTACTTTAGAATATATGGAGAAATATACGCATTTTCAAGGAAATGATATTATACTAGCAGGTATGGCAGGAGATCCAGTTTTAACAGTAAATATAGATGGAAGTCCTGTAACTTTACCAAGAAGTGGTGGAGAATGGGAATTCTATTTTAAAGGTGCCAGAATATCAGGAATACCTGATGGATATGAGGATTATCCTCATAATGGTGAACAATTTTATATTAAATTAAAGTACCAAGATGGATTAAATGCTATAATGAACTTCGAAGTGTTTTTCAAATATATGCAAGCAGAAGCTTATTGGACAAAATCTACGGGAGAAATAGAGCAGGTTAAATGGAAAGCAAATTTTGGAACTAATGGATGCAATGCAGGTAGATGTGATGGAGGATATTATGATGGAGCACTAAACAGAGATTTAGCTCAATGCCATAGTGATAATAATGCTGGAGGTGTAACACATTATCACCCTGATAATTCAGATAATCATAACATGGGAGATTCACATACTAATTGTAATCATTATGATCCAGTGTATGTTTGTCCAGGTCATGATGGTAGTTGTAGTTCTAGCTGTCCAGATGATTGTACTAGTTCACATACATGGCATCATACTAATGACATAGGTTGTGAAGGACATTATGAATGTTTAGGACATGTATGTAAAACGTATGCTAATCCAACACCAAATAGTTTTCAAACGTATAGTGGGGAGACTCAATATGGAATTCCTTGTGAACATGGTTTTTATGGTTGTCATTATTCAAAAGTATTTTTCCATATGAATGGACAATATATTGGTTCAATACCAATTCAATATATAGCTACTTGTCATTTTGCATATAGAAGATATTATGATGTAAATAAAAAATTTGACTGGGATATAGATTTGACAACAATGTTAGAAGGTGATGTGTGGCTTGATAAAGTTGCTCAAAAAGATAATTCTATTATGGAAAAGGGAACAGGAATTAAAGAATCAGGAGAACATGGAGTACAAGATGCTCTAGTAACAATAAAAGTATATCAATATAATGGTGGAGATGCCACTTATGTAAAAGATGCTATTATGCATAATCAAGATGGTAGTGTAGATAATAGTTGGCCTAAAAAAACTGATGGTAATGGGCATTATTATGTTGATAGAATAGAAGCTCCTGGTAATGCAGGTGGTGGAGGAAACTGTTTCTATGTTGCAGAGTTCCAGTATGATGGACAAGTATATGAAAGTACAATTTTCTTAAGTAATGGAAGTAGTGATGATACAGCGCAACAATTTATGGATGCTCAAGGTGTAGGCTATGCCGATAAATCACTAGCAGTAGAAAACGCTGTTTCTTATAGTGGTGGACAAGAAAATAGAGTAGGAAGAAAAGAGTTTGATGCTAAATTTACTGAAATTTCAGGTGAGAGCGATTTTAATGGTTCTACTACAAATGGAAAAGCAGGAGAAACATCAAAGTCTAAAGATGTTGATATTAAATATAATGGAAAAACTCAGAAAGATACAGATGTTCCTGATGAGAGAGCTTCAGATAGAAATGGTGCAGAAATGATTAGATCTGAATTTGAATCTGCTGCAACAGAAGACCATGAAAATATGAGAAGTGGTTGGGAAGGTTCAGATTATTATCAGCAATATAATTTAAAATCATATACATATTACAATGGTTCAACTGGAGAGACGAAAGCGAATTCAAAAGATTATAAGATAATGTTTCCTATGTCTGATAAAGGTACAAACTATGGTTCAGGAGATGTAGTATATACTTTAAATAAAAAGAGAACTGGAAATGCAGTTGGAAATAAGAGATATATTGATGAATATATGCTTCATATCAACTTAGGTTTACAAAAGAGAAAAGAAACAGACATAAGTTTACTTAAAGACTTATATAAAATGACAGTAGTAGTAAATGAACAAGAATTAGTAAAAAATTATAATAATTTGGGACCTCAAACTGATGGTTCAGAAACAATTACAATTAAATATGATGGTTCATATGCAACATTGAAAGGACATTTAGAGAGTGAAAGAAAAAGTAGGGAAAAATATACATTAGGATTATATGAATCAGATGTTCAATATGCTAGTGGATCAAGATACAAAGATGCAGCAGATGTAGTGGAGCAAATTAAGAAAAATACTGAATTAAGAGTATTTGCAACATATGCTATCAGAATTTATAACAATTCAGATACAAATGATGTAAAAATAAATGAAGTAATTGATTATTATGATACTACATATAGTGTTGTTGATAATGGTACAGAAATGAGCGAGGGACATATTGGATATGATGCTACAGATGGTATTCATTGTCCGATTATAGATGAAAAAACAGGTGCGCATAGTAATAAATTAGTTGCAGATAAGCCATATTATAGGGTTCTATCAGCAACAGATGATGCAACTGGAACGGCAGCTATTTGGAAACCAACAAAGCAACAAAACTTAGAAGGTATGAAGAGAACAGGTGATGTATCTTGGAGTGATGCAGGTACGGCTGGGGGAATGAAAAAGTCTACAACAAATTCATTAAATGGCGAAGTGTTAAAGGTAAATGAATATATAGAAATATTTACTACTTACGAAATTGATTATAAGGGATTTGTAGATATGACAACTAATACAACATCAGATGCAAACACTGATACAAAATCACTTAGACCAGATATATTCTCTAAAGACCCTGATCACAAAAACAATGTAGCTGAACTTTCAAACTATATAACATATTATAGTGAGAGAGATGATGAAGATCCTAAGAGTAAAAAATATTATAAACCTTATGTACGTGATCAAGTTTCTGGAAAAATAGATAAAGATTCAGCACCAGATAACGTACCAGAAGGAACTATATTAGACATCACTAAATATGAAGATGATACTTGTAGAGCTATACCAGTTGAAATTGCATTAGAACAAGAAAATCGTCAAATGTATGGTTATGTATTTGAAGACAAAAAAGGTGATCCAGATCAAGCAACTGGATTAAAGATGGGTGATGGTTTATATGCCTCAGGAGATGTTTTAGTACCTGAAGTAAAAGTATCTATGTATGAAGTTATTACTTTAAATGATATTAATAAAGGAAATGAAATTAAATATGATGACCTAGAATATTATTATGAAGTGCCACAAGCATGTTACAATAAAGGTGCTGAAATAATAACAACAAAAGATGTTGGAAATAATGGTAACTATAGAATAAATGGATATTTAGCAGGTGATTATGTTTTAAGATTCGATTATGGTACAAGAACAGATGCTACAGAAACATTGTATACTACAAATGAAAATGGTGATGTAGTTCCTGAAAATAATGTTCCAATTATTAAATATAATGGTCAAGATTATGAAAATACAGCTTTTTTAGCCGGAGTTACTTATCCAGATGCTGGTAGTGCAATTAATGATAAATACTTAAACCTACGTAAAGAAGATATGAGGACAGCAGATGAGCAAGATGGTATACAAGCGGTTATTTATAAAGATGAAAATGAAAATAAACAGTATTCAGTAGCTAGAGATAATGAAGCTAGAAGAATGGTAGTAAACGCATTTTCAAGAACACTTGAAAATGCTAGAGGTGAGTTATTACGTGACAGAAGAGCAGACGACGAATTATACTCAAAAGCAACATTTATGTTTGCAGAAACACCAATTATGCAAATTGAAATAAATGATCCTAAAAACCTTGATTCAGATACTAGGTTAGAGACTGACCAAGGAATGGTAGTAATAAAAACAGAAGATGCTTTAAATATAACAACAAGAGAATATCATATTAATAAGATTAACTTCGGTTTAGAAGAAAGAGCAAAAACAGATATTAAATTAGAAGAATACATTGAAAGCATAATGTTAATGAAAAATAATGAAATCGTGTTTGGTGTGAGACTTAAAGAAAATGATGAAGGTAAATGGGTAGTAGATAAGACACATCAAGACAGTCAACACTTAGATAAGTTAACTTATATGACAAGATATGATGCTGGAAATACACAACAAGGATTTTATGCTATATCTGTTGAAGATGATTACTTAAATGGAATGACAATGAAAATAGATTATAGAATAAAGATAATCAATGATTCAGAAGTTGATTATACTGGTGAATTAGCAAGATATTATAGAGCTAATGAAATTCTTGAAAGAACAAAATCTTCTCCAACAACAGAAGGATACCAAGCAATAATTAAAGATTGGACATCAGGAACAGCTTTACCTGTAAATAAAGATACATTTAGTGGTTTAGCTTCAAATACAGTTTTAGCAGAGTTGATACAATTATATGGTACAGATGCAGCAATTTCAAAATTATTAGGAAACTCAGGAGATGCAGGAGCAGGTACAACAAACTTAAAGCATGATACAATAAGACCAGATACAATAGTTTATGGACAATATGTAGGTAGATATTATTATGAAAATAAGGTTGGTAAAGCAGGAGATAACTACACTATTAAAAACTATAGAAGTGCTGACAAACCTAATATTCAAATAAGCTATGATGCAGATAATGTTGTAAAAACAACTGTAAACCAATTAATTAATTATGTTGATGTTAATGCAAGTTACGACTTGTCTACTCAAGGATATGAAAATAGTGCTTGGGATTTATCAGGAAATATTGATGCAACTTCAACAGAAAGAGAAAATATAGATACTTTAGATTCACTAGTATCAAAATATTCTTATAGAAAAGTAAACGAAAAATTTAATATTTATGATGAAAAAGATAAAGCTTTAGTAACAGATGTATCATCAAATATTGTTATTAGTAAGAATAATAAAATGAACAAAATGGAAGACTTCTTTGGAGATACTAATAAGGTTGATACTTACTTAAACGATAAGAAAAATGATCGTTGGATAGAATATAGAAAAGACTATCAAGATGTAGGTGCAATAGACAATACAAACTTAGATATAGAATTAGTACCTAAATCTTATAAGGGTAATGACGAAGATACTTCTGAAACAGAAATGTGGATTATGACAACAAAAACAGCTTCTTCTGATACAGAGTCAAGCGATATGAGTTTTGATAACTTAGTTGAGGTATTGGTATATTCAAATACAACAGGTAGAAGAGATGTATATTCTGTTCCAGGTAACGCAATGGTATTAGGAACTAAACAAGGATTCTGGAAGGCAGGATATAATAGTAAAGAGTATTGGTTAGGTAATGGAGCTACTGAACCTTATTTAGAAGTTGCAGCAAAACAATGGGCAACATATCCAGAAGATGATGCTTATGCTCCAGAGTTTGTTACAATTATTGCTCCAACAGGTATAACTTTACGTGACTATATTAAAAATATAGCATTGCCAATAGCTGTATTGATAATAACAATGATAGCAATGGCTGGAGTATTTGGAGTAAAACAAATTGGAATACATAAAAGAACTAAAGAAGACTAATACAAAATAATAAGAAAACACTTATGTGAGTAATCATGTAAGTGTTTTTTTATATATACAAGCAAATAACAGATAGTAAAATTAAAAATTTGCTCTTCGCAATTACCTTAATAAAAAACTCCGTTTTTATAAGGTCAATTGCTCAATTTCGCACTTCAGTAAACTTCGTTTACTTACGTTTGGTCGCTAGCGCATTTTTAATATTATTATCTGTTATTTGCTTATTATAAAAAAAGACTAAAGAGACTTATCCACAATGTTTTCTTAAAATTGTGGATAAGTCTTCGGAAAATAGGCAAAAAAGTTTACATATTTTGTTTATGTAAAGTAATATCAAAACATTACATTTTTAGACAAAAAATTTAATACAAATGTAAAATAGCTTATAGATAAGGATTTTCCGTAATTGTAGCTTATTTATATTAATTAAAAATTAAAGTTTCTTAGATTGACAGTTTTTAAAATGCTTTTAAAATAAAACTTATAAAGCAATAAAATAAAACTTTGTGGAGGTAAATTATGCAAAAGAAAAGAGATTTTACAAGACGATTAGTTGCTAGCTTGATAGTTTTCATGCTTGCTTTTACTAACTGTGCTACCCTTGGGTCTGCTCTTGTATATGCTGCTGATGAGAACATTGATGCAGTTAATTTTGCTGCTCAATTTGTCATGATTCAAAATAGCGATGATGACCAAAATCAGCAAGAGCCAGAGCAACCTGCTGAGGAGCCAGAGGAGAAACAACCAGAGCCAGAAGTTCAGCCAGAAGAACAAGTAGAAGAGCCTGAAGTAGAAGAGTCTACTGAAGAAAAGCAAGAAGAGGAAGAACTTCCTGATGAGAATTCAGAAGAAACTGAAGAAACATCTGAGGAAGAACAACCTGAAGAAACAGAGGAACCTGTAGAAGAAGAGAAACCTATAGAAGAACCTACAGACGAACCTACTGAACCAGAGACTACAACTCCAGTAGATAAGCCTGTAGTTGAGGAACCTGAGATTGTTGAAAATGAATCACCTGAACCAGAAAAACAAGTTCTTCATGATGGACTTGCTATAGAAATTACGGTAGGTGTTAAAGATTCAGGATATTTGAAAAATGCTAGAGTTGATATAAAAGATTTAGCAAGTCAAATGTTTACTCTTGAAGAAAATATTTCATTAGGCGAGTATATTCAATCAATTGAGGAAAATAAAATTAAGTTAAAACAAATTAATAGTGGAACAGAAGTTAAAATTTATATTCCAATAAAATTGAAAAATGAAGACTACGTAAATATGAAAAAACTTCAAGAAGGTGTTGAATTAATTTTAACAACAACATATGTAGATAGTGAAGGTAGTGAAGAAATTTTAACTAAAACAGTTAGACCAGTTTTAGAAATTCAAAATAATGTGAATTTAGTAGTAGGAAGCGAAATTGAAAAATTTATTCCTTACACAAAAGATGGTACTAATGAAGCTTTAGTTCAAATCAGAGTAACTATTGGAACAGATTCACAAAATGATTTACCAATTAAAGACACTTCAGCTATGGTAACAATTCCTCAAATAGAAGGGGTTGAAATCAAAGATGTAACAGTAGCTGCTATTAGTACAGGATTTACAAATGGTTTAACAAATGGTGAAGCTATATTTACGCCAGAAAATTGGAATTATGATAATGCTGTTGTTAATATTCATGTAGATAATGTTGAAAAAGACGGATTATATAGAAAAAATAGTGGAAATGATGAATATATAATTACTTATAAATATTCAAATATAGGTGATATATCAAATGAAACTGTAAATTCTACAGTAGAAGTAATTTCAAATATATTTACAAGTGCAGGAACAAGTGAAATCTCTAATCAAATAAATAAAGAATATAATTTATCTCAAGCAAATCAAAATATAATAACTTATGATTTAACTAGAAAAACAGAGAGTTTAAGTAAAGGATATTTATATGGAAATGCTAATGCAGAAAATCCAGAATATGAATTATTATATGACAATACATTAGATATAAATATTTCTAGAATAGAATTAGTTAAAGCTATAGAAGTTAGAGAAGCTGATGAATATTTTGTAGACTTAAATGGAAACGGACATACAGCCAATGGAAATACATATTATAAATCAGTAAAAGTAAATAGAGACAATTTAATTTCAATAATAGGAGAAAATGGAGATTTAGAACTATTATTAGAAGATGGAACATCATTAATAAAAATAGATAAAACAACAGAAGTTGAAAGTGACGGAAATATCACAATTAGTTTTGGGGAGAACAAAATTGGAAAGATATTAATAAGAATAAATAATCCAGAAGCAGAAGGAATATTAAACATCGTAAGTATGAAAGCAATAGAAAAAACAATATATGAGAAAATGGATATAATGGAATTTGAAGGAATAAGATCAGATTACATTGCAGTTGCAGAGCTAATAGAAGGAATAGTAACTGAAATGGGAGCAAAATCAGTATATACAGAATTAACAAGTACAGTTACAAGTCCAAGTTTAACTTTAAGCAGAAAAGATTTAAGTACATTAGTACAAAATGAAGATATAGAGATGGAAATATCTTTAAATAATAGTACAGAAATGAGTGATATGTACAAAAATCCAGTATTTGAACTTACATTTCCAAGAGAAGTAAAAGAAGTAAATATAAAAGATATTAACTTACTATATGGAAATAATGAGTTAGATATTGCAAGTGTAGAGACATTAGAAAATTTCGAAGGAAATTTAGTATTAAGAATAATGTTAAGTGGTGTACAAACAAAATATGCTTTAGGTGAATCTGAAAAAGGTACAACTATTATCTTAAAAGCAGATATGACAGTAGATATGTATACTGCATCAAGAAAATCAGAAATCGAAATGAATTACTACAATGAAGATGCTACAAATTATGTTATTGGTTCTGATTGGAACATGATGGTTGAGCCAAGTTCATATATGTTACTTGGAAGACAAGGAAAAGAAAGTGCAGAATTAAATATTGTTGCACCTGAAGGATTAGTAAATGCACAAATGATAACTGGATATAAAGATGAGGCTTCAATTATTTCAGTAAATCAAGGAAGAAAAGAAGATACAATAGCAACTTTTAAAGATGCAAGACAAGCTGAAATGAGCATGATAATAATAAACAATACGAATGAAGACATGAAAGATGTAAGTATCTTAGGAAGAACAATATTTAATGGAAATAAGGCAATTACAGAAGATGTTAACTTAGGTGCAAATATTACAGCACCAATGGTAAGCAGAATATTTGCAGAAAATTCAGAACTTCCTGTAAGAATTTATTATTCAGAAAATGAAAATGCAACAAGAGATTTAAAGAACATTGAAAATGCATGGACAGAAGAGGTAGCAGATTTAGGAATAGTTAAATCTTATTTAATAGTATTAGAGGGAGATTTTAAAACTGGAGATATAATGACTTATAAATATAACTTTAATATTCCTGAAAAATTAATGAATAATATTGATTTAGTTGCAACATTTGCTACATATTATACAGATTCACAATCAACAAAAGTTACAGAAGCTGATAGAGTTGTTTTAACAACGGGAGATGCTCCAGTGCTTACAACAGAAATTACTTCTGATTGTGATGAAGCTACAGCAGTGCCAGGACAACGTATTAAATATACAGTTAAAGTTAAAAATGAAGGAAGATCAGTTTCAAAAGAAACAGTTGTTAATAGTTTAATTCCAGAAGGAACATCATATGTTAATGAAAATGGTGAAATTGATAGAGACACAACTGAACTTAGAATTGATTTAGGAAATATTGCTCCAGGAAAAACTGAAGAAATTACATATGAAGTAGAGGTTAATAGTAATACATCTGTTAGTACAGAAATAGAACCAGCAAATAATGTTGAAGCAGATGGATTAGAAGCTCCTATATATGTTCCAGCAGAAAAGAAACAAGTTGATAAAGCAGAGTTAAGCATTAGCTTACGTCAAATAGATGAAAATAGAGTAGTAGATCAAGGTGTTGAACTTTGGTATGATGTTAACTTAGTAAATTATTTAAATAGTGCAATTGAAGATTGTACAATTAAATTAAATTTACCAGAAGGTTTAGAATTTATTGATGCATATATTACAGGATTTAACGATGACATGAGAGAATTAGCAGTTTCACCTGCTAGCTATGATAGCAATAACAGAACTGTAATTTGGAAATTAGATAGATTAAGTAGAAGTGAAAGTTTAAAATTAAAAGTTAAAACTACAGAAATTTCTGAGGCTCAAAAAGATATAGTAACATTTGCTCAAATTGAATCACCAAATCTAAAAAGAGCTTATAAATCAAATGAGGTTAAACATATTTTAGCAAGACCAGTTATTGAATGCTCTTATGATACAAATATTAGTAATAGATACTTAAAAGAAGGCGATAGAGTTCAATATATATTAAACTTAAAAAATACTGGATTAGCTGAAGCTCAAAATATAAATATTTCTAACGAATTACCTAAAGATTTAAGGGTACTTAGTGCTTCAATAACTAAAAATGGAGCAACTAATAGTGCATTAATAGGTAAAAATGTAGAATGTAAAGTTACTTTAGGAAGTAATGAAGAAGCTCAAATAGTTTTAGATTGTACAGCTAAAGATTTAGAAAATGCTACTCAAGAGGCTATAACAAGAAATTCATGGACTATAAGCGGAAAAAATCTTCATACATTTACAACAACTCCAGTGGAAAATATTGTTCAACAAAATCCAGCAAGAGAAAATAAGGTAGTCAATGAAAATGTAAAAGTAGATACTACTAAACAACCTTCTGAAAAAGAGTATTCAGCAGTTGTAAATAAAGCAGTTGTTAAGGAAGATAATTCTGTAGGATATAGAATTATAGGTAAAGTATTTAATGATGTAAATAAAAATGGTCAAAGAGATGATAATGAAAGTGGAATAGAAAGTGTAGTAGCTAAATTATGTGATGTATCATCTCAAGAAATAGTAGCTCAAACAGTTACAAATGCTGGAGGAGAATATGTATTTGATAATGTTACTGTAGGAGATTACTATATAAAATTTGAATATGATTCATCTAAATATCAAGTTACAGAATATAAGAAAGATGGAGTTTCTTCAGATAGAAACTCAGATGCAATTGTTTCAAATTATAAAGCAATTACAGATAAAATTAGCATAACAGATTCTAGTGTTTCAGATATAGATGTTGGTTTATATAGAGCAGGTATATTTGATTTAAGCTTAGATGTAAATATTAATAGATTAACAGTACAAAACGAAAAAGAAACAACTACATATGAAATGGAAAATAGCAAACTTGCTAAAATTGATATTGATCCTAAATATGCTTCAAGTTCAAAAGTATTTGTTGAATATACAATTGAAGTATCAAATAAAGGAGAAATTTCAGGATATGCAAAATCAATAATGAGCTATTTACCAGATGAACTTGAATTAGATACAAGTTTAAATGCTAATTGGTATGTAGATGCAAATAAAATTGCACATACAAGAGAATTAGAAAATGTATTAATACAACCAGGTGAAACCAAAAAAATAACATTATTATTAACAAAGCAAATGACAGAAGATAGCACAGGTTTAATAAATAATGTATTTGAAATAGAAAGCTCATTTAACGAATACGCAATATCAGATATCGACTCAGTGGAAGGAAATCACGCTGACGGTGAAGATGATATGAGTAGTGCAGACGTAATAATAGGTATTAAAACAGGTGGAAGCATGATAAATATCATGATAATAACAGCAACACTTATTACACTGATAGTAGTTTTATATGTAATAAAACTGCATGCGGATAATAAGGGTAAGGAGGTGATTATATGATAAGCAATATAAGTAAAAAGATAATAAAAGCAATAATTAGTATATTAGCAATTTTAATGGTTACTGTAATATTGTTTACAAACACTTCTTTAGCGGCTTCTAATAGTCCTCATGTTGTTACTCAGTTATCATATCCATCAATATTTGATATATTAAGTAATCAAGTTGATGGAGATGAGGTTTTTATTAGACATGAAGACTTATTATCAATACCAAGTTTATTCTGTTCTGCAAAAGGAACAGCACTTCCAGGATATGCAGGTACAGTAGTTAGAACAACAGTTAATGGTGTAGAAAAAAGTACAGATGTTACTGATCAAGGTGTAAAAACAGGTTTTTTGACGGAAGCAGATAAAAATAGTGCAACTGTTTTTCTAAAAAATGCACAATGGACAACCGACACAACAAACCCTTATTCAGAAACAACAAGTAAAACTTATGGTAGATTTCATTTAGTGGATACAAAAATTGCTACTCCAGCAGAAGCTTGGGTATTAGCAGAAATGGATAAAAACGATCCAGCAGTAAATTCTATAGTTTTTGAAACAACTGATAGAGAATATACTGGAGAAGTAAATGATAATAATAAAACTGTAACAGCAAATGGTGATGAATTGTGGTCTGTTGCATGGGATAGTAGTTCATTAGAACCTACAGAATATGTTACATTAGAAAATGGCAAATATTATTATGTAGATGTTGATAGTTATGCGCCATATACATATGTTCAACATGCTTGGTGGAAAGTAAAAACTGTAGGTACAGCTAATAAATCAGGAGTTAAAGATACTGACTTAGGATATGAAGCTGAAGCATTTGAAGAGTATATAAAAAGAATTTCTCCAACAGGAGACAGTTGGCAATATAATTCTGATAATACAATAGTTGTAGATTATGAAAATTATATATCAGAAGATGGTTCTCAAAAACAAATTGGATATGATTCAGATGATGCAGAAGTAAGATTTAATTCAGAAACTAATAAATATATTGTAGGACCTTTTACTTTAGATTATTTAAGAGCTGGAACAATACAAGGGGATAGAGATAAGGTAAGTTTTGCTGGAATATCAGAAACTATATTAACAGGTTTAGATGCTGAAGATAATCAGATAAATTTAGAATTAGGTACAGATTACAAATTTGTATTTAGTCATAATCATGAGGATTATATTCCATTAATTTCAAATAATGGTCAGCAAGTTCCATTAGATACAGAAGCGGATTATCCATATCCATACGATGGTGAAGAATTTTATTTGGAAATTAGTTATTTAGATGATTTAGTAAAATTGGAATCATTAAGCTTTGATTTTCAATATATGAATGCGGGTGCATCTTTTGAATATTTAGAGGGAACATATTTAATTATTACATGGTCACCTTGGTATAATTCAAGACTTGCATCAAGTGGGGCAACAGGAGTTACTCCAGCTACAGCAACAACAAGAATTAATAATAAATTGAAATTAGCGATGAATATTTCCTCAAGACAATATCCATCTGATAATGGAACAAGTACTAAAGAAGTAGTAGTACCACAAACAATAATAGATACAAGTTCAAATCATTTTAATCAAGATTCATATAATACACAAGGTAATATAACATGTATTCCTGATGAGGATAAAATACAAATATCAGCTAAAATAACAAAACCAAAGGATACTAGTACTACTAAACAACATATTAAGATAGAGAAAAAATATAGCAGTTCTCCTAAAAGTGTTGAAGTGTATGTTGATGGTAATAAAATAGAGTCTAAAGTAGACGCTGAAGGAAATGTAACAGCAACTTATAACAGAGATTACAATTCACCAATAGTAAAAAATAATATTGAAATTAAGTATAGTTACACATATAAAACAACTTGGGATGGTAAACCCCAAGGTAGTGAACAAACAGGTAATTGGTCGATAAAAAAGGAATATAGATATGAAAATGATATAGTAGAAAAAATTCAATTTATAGATACTGATTGTACTTATGTAGAAAAAGATGGTGACACAATTTATTTAAGAAAGTTAGGTGTTATAACTCATTTAGGTGTGGAACTAAATACTATTGCTAAATTAAAAACAGGTAAAATAGAAAATGGAAAAATCGAGTGGTCATATTCTGATGGTGTAAATCCTGGACTTCAAGAGTCAATAGGAGATACTACAACATTAAAATTTGTTAGACCAAATAAAAAAGAATTTATCGTTACAGTAACTGTATATTCAGACTATTATCAAGATGTTCCTACCCAGCAACTTTCATTTAAGGTTATGTTAGAACCAATGTATTTAATGAAAGAAAAAGACAAGACTAAGCCAGGATCTAAAAAATTAGAATTTACTAACTTTAGTAATTCATTGACTGAAAGAGAGGTATATATATATAATGCATATCTAAATATTGATTCTAAATTAGACGAGGGAGATAATAATTATGATGGATATAATTATATAATAACTGAAGGTGATGATTCTGATTTAGACAATGGAAAAATCATTTATAGAGCTACTCCAGATAATGTAGGATATGCAAAAGAAAAAAGAGTTGGAATGCTTTCATGGTTAGGAATTGGTGAAATAAAAAAAGAGACAACTGGTGAGATGCCAAATGAAGGTGTTCTAACCCAAAGCCTTAACTATGAATATTATGATGGATGCGGTGAAGAGGTAACAGTAGTAGTAGAGGGAACTATATATAATACTTTAGTATGGAAAGAACGATTACAAAATGAAATTAATGATTTTATTGATGAAATTAAAGAAAAAGGTTATGTAGGTAGTCATGAGAAAGAGATTATAGAAGATTATTTACATCAAATTGAAATGTATGGTTTTGTAGACAATAATAACAATAATGTTTATAAAGATTTAGAAAGAGAATTAAAAAGATTGAAACAAGGTTTTCCTGTAAACAGTGGAAGCGAGCAAGGCGGAAGCGAGCAAGGTGGAAGCGAGCAAGGCGGAAGTCAGCAAGGTGGAAGTCAGCAAGGTGGAAGTCAGCAAGGTGGAAGCGAGCAAGGTGGAAGTCAGCAAGGTGGAAGTCAGCAAGGTGGAAGTCAGCAAGGTGGAAGTCAGCAAGGTGGAAGTCAGCAAGGTGGAAGTCAGCAAGGCGGAAGCGGGCAAGGCGGAAGCGGGCAAGGCGGAAGTCAGCAAGGTGCTCACAGTGGTGGCATAAATAGTGGTTTACAATCAAGTGGTGCTAGATATTATAAATATTATTTAAAATATACAAATCAATCTGAACATATAGCTCAGCATCAAATTAATGGTAAAGATTCTGTAAAGAAAAATATTGATGCTCAAAATGGTGCAGGAACTCCGGAAGAAGAAATTGTTAATATAGAAATCATTTTAGATATCGACTTAAGAACTTCTATGGCTGGTATGGTTTGGATAGATGAAGATGAACAAAAAGATGCATCTTCAGGAACATTAGGAATATATGACGGACAAGATAAACCAGCTCCAGAAAATAGTGTTGAAGTAATTATTTACAAAGTTAAATATGAAGTATCAACAGGAAAAGAAGTTGATAGAGATTATGCAATATTTTGGGATGAAAATGGAGATGAACAAGACTTTTCATCATATAGAATGTATATAGATAGTGATGGTAAATATGAAATTCCAAGTATTCAAGTTCCAGCAGAAGAAGGATTAGATGGAAGTCAATATGTAATGTCTTATGATGTAGAATTTATATATGATGGACAAACATATGAAGCTACTGAATATTTAGTTCCTGAAGGTAAAGACGATAAAGATACAGTTGATGAAAAATTAGAAGCCTTCAAGAAAGAAGCTAGCGAAACAGCAGGAGGAGATAAAGATTATACAGAATATGCAAAATCATCATATATTGTAGAAAATGCAGATGAAAGATATGATTTTGATAAGAAATTTGCTGAAATATTTGGAGATAAACCTATTACAGATGATGGAAAAACAGAAGGTAAAGCAACAGGTGCAAAACTAAATTATGAATCAGAAGTAGTTGGAACAGAAGGTGCTCAAAAGACAAAATCTAATTTAGTTACTCATGATGCAAATAATTTTGTATATAGTCAATATCAATTTGCAGCTAGAACTTCTGAAGCAGGATTACTATTACCTTATGAAAGAAAATATCATGTAACAGAAAAATATTATGATAATTACACTTTCCAAAGTGAAGATTATAAACCAATTGATGAATATTTCCATCAAATAAACTTAGGTTTACTTGAAAGATATCATTCAGATATAGGTGTTAAAAAAGATTTATATACAGCAAATGTTGTTGTTAATGGTAACTCTAATGTAACAAAATACAATAGTTTAATGCCATTAACAGAAGAAGCTTTAAACTTACAAATTAAACCAGAATATAGACAACATACATATAAAATTGACTTATATAATTCAGATTATATGTATAGATCTGGAGCATATAACTCAATTACTGATGAATTGACTAAAACAATTGTTAAAGCAATTAAAGATGGAACAGAATTACGTTTATTTGTAACTTATAAATTAGAATTTATTAATGAGTCTGTACATACAGATGTATCAATTAATGAATTTGTAGATTATTATGATAAATCATTTACAAGAATAGACCAAGATGTAAAAGCTGAAATTGAAGATCAAACAGCTGCAGATGGAGAACCATCAAGAATAGAAAAAACAATAGCATATGCTCCATATTATAGAAAATTAAAAACTGTAGGTGTTCCTACAGCATACAACTATAATAAAGCAGAAGATTTAAATGAATCAGTAGATGAATCAGGAAATGTAATAAATACTGTTGTAAATTCAGGTGGAGAGTTGATACTTGATAAATCAAGCAATGGTTTTGCAACTGGAAGTGTTACTTTTAAAGATGAAGGTGATGCTGGAAATTATAAACAATCTTCAAGTGCAAGTTTACGAGGAAATGATAATAATAATCCAAATGAAGACTTAACTTTAGAGCCAGGAGAAGTATTAGAAGTATTTGTTACTTATGAAGTAGATAGAACAGGTTATGAACAAGCTAGACAAGAAGATGTAGCTAAAGACGAAACTAGAAAGAATAACTTACTAGGTGAGAAAAACAATATAGTTGAGGTTTCAAATTACTCTACATTCTATACTGAAGAAGCTTGCAGAAGACATTCAACAACAAGATATGACGCTAAACATATTTCTGGTAGAGTTGACCAAGATTCAGCTCCAGACAATATAGATATTACTAAGGTAAATAACTCTAGTGATACAAAAATGTTAGAAGATGATACTGAATTCGCTCCTTGTGTTACTGTAGAAGTAAGAGAAGCAGAGCCTAGAACATTAGATGGTGTTGTTTGGGAAGATTCTAGAACAGACCATAATGTAGGTGATGGTATTTACCAAGATACTGAACAAGGTATTAAAGGAATTGATGTAACAATGGTTGAAAAAATCAGAGTTACAACAGAAGACTTAGAAAAGATAAAAGCATATGCACAACAAACAAATCCAAGTGCATTTAATGACCTTAAAGATTTAGACTTTTTAAGTCATGAATTCGAGTATATTTGGAAATCAGACGCTTTTGATGGATTCAAAAATGAAATAACATCAGGAGATAATGGTAAATATGAATTTAAAAACTTTGTTTCTGGTACTTATGTTGTAAGATTTGAGTATGGTAATGAAGTAAATGAAACAGACCTAAAATATAATGGTCAAGATTACAAAAATACATCATATCAAACAGAAAAAGTTAACCCAGTAAGAAATGATGATAATAAAGAAATACCAATAGATACAAGTGATATTATTCACTTATCAGGTAAATCTACTCTTAATAATGAATGGCATGATTTAAGTTCTAATGATAATGCTAAAGCATTAGAAAACGATAGAGTATCTGATGCAAGAGATTATGAACCACAAAGATTAAGAACTATAGCATATTCAAGAACAATTACTAATGAAAATGCAGAAGTTTTAGCTTCAGCAATTGAACACACTAAAGATGTTACTTCTGAAGAAGCTATAAAACACGTTTCAGATGAATATAAAGATATACTAAAGAAAAATCAACAAGAATTTGTTGATAATACAAGAATGGTAGCAAATACTGCTAAACTATTTATAGATATCGAAAAACAAGATACTATAGCATACAAGAGAGTTAGAACTGAAGATGGTGACGAAATTATTAAAGTTACAGAAGCTAAAGATGATCCAAATGAAAAACATGAATATTATGTAAAAAATATTGACTTTGGATTAGTTGAAAGACCTGAAACTAGATTAAACATAAGAAAAGAAATTAGTGCAATTCAATTATTAAAGAACGACGGAAAAGAGTTACTACTAGGAGTAAAATTTGATGAAAATGGTAACTTAATAAAAGATAGTGCTCAAGGAAATGAATCAGTAAGATTAGAAAAAATATCTGAAATTAATAAAGAAAGTCTAGGGGATGGACAAGGCTTCAAATATATAGCTATGGAAACTAAAATGCTTAATGGACTACAAGTAAAATTAACTTATAGAATTGAAGTAATCAATAATTCAGAATTAGATTATACAACGGCTACTTTAGCTAGATCTAAGAAAATAAGTGATTTATATACTGTAATAGACCGTTTTGAAAATACTGATCAAGAAAAACTATACAGTGAAGAAGGATTACAAGGAACAGTTCCATTCAATAGTGGTAAAGCTATAATTTATGGTAGATATTTAGGTACATATTATTATACTAATAAGTATATTGATAATGCAGGACAAATAAATACACTTTATGGTGCAAAAGATGTAAATGGTACAGAGTATGATAAATACGAACAAGAAGTAGTTGTAAAAACAACAATCGATCAATTAGTTGATTATATTGATAATGATTTAAGTGTTAGCATAAAAGATATAAACTACGAAAACGCAGCTTGGGTTGGTTCTTCTGATGCAGATAGAGAACATAAATTATCAGAAATAGCTTATGAAAAAGCCGAAGATGGAACATATAATAAAGATATTAAGTTATTACAAGATGATAAGCAAAGAGCTTATGTAGCTAAAAACAATAGTGATGTTACTAAAAATAACATTTATATGTCTACAAATGATATTATGGTATCAGAACCAATGAAAATTACTTATAATGTAGCTGAAGTTAAAGATGATAAACAACCAGTTATGGAAGTAAATGCAGATGGATTATTAATACCAAAAGTAGGAACAAGAGAATATAATGCATATACTACTAAAGAAAGTATAGATGCAAATATTGCAGATAATAGTAATGGAGTGTTAACAACAGAATTAGTACCAGAAGAGTATAAAAAGACACATGCTGATGCTATATCAACTGGTGAAATTGAAATTACAACTGCAGCACAAGCTAGTGAAGAAGCAATAAACAATATGAATTATGATAACTTAGTTGAAATTGCAATGTATAGTAACTCAGTTGGTAGACGTGATATGCAAGCGATACCAGGTAATGCTAATATGATAGCTAAAGATAATAGAGCATTCTTAGCAGGTTATATCAAAGCTTATAATGCTGATACTAAGACATATGAGTTTAAAACTCAAACAGTAACTTATACAAAAGATGGTCAAAGTATTACAGTAAATACAGAAAGAGATGCTTATGCAGCTAGAGATACGGTTACTTTCTCTGAACCAACTGGTTTAAGTTTAGAAAGACAAAAAGCAAATAAGACAATTAGAGTATTATTAGCATCATTAATAATAGCAGCAATAGCTGTAGTAGCTGCAATAGTAGTTACAGCAGTTAGAAAAAATAAATATGATGATACAGATATATTAAAGACTAAAAATTAATTTCATATATTAAAAGGATAACTCATAAAGGGTTATCCTTTTTTATAACCTTGTCAATGGGAACGTTCTTTTTTGATAACCAAGAATTTAGAAAATATAGAATAAATAAAATAAGATATAGTTTTTAAAAATGCGCTAGCGACCAAACGAAATGAACGTAGTGAATGAAGTGCGAATTTGAGCAATCGACCTTATAAAAACGGAGTTTTTTATTAAGGTGATTGCGAAGAGCAAAATTTTGAAAACTATATTTTATTTTATTTATATGTATTTATATCTTAATTGTCAAAAAAGAATGTTCCCATTGACAAGATTTTTTAAATTAACGTTGAAATATATGGGAAAAAAATATATAATGTAGCCGAAAGTGTAAGGTGAAAATGAGAGATTTAACAAATGATAATGTAATTCAATTTAATAAAAATGGAATGAATTATCTGCAGTTTAGAATTTTAAATGATTTAGGAATTAAACATGCGTATTCTTTGAAATCTGAAGGAACAGATTTTAGTCATACTAATAGAAATCTTGAAATTGAAAAATTAAGTTATAAAAGATTATGTGATGCCGTAGGTTTAAATTCTAGTAATGTTGCGAAGCCAAAGCAAGAACATACTGATAAAGTTAAGAGAATAGATAAAGTATATTTACCTGAAGAAGTAGGGGAAGCAGATGGACTTATTACTAATAAAAAAGATATTGTTTTAGCAACAACTAATGCAGATTGTATTTTATATTTGTTATATGATAGAAAAAACAGAGCAATAGCTAATGTTCATTCTGGTTGGAAAGGTTCTTATCAACGAATTGTAGAGAATGCAATTGAAAAAATGGTAAATGAATTTGGAACAGATTCTAAAGATTTAATTGTGTGTATTTGTCCTAGTATTAGGAAGTGTTGTTTTGAAGTTGGACTTGATGTTAAAGATATGTTTTATGAAAAATTTTCTTTTTTGGAAAATATAAATAAATTTATTTTAAATGGATTTGAAGAAAATAAATTTTATATTGATACAGTAGGAATTAATAATTGTTTATTAGTTCAAAAGGGAATAAAAAAAGAAAATATTTATGATTCAGGTATTTGTAGTATGTGTCATGATGATATGATTCATTCTTACAGATCAGAGGGAAAAGAATTTAAGAGAGCTACTGCTATTATTAGTTTATAGATAGGATGTACATAAATGTTTGAAAGTTTTGAAGAATTAGAAAAAGGAATAGAAAATTGTAATAAATGTAAACTATGCAACAATCGAAATAATATTGTTATTGGTTGTGGTAATCGAGAAGCAAAAGTTATGTTTATTGGAGAAGGTCCTGGCGCTGATGAGGATGCTCAAGGAGAGCCTTTTGTTGGCAAGGCGGGTAAACTTATGAATCAAGCATTAAAAGGATTAGGAATTGAAAGAGATGAGATTTATATAGCTAATGTTGTAAAATGTAGACCTCCTATGAATAGAAATCCTGAGCCAGATGAAGTAAATAGTTGTTTAGATTATTTACGCAGTCAGGTTATGCTTGTAAAGCCAGAGATTATAGTACTTTTAGGTAATGTTGCCTTAAAGGCAATTTTAGGAAATGATTATTCAATAACTAAATCTAGAGGAATATGGATAGAGAAAAAGGGAATTAGATATATGCCAACTTTTCATCCAGCTGCACTGCTTAGAAATGAACAGTTAAAAATTAATTTTTGGAATGATTTAAAAGAAGTTAAAAAATATATGTAATGGAGAAGTAATGGAATTTAAAATTGTTTATGGAAGAAGTGGTTCTGGAAAGACCACTTATGTTTTTAATAGCATACGTGAAAAAATTAAAGGAAAAAACAAGATTTATATTGTTGTTCCTGAACAATTTTCTTTTTCAGCAGAAAATCATTTACTAGATGTTATAGATAATAATAGCAGTGTGAATGCTGAGGTTTTAACACTTAGTAGAATGGCTGATAGAGTTATAGAAGAAACTCTTGGAAATGGTAAGATTCATTTATCTAATATTGGTAAATCAATAATTATTTATGATGTTATTGATTCACTAAAAAAGAATATGAATTTTTTGTCAAATAGTGATAAGAATTTGGACTTAGCGACTAGGATGATTACAGAGTTTAAAAAGCATAATGTTAAATTAGAAGATTTTGAATTTGTTAAAGAAAAAACAGATGAGAAATACTTTAAATTAAAGTTAGAAGATAGCCAAAAAATTTTAGAAAAGTATCAAGAAAGAATTGCTCAGAATTATATTGATGAAGCGGACTCTTTAGAAATTTTAGCAAATAATATAGAAAAATCTAATTTATTTAATGATGCAGTTTTTTTTATAGATGAGTTTGCTGGATTTACGCCAAATGAATATCAGGTTATAGAAAAGTTGTGTACAATTGCAAGTGAACTTACTATTACGTTATGCACAGATTCTTTAGAAAATGTGGAAAATATAGAAGAAAACCTATTTTATTTTAATAATCTTACAGGTGAAAAATTATTAGAAATTGCTAAAAGAAATGGTTGTTTTATTGATAAAGTAAATTTAGAAGAGTCTAAAAGGTATGAAAGTGAAGAGATAGGACTTTTAGAAAAAAATATTTATAAGTTAAATAATGAAAAGTTTTTAAAAAATACATCAGATATTAATTTATTTATTGCTAAAAATTTAGAATCAGAAGTAGAAAATGTAGCAAGAGAGATTTTAAAACTAGTAAGACAAGAAAATTATAGATTTAGAGATATTGCTGTAGTTTGTAATAATATTGATAGTTATTCTAGTGATATTAAGGCTGTTTTTGAAAATTTTGAAATTCCAGTTTTTATTGATGAGAAAAAAGATATTAATAACAATATTTTGATGAAATATATTGTTTCTCTTTTAAATATTATAACTTCTAATTTTTCATATGAATCAATGTTTTCATATATAAAGTCTGGAATGCTTGATTTAGAAAAAGATGATATTTATATTTTAGAAAATTATGTTAATAAATGGGGAATTCGAGGAGCCAAGTGGTATAAAGAAGATTTTGTATATGAAGAAAAAAATGATGTTCAAGATAAATTAAATGAGATTAGAAAGAAAATTGTTTGTCCAATTTTGGATTTTAAAGAAGCTTTAAGTGGAGAGAAAACAGCTAAGAACATCTGTGAGAATTTATATAAGTTTATAGATGAAAATGAAATTCAGAAAAATATTTTAGATCAAGCAAATAAATTAGAAGAGCAGTGGTTAGTAGAATTTGCTGAAGAATATAGAAATGGTATTAGAATATTTTTTGATGTTTTAGATGAGATTGTTTTAATTTTTGATAATGAAAAAATGAGTTTTGATAGATTTAATAAAATATTGCAAATAGGTATTTCTAAATCAGAGTTTGGTAGAATTCCTACATTTTTTGATCAAGTATTATTTGGTGATATTAGTAGATCTAAAACAAAAGATATTAAGATATTATTTTTGATAGGACTTAATGATGGCGTAATTCCTAGTTTAGTTAAAGATGAAGGATTTTTTAATGATAAAGATAGAGAATTATTGAAAGAAAATAATATAGAACTTGCTAAAAATTCTGTTGAGCTTTTGTATGAAGACCAATTTAATATTTATAAAGTATTATCAATGCCTAAATGTAAATTGTATTTATCATATGCAATTTCAGATAAAGAAGGAAAATCTTTAAGACAATCTATTTTAATTACTCAAATAAAAAAGATTTTTCCTAATATTACTGAAGATAGTGATGTTATAAAGGATAAATTTGAAATTACTACTAAAGAAGGAACTTTAGATTATGCAGTTTGCAAATATCAAGATTTTTTAGATGAAGAAGAGATAAAAAAAGAAGAGCTTGATATTATAGCATGGTATCAAAAATACGAAAACGATAGAATAAAAAGGATATTTAGAGCGGCAAAATTTACTAATATACCAGAAATCATTTCATCAGATAATATTAAGAAATTATATGGAAACACTTTACGTACAAGTGTATCTAGATTAGAACAATATAGAAAATGTCCTTTTGCTTTTCATATGAAATACGGACTTAAGCTACTTGAAGAAGATCAATTTAAAATACGTGCTTTAGATACAGGAAACTTTATGCATGAAGTTATTGATGAAGTTTTTAATAAAATTGAGGATAAAGATTTAAATATTAAAGAAGTTACGAAAGAGGAATTATTTAATATTGTTTCTGAAATTATTAATAAAAAGCTAGGAATGAGTAAAAATTACATTTTTTCTAGTACACCTAAGTTTGTTGTACTTACTAAAAGATTAAAAAAAGTTATCTATCAATCTATGGATTATATTATTGAACAACTAAAAAATTCTAAATTTGAATTATATGGGCATGAGCTTGAATTTAGCGAGAAATCAGAATTTAAACCTATGAAACTAGAACTAGATAATGGAAATAATGTTGTTGTTACTGGTAAAATTGATAGGGTAGATATTGCCAAAGTTGATGATAAAAGATATGTTAGAATTATTGATTATAAGTCTTCTGTTAGAGATGTTGATTTAAATCAAATTGTGGCAGGAATTCAGATACAATTATTAACATATTTAGATGAAATGTCAGAGCAAAAAGATTTTGAGTCAAGTGGAGTTTTATATTTTAATTTGCTTGATACTATTGTAAAAGCAAGTAAAAATATGACTGATGAAGAAATTAAAAAGCAGCTTAATAAGAAATTTAGAATGAAGGGTTTAGTTATAGCAGATTTAGACATTGTCAAAATGATGGACTCGCGTATTAGTCCTTCAAATTATTCTGAGTCAGTTCCTGTTTATTTAGATAAAGATGGAAATATTAGCAAATCAAAGTCAAATGTTTTAGAAAAAGAACAGTTTGATAGATTGCAGAAATATACTAAATATGTAATTAAAGAGATTTCTAAAGAGATTTTTAGTGGTAAGATTGATATTAAGCCATATTATATGAATAAGAAAACTTCTTGTGAGTATTGTGAATATAAGTCTATTTGTAATTTTGATCCAAAATTTAAAGATAATAATTATAGATATATTAAAAATTATTCAAAAGATTATATAATGGAAGAGATTTTAAAATCTAACAATTAGAATATAAAATGATACACACAGGTATTAATATATAATTTTTAAAATTGCGCTAGCGACCAAACGAAGGCACTGTGTGCCGAAGTGCGAATTTGAGCAATCTACAATATAAAAACGGAGTTTTTTATTCGGAGATTGCGAAGAGCAAAATTTTGAAAATTATATATTAATACCTGTGTGTTGTTATTTTAGTATAGTGTTGATAATTTTAAAATCTCTTTTTTCTTGTGGATAAATTGTTTAAATCTTTTTTAAAAACCAATAAAACTGTGTATTGCCGTAAGAATTTTGTGAGTTTGTAAAGTAAAAGAGATTAAAAATATATGTGTTTTTTATATAAAAGCATAGATACGTAGCTTTACATGTAATTTGCTGACTTTGGTCATTTATATGAATTATTTTGTCTATAAATGTTGAAAAAAATGATATTGACAGACCTATATAAGTATTTAAAATAAAAATTAATATTTAAATTAATAATTATTTTGAAAGAGAGGTCAAAAATGTCATTATTACAAAAGTTAAAAAATGGTATGAAAAACAAAAAAGCGAGGTTATTAACTATTACTACAGTTATTTTGCTATTGTTAGGAATTTCATGTGGAGTAATTTTTAAATCAAAAAATCTTGCTGGAAACAATCAAATAAGTGGAGAATTAGCACGTGCTATGACATATGATAGAGTTCAAGATGGCGATGAAGCTACAAACTCAGAATATGTCAATTTTGACGTGTTCTTTTTACGTGACTTAGATGGTGATGGATATGCTGAAGGAGTACGTGGAACTTGTAGAGAAGTAGGAAATCAAGATACCTTGTACATGAATTTAAAAATTCAAGGTCAAGGATATTTGAAGGATGGAAGAATTCAAATAAATTCTAAAAACTTGTATTTTGAAGCTGCAATTCCTAAAGATAACGATATAAGAGCAAATGCCATTGGACAAAATGTTAAGGAAATTTTATTTAATGATTTAAATACTGGAACACAGAGATTGTTAACAGGTGTAGTTAAATCAGGAAATTATTCATACAATACAACAAGATTAGATGCTCTTGGAAATAATATTAATAATTATAGTCAAATAAATAGTATAACATTGACTGGTACACATGTTGCGCCTGATGGAACAGAAACTCCTGTAGAAAAAACAGTAGAGTTTAATATGGATTGGTATGCAACAGTTGAAGCAGAAGTTATTACTGAGACTAAAGAGTATGAACTTGATAAGATGATTGACGGAGAAAGTGATGAGGTAAATTTAAATTTTGAATCTATAATAAGAGAAACTAAATGTGATGCTTTTGTTAATAAAGCAAAAATTGAAATAGATGTACCACAATTAAATGGATATGATGCAATTAGAGTATCTGCAAAAGATGCAGATTGTCAATATGATCCAGAAACTAAAAAAGCAGTGATAACAAAATTTGCAACTACTGACGAAAACGGAAAAATTATTAAAAATGTTTACTACTGGAAAGATTCTAGAAGATATACGAACTTTAATGTAACAGTGACATATCCATTAGAGGCATATAAAAGTATAGGAAGAGATTCGGTAGAGGCATTATTTAAGACTAAAGCAGTGTATGAAGGATTTAATAATCCAAATGAAGAATTTGATAATCCATATATATCAAATGTTGCTATGAATAATGTACAAATAATCTTTACAAAAATTAGTGGAGAAGAACCAAAATTTGATGTATTTGCTGGAAAACTTGTGTATAATCCAGAAAGATATGTTATTGTAAAGGATAATGTACTAAAGCTATATAATGGAATATCTACAGATTCTAAAGAAACTTATGAAGTTTACTGGGGAATATATAATGGATATCATGATGAAGGAAAAATGAATAAAACAGCAATGAAGAACACAGAAGCAGATATTTTAGTAAAAGATGATAATACTGAAGTATCTATGGATGGGTTTACTTCAAATATTGGAATATATTTTAGTAATTGCAATAATAGCTTATATTCAGATGGCTATATTAAAGTATATAATAATGATACAGATGAATTAATAGAAACTTTTACTAGCAGTAACTGGGGAAAATATACTAAATTACATCCATACAAATATTCAGAACCTATAGATCATGTAAGAATAGAAACAAGTGCTGTAAAACCACGTTCAAGAGTGAATATTTATAATGTAAAAGAATTAAATGATGATTTCTTTATAGAAAATTATTCATTAGAAGAATTTAACAAATTTGCAAATATAAAGTCAACAGTGTATTCTGATATGAATGGTGAACCAAAGAGTATAACAGTACATACGGCAAATTATGAAGGATCTTCTTCTTTGGCAAAATTAACTATGAGTAAAACAATTTTATCCACTCAGGTAACAGAAGAAAATATTGAAATGAAAATAGTTACAGAGGCAAGTTCATATGATAATCGTGAAAAGTGGAAAAATGGTGTATTTTTAGTAAAATTACCTAAAGAAATAATAGATTTAGAAATAAATAATGTAACTATAAATAATCATAATGTATCTATTATGAGCTATGAAACATATGAAGAAAATGGTGAAACATTTATAAAGATTATTACTGAAAATGAAAATCCTGCAGCATTTGAAATAACAATAAATTGCAATATTACGCCAGATCCTAAACTTGTAACTATTTCAAGAAATGTAGAATTATATGCAAGTAATGAGAATTGTGAAAATTATTCTTCTAAAGCTCAAGATATATATGATATAAATGGAAATTTAAATGTAACTGAAAATGTTAATAGAACAACATTAACTTTAAATTTAGTGTCACCAGGAACATTATTAACAAATCAAGTAGCTACTAATTATGATGACAATGGAAGTATAGCTATTGCACCACAAAATGCAATTATTGATAAAGGACAAAGAAAAGCAACTGTAGAATTAGAAATTAAAAATGGATATAAAAATACTATAAGTGATATTGTTATTTTAGGAAAAGTACCAGCTAAAGGAAATAAATATGCAATAAGTAATGCAAATATGAATTCAGAGTTTGATGCAAAAATGACAAGCGAAGGAATTAAAGTTCCAGATGAACTAAAAGATAAAGTAACAGTATATTATTCAGAAAATTTAGAACCAAATAAAGATTTATCTGATACAGCAAACAATTGGGCAGAGATACCTCAAGATTGGTCAAAAGTAAAATCATATTTAATTGTTTTTGAGGATTATTCATTGCAAAGAGATGTTACTCATAAATTTACTTATGATATTGAAATACCAGAGGCCTTAAATTATAACGAAGTATCTTATAGTCATCATGGAGTGTATTTTAGTTTAGACACAGAAGAAGGAAAATATAAAACATATGTTGAGCCAAATAAACTTGGTTTTATGATAGCAAAACAGTTTGATTTAGAAATAACAAAATATCAAAAAGATTCAGAAAAAATAGTACCACAAGCAACATATTTAATTATTGAAGATGGAACAGATGAAGAAAAAGCAAGAGTAACTAATGCAGAGGGAAAAATTTTATTAAAAAACATATTTGTAGATAAAACATATATAGTAAAAGAAATAAAAACTGTTGCTCAATATGAACTAAATCAAGAAGAAATAAAATTTAGAACTACTATAAATGAGGCGGGACAATTTGAAGCTACTTTAATTTCTGGAACATTGAGAAATGGAACAAATTTAAATGTTACTAAAGATGATAATGGTTATAAATTATCAATGGCAGTTGAAGACAAAGTTCTTCCTAATATAAAAATAGTAACATATGAAAAGACTACTGGCGAAAAATTGTCTAATATAAGATATAGATTAATAGGAAAAGGAATGCCTAAGAGTGGAAAAAGTTTAGTGACAGATAAAAATGGAGAAGTAACAGTAGTAGGTATATATGAAAATGAAGAATATACATTAGAAACAGTAAAAGCAGACGGGTATTATTTACAATCCGTAAAATTTACTGTAGCAGATGATGGCAAATTAAAAGTAGTTATTAATGATGGAGAAGTAAAAGAAAGTTCGATTCAAATTATTGATGATATACCTGTAATAAATTTAGGATTAGAGCTTGAAAAAATTCCTACATATATATTGGATATAACAAAAGTTAAAAGAGGCGAAATAGGAACAGTAGTTGCAGGTGCTAAATTCAAACTATTAAAAGATGAGAATGTTCTTGGAGAATATACCTCAGATGAAAATGGAAAAATAGTAATTTCTAATTTATATCAATATGTTGAAGGAAAAGACTTAAATTGTACATATACATTAAAAGAAATATATGCACCAGAAGGTTATGCAAAAATAAAAGATATTATTTTTAAAGTACAAGCAGTTGGCGGAAAATTACAATTTATAGAAGAATTGTCTGAAGGTCAAACTGCAAAAACATATACTATTGAAAACGATAAAGTAAACTTAATAATAGAAGATAGCCCATCATTTAGATTAGTAAAAAGAGATGGAACAACAGCAGAGCTTTTACCAGGTGCGAAGTTTGCTATTTATAATATGGATGAGGGAGAAACTCTTGCTAAAGATAGTAAGGGAAATATTCTAGGTACAAAAGAAATAATAGATGGAAAAGAATATTATTGTATTACAACAAATGAAAATGGAGAATTATCTGCGGATTTAAAAGAAGGTTTTTATAAAGCAGTAGAAGTATACGCAGATGATAGATATGATATACAAGGAAATGAATATTATTTTGGTATAGGAGCTACAAGAGAAGGATTAACAAATTCTACTCTTGAATTATATGATGTTTTAGGTACATCTAGTTCTGGATCTTTAGAAAAAATATCAACGACAACAGATGGTGGAGTTGTTGCAATTGGAAGTTTTAAAGACACAATTACATTAAAAAACGGTGATACAATTACATCTAAAGGTGATAGCGATATTTTAGTATTGAAATATAATAGAAAAAATCAACTAGAGTGGTATAAACAAATTGGTGATACCTATGCAGATACTGGTGTTTCTATATGTGGTACAAGCGATGGTGGAGTATTAGTAGGAGTAAACTTCAAAGGTACAATTACTTTAGAAAATGGAGATAAAGTAACTGCAATTTCTCCATCAGATGCTCAATGTACAAATGGTTTAGTATTGAAATATGGACAAGCAGGTGACCTAGAATGGCATAAAGAATATGGTGGATGGTGGAACCAGTTTTTAACTGGTGTGATTGAAACCGGAGATGGTGGAACTGCAGTTGTAATAGAATCATATGGCACTATTAAATTAGAAAATGGAGATAGTGTTTCAACAACAGGTCAAGCTGATGCGATAATAGTAAAATATGATGTAAATCAAGAAGTAGACTGGTTTGACAGAATAGGAGGTGCTTCTTGGGATAAATTAAAGATAAAATTAGCAAAAGACGGTGGAATAATTGCTTATGGATATTTCCAAGAAACAATGACATTAAAAAATGGCGATGAGTTAACATCAAGTAATGGACCTGATGGAATAACAATAAAATATGATTTATTAGGAGAAATAGAGTGGTACAAACAAGTTGATAATTATATTAATGATGTGCTAGAAACTTCTGATGGTGGATTATTACTAGGAGGAAAGTTCTCAGGTACAATTACTTTAGATAATGGTGAAGTATTAACTGATGCATATAACAATAATGGAGATGCACTGCTATTAAAATATGATAGAAATTTTGAGCTTGAATGGTATAAATATATATTTACTGGTGGTAGTGATGATATTTATGCTTTATTAGAAGTGGATGATGGAGCTATATTAGTGTCTGGTATAATTGGAGATAATATGACATTAGAAAATGGGCAAGTGATTTCCAGATCACAACTAGAAGGAATGATATTCAAATATAATAAAGACGGAAAACTATTATGGGGAAAAAAGGCTAATGGTGTTGGTAATGAACATCCTAATTGCATGGTAAGAAGATCAAATGAAGAAATTCTAATAACAGGAACATATACTAAAACAGTTTCATTTGAAGATGGAACAACAGTTGTTGGTAATGATAATAGCGATGGTATTATTTTTAAATTAGAAGAATATCAAATTCCAGATGCAGTAATAAAGAAAACGGTTAAATTTGGAGCTGAAAATAATGATTATATTCAATCTGTTTCAAATACAGAAGATGGAGGTTTTGTAGCAGGCGGATATTTTACAAATACAATTACATTAGAAAATGGAGATATTTTAACAGCAACTTCAGGAGAAAATGGAATTATACTAAAATATAGTAAAGAAGGAAAACTTGAGTGGTATAAGCAATTAGCATGCACTTCAGCAAGTTCTATTAATGCTGTCGTTCAAAAAGAAGATGGTTCTATAATAGCTGCTGGTCGTTTCAATGAAACAATTACGATAGATGGATTACAAATTTGTACATCATCTGGTGGAAAAGATGGAATAATACTAGAATTTGATTCAGAAGGAGAGTTGAAATGGCATAAGCAGGTAGGTGCTTCAGGAGCAGATGAAATTTTTTCAGTAGCAGCATCTAGTGATGGGGGAATAATTGTTGGTGGAGAGTTTAGTGGTACAGTATTATTAGATACTGGAGTAAATGTAACAGCAACAAGTGGCGTTGATGGCATTATATTAAAATATGATGCTGATGGAAATTTTGAATATTATAGAAAAGTTAAAGGAAATAATTATGATACAATTCGTTCTGTTGCAGAAACAACAGATGGAGGAATAGTAGCAGGTGGATATTATCAAGGACAAGTTACTTTAAACAATGGAGATACATTACCAATAGGTGGTCAAAATGATGGATTAATATTAAAGTACAATAAAAATGGAGACTTAGATTGGTATAAGCGTGTCGGTGATTATGGTTGGTTTGATTATATTTATACAGTTGCACCAACAAGTGATGGAGGAATTGTAGCAGGTGGAGCGTTTAACTGGTCATTTGTTTTAGATAATGGAGAAACTGTTTCACCAGCTTCTGGTGGAGCATTAGGACAAGATGGATTACTTTTAAAATATAGTCAAGACGGAGAATTACAATGGTATAAAAAGGTATCAACAGGAGGAAATGATGATTGTATTTATTCTGTAACTGAGACTGAAGATGAAGGCATATTATTAGGTGCTAAAAAGGGTACAGTTGGATATATAGAAAAATGGAATAAAGACGGAAAGGCTATGTGGAATAAAGAACTTAAAGGAAGTGGCAGTACAGTTATAAATTCAATAGCTGAAAGTGGTAAAGATACAATAATTGTAGGTGGATATTTTGATGGTAATTTAACAACAGTAGAAGAAGAAAAAGTTTTAACTTCAAATGGTAATGCAGATGCTTTTATTACAAAAATATCAGCTGAAATGGGAATGAGAGAAGTTGAAGAATTAGAAGTTAACAACTACTTAAAAGAGTTTAAAATAACAACAAATGTAAAAGAAGTGTCAGGAACAAAAGGTGGTACAATATCAGGTTCAAATCAACCAAAATATGAAGTTTTAATGTATGGAGACTCAAGTACTAAAGAAATAAAAATAGTTCCAGATGCAGGATATGAACTTATTTCAGTTACTGTAAATGATGAAGAACATAAATTTGAAACTTTAGCAGATGGTTCATATATAATGCCATTATTTACAGATGTTAGAGAAGATAAAAACATTGTAGCAACATTTGCTTTGACAAATAGTAAAATTACAATAAACAAAGTAGATTCAAAAACAAATGAAAAACTTGTAGGCGCAAAATTTAGAATTGAACAAATTGAAAAATATGATAGTGCTTCAAGCGTAGAATTTAGTCCTATGGAAGTTGAAAGTAATAGTGAAGGTCAAGTAATTACTCAAGTGCCTTTTGGTAAATATAAAATTACAGAACTTGTAGCTCCAGAAGGCTATTGGTTAAATGAAGAACCTACTACTATAGAATTTAGACAAGATGGTGTAAAAGAATTTGATATACCTAACGAAAGAAAAGGTAAAGTAACAGTTCATCATTATATTAAAGGTACTACTACTGCTTTAGCAGAAGACGAAATATCAGAATATAGACCAAATGATGCATATACAACAGTACCAAAGGTAGACTTTGAAAAATATGAACTAGAAAAAGATGAAAATGGTGAATATATAATTCCTTCAAATGCAGTAGGAACATACACATCAGAGGATATTGTAGTAACATATTATTATGTTAAAAAATCAATTCCTTTAGTTGTAAAACACTATATAGAAGGAACAGAAATTAGTGTTCCATTAGCAGATGGAAGTTTAGCAGAAGACGAAATTTATAATGGACAAGAAGGACAAGAATATCAAACATCAAGTAAAGAGAATATTGATTGGAAGTATGAATTAGTAGAAGAGCCAAAAAATAAAAATGGTGTATATCAATTTCCTCAAGTAGATGTTGTTTATTACTATAAATTAAAAGAATATAATATAACAACAGAAGTACAAGAACACGAAGAAATAGATTCATTTGGACAAACTATTTTAGTAAAAGGCGGAACTATTTCAGGTGAAGGAAAGAAACCTTTTGAAACAGTTAATATAGGTGAAAATAGTGTTAAAGATATTATAATTCAAGCTGACGAAGGGTATATAATAAAATCTATATCATATAGGATAGTAATTGGTAACCATATAAGACACAATACGATTGAAGTTGGAGATAATGTAACTAGATATGCATTATACAAATTTAACAATGTAACAGGTGATATACATGTGCAAGTAATATTTGAAAAGTTACAAGGAACAGTAACAGTACACCATTACATTGAAGGAACAACAAATAAAGTACCATTAAAAGATGGAACAGAAGCACCAGATGAGATTAAAAAAGGTAACATCGGTTATGAATATGTAACTAGTGCTAATAAAGATGTTTCTAAAAAATATAGATTGGTAGAAGAACCAGCAAACGCAAGTGGTAACTATATAGAAGGTAATATAGAAGTAATTTACTATTATAGAGCTATACCAGCTAAAGTTACAGTTCACCACTATATCGAAGGAACTACTACTAAATTAGCAGAAGATGAAGTAATTAATGGATTTGTTACAGAAGATTACACAACTAGCGTAGCAGATGTGGATAACAAATACGAATTAGTAGCAACTCCTGCAAATAGCAAAGGAACAATGACAGAAGACGAGATAGTAGTTACTTACTATTACAGATTAAAAGATACATCTGTTGTAGTACATTACTATAAAGAAGGTACAACAGAAAGCTTATCAGCAGATGTAACAATCGAAGGTAAAGTAGATGACGAGTATACAACAACTTCAGCTACAGATATACCAAGTAAATATGAATTAGTAGATGTACCAAGTAACGCAAATGGAACAATGACGGTAGCACAAACAGTAGTAACATATTACTATAGATTAAAAGAAACTGGAGTAATAGTTCATTACTATAAAGAAGGAACAACAGAGAACCTATCAGACGATGTAACAATTACTGGTAGAGTAGATGATACATATACAACATCTTCAGCTACAGACATACCAAGTGCATATGAATTAGTAGCAGAACCTGAAAATAAAAACGGAACAATGACGGAAAGTCAAATAGTAGTAATCTACTACTATAGACCAAAAGAAACTTCAGTATTAGTACATCACTATATTGAAGGAACAACTACAAGTTTATCAGATGACGTAACAATAGATGGTAGAGTATTTGATGAATACGAAACAGAAGTTGCAACAGATATACCTGATAAATATGAATTACTATCAGAACCAGAAAACAAAACTGGTAACATGAAAGAAGAACAAATAGTAGTAACATATTACTATAAATTAAAAGATACATCTGTATTAGTTCACCATTATTTAGAAGGAACAACGACACAATTAAGTAATGATGTAACTATAAATGGAAAAGTAGATGACGAATATACTACAACAGTAGCTAACGATATACCTAATAAATATGAACTAGTTGAAGAACCAGAAAACAAAGCTGGAACAATGACAATAGAACAAATAGAGGTAACATATTACTACAGATTAAAAGATACAAAAGTTACAGTACATCACTATATTGAAGGTACAACTACTAAACTTGCAGAAGATATAGTAACAGAAGGTAAAGTAGATGATATGTATGTAACAGGCGTATCACCAAATGTACCAAGTAAATATGAAGTGGTAGCAATACCAGCAAATGCACAAGGAACAATGACAGTAGAAGAAATAGTTGTAACATACTACTATAGATTAAAAGATACATCAGTTTTAGTACATCACTATATTAAAGGTACAGAAACACCATTAAGTGCAGATGTAACAATAAATGGTAAAGTAGATGATAACTATACAACAACAGTTGCAAGTGACATACCAGATTATTATGAATTAGTAGAAGAACCAGAAAATAAAACAGGAACAATGGTGGAAGAACAAACTGTTGTAACATATTACTATAAATTAAAAGAATATAGCTATGTAGTTAATTACCTAGAAAAGGGAACAAATAAAGAATTACATACACAAAAACAAGGATTAAGCTATATTTATGGAACTCAAATAGATGCAAACTTAGAGAAAATAAGTATAGATGGATATAACTTTGATTCATTTGATAAAGAGACATTAACAATAACAAATGAAGAAAATGTAATAAATATCTATTATACAAAGAGAACAGACTTAAATTATAAAGTTAACTACTTAGAAAAAGACACAAACAAAATACTAAATCCTCAAAAAGTAGTTAATAACATGACATTTGGAGACATTGTAAAAGGTGAAGAAGAAGTAATAAATATTGATGGATATAATCTTGAATATGTAGATACAACAGATTTAGAAATAACAACAAGTGAAAATATTATCAATATTTACTATATAAAACGTAATGATTTAAGTTATAAAGTTAATTACTTAGAAAAAGATACAAACAAAGAATTACATACTCAAAAAGTAGTAAATAACCTAGAGTTTGAAACTGTAATAAAATCAAGTGATGAAGTAATTGAAATTGATGGATACAACTATGATTCAGTAGATAAAGATACTTTAGTAATTTCTACAAGTGAAAATGTTATAAATATTTACTATACAAAACGTAATGATTTAAGTTATACAGTAAAATATTTAGAAAAAGATACAAATAAAGAATTACATACATCAAAAGTAGTTAATAATGTAGAATTTGAAACAGTTATAAAAACAGCAGAAGAAGTAATTGATATCGATGGATATAGCTATGATTCAGCTGATAAAGATGAATTGATTATAACAACAGGAACAAATGAAATTACAATTTACTATACAAAATTAAATGGACTTTCATATACAGTAAATTACTTAGAAAAAGGAACAAATAAAGTTATAGCTCCAGTAAAAACACAAGGAAATCAAGTATTTGAAAGCGTAATAACATCAAGTAGCGAAGTAATTGAAATTGATGGATATAATTACGACTCAGTAGATAAAGATACTATAACTATTACAACAGGTGAAAATGTAATCAATATCTACTATGTAAAACGTACAGATTTATCATACAAGGTAAATTATTTAGAAAAAACTACAAACAAAGTATTAAATACACAAAAAATAGTGAATAGTGTAACATTCGAGGATATTATAAATGTATCAGACGAAGTAATTACAATTGATGGATATAACTATGACTCAGTGGATAAAGATACTTTAACAATATCTACAAGTGAAAATATTATAAATATCTATTATGTAAAACGTAATAATTTATTATACAAAGTAAATTATTTAGAGAAAGATACAGATAAAGTATTAAGTACACAAAAAGTAGTTAATAATGTAACATTTGAAGATGTAATAACTTCAAGTGATGAGGTAATTGATATAGATGGATACAATTATGATTCAGTAGATAAAGATACTATAACAATTACAACAGGAGAGAACGTCATAAATATTTACTATATAAAACGTAATGATTTATCTTATAAAGTAAATTATTTAGAGAAAGATACAGACAAAGTATTACATACACAAAAAGTACAAAATGGAATGACATTTGAAGCAACAGTAAATGCTGCAAATGAAGTAATTGAAATTGATGGATATAACTATAATTCAGTAGATAAAGATGTATTAACAATAGGAGTAGAAGAAAATGCAATTAATATCTACTACGTAAAACGTACAGATTTATCATATAAAGTAAATTACTTAGAAAAAGATACAAATAAAGTATTACATGCACAAAAAGTACAAAATGGAATGACATTTGAAGCAACAGTAAATACTTTAGAAGAAGTAATAGCTATAGATGGATATGTTTATGATTCTATAGATAAAGAAAGCTTAGTAATAACAACAGAAGAAAATGTTATAAATATTTACTATACAAAGAAAAGTGATTTAAGCTATAAAGTAAATTATTTAGAAAAAACAACAAATAAGGTATTAAGTACACAAAAGGTTGTTAATAATGTAAAATTTGAATCAATAATTAATTCAGCTGATGAAGTAATAGATATTGATGGATATAATTATGATTCAGTAGATAAAGCTACATTAAGCATAACAACTGGAGAAAATATAATTAACATTTATTATGTAAAACGTGCTGATTTAACGTACAAAGTAAATTACTTAGAAAAAACAACAAACAAAGTATTAAGCACACAAAAAGTAGTTAATAATGTAACATTTGAAGATGTTATAAATTCAGAAGATGAAGTAATTGAAATTAATGGATATAATTATGATTCAGTAGATAAAGATAGTTTAACTATTACAACTGGAGAAAATGCTATAAATATTTACTATACAAAACGTACAGATTTATCATATAAAGTAAATTATTTAGAGAAAGATACAAATAAAGTATTACATTCACAAAAAATAGCTAATAATGTTGAGTTTGAAGCTAAGATAAAATCAAGTGGTGAAGTAATTGACATTGATGGATATAATTATAATTCAGTTGATAAAGCTGAGTTAGTAATAACAACTGGTGAAAACATTATTAATATTTACTATACAAAAGTAACAGGACTTTCTTATACTGTAAATTATCTAGAAAAGGGAACTGATAAAGTATTAAATCCAGCTAAAATAACTGGAAATCAAGTGTTTGAAACAGTTGTTAATTCAGAAGATGAAGTAATTGAAATTGACGGATATAACTATGATTCAGTTGATAAAGAGCTATTGACAATTACAACAGGAGAAAATGTAGTTAATATTTACTATGTAAAACGTAGTGATTTGAGCTACAAAGTAAATTACTTAGAGAAAGATACAAGTAAAGTATTAAGTACTCAAAAAGTAGTTAATAATGTAACATTTGAAGATGTTATAAATTCAGAAGATGAAGTAATTGAAATTAATGGATATAATTATGATTCAGTAGATAAAGCTACATTAAGTATAACGACTGGAGAAAATGTAATTAATATCTATTACGCAAAACGTACAGATTTATCATATAAAGTAAATTATTTAGAAAAAGATACAAATAAAGTATTGCATACACAAAAAGTACAACAAGGAGTAAAACTGGAAGCAATAATTTCATCTGGTGATGAGGTTATAGAAATAGCTGGATATAATTACGATTCAGTAGATAAAGATACTATAACAATAACAACAGGTGAGAATGTAATTAATATCTATTATACAAAACGTACAGATTTATCATATAAAGTCAATTACTTAGAAAAAAATACAAACAAAGTATTAAATACACAAAAAGTGGTTAATAATGTAGTATTTGAATCTGTAGTAAAATCAAGTGATGAAGTAATTACAATTGATGGATATGATTATGATTCTGCTAATGCAGATACTGTAGTGATTTTAGTAGGAGAAAATATCATCAATATTTACTATACAAAGAGAACAGACTTAAGTTATAAAGTAAACTACTTAGAAAAAGATACTGATAAAGTATTAAGTACTCAAAAAGTTGTTGATAGTGTAACATTTGAAGATGTAATAACTTCAAGTGATGAAGTAATTACAATCGATGGATATGACTTTGATTCAGTAGATAAAGATGAATTAATAATTACAACAGGAGAGAATGTAATTAATATTTACTATACAAAACGAGTAGATTTAAGTTATAAAGTTAACTACTTAGAAAAAGGTACTAATAAAGTATTAAATACACAAAAGGTAGTTAATAATGTAACATTCCAAGATGTTATAACTACAGAAGATGAAGTAATAGAGATTGATGGATATAACTACAATTCAGTAGATAAAGAAAATTTAAGTATTACAACAGAAGAAAACGTAATTAATATTTACTATGTAAAACGTAATGATTTATCATATAAAGTAAATTACTTAGAAAAGGATACAGGCAAAGTATTAAGTGCACAAAAGATTGAGGAAAATCAAGAATTTGAAAGCATAATAATAAGCAAAAATGAAGCTATTGAAATTGATGGATATACTTTTGATTCAGCAGATAAAGACAGTTTAAAAATTTCTACAGGAGAAAATATAATTAATCTTTATTATACAAAGGTAAATGGACTTTCATATAAAGTAAATTACTTAGAAAAAGGTACAAATAAAGTATTAAGTGTACAAAAAGTACAAGATAGTATGACATTTGAAGATATTGTAACTTCAAGTGATGAAGTAATTGACATCGATGGATACAATTATGATTCAGTGGATAAAGATCAATTAGTAATAACAACTGGAGAAAACGCAATAAATATTTACTATACAAAACGTACAGACTTAAGTTATACAGTTAACTATTTAGAGAAAGGTACAAATAAAGTATTAAGTTCTCAAAAACTTCAAGGAAATATGACATTCGAAGATATTGTAAATAGTATAAATGAAGTAATTACAATTGATGGATACAATTATGATTTAGCAGATAAAGATACTTTAACAATTACAATAGAAGAAAATGTAATTAACCTTTACTATACAAAACGTACAGATTTAAGTTATATAGTTAACTACTTAGAGAAGGATACTGATAAAGTATTAAGTACTCAAAAAGTTGTTAATAGTGTAACATTTGAAGAAGTAGTAACTTCAAGTGATGAAGTAATTACAATCGATGGATATGATTATGACTCAGTAGATAAAGATAGTTTAACTATTACAACAGGAGAAAACGTAATTAATATTTACTATACAAAACGTACGGACTTAAGCTATAAAGTAAATTATTTAGAGAAAGATACTAATAAAGTATTAAATCCTCAAAAAGATCAAGATGGAATGAAATTTGCAGAAGTAGTAAATGCAGTAGATGAAGTAATTGATATTGATGGATATACATACGATTCAGCAGATAAACCTTTACTAGTGATAGCAACTGGAGAAAACACTATAAATCTTTACTATACAAAACGTATTGATTTAAGCTACAAAGTAAACTATCTAGAAAAAGATACAGACAAAGTATTAAGTACGCAAAAAGTAGTTAATAACGTAACATTTGAAGATGTAATAGCTTCAAGTGACGAAATAATTACAATTGATGGATATGATTATGATTCAGTAGATAAAGACGAGTTAGTAATAACAACAGGAGAGAACGCAATAAATATTTACTACACTAAACGTACAGACTTAAGCTATACAGTTAACTACCTAGAAAAAGATACAAATAAAGTGTTAAAAGACCAAAAGGTAGTTGACAATGTAACATTTGAAGATGTTATAAATAGCGAAGACGAAGTAGTTGATATTTACGGATATAACTTTGATTCAGCAGATAAAGATACTCTAACAATACAAGTTAAAGATAATGTAATTAACTTATACTACACGAAGAAAGATGCAACTGTTATAGTTCATCATTATAAAGAAGGCACAACAGAAAAAGTAGCAAACGATGTAACAGTTACAGGAAAAGTTGGAGATGACTATGAAACAATAGTTGCAGAAGACTTACCAAGTAAATATGAATTAGCATTAGAACCTGCTAATAAAGTAGGAACTATGACAGAAGAACAAATAGAAGTAATCTACTACTATAAATTAAAAGCTACTAAAGTAATAGTACATCACTACGAAGAAGGTACAACTATAAAATTAAGTGAAGATGTTGAAATAGAAGGATTAATAGATTCTACTTATACAACAA
>Ga0209694_1000089_pt1 | contig 169163 bp, 158 predicted proteins | sample GluameincwithD2O_FD_187499 | JGI IMG/M metagenome (GOLD analysis project Ga0209694, IMG submission 187499) | Mouse cecum microbial communities from Vienna, Austria - Glucosamine amended microcosms incubated with D2O (SPAdes) (version 2) | ecosystem: Host-associated > Mammals > Digestive system... | reverse complement strand
TATATTCATTGCGGGTAAAGCTATGATGTAAACTTGATTCGCCTGAATGCTTATATCTGTTATAGATATTACATATTACTCCTTTATGAATTTTACAGCATCTTGATAATTCACTGGCACTCATTATTCCATTTTCTATGACTGTTACTAGATATTTCTTAAACTCATAGCTGTATTTTCTTGCCATATACACTCCTTATATGGCTAGTACAACTTTTTCGGGTAAGTTCAAAAATCTAAATTATATATATTACAGCAGTGCATAATGTATTTAAAGTATCTAGTTTTAGATACTTCGCCTTTTAGGCTCAGTAAGACACGGAAGCAGGCTTATAACGAGCCGTATGAAAGTGAGTGGTAGATGAACTTGTTTTGGCAGCAAAAAACCTAAATTATTTATATTGCAAATAGAAAATAAACCAATAAAGATTTTTTATGCTTAAAATCGCGAAATTTTTAAGATATTATCTAAAAATCTTATAATTTAATTAATATTTTATATAATACAAAAAAACCGCCGTATTTTAATACGGCGGATATTTTTATTATTTTATATGTATTTAATGTATGAATATGATAAATAGGTTTTACCTAATTACATCATACCCATTCCACCCATACCGCCCATGCCTCCCATATCAGGAACTGCTGGAGCTGCTTTTTCTTTAATTTCAGTGATAACTGCTTCTGTTGTAATCATAAGACCAGCAACTGATGCAGCATTTTGTAATGCTGAACGAGTAACTTTAGTTGGGTCAATAACACCTGCAGCCATCATATCTTCATAGTTTTCTGTATAAGCATTAAAACCATAGTTAACATTTTTGCTTGCTTTGATTTTATTGACAATAACACTTGATTCAAGTCCTGCATTTTCAACAATCTGGCGTAATGGATATTCTAAAGCTCTTGCAATAATATTTACACCAACCTGCTGTTCTTGAGAAACTTTTATATTTTTAAGAGCTGAAACAGTTCTTACTAATGCAACACCGCCTCCAGGAACAATGCCTTCTTCAACAGCTGCTTTTGTAGCTGCAAGAGCATCTTCCACTCTATGTTTTTTCTCTTTCATTTCAGTTTCTGTTGCAGCACCAACTTTAATAACTGCTACACCACCAATTAATTTAGCAAGGCGTTCTTGAAGTTTTTCTCTGTCATAGTCACTTGTAGTATCTTCAATTTGTTTTTTGATTTGAGTAACTCTTGCTTTAATATCGTCAGTATTACCTGCTCCTTCAACAATTGTTGTGTTATCTTTATCAATAACAACTTTTTTTGCTCTGCCTAAATCTTCAAGTTCAACACTATCTATTTTAATACCTAAATCATCAGTAATAACCTGACCGCCAGTTAATACTGCAATATCTTTAAGCATTTCTTTTCTTCTGTCGCCAAAGCCAGGAGCTTTTACAGCCACACAGTTTAATGTGCCGCGAAGTTTATTTAATACAAGTGTTGCAAGTGCTTCACCTTCAATATCTTCTGCTATAATAACAAATGGAGCATTTACTTTTGCAAGTTTTTCTAATACTGGAAGAATATCTTTCATATTAGAGATTTTTTTCTCATGGATAATAATGTAAGCATTTTCAACAACTGCTTCCATAGTATCTGGGTTATTTACAAAATATGGAGAGAGATAGCCTCTGTCAAACTGCATACCTTCAACAACATCTAAAACTGTTTCCATAGATTTGTTTTCTTCAATAGTGATAACACCGTCTTTACCAACTTTATCCATTGCTTTTGCAATGATACCACCAATTTCACTATCATTATTAGCTGAAATTGAGCCAACTTGTTCAATTTCTTTATTAGTGCTTACTACTTTTGAAATTTTTTGGAGTTCTGCAATAACTGCTTCAACCGCTTTATCTATACCTCTTTTGATTTCCATAGGGTTAGCACCAGCTACAACATTTTTCATACCATCTCTATAAATATATTGAGCAAGCACTGTTGCAGTAGTAGTGCCGTCACCTGCTACATCGTTAGTTTTAGATGCAACTTCTTTAACCATTTGAGCACCAATATTTTCAAGAGCGTCTGCAAGTTCCACTTCTTTTGCAACACTAACACCATCTTTAGTGATTAATGGTGTGCCGAATTTTTTTTCTATAACAACATTTCTTCCTTTTGGTCCAAGTGTAACTTTAACTGCATTTGCAAGCTGGTCAACACCACGCATAATAGCCTGACGAGCATCTTCACTGAATGTAATATTTTTAGCCATTTTTTGTAATCTCCTAAATAGTTTTTTAATTAATTATTATCCAATGATACCTAATATATCATCTTCTCTCATAATAAGCAGGTCAACACCCTCTATTTTAACTTCTGTTCCAGCATATTTACTGAAAAGAACTTTATCCCCTGTTTTTACTGTTGGTTTTATAACATTACCATTATCTAAATATTTACCTGCACCAACTGCAACTACTTCACCTTCCTGTGGTTTTTCTTTTGCAGAATCAGGGATAAAAATACCTGATGCAGTTTTTTCTTCGCTTTCAAAGCGTTTAACAATTACTCTGTCTTGTAAAGGTTGGATTTTAGCCATTATACCTCTGAGCCTCCTGTATATATATTAATTATGTTTTAATAATTTAGTGCTGCTTTTAATTAGCACTCACTTTTTATGAGTGCTAATATTACAATGATATAAAAAAAAAGCAAGTGGAAATTTCAAAATTATAAAAAAATTTACAAATTTTCTGCAAAAATCATCTAGTTTTTTATATATCCTAAGTCATAAAGGCTTGAATATTCATTTTTGCATACTATTATATGGTCTCTCAGCTTAATGCCAAGAGTGGAAAGCGATTCTGCTACTATATTTGTAAGCTCTATATCTTTTCTAGACGGGCTGCTGTCTCCTGACGGGTGGTTATGTGCGATAACAACACTTACTGCCTTATTTTTCAGTGCATATTCTGCTATCTGTCTAGGGTATACTATCGCATTATTTACAACACCCTCTGTCATTATTTTCTTATCAATAAGGAAACCTTTACTGTTTAATAGGATTACTGCAAAATTTTCATTTTCTGCAAACCCGATATGATATTTTAAAAGCCTGTATATCTGCTCCGGACTAGAAAGCGACTGCTTTGTTTCACAATATGAGTTTTCTATCCTGTTATAAAATTCAGCAGCTATCCTAAAAAATCTTTCTGTTTCTTTTCCTGCACCATCAAACTGCTGGAAGTTAATATTAAAAATATTGCCAATAGAGCCTGCCTGCATAAGCATTTCTTTCGCAAGCGGCTTCACATCCTTTCTAGGTATACAGTAACCAAGTATTAATTCTAATATTTCATAATCAGCTAAAACTGATGGTGCTTCATCAAACTTCTTTTTCAGTCGCTGTCTATGACCTTGATAGTGAGGCTTTTTATTATCCATAGTATGTTAAAATTTAATACCCAGCTCTGCTCCAATACTAAAACCAGATAATGAAGAAATATATGGATTTTTCATCGGTGTAAAATCATATAAATATTCACCATATACCCTGAATGCTAATATATGATAACTGTATTGCAGACCTGCCTGAGCAAGTATGCCACCGCCAGACAAATTCTGCTTATTTTCTATGCCATTTTGATAAACTGTATTTAAGTTTCCAAAAGTATAAACAGCACCAATGCTGGCAAAAGGTGCAACAGAGCCAACAGATAATTCTATCGGATATAAACCTGTTGCAAGCACTCCAATATTATATACTGTCCCTTTAAACTGAGTAGACACACCATCTATATCAAAACTTTTTTTGCCATCTGCATACGACAGAAAAGCCTGTAATTGAACATTTTTGTTAAAATCGTATGCTCCGCCAATTTTTAGTTTGTTTTGAAACATTGTTAAATACTTGCTGTCAGGCATAAAGTAATTATAGCCTATACGAAGCGACCATTTTTTTTCATCAACTCTGTCAAGTGAGATTTTTTTCTTATTAAAATCCGGCTTGCCTTTTGAATCAGTTTTGAAATCACTTGACTGTTCTTGTTGTGCTGCTTCCCCTTTATTATCTTCTGCTGCAGCTTGTGCAAAAGCCTGCACTGCAATAAGCATACAGAACAATGTAAGAAAAATTTTTTTCATATTACCCATCCTTTTTATTCTTCTATTTGGTTTAATTTATTTTCATATTCCTGCTGTTTTGTTTCCAGCTCTGTAACAGCACTATCAAGCTCAGTAAAAGCATTTTCTATCATTTTATTAAGTTCTGCTAATCTTTTACCATATTCTCCAATCAAAAGTCCATCATTATTAGTTGATGCTTCAATTAATAATCTATTTAATTCTGCTACTTCATTTTCATAAGTGCTTATATCATTTTCCAGCTTTTCCACAAGCTGTTCTAATGGCTTCAATACTTTATTTTTTTCTGATATTATCTCACTTCTTAATTTTCTGGCATCTTTCTTATTCAGTTTTGTTTTTGCTTCCTTTAATTTAGCTGTATTTTCTTCCTGCCAGCCTTCTTTTTCTAAAAACTCTTCATAAGTGCCTTCAAATACATAAGGATATTCATTCTGAAATACTATTAATCTATTTGCAAGTGCATGCAGGAACATTTCATTATGAGTTACCATTATAACAGCTCCATTAAAATTATCAACTGCTTCTATTAAAGAATCACATGCATCCATATCCAAATGGTTTGTTGGCTCATCAAGCATTAAAACATTCTGCGGGCTTGCTATAATTTTACCAAGCATAACACGGCTTTTTTCGCCGCCTGAAAGAACTTTTATTTTTTTAAGTGCTGCATCCTGCTCAAAGAGCATAGCTCCGCATATATTTCTAACATAAGTTCTATCAAAAGTATCTGAAACTGACTGGATTTCTTCTTCTATAGTGTTATCTGGATTTAAAGAAGAAATATTTGTCTGCTCATAATAACCTTTCACACATCCTGTATGATATATAACATTTCCGCTTGAAGCTGGAAGTATCCCTGCAAGCACCTTTAAAAGAGTAGATTTACCCTTGCCATTTTTACCAATCACTGCTATTTTATCTTCACTGCCTATTATTATAGATAAGTCATTAATTAAAAATTTCCTACCATCATAAGAAAAGGAAATATTTTCCGCACGCATAATCTGTTTTGATGCAATAGGCTTATACTTAAAAGCAAATTCCAAGTTTTTAATGGCTTCAAGTTTATCCTTTTTCTCCATTTTATTAAGAGTTTTTATACGGCTTTGCACAAGCCCTGCAAGCCGTGCCTTTGCTCTAAACCTTGTAATATACTGTTCTAACTCTTTACGCTTCTGCTCATCATTTATCCGTGTTTTTTCATATATTTCTTCATCTCGTGCTATCTGCTCATAAAATTTATCAGTTCTACCTTCTATTTTACGCACTTTTGCCCTGTGAATGCCTGCTGTATGGCTAATTATATCATCCATAAACTGCCTGTCATGAGTAATAAGTAAAAGCTCTCCTTTCCATAAATTTAAAAAACCTTTAAGCCACCTTACAGATACAATATCAAGATAGTTTGTAGGTTCATCAAGCAGTAATAAATCAGGGTTTGCAAGTAATGTTTGAGCAAGCATCAGACGCACTTGAAAACCACCAGAAAAAGATGACGGGCTCTTTTCCATATCTTCTTCTTTAAAGCCTAAACCAAAAAGAATTTTTTCTGCTTTCCATTTATCATGGATTTCTTCATCAGTAAGTCCAAGCATAGCTTCTTCTATAACTGTATTTTTTGCAAACTTAATATGCTGCTTTAAAAAGCCGATTTTATAATTTTTAGGAATAGAGATTTTGCCACTGTCTGCTTCTTCTTCCCCTGTTATAATACGCATAAGAGTTGTTTTGCCATTGCCATTTCTGCCAACAAGACCTATGCGTTCACCCTTATTAATATTAAAGGTAACATTTTCAAATAAAATTTTTGAGCCGTAGCTTTTAGAAACATTATCAAAACTAATCATAAATGTATTTTTCATTTTTTTGTAATTTTGGCAAGTATTTTTTTTGGCACGATGTTTGCTATAAGTATTGCATAAGCCAAGCAGGGTGGCAAAGGAGCGTTTATAATGACTGATTCTCTATTAATTTCTAATTCTAACCAGTATGCAGCATATACTGCCGCAAGTAAAAATGAAAAAAGTGTATCAGAACTTTCAAAACTTCTGCGTGGAGAAAAAGTAGACAGCAGTAAGTCTAATTCAGAAGACGCAGGAATGTCTATGGATAAAGTAATCATTTCGAAAGAGGCATTAGAACGATTGCAAGCTGTTAGTATGGCTTAAACCGACAAGATTAATATCCGCCAAATATTTTTCAAAAGTCAGCATATTGTTTTAATGCATAAACATAATAATATCCTTCCGACAATGGAATTATCCTCTGCCTGTTTCATTTATTAAGCAACCGCCAAATCAGCTTAGAAACAGGCAGGGAGTCCATTATCACTTAATTTATTGAATTGACTTTTTGTATAATATAATATAATATATGATATATATTATGGGGTTAATTATGGAACTGACTTGTCCTATTCGTGGGATACTAAATACCAATGATAAATCAAAAGATGGTTTACATTTTTCAGAAGAAAAAATACGAATTGATTGTGTTATTTTTTTGCTATCAAAGGGGTATCCTAAGGAATGTATAAAATTTGAAACAAATGTTTGGGATATAGGAAATAGTGGCAGAAACCATTTAAGAGCTGATATTGTCGTTTATGAAACAAAAGCTTCAAAGAAAATTCATATTATTGTAGAGACTAAAAGAGATACAAAAGATAAAGAAAAAGCTATTGAAAATCAGTTAATCCCTGCGTGTACAAAGCAACAGTGCAATTATGGAATTTATTTTGATGGTGTCAGTAATGCTCTATTTACTAAAAGCACTAATTATAAAACCGAGTTTTCTTTAGTCAAATTACCAAATTATGGCTATAATTTTAATACTACACCATTAGTGTGGAATAATCTTATACCTATTGATAATATTAATGCATTGATTAGTATTTTTGATCAATTATTGCATAATATAGGAAAAACAAAAGAAGAAAAATATAAAGAATTATTTAAAATAATACTATGCAAATATTATGACGAAAAGCAAAATGAAGGTAGTAATAAATATTTAACATTCCAACACTCCAATAATACTGTAAAGCAAATAGAAAAGCTATATGAAGATGCTAAAAAATTTTATTCAAAACTTACTTTATCTAAAACTATTAAGATTTCTAATGAAATATTAATTAGAATTGTTATTTTATTGCAAGAGTACTCATTATTAAAAAGTCAACAGGATATTTTGCAAACATTATTTATGAGATTTGCACAATCTACATTAAAAACAGAACTTGACCAGTTTTATACACCAATTACAATAGTAGATTTTATTGTAACTCTATTAGACATATCAAATATGAAAAAAATAATTGATCCTGCAGGTGGCAGTGGAGATTTTCTTGTAGGTTGTTTGAAAAAAAATCACAAAATATCACAAAATATATATTATTGGGATTCTAGCTCAAAAGCAGTAGAGGTTGCCCATCTTAATATGATAATTAGTGGAGATGGTAGAACAAATATCAATATGCATGATTCTATTGAAAAATATAATATAGATAATGATATGTTTGATATCGTTATTACAAACCCTCCATTTGGGTCAAAAACCATTTTTACTGGTTCTGATGAAGTGTGTGAAAAATATGATTTATATAATCAATATGGATATAAACAACTAGGAAAATTATTTATTGAAAGAGCATTAAATCTATTAATTGACGGTGGTATTTTATGTATTATATTACCACATGGATATATGACAAATCCACAAGACGATAAGAATTTAAGACAATTTATTGTTTCCAAAGCTCGAATTATAGCATATATTTCACTTCCAGAGGGAACATTTAAAGGTGCAGAGACAGGTGTTAAAGTTGGCATTTTAATACTACAAAAAGATAAGAATATACCAAAAAAATATAATATATTTACAGATGTTGCAATAAATATTGGCTTTAACTATAAATCAAAAAAATTGGAAAAAATATATAAGAAAAATTATAATAATGGACACTATCTATTAGATGATAATAATAATAAAATAATTCTTTCTGACCTAGATGATATTGCAAAAAAATTCAAGAATTTTGCCTTTGACAATTCATTAGTTGGTTTTGAAAAAGAAAAAAACAATGCTTCATACAATTATATACCTTATAATAAAATCAAATCTGAAGATTTTGTTATTCGTCCAGAAATGAATATACCTTCCTACCTTGATATTGTCAAACAAATAAAAAGTAAAGATTTTTATACATTGAATGATTGTATTGTTACTAACAAAAAGAGTATTAATAAAATAGACAATGCATCAATATATAGTTATATTGATATTACAAATATGTCTAATGGAGACTATTCTTTAAATAATAAACTATATGGTTGGGATTTACCTAATAGAGCAAAGCTATCTGCCAAAAAAAATGATATATTTATAAGTAAACTTAAAGGAAGTATTGATAAATTTTGTATGATTTTACATGATGAAACAATTAATACCATCATTACAAACGGATGCTATAAAATTAGTATTAGTGATGAAGCAAAAAGGCTGTCTTTTTATAAATTTCTTTTTTCTAATCAATATCTTATTCAAATGGAAGCCCTTGCTACAGGAAGTATTATGTTGGATGTGAAAGAAAAAGATATCAAAACAATGTTGTTTTTTCCAAAGTTATCAAGAAAAGAATTAGATGAAATGAAAGAGTTAGTTAAATATCAGGAAAAATTCATAAAGCTAAAATATGGTTTGTAAAAATACTATATTAATATTATTGCAAAAAAGCATACAGACCAATATTTCCGTATGCTTTATTTTTCATTTCCATTTAAGAGCTGTATACACTCAGGTTTAATAATAAATATAAAAATATATATTCATTTGTCAAGATTTCTTTATTCTAAATAAAGCCTTAAAAGTGGACTTACAAAAATTTTGTGTAGCAGTCATTTTGAGCCTGATTTTAAAGGCGAAAAATCTAAATTATGTATATTACAGCAGTATATAATATATTTAAACTGTTTGTTTTGTTAGATACTTCGCTGTAATGCAAGAACTGAAATTTATATATTATATTCCCCTTGTTAAATCAGATGCTGATTTGTGATGTTCCATTATTTCTTTTCTTAATGAAACTATGTATTTATTATATTCTTCATCATCACCAACATGTTTTTTGCCCTTCATAAGAAACTCTATTGCCTGCTGTAATGAATCAATCCGTTGAAAGCCTGACTTCCTGTCTGTTTTTGATAATATATTTTTTGCTTCTTTCATATAATGCTGTTTAGCAAACTGAGCTATTATTTCATCAAGTTCTTCAATATTTTTTACTATTTCAATATTTCTATTGAGTATTTTAATTTGCAGATTTTGCAGCTTTGGTGAAAATTGTGCAGAATCAAGCACTAATTCCTTAATGTATTCAAACCTTCCCATAGCCATATCAAAGCTGACATTCGGCTGGTTAATAATTTCTGCACTTTTGCGGATATTTTCCATCGTCCTTGATAATGCTGGCAGGCTTAAATCTACTTCTTTTATCTGCCCAGTCCTAGGATCGCGCATTTTTCTTAATTCACCTTCTTCAACATAAACATCATCTTTTGGTTTATCTGCCATCTTTATCTCCAAATATTAAAATAATACCTGCTTCGTCTACTATTATACATTAATGTAAAATAATTTCAAATACTAATTTATATGTTTTTAATTTTATTTTTATATGCAGATGATAAAATCTAAAAAACTAAAGAAAGATATAAAAAAAGCCCTGCATAAGCAGAGCTTGGAACGGGGACGACGAGACTCGAACTCGCGACCTCTGGCGTGACAGGCCAGCGTTCTAACCAACTGAACTACGCCCCCATACTAAAAAATGGACAGTACAGGGATCGAACCTGTGACCCTCGGCTTGTAAGGCCGATGCTCTCCCAGCTGAGCTAACCGTCCGTTTGGTAAAGCGACCCGTAGGGGATTTGAACCCCTGTTGTCGGCGTGAAAGGCCGATGTCCTAGGCCGAGCTAGACGAACGGGTCGTATATAAAAAGTAAATGGTGAGCCGTATTGGGATCGAACCAATGACCCATTGCTTAAAAGGCAATTGCTCTACCGTCTGAGCTAACGGCTCTTTACTATCCCGAGCAAGTTCGGCTACTCTCGGGTGGAAATAATATATAACAGAGTAAAAAATAAAAGTCAACAACTTTTTTAAAATTTTTTCAAAAAAAATCAGCAGGCAATTTTACCTTTATATATCAAATGCTTTTCTTATTTACTATATAGAAAAATTTTTTTCAAAGTATTTATTAAGAGAATTTAAAATAAATAAGATAATACTGAGCTTGATTTATAGACAAAGTATCTAAAAAATACGATAATTTAATATATTATGCAATAATTTAATATAAATAATCTAGATTTTTCGCCTGTAAAATCAGGCTCAAAATGACTGCAAAGTGAAAGCTGCAGGTTATCCTGAGCTTGTATTACAGCGAAGTATCTAAAACTAGATACTTTAAATATATTATATGCTGCTGCATAAATTTTTAGGTTACTCCACTCATAAAAAAAGGGAGCTTTTACACTCCCCAAAATATAAGTTTATTTAATATTTCTTATTTAAATATTTCATTTAATACTATTGTCTGGCTTCTGTCAGGACCAACAGATACTACACAGTATGGAATGCCTAAAAAGTTTCTTATAAAATCAATATATTCTTTTGCCTGACTTGGAAAATCTTCTATTTTTTTAATTTTTGTAAGGTCAGTCATCCAGCCTTTAAACTCTTTATATACTGGTTTGATGTTGTCAAGACTTTCTATATCAGCTGGAAACTGTTCTACAATTTTGCCGTCTATTTCATAAGCTGTGCACACTTTTATTACATGCATATTATCAAGCACATCCATTTTAGTAAGTGCAATATAATCAAGACCATTCACCATAACAGCATATTTTGCTGCTACTAAATCAAGCCAGCCGCATCTTCTTGGTCTGCCTGTAACAGCACCAAACTCATGACCTGCTACACTTAATGCTTCACCGTCTGCATCAAAAAGCTCTGTTGGAAATGGACCACTGCCAACTCTTGTTGTATATGCTTTCATAACACCTGCTATACATGATATTTTTCTAGGCGAAATACCAGTGCCAGTGCATGCACCACCTGCTGTGCCATTTGATGATGTTACAAATGGATATGTTCCAAAATCCACATCAAGCATTGTGCCCTGAGCTCCTTCAAGCATTACTTTTTTGCCTTCATCTATTAATTTATTTATTAAATATGATGTATCTGTAACATAATTTTTTAAGTCATCAATATGTCGTTTGCAGTATGCTTTTGCTTCATCTATGTTAACAGGGGCTATACCATAAGCTTTAACAGCATACATATTAAGCTCTTCTACATTAGTTTTAATTTTTTCATCAAGCAGTTTTTCATTAAATAAATCACCTATACGGATACCGTTTCTTGCTATTTTATCCATATATGCAGGTCCTATACCCCTGCCTGTTGTGCCTATTTTATTAGCACCTTTTAATTCTTCTTTATGTTTATCAAAAAAGATATGGTATGGCATAATTACATGAGCTCTGTCGCTTACAAAAAATCTGCCGTCAAATTTTACACCTTTTTCTTTAAGCTCATTAATCTCTTTAAATAACGCATCAAGCTCAATTACTGTGCCGTTACCTATTATATTTATTGTTTTATTATGGATAATGCCGGAAGGGATAAGCCGCAGAATGTATTTTACACCATCTACCCATACAGTATGACCTGCATTGTGGCCGCCCTGATATCTGACAACAACATCTGCCTGCTCCGAATACATATCAACTATTTTTCCTTTTCCTTCATCGCCCCACTGGGCACCAAGCACTGCTGAACAGCTCATTATTTCCCCCATTAAATTATATTTTTAAAAGCATAATTTTTTATAAAGTTTTCTTTATTGTCTTCTTCTGCTGTAAATATAACACTTTTATTTTCTTTGCGAAGTGATACAGCCTTTTTAAAATTATCTTTGCCGATAACTAAATAATCGTATTCCTGTGACTTACTTTCACATATTGGAAAATGTAAAAGATTATCAATATTTAAAGCAGCACCACAGGCAGTTAAATCTTTACCAAATTTTGACATTAATTTATCATATCTGCCACCGCTTCCTAATATACTGCCATAACTTTTATGCAGTATTTCAAAATGAACACCTGTATAGTAATCAAGCCCTTTTGATTCTGCAGCATCAAAAATTAAAATATTTTCATCTACTCCGCAGTCTTTAAGCTGACTAAAAAGATTTTTAACAAACTCTACTCTTTCATGTAACTCTTTATCAAATGATGTAAGATGAGCAAGATTATATATATTATCTATGTCGCCAAAAGCAAGTGGAAGTTTAACTATTAAATCTTTTAAATTCTGGTCTGCATTTATTTCTGATACTAATTTTTTTAAATCATGTGTTCTTCTTTCTGAAACAGCTTCAAGTATTTTATCACCTTTTTCACCTGCAAGTATTTTTATTCTGTTTAAAAATAAAGTATCTCCAAAAGTAAAGCAGAAACCATTAAGCCCCATTTCATTTAAAGCATCATTTGCAGTTAAAACTATCTCTATATCTCCAAAAATACTGCTTTCACCAAATATTTCCCAGCCTGTTTGGTTTTCTTCGCCTTTTATACCCCTGTCCTTTTCTACTGAACGAAAAACTGTGCCATTATAAGATACTCTAAATGGCAGCGGCAGATTTTCCATACCTGATACTATGCGGCATACCTGCGGAGTGAAATCTGGACGAAGAACTAATGTTTTACCAGTATGTCTGTCTATAAAACGGATAATGCTTTCATCAGAAAAATTAAATACTGTATCCTGCAGTAAATCATAATATTCATAAATAGGAAGATGCAGCTCAGTATATCCATACTGACTGAGAGTGCCTTTTATAACATTTAAAGCATTTTCTATTCTGCCGCTTCGCTCTATATTCTGCTCTTTTGAAATATGTGTCATATTGATGGCATTTCTCCCATTAGAACAGACTGTGCAGCAGCAACACCTTTGCCAAACTCAATATCTGCACCAAATTTTTTAAGCCCCATTTCTATAGCACTGACTGCTGTAATTGTATCAAATGCATCATGGTAGCCAAGATGAGAAATACGGAGTATTTTGCCAGCTAAATGGTCCTGCCCGCCTGCAATAGAAACACCGCATTTATCTCTTAAATATTTAACAAATGCTTTGCCGTCTATATTTTCAGGCAAAAAACAGCCTGTTGCTGCATTTGACGGTATATCCTGAGCTAAAAGTTTTAAACCTAATGCTTTTACTGCTGCCCTTGTAGCTTCTGCATTTATGGAATGTCTTTTAAAAACATTATCTATTCCTTCTTTTTCCATCATTGATAAAACTGTTTTTAAGCCAATTATTAAGCTGACACCAGCAGTCCATGCAGTAGTATTTTTTAGCTGATTTTTAAGTTCAGTTTTTAAATTAAAGTAAAATTTTGGAAGTGTAGATTTTTCCACCATATTCCATGCTTTTTGGCTTAATGTAATAAAAGCAAGACCCGGTGGAAGCATAAACGCTTTCTGGCTTCCTGTAATTAAAATATCTATACCCCATTCATCAAATCTGGTATCATGAACACCTGCACTTGTAATTCCATCTACTATAAGTAATGTTTCAGGCATATCTTTTGTAATTGCTGCAAGCTCTTTAACAGGATGATATACAGTAGAAGATGTTTCACTTCCTTGAACAAATACTGCTTTAGTATCTGGGTTTTTATCAAGAAATGCTTTAACATCTGCAGGATTTACAGAGCGTCCCCACTCAATAGTAACACTTTCTGCATTTATACCATATGCTTGGCATATTTTTATCCATCGTTCGCCAAATTTACCGCCATTTATAACTAATACTTTATCACCTTGGTTTAAAGTATTAATAACAGCTGATTCCATAGCACCTGTTCCGCTGCTTGCAAGAATTAACGGCTCCTGCTCTGTTTTAAATACTTTTTTTAAACCATTTCTTGCTTCTTTAAATATTTCTTCAAATTCTGGTGTCCTGTGATGTATCATTGGGCGTGCCATATCTAAAAGAACCTGCTCTGGCACTGATACAGGCCCCGGAGTTATAAGATATTTTTTTAACATTATATACCTCTTTCATATTTATATGTATTCTTTCAAGTGCTGATTATATACTATATCATTTTTTTTTACTATAACAAATTTTCTTTTTTATGATTTTAATACAATTTCTACATTTGTATATTAATATCCGACATTATAACTATTGATAAAAATATTTTTTTACTTTATAATATATATCTAATAATAACTTAGTTGCTTTCTTATATAGGGGTTACAATATGTATAAAGGCAAACATAAAACAGCGGTTAAGTCTCAAAAGATAATAGCAGAAGCTTTTTTTGATATACTAATGGAAAGGTCTTATTATGATGTTTCAATAAAAGAGATATGTGCACATGCAGGTATTTCCCGCCAGACATTTTATTCTCTTTTTGGCACAAAAGAAGATGTTATCAGATTTTATCTGGCAGAAACATTTAGTCAATGGAGACAGCAGGCAAAAACTAACGGTGTTAATTCATTATACGATTTAATATTATTTTTCTTACTTGGTATTACAGAAGATGAGAAACTTGCTCAGCTTTATTCCAGTGAAGTTTTAGGCGGCATATTAGCCGATATATTAAAAGAACATCTTGATAAAACAATTATGTATGAACGGGGTTCTATTTCTGTTGGTGATAGTGTTGCAAACTCTTTTATTGCAGGCGGACTAACTATGGCATTTAAACAGTGGCATGCAGATGCAGGCAGAATATCTATTGAAGATATTACTATGTTTATTATTAAAATATTATCAGGTGAATATTTTACAGACATTATGTCTTATGCAAAACAATTCCCATCTCTTAAATGAAAAAAAACAGGCATACTGAGAATACTTCCCTGTCTTACTGATAGTGATAAGGAGAAGTAGTTTAATTGATTCTTTATTTTCAAATACTGTCCAGCTACGGACTTTTGATTCCATCGCTACTCGCTCGGAAATTCCTTGCGTCGCAAAAAACACTCCCCTTGAATTTGAAAAACTACGCTTAGTCGCAATAAATACTCCCGTCGCTTACTTTCAGACGGGACTTCCTGTCCCTGTATTGTCTTAATAAACCTGCTTATCTGTCTTACTTAGAGTGATAAGAATAAGTATCTAAAAAGTATATAATTTAAATATATTATATGTTACTTTAATATATCATTTAGATTTTTCGCCTTTAAAAATCAGGCTCAAAATGACTGATACACAAAATTTGTAAGTCCAGCTTTTATTTAATCAAACGCATTATATCATTATAAAAGGCAAATACCATTAAAGATATTATAACAAGCAGTCCAAACATTTGAAATGCTCCAAGGGCTTTTTCTCCAAGTGGTCTTCCCATGATACCCTCTGCTCCAATTATTGCAAGCTGACCGCCGTCTAATACAGGAATAGGCAGCAGATTAAATACTGCTAAATTTATACTTATTGCAGCCATAAATATTAAAAGTGCTGAAAAGCCTGATTCTGCTGACTGAGCCGCAGTTTCTACAATCAATATAGGCCCGCCAAGAGAATCTGCGGGTATCTCTCTCTGCACAAGTTTTGCAAAGCCAAGATATATTATTTTTGTAAGCTCATAGGATTTTTCTAACCCCATTACCATTGCATCTACTGGACCATAACGGACATTTATATCGCCATCTATTGGTGCTATACCTATTAAACCAACTGTTTTTTTATTTTCGCCGCTGCCCTGCTCTGTGGGTTTTGGTGTTAACTTAAACGGCAGTTCTTTACCCTGTCTTTCGACTATTACCATTAATTCCTGCCCCGGCTTACTTCTTATTAAATCAGCAGAATCATTCCAAGATAATATTTCTTCTCCATTAATTGATAATATTTTATCGCCTTTTAAAAGTCCTGCTTCTGCTGCTGCCATATTAGGCATTACTTCTCCAATAACTGCATCTATTTGAAGTGAAGCACCTATTGAGCCGATTTTTTCTTTATCTCCAAAAATATCTGCAACTTCTTTTTCACCAATTGTTAAGTTTATCTGTCTGTTATCTGATAGTGTAATTGTTACTTTTTCATTTGGCTTATCTGCTATAATAGAAACAAATTCATTCCACGAGCGGATTTTTTCATTATCAACAGCTACTATTCTGTCCCCTGCTTTAAGCCCTGCATTTTCTGCAACAGAGCCATATTCTACTGTGCCAATAACAGCAGAATATGACGGAATACCAGTCATATATAAGCCCCAGAAAATAAGTATTGCAAAAATTACATTAAAAAGCGGGCCTGCAAAAACAATAGCAGCTTTATGCCAGCCTGATTTATCTTTAAAGGAACGGCCTTCTTTTGTCGTGTCATAATTTTCAAGTCCCGGCTCATCATCATTCTGCTCACCATACATTTTTACATATCCGCCAAGTGGCAGAGCAGAAAGCACATACTCTGTTTCGCCATATTTTTTTCTTAAAAGCACTGGTCCAAAACCTATTGAAAACTTTTCTACATATACATTAGCCCATTTTGCCACTATAAAATGACCAAATTCATGGACAAACACAAGCACTCCAAGAACTATTACTGCTATTAATATATTCATATTTTACCCTTATGCTTAAATTCTTATATAATATTGCAATAATATATGAAAAAAGCAATAGGGAAATAAATAAACTATAAATTTAACTGCGGAATATTATCTCTTGTAATACAAAAATGGATTTACCCAAAAAAATTAGACTAATCCATATAAAGAGCTTATGAAATAAATTAGGTCATACTGAAAGTAAAAGGCGAAGTAATTTAATTTATCTTTTATTTTCAAATACTGTCCAGCTACGGACTTTTGATTCCATCACTACTCGCTCGGAAAGTCCTTGCATCGCAAAAAACACTCCCCTTGAATTTGAAAAACTACGCTTGGTCGCAGTAAATGCTTCCGTCGCTTACTTTCAGACGGGACTTCCTGTCCCTGCATTGTCTTAATGAATCTGCTGCCGTGTCTTACTAAGAGTGATAATGCAATGTATCTAAAAGAATAAACTAATTTAAATATATTATACACTGCTTTAATATATAATTTAGATTTTTCGCCTTTAAAAATCAGGCTCAAAATGACTTAGTCCAATTTTTTTGGATAAGTCCAAAATAAATATTTTTATTGACATTCCCCCCCCCATGATATAATCCCCTTGATTTTATTAATAAAGGTGCAGGCAATGTATAAATGCTTAGAAAAAGTTAATACAAGCATATATAATACAGGAATAAATATTCAGGAATTTTTTAAAAAATATAGGGATGTTTTAATAATATCTTTTATTTCTGGCATATTAATTAATTCCATAGACATATTCACCTTTAAATTTGGAGTAGATTCTGCTTATGGTCCTTATACTGAACAGTTTGTAATGCAGCGTTATGGGTCATTAATATTACATAATTTATTTCCTTTTCTTTCATACAATATTATTTCTCAGCTTACTGGTGTTATATCATTAATCTTTGCAGCCCTTATAATAATATCCCGCCATAATGTATCTAACACTGGAAAAAATTTATTTATTATTATTTTTATAAGCTCCACTTATTTTACATATTTGCAGCATTTCTTTTTTCAATCTGCTTATAACTTTATTGGCTTATTATTTGCTGCTGCAGCATTTAGATTAATAGAAAATAATAAAAATATTTTTATGTATTTACTTGCTGTGTTTTTGCTTTTTATTGGTGTTTCATCTTATCAATCTAATGTATCAGTCTTTTTATCTGTTATGATGTTAAATGTAATACTTAATTTTATAAATGATAAAAATATAGAAAAAGCATTTATGTTAATTATTAAAAGCACATTGATATTATTAGTATCACTTATAATATATTATATAGTTTATAAAATGGGTACAGTAAAAATAAGAAGTTATTTTACTGACCAAATTCTCTGGGTTATAGATAATGCTGATTATAAAGAAATAATTATTAAAATAACTAAATTTATATTTATTAATATATGGTTTTATTTATATACTGCTGTAACAGTTTTATATGCAGTGTTTAATTTCAAAAAAATAAAAGAAAGATTATTTTTTATATTTTTATCTATTCTTTTTATTTTAGCTGTTTATTCTTTAATAATTTTAATGGGTAATATTAATACTGAAAGAACAAGGACACCACTTGCTATTTTTCCAGCATTTATATTTTTACTATTATATATTTTTAAGGATAATAATATATTAAAAAGCATTGCTGTGATATTTGCATTGATAATTATATCAGTTAATACATCAAGTAATATAAAACTCCAAAACACAGCCAAACTTATGTATGAACAGGATAAAATGACAGCTGCTAAAATACTTGATATTATATATACAAAATATCCAGAAATATTTAAAGGTGAATATAAGATAGCATTTTATGGAAGCATTACACCTAATAAACATTATTTAAAACAGTCATCTGGCTCATTAGCTTATACTTCTTTTTTCTGTTGTGGCAGATTAATGCCGCATAGAATTTATGGTTTTTTAAGACTTATGGGGCTTCCTGAAAAAATTAAACTAAACAGCATTATAATTAATAAAGATATATCTCGTGCACCTGATGACTTAAAAAAACTAATTGAAAGTATGCCCGTATATCCTTCGTCTAACTGTGCAGAGCTTTATGAAGACACTGTATTTTTAAAATTAAGCGATTAGTATAGTAAATTGGAAATATAAAATTTTAGATAATAATTAAATACTGCTTATTTGAAAATAAAGTATTGAATGTATATTTTGATAATATAAAAAGGACTTAAATCACTTTAAGCCCTTTATTGATGGTTTATACATAAACTAATCTATTTATCAAATTTATCCATGAAAATATTTCCAAAGCCTGTTTCAATATTTGTTTCCATTTTTTTCATATACTCTTTTGTTTCTCTGCGTTCTGAATCCTGCAGATATTTTTTAATAGAAAGAATAACCTGTTTTTCTTTGTTATCTGTTTTGATAACTGTTGCGGTTACAGTATCGCCTGCATTATACTGGTCTAAAGATGCTTTTGCAGGGTCTAATTCACTTGCAAAAATAATACCTTTCATTTCAAGCGGAAGTTCCACTTCAAGCCCCTGTTTATTTACAGCTGTAATTTTTACTTCAACTGCTTTACCCTGCGGCAGAAGTTTTGTTACTTCTTTCCATGGGTTTACTTCTAACTGTTTAATACCTAAGCTGATACGCTCTTTATTTTCATCAATGTGTAAAATTTTTGCTTCAACTACATCACCTACACTGTATAGCTCATTTAAATTTGCAGGCTCTTCTCTCCATGATATATCGCCTTTGCGAACTAAACCATCTAAAAAGCTGCCAAAATCTACAAATAAGCCAAAATCAGTTATATTTTTAATAGTCCCTTTTACAATAGAGCCTTCTGGATTTTCTTCTTTTAAAGTTTTCCATGGGTTATCTATTAAATCTTTAACACTCATAATAACTCTTTTACGCTCGTTATCATAGCCAGTAACTCTGCCTTCTACTATATCTTTAATGTTTAAAGTAGATTTAGTGTTTTTAAGCCAGCCGATTTCTTCGTTTGGAACAAATCCGTCAATACCTGGAGCAATTTCTACAACATAGCCTGCTCTTTTTCTTGCAACTACAGTGCCTTTCACACTAGAGCCTTCTGGATAATTTTTTGCAGCATCATCCCATGGGTCCTTTTGCAGCTGTTTCACACCAACAGCAACTTTACCAGCCGCTTTATCAATTTCTAATATCACAACTTCTAAAACATCATTTTCTGCTAAAAATTTTGCAGGATTTTTTACTCTGCCCCAGCTCATTTCATTTTTATGCAGAAATCCGTCTATACCGCCAAGACTGATAAATGCACCATAATCTTTTAATGTTTTAACAGCACCTTTTATTTTATCGCCAACATTATATTTTTCAAAAAATTCGCTTTTTAATTTTTTTGCTTCATCAGATAAATACTGACGAGGGGAAACTAAAATTGACTGTCTTTTACCACCATGTGCTTTTAATATTTTTGCAAGAACTGTTTTATGCAAAAATTTTGCAGGGTCTATATTTTTTAAATGAATATCAATGTGTGTTTCTGGGATAAATGCTTCAATCTCTCCAACTTTGCCACGGTATCCTTTTACTTTTTCAGTGTTGACATATTCTGTGATTTTAACTTCAACAGGTTCACCGTTATTTTCTTTTTCTTTAATAGCACTCCAGTCGCCTTTAGCGTTGATTGCTTTTTTTGATAGAAAAACGCCGTTATTATTCATTTTAACGATACTAAGTTCAACTTCATCGCCAACATTCTCATCTTCTAATTCTGAACGATTAACTACACCTTCTGTTTTGTAGCCAAAATTAATAAGAGCAGTATCCCCCTTGATTTCTACAATAGTGCCTTTAACTTCTGCACCTGTGTGATATTGCTGGAGAGACTCTTCAAAAAATGACTCAAAATCTTCCATGCGTTCTTCGTTTTGTCTGTTTTCATTACTCATCTTGCGACCTCTAAAATGTATTCACGCACCTTTTCAAGCAGATATACAGGAGTGCTTGCTCCTGCTGTAAGCCCAACTTTACTTATATTTTGAAACATTTCTACTGATAACTCTGAAACTGTTTCTATATGATAAGTATGTGGACAAATCTCTTTACAAAGGTGGTAGAGCCTTGTAGTGTTAGCACTGTTTTTACCGCCGACCACTATCATTACTTCCACTTTTGATGCTACTTCAATAGCAGCTTCCTGCCGTTTTTCAGTAGCTGAGCATATTGTTCGTGCTATGGAAAGCTCGCTGCATTTTTGCTTTAATTTTTCTGCACTTTTTTCAAATATGCTTATGCTTTGTGTTGTCTGGGCTAAAAACCCATATTTTTCCACATAATCAAGTGCATCAACTTCTTCTGCACTTTCTATAACTTTATAGGGAATATCTATATAACTGACAATACCTTTTACTTCTGGATGGTCAGACTCCCCAAGGATAACTATATAATCGCAGCTTTTAGATAACCTTGCTGCAGCTCTTTGTGCTTTTTTTACAAAAGGACAGGCAGCATCTACCACATTACCAGCATTTTCTATAAGAAATTCTGCTTCTTTCCTTTCTATACCATGGCTTCTTATTACCACAGACATATCTTTTGATACTTCATCAAGAGATTTAACAGTTGCAACTCCTGCATCTTTGAGCTCCCCTACAACCTGCGGGTTATGTATAATAGGACCAAAAGTTACTACTGATGAGTATTCTTTTGCAGCATCTTTTACTATATCAATAGCACGCTCAACACCAAAGCAAAAACCTGCATAGCGTGCAACCATTATCTCCATTAATGCTCCTTTTCAGCTATGGTATGGATTGTTATTTTATACTAATTTTTTTCATTTGGCAAATAAAATAGAATATTTTATATTACTTTTTATTTTTTATTTTTATAAGATATTATCATTTCTCCAATTTTATCTGCCACCTGCTCTAATGAAAGCCCTGTTGTATCAAGCAAAACTGCATCTTCTGACTGTAAAAGCGGGCTTTCTTTTCTACTCATATCCATTTCATCTCGTTTTTTTATTTCTTCTAATACTTTTGCATATTCTTCATTTTGTTCCATACTTTCCCATTCTTTAAAGCGTCTTTTTGCCCGCTCTTCTGGGCTTGCTGTCAAATATATTTTAATATCAGCATTAGGAAGCACAACAGTAGTAATATCTCTGCCTTCCATAATTACATCACTGCCTTCTGCAAAAGCCTGCTGTTTCTTCACTAAAATTTTTCTAATGTCCCTGTTTGATGCAGCAAAAGCCACCTTAGCAGAAATCTCAGGCATGCGTATTTCTTTTGTTAAATCATATACATTATTATCATATTTTACAGATATTTTTCTTCCATTATCTTCTAAAATAAACTCTGTATTTCCTGCTTTTTCTACAAGGTTATCTTCTCCAAAATGGATACTAATCCATGCTATGCTTCTATACATTGCACCAGTATCAATATATGTAAGAGAATATTTTTCTGCAATTATTTTACATACTGAGCTTTTACCGCTTCCTGCTGGTCCGTCTATTGCTACCTGCATAATCTCACCTTAATTATTTTTCTTCCAGTGATAATAAATCACCAATAAAATCAGGATATGAAACATCAAGCGATGCAATATTATCCATAAGAACTTTTATGCCAAACTTTTTAGCAAGAATAATATTTACCATAGATATTCTGTGGTCATCATAAGCTAAAAGTTTTGCTTTTTCAGGCTCTTTTGTAAGTGGATATATTTTTAATCCATCTTCATATTCTTCTATTTCTGCTCCTAACTCTCTAAAATTATTTATAAGAGCAGCTATCCTGTCTGATTCTTTAACACGAAGTTCTTTTGCATCTCTAATTTCAAGTGGAGCTTCACCAAAAAGAGCAATCATTGCCAATACTGGAATTTCATCTATCATATTTGCAATAATATCACCGCTTACTTTTCCGCCTTTTATTTTTGCACTTTTTATATATATGCTGCCTATTGGTTCATATTCATTGCTTGTGATTTCATATTTTACATCAACACCTAAATCTTTTAAAACATTTAAAAGTCCTGTTCTGCTTGGATTTAAACCACAGTTTTCTATAACTATTTCAGAACCTTCAAAAATAAGCCCTGCACCAATATAAAATGCAGCAGAAGAAAAATCAGCAGGAACATCAAGCTGGGTATATTGCAGACTGCCACCATGGACAGTTATTTTTCCATCATTATTTTCACATTTTATACCAAAAGCCTGTAACATTCTTTCTGTATGGTCCCGTGTTGCTGTTTTTTCTATATAGCTTACAGCTCCTTCTAACTGCACCCCAGCTAAAAGCACTGCACTTTTTACCTGAGCAGATTTTGTTTCAGCAGTAATCTCCCCTGCTTTCATGTCAGCAGGAAGTATTGTTGCAGGCAGTAATTTATTATTATCCTTAGCTTTAATAACAGCACCTAGTTTTGCAAGCGGGTTAATCACTCTTGCCATTGGTCTGCGTAAAAGTGATGCATCCCCTGATAAAACTGAATAAAAACTGCATGGTGCAAGCACACCCATAACAAGACGAGCTGTTGTACCTGAATTATCACAGTTTAAAATATCATAAGGCTCTTTGAAATTTTTAACACCTTCTGAGTGTATAAGCAGTCTTGAAGTCTCATTTACAATATTTACCCCTAACTGCTGCATAATCTTCATAGTAGCAAGAGTATCTCTTGAAATAAGTGGATTTCTTACAACAGTAACACCATCTGCCATACTTCCCATAATTACTGCTCTATGTGTAATAGATTTATCTGCTGGAACTTTTATATTTCCTTTAAAACATTTGCATTTATCAAATGTAATCATAATTAATCTCCTATTAAAAATTTTGTCCTTGAAGTCATTTTGAGCCTGATTTTACAGGCGAAAAATCTCATATTATATATATTACAGCAGTCTATAATATATTTAAACTATCCGTGTTTATAGATATTTCGCTATATTTCAAGCTCAGTATGACTTAATTTACTTTAAATTTTTAAACTCATAACTATATTTTCTTTCCATATAAGCTCATTTTATGGATTAGTCCAACTTTTTTAGGTAAGTTCAAAACACATTGCAATAATGTCATACCGAGCCAAAGGCGAAGTATCTAGATTATTAAAACTAGCAAATTTAACCAGATATGTAAAAGTTATTGCAAATAAAATATTCTAAAAACTGCAAGCTGTTTAAAACAATATCAAAAAGTTATATTAATATACAAAATAAAAACATCTGTAATTTGCTTATTAGATGTATTTTTATATTAGAGCTTCCTGCGTTCTCCACTTACTTCTTCTATTTTATCAAAAAGCATTTTTTTATTATCATCTTTTATCATATTTTTCCAAATAGTAATATTTTTTTCTAAATTTTCTACACATTCAAGCAAAGCTTTTTTATTATCCATAAAAATATCGCTCCACATCCAAGCATCGCTTGCAGCAATACGGGTAAAATCTCTAAACCCACCCCCTGCAAATGAAAGTGCTTCCTTATTTTTATTTAAAACAGTATCCATTAAGCAAAAAGATATTAAATGTGGAAGATGACTTATATTGGCAAAAATTGTATCGTGTTCATAACTTGTCATTTTACATACCTGCATATTTATAGACTTATGCAGTTCTTCAAGAGCATTATCAAGCTCATGATACCCCATAGATGTGAGTATATGTTTTGCACCATTATATAAATCTTGTTCTGAATTTGTAAACCCGCTTGTTTCTTTGCCTTTGATAGGATGACCGCCGCAAAAGTAAAGATTATTATTTTTTGCAGCTTTTAAAATAGTAGTTTTTGTGCTGCAGCCATCTGTTACAGCTTTTTTATATTCTGCCTGCCCCAGCATTTCAATAAAACAAACTGCTGACTGAACAGGAATACATATATATAGTAAATCAAGGGGGAAATTAATAAATTTTTCAAACTCATCAGTTACCCCTTCAAATATACGGCTTTCAACTGCATGAAATAGCACTGACTTATTTACATCAAAACCGTAAACTTTTATACCTTTGCAGGCAAAGGCTTTGGCAAAAGAGCCGCCAATTAAACCTAAACCTGCAATTCCTATATTTTTAAAATACATAATTATTTTGCAATTTCCCTGCCTACTGCTTTTGCAATAATTTCAACTTTATCTATTACTTCACAGTATTGGTCTGGTGTTAGTGACTGGTCGCCATCACTTAATGCCTCATCTGGATTTGGATGCACTTCAAGCATTAAACCATCTGCACCTGCTGCAACAGCAGCAAGAGCCATAGGACCAATACATTCAATTCTGCCTGTTCCATGACTTGGGTCTACAATTATAGGCAGGTGAGAAAGGCTTTTAATTGCAGGAACACAAGCTAAATCTAATGTATTTCTTGTATATGTTTCAAAAGTTCTAATACCCCTTTCGCAAAGAATAATATTAGAGTTTCCCTCTTTTGCTATATGTTCGGCTGCTAATAAAAACTCTTTTATAGTAGCACTCATGCCCCTTTTTAAAAGAACTGGTTTTTCCTGAGCTCCCACCTCATGAAGCAGACGGAAATTCTGCATATTTCTTGCACCAATTTGAATAATATCTGCATATTCTGAAACAATGTCTAAATCCCGCGGGTCTGTAAGCTCTGTAACAACAATCATACCAAACTCATCTGCTGCTTTTCTTAAATATATTAAGCCTTCTGGTCCCATACCTTGAAATGAATATGGACTTGTGCGTGGTTTATATGCACCACCTCTTAATATTTTTGAGCCTTTTGCACTTGTTTTCAAAGCTATAGTGTGTGCCTGTTCTAAACTTTCCACAGAGCATGGTCCGCTCATAACAGCAAGTTCTTTGCCACCTATTTTAACACCCTTTATGTCAATAACAGTATCTTCTTTTTTAAATTCACGGCTTACAAGTTTATATGGTTTAGAGATAGGAATAATCTCATCAACACCAGGGAATGTCTGCACCTGTTTGCCTTTTAAAAGTGATTCATCACCTATTGCTCCAATAACTGTTCTTTCTACCCCTTCAGAAATAGTCAGTCTATAACCACATGTTGTTAAATGGTCAGTTAAATTGCCTATCTCTTTTTTTGAAGCATCATGTTTCATTACAATAATCATAGTATAACTCCCTAAAATCTTTATTACTTATTTAAAACTTTTTTTAATGCACTGATAAATGTTTTATTTTCCTCATCCAGCCCTATTGATACTCGGATATATTCTTTTAATCTGCTGCCGCCTAAAAATCTTACGATAACACCCTCTTTTAATAAGTCATCAAAAACTTTTCTGCCATCACCCACTTTTATAAGCATAAAGTTTGTATCAGTTTTTACATACTCTAAACCCATAGCAGTGATTTCTTTATATATATATTCTTTGCCTGCTTTATTTAAAGCCACAATTTTTTTAATATGCTCTTGGTCTTTAACTGCTTCTGCACAAATAATTTGAGCAGCTGAGTTTACATTAAAAGGCGGACGAACTCTGTTTATTAATGATATACATTCTTTATCTGCTGCTAAATAACCACACCTGATAGATGCAAGCCCATAAGCTTTTGAAAAAGTTCTCATAGTCATAAGGTTATTATACTTTTTCATAAGCATAAATGCATCAGGATATTCTCCCTCTGCAAATTCAATATATGCTTCATCAAGCACAACAAGCACATCTGGGGAAAGCCTGTCCATAAAATCAGTAAATGCCTTTTCACCAAAAAGAGTGCCTGTTGGGTTATTAGGATTTGCAAGCATAATAAAGCGTGTTTCATTATTAACAGCATTTAATATATTATCAAAATTAATAGAAAAATCTTTGTTTGTTTCCACCCATCTGCAGCTTGATTTTAAACTGCGGGCAAGCAGCTCATATTCAGAAAAAGATGGACTTGGTGCAACCACATGGGTATCAGTTGACAAAAATGCCATATATAAAAGCTGGATAATTTCATCACTTCCTGCACCGCATACAATATTATCAATATCAACATTATGAAATTTTGCAATTTCATTTCTTAAATAAAAGCTGTCGCCTATTGGATACCTTGTTATTTCCTTTTCATATTCTTTTAAAGCAGCTGTTGCTTTTGGACTTGCTCCGTAAGGATTTTCATTAGATGCAAGTTTTATAACTTTTTCTATCCCCAGCTCTCTTTGAAGCTCTTTTACTGGTTTGCCCGGAACATAAGCTGATAGCTCTAACAGCCCATCCCATACTAATGATTTATAATCTGCCATAATTAAAATTCTCCTTTTGGATATGAACCCAGCACTTTTGCAATAGGTGTTTTTTCTATAAACTCATCTAATACTTTCTTTATTTCAGGGCTGTCTTTATGACCATCTATATCTGTATAAAAAAGATATTCCCATGGTTTTTGTTTAGATGGCCTGCTTTCAAGAGTGGTCATATTAATACTGCCACGCTTAAATATTTCAAGCACATCATATAAAGCACCTGATTTATGGTGAACGCTGAACATTAATGATGTTTTATCATTACCTGTTGCTTCCTGATGATTTTTGCCAATAACCACAAACCTTGTAAAGTTACCTGCTCCGTCTTCTATATGCCTTTCTATAACTTTTAAATTATATACTGCTTCTGCAAGCTCACTGCCTATTGCTGCAACTGTTTCATCATTTTGTGCCATTTCTGCAGCAAGTGCAGTAGATTCGCATGGAATAAGCTCTGTATCTGGAAAGTTTTTAGCAAGCCATTTTGAACACTGCCCTAGTGGGCTTGGATGAGAATATATTTTTTTTATATCTTCTTTTCTGCCAGTTTTATTAAGCAGATTTTCTGCAATCTCCACATACACTTCCCCCATAATAATAACATCGCTGTCCATAAACATATCAAGGGACTGGTTAACTGCACCTTCAAGAGAGTTTTCAACAGGCACAATACCATAATGCACATGACCTTTTTCCACCCCCTGAAATATCTCGCCAATATTTCTAACAGGGATAAGTTTTGCTGACTGACCAAACCTTTTAACTGCTGCCAAATTAGAAAAAGTGCCAACAGGTCCTAAAAAAGCAACACGCACTTCTTCTTCTAAACATAAAGATGCACTCATTATCTCACGAAAAACATTTCTTAAAGAATGCTGCGGAAATGGACCTTGATTTTCTTCTTTTAAGCGGGCATATATCTGCTCTTCTCTGGAATTAACCCATACAGGCGAGCCTTCCTTTTTCTTAATTTCGCCAACTTTGATAACACAGACGGCACGCTTATTTAAAAGTTCCAGTATCTGGCTGTCTATATTATCAATTTCTTCTCGTAAATCTTTTAAAGTTTTCATTTGAGAAGTTTAGCAAAAGATTTTTAAATATTCAATTAAAATATAAAAATATCTTTAAAATTTTTTTATATGTATATTAATTTTGGAAATCTGACGATAAAGTTTATAGAAAAATCATAAATGTATTAAAGTTTTTCTTGTAATATTATTGAAAATATGTAGTATTATGTATTATGATGAGAAAGTTTTGTTTAGTAATAATTATCCTTATGATAAGTTTCAGCAGTCTTTATGCTCAGCAGCTTTTTTTAAGAAAGGATAAATATTTTACAGAAGTATATTTAAAACTTGATAAAAAGAATATCAAAAACATTGAAAAAGGCACAAATCAGGTAACTATATCATTTCAAAGCAGTATTAAGCAGCCTTTTTCTCAAGATATTAATGATGACTATGTATCAAGCATACATGGAAGCGGCAGTAGTTTTGTAATCAATATTAAGCCTGACGCAGAATTTTCTATTGTTAATGATACTACAGGTATTAAGATTATCGCAACAAAATCTAAAACTAACGAAGATACTCTTTCAAGCTATGGTGTAGCAAAGCCGCTGCTGTCTACTAAATCTCAAGGGCTTGAAGATAAAAATATGCAGGATATGCTTGACCAGGCAGATAGATATATAGCATCAAAGCAGTTTGGGCAGGGAGCACAGGTGCTGCAGCAGATACTTGCTTCTACTCAAAATGAGTTTTATAAGCAGGAAGCCATATATAAGCTTGGTGAAACATATCTTTTAATGGGGCAGTATGACGGGCTTTACTATACAAGTGCTTATGAAATATTTGATGAGTTTGTAAAACTTTACCCTGATAACTTCCGCACTCCTGATGCTCTGCTTAAATCAGCAGAAGCAAAAGTTGATGCAAACCAGCAGTTTGAAGCTATAAATACATACTTAAAAATATATAATACAGTGCCTGATTTAGAAACAAAACGAGATGCTTTGAAAAAAATGGCAGAGCTTTATAAAAAAGTAGGTCAGGTTGAGAAAGCAATAGAAACATATCTTTCATATCTTCGCAATTTTAAAACAGACCAGAATATGATTAATGGGGAAGTTGGGCAGATGTATTATGATATGAATGAAGAAAACTTAGCCTTTGAATATTTTTCCACATTAAATATTGATGAGCTTTTAAATAATCCAGATATTACTCTTGCACGCCTTAATGCTGTGGCAGATACTTTTTATAAAAAGAACAGGCTGGATAATGCATTAAAACTTTATACATATATATATGAAAAATATCCAGATGATTCATCAGCTAACACTGCAATTTTCAGGTCAGCATCAATACTGCATAAAACTGGCAGAGATACAGATGCAGACCAGCTTTTATTAAGGCTTAAACAGCTTTATCCTGATAGAGAAAGCGGTCAAAGAGCAACTATTGAATATGCAGAAAAATACTTAAATACAAAACCTTATGAATACTGGAATAAGTTTTTTGAAGATTTATTTACAAGGCCAGATTCTTACGGACTGCATGAGCAGGCAAAATATATGCTTATTAAAACACTGTATAAAGAAAACAGAATGGCAGAAGCTGTTGATATGATATCAAACTTTTTAGGCATGTATCCTGAAAGCAGGTATTATGAAGAGCTAAACACTATAAAAGAAGATTATATGTTTGCTCAGCTTTCTGATGTATATAATAAAAAAGATTATATTACAGCAGAGCCGCTTATAAACAGGTTTAATACAGAATATCCAGACTCTAAATATAAACCAAGAACAGATATTATGCTTAATGAAATAAAATATGGAAAAATAGACGGCATTTATAAAAATAATGATTATAAAAGTGTAATTTCTTTTGCAGAAGCACAGCTTGCTTCACCAGACCCTGAAAAATATGGAGATAAGGCAAGGTGGGAAGCTCTGCTTGATGAAGCCACATATAAAGATATTAATGTAATATACGGCTCTAAAAACTACCCTGCAGCAAGAGCAGGTGCTAAAGAATATTTTGAGAAATTTAAAAATGGCAAATACAGGAAAGAAGTTTCTGCAATATTAGAAAATGCTATGCTTAAACCATTGGAAGAGTCATATAAATCTCTTGATTATCCATCTGTTGTGCAGCTTTATGATGCAAATTCTGACTGGATAAGCTCATGGAATAATAAAGCCTTTAAAGATAAAATAAAAACTATGGTTGCTATGAGTGTTTACAGGCTTGGCTCACCAAGTAAAGCAAGAACATTTTATGCAGAAATTACACCAAATCCTGCTAATATGAATTATGCTGTGCTTGGCTATCTTTTAGGGGACAAAAACTTAAAAGCAGATGTTAACAGCTTTGATAAAGATACATTTAAATATATTACAAGCGAATTAGAACAGCTTGATACTGATATGGCAGTGTCACTGCTTGATAAATATACAAGAGATAAAAAATATGCACTGAGCTTAAAATATTCTCTTGCGAAAAATATACCAAGTGATGCTAAACGCCAGCAAATCCTTATGAGTATATATGATACTATCAGGCAGGATGCAGGTGCAAGGTTTGAGGGCAGCAATAATGTTTATATGGATATAGGCTTAATTTTTTACAGAAAAAATGACTTTAAAAATGCAGTTATTCCATTAAAACAGTTTACAGACAGCTATAAGGAAAAAGATGACAGGCGGGCAGAAGCTTTATACTATCTTGGTAAATCATTTATTAATATGGGCGATATTCAGCGTGGATATAATTATTATAATGATATTATATCAAATATTCCATCAAGCATATATGCAGGCATCGCAAAAGGTGAGATGGAAGAAGATGAATGGCGTAAAAATCTTAATAAATAATGTGTGGTAAGGTGATAAATTGTCAGACATACAAAATATTGATGTCCAGCTGTTAAAAGAAGTTGTTGATGCTGTAAATAGAACAACAGAAAGCTTAAAAGAATCTTATGCTCTTTTGCAGAAAAAATTAGAGCATACACAAGGTCTTTTAGATTCTGTGCTTGATAATACAAACTCTGCTATTATTGCTCAGGATAATAAAAACGGCGTGTTTTTAAAAAACAGACGGGCAAAAGAGTTAATAGAAGAGCTTGGTTATGATAAAGTTTTTAGTATATTAAGCTCATTTCATACAACTGGTGTCCATGACTATGATGATGAGGGCAGAAGATATTTCAGGCTCAGTGTCAGTGCATTAAAATCAGAAGATTCTGAAGGCTTTGTATATGTAATGGATGATATTACAAGGCTTAAAAAGTTTGAGCAGGAAAAGCAGAGAAATGAGCGGCTTCGCATCATGGGTGAAATGGCAGCAAATATTGCCCATGAAGTTAGAAATCCGCTTGGCTCTATTGAGCTTTATGCATCACTTTTAGCAAGAGATTTAGAGCAGTATCCTGATAAAAAACGGCTTACAACTTCCATAATAAAAGGTGTCCGCACTATTAATGCTGTGATAAGCAACACTCTGCTTTTTGCAAAAGAAATTAAAATAAATCCATCTAAGCATGTGCTTGTAGATATTGTTGATGAGGTAGTGCTTTATCTGCAGCATATAATAAGAGACAAGAAAGTCAGAGTTGTTAATAAACTTGATGAAGAACACATTGTTTTTTGCGATGAAGATATGTATAAGCAGGTTATAATGAACTTAATAGGCAATGCAGTAGATGCTGTCAGCACAGGTGGAGAAATAATTGTTACATCTGAAATGACAGAAAAGGAAACTGTTTTGCATATTAGAGATAATGGCTGTGGAATAGATGAAGATATGCTTTCCCGTCTTTTTATGCCCTTTCAAACAACAAAAGCAAAAGGCACTGGTTTAGGTCTTTCTATATCATATAAAATTATAAAAGTGCATGGAGGAGACATTACAGCAGAAAGCAATGGTAAAGATTATACAATGTTTACAGTAATACTGCCGTCTGCTGAATATGCGGTATCTGGTGGAGAAAATAATGATTGATAAGAATATTTTAATAGTTGATGATGATGACAATATGCGGGAAGCTATGAAAGAAACTGTATTAAGGCTTGGAGTATCAGTTGATACAGCGGAAAATGGCCGTATTGGGTTTGAAAAAGCAACGAAGAAAGTATATGATTTAATCATAAGCGATATGCGTATGCCTGAAATTGACGGTCTTTCTATGTTTGAAATGTTAAAGGCAACAGGCATAAAAACACCAGTCTGTTTCGTAACAGCTTACGGCTCTGTTACAGGTGCAGTAGAAGCATTAAAAATAGGTGCTTATGACTATATTTTAAAGCCATTTTCACCAGAAGTGATAGAAGAATTAATAAGAAGAACATTTGAGCTTGCAGGAAGCCAGAGCAGTGCAGCAGGAAATGTGCCTTTGGAAGATAACAGTAAAAAAGGCACTGTTTATAAAAGTGCTTATATGGAGCATATTTTTTCGCTGGCAAAAGATGTGGCAGAAAGCGAAGCAACAGTATTAATCACTGGTGAATCAGGAACAGGTAAAGAAGTACTTGCAAGATTTATTCATGAAAATTCAGGCCATGCAAAAGGTCCATTTGTAGCAGTAAACTGTGCTGCAATACCAGAAAACTTAATAGAAAGTGAACTTTTTGGTTATGAAAAAGGAGCATTCACAGGTGCAGTTAATAAAAAAATAGGTAAATTTGAAGCAGCAGACGGCGGCACAATCCTGCTTGATGAAATTGGTGAAATTCCTTTGCATTTACAGGCAAAACTTTTAAGAGTGCTGCAGGAAAGGGAAGTGGAAAGGCTTGGTGCATTAAAGCCTTCTAAAATAAATACAAGGGTGCTTGCTACAACTAATAGAAACTTAAAAGTAATGAGTGAAGAAGGCTCTTTCAGGGAAGATTTATATTACAGGCTTAATGTTATCAGTATGGAGCTTCCGCCATTAAGAGACAGAAAAGAAGATGTGGCAGATTTATCTTTATTTTTTATAAAAAAATATTCAGAAATTAATAAAAAACCAGTGAAACCGCTTTCAGATGATGCTTTAAAAACACTGCAAAGCTATGAATGGCCCGGCAATGTAAGGGAGCTTGAACATACTATTGAAAGAGCAGTTGTTCTTTCAAAAACTACTGAAATTACATCAAAAGATTTATTTCTGCATGGTATAACAATAGCTGGCTTTAAATCAAACCCTAAGGAAGATATAAAAGATATTATAAAAGAAGAAAAGGCAGAAAAAGATGCAAAGGAAGCAAAATATAGTGCAGAAGAACATAAAGTTGATAATGCAGTAGGCAGAACTATTGCAGATGTGGAGCAGGAATTAATACTTAAAACTTTGCAGGATGTATCAGGCAACAGAACAAAAGCAGCTGAAATATTGGGTATAACTGTTAGAACTTTAAGAAACAAATTAAATGAATACCGCGACGCTGGCATTGATGTAGAAGAATATTTAAAATAATAATAAAAAAGTGCGAATATAAGCGACAGCTGCATATTATGCAGAGCTTGAAATATAATGGACTTACAGCATGAAAACTACTGTATGTCATACTGAGTCTGCAAGGCGAAGTATCTTAATAAATTTATATTAAAAAATACATCCTTGTATTTTTTAAAACACGCTCTGCCGAAACAAGTTCGTCTATCGCTCACTTTCAGACGAAGCATCCTGCTTCTTGACTTGTCATAGTGAGAGTTATAGTGTGAAGTATATAAAAAGCAGATGATTTAATATATTATGCATTGCTGTAATATATATAATTTAGATTTTTCGCCTGTTATAACAGGCTCAAAATGACTGATAATGCGAAAACTGTATGTCATACTGAGTCTGCAAGGCGAAGTATCTTAATAAATTTATATTAAAAAATACATCCTTGTATTTTTTAAAACATGCTCTGCCGAAACAAGTTCGTCTATCGCTCACTTTCAGACGAAGCATCCTGCTTCTTGACTTGTCATAGTGAGAGTTATAGGGCGAAGTATATAAAAAGCAGATGATTTAATATATTATGCATTGCTGTAATATATATAATTTAGATTTTTCGCCTGTTATAACAGGCTCAAAATGACTGATAATGCGAAAACAGTATGTCATACTGAGCCTGCAAAGCGAAGTATCTTAATAAATTTATATTAAAAAATACATCCTTGTATTTTTTAAAACACGCTCTGCCGAAATAAGTTCGTCTATCGCTCACTTTTAGATGAAGCATCCTGCTTCTTGACTTGTCATAGTGAGAGTTATAGGGCGAAGTATATAAAAAGCAGATGATTTAATATATTATGCATTACTGTAATATATTATGCATTACTGTAATATATATAATTTAGATTTTTTGCCTGTAAAAAATCAGGCTCAAAATGACTTATAATATAAAATTTTTGGGTAAGTCCAGTATCTTTTTTATATACTAGATTTATCCCCCGTTTTAATTTATTTTAAGGAGTATATACTTGAAAGAAAAACTTACATTAATCATTGATGAAATAGTAAAAGATATGCTGAATAAAGCAGGTGTATCAGAAGAAGTTTCTTTTACACTTGTTATACCAGAAAAAGAAGAACATGGCGATTTTGCATGTAATGCTGCTATGCAGCTTGTGCGTTTTTTAAAGAAAAACCCAAAAATGATAGCAGAAGAAATATGCAGTGCATTAGTTGAAAAAATGAATGGGCAGGTGTCTGTGGAAATTGCAGGTCCCGGATTTATAAATATAAAAACTTCAAAATGCTTTTTTGCTGAAACTGTTATGGATATTATTAACAATAAAAAATATTTTCATAATAATACAGGCAGAAATAAAAAAGCAATGGTAGAGTTTGTTAGTGCAAACCCAACTGGTCCTTTGCATATTGGTCATGGCAGAGGGGCAGCTTATGGTGATTCTGTTGCAAGAGTGCTTTCCATGTCTGGCTACGATGTAACAAGAGAATATTATGTTAATGATGCAGGCAACCAGATGAATAATCTGGCATTAAGTGTATATTCCAGATATGCGGAGCTGCTAGGCAGAGCAGAAGAAGCACCATTTCCAGAAACAGGCTATCATGGAGATTATATAAAAGATATATCAGCAGCTCTTTTAAGGCAAAGAAAAGATATATTAGATATTGATAAAAAAGAAGCATTAGAGTTATGTCTTGAAACAGCTGTGGAAACTATTCAGAAAAATATAGATGATGATTTAAAAGATTTTAGAGTAGAGTTTCACAATTATTTCAGTGAAAAAAGCCTTTATAAACAGGGTTTAATAGATAAAGCACTTGAAAAATTAAGTAAATCTGGTAAAACTTTTGAGCAGGATGGAGCATTATGGCTTAATACTTCCAGTATGGGTGATGATAAAGACAGAGTGTTAAGAAAATCTACTGGAGAATATACTTATTTTACACCAGATATTGCATATCATCAGAATAAATATGACAGAGGATATGAATATTTAGTAGATATATGGGGAGCAGACCACCACGGCTATATTAAAAGAATGCAGAGTGCATTAGAGTGTTTAGACCATGATGTATCTACATTTAAAGTTTCATTAATCCAAATGGTTAATTTAATACAGAATGGTGAAAAAATCAGTATGTCTACAAGAAGTGGCGATTTTATTCCACTTTCATATCTTATAGATGAAGTAGGAATTGATGCAGCAAGATTTTTTTATAATATGAGAAGTCATGACGCTCAGTTTGATTTTGATATAGATTTAGCGAAATCAAAATCAAATGACAACCCAGTATATTATATTCAGTATGCACATGCAAGGGTGCACAGTTTAATTGCAAATGCAGAAGATAAAGGCATAAAATATGAAAGGGGAGCAGGGTTAGAGAAAGCTCTTGGCATTGAAGAAATACAGCTTATAAAAAATATGATAAGGTTAAAATATGTTATTGAGCTTGCAGCAGTCCATTTAGAGCCACACAGAGTTGCTTATCATTTACAGGAGCTTGCAGCAGCATTTCATTCATATTATTACAGTAATAAAATATTAAATCTTGAAGATAAAGATCTTACAACAGGCAGACTTTCATTATGTGAAGCTGTTGCTGTGACTATTAAAACAGGGCTTGAAATATTAGGTGTTTCTGCACCTGAAAAAATGTAGGTGTATTATGACAGAAGAAAATAAAAATTCATTCAGGGATATGATTTTAATTATATTTGTAGTGCTTATATGCTTTGGCATTACAATATATGGCATAGCATATTTAACAGGGAAAGTATTTTCCAGCAGTCCAGAGCCTGAGATTGCTGCTAATGAAAGACCAAAGGAAGTAACAACTAATCCGCAGGAAGGTGATACTTTAACTTTTACATCTATGGGGGAAACTGCTGATGAAGTTATGCCTGATGAAAATAATATCCGCACAACAGTTACACCGCCAAAACAGAATAATACAGAAACAGCAGTGTTATATCAGGATAATATATCACCTATTCCAGCACCAGTATTACAGGAAGAAAAGCCAGTGGAGCCTGCTTCTAAGCAGGTAAAACCGCAGGAAAATAAACAAGTGCAGGAAACCGCTAAACCAAAAGAAACTGTAAAACCAAAAGAAAATACAAATCAGGCAGAGCAGGCAAAACCAAAGCAGGAAACAAAACCTGCACCTGTCAAAGAAACAGTTAAAACTGCACCACCTGCACAGACTGGAGCTTTCGTAGTGCAGCTTGTGGCAGTGCAGTCAAGAGATGCTGCAGAAAAAGAGGCAGCAAAATATAGAAGTAAATACCCAGATGTATTTATAAAACAGGTAAGTATAGATGGCAAAACATGGTATAGAGTTCGTCTTGGTGTAAGTGCTACAAAGGAACAGGCACAGCAGAAAGCAAATAAAGTAGCATCTGAATTTAAAATAAAACCAATTGTTACTAAAAATAACTAAATATATGAAGAAATTTGCAGTATTAATATTTATATTTTTGTCTTTTAGTTCAGCTTATAGTGAAACTGTCCTTTCCAGTGAAAGTATATATTTAATCAATGGAGCACAGGTATTTGTTCTTGATGAAAAATACAAAGACAATATTGACTTATTTTTTAAGGAAGCAAAGTCAAAAGGCATTAATACTGTTTTTTTTAGAGTATTTCATAACAGCAAAGACAGAAGCCATTTGAATATGCCTGTAACATGTGAAAGTGGTGTATATTTTGAAACAAAGTATGCCTGCACAGTCAATAATCTATTAAAAGATATGGTAGATTATGCCCATAAAAATAATATTAAACTTTATGCATGGATGGCAACCCGTTCACTGTCCTTTTTAAAAACAGCAGAGAATATGAGTATGAGTTTAAGTGCAGAGGGCAAAGATGTTACAGGCTATGGTGCAAATATATTTAAGAAAGATGTGCGGGATACTCTGCTTAACCTGTTTGAAGATTTAGCAAAATATGAAATAGACGGAATACTTTTTCAGGATGATTTTATAATAAAATATACAGAAGGCAGTGATAAATATGCGGCTGCACTTTTTAAAGAAGAAACTGGGATAGATGTTAAAAAGGAAAATTTTTTTAAAAGCATAAAGGAATATAATGGCAGGAAAGTTTTTTCAGAATATAAAGATGAGTTTTATGTGTGGGCGGAATGGAAAAGCAGTCAGCTTGCCTTATTATTTAAAGAGTTAAAAGAGAAAGCAAAAACAGTAAATCCTAAAATAAAGTTTGCAGCAAATGTATATTATGAAACACCAGTAGATGAGGCGGCTGCTATGGCATGGTATTCTCAGAAACTATCTACCTTAAAATCAGCAGGTGCAGATTATTTTGCAGTTATGGGCTATTTTGAACAAATAAGCAGTGAGCAGAAACTAGGCAGGGTAGAGACTGCCGCATTTATTGGCAGTATTGCAGAAAATGCTGTAAAAGTTATGGGTAATGAAAAGGCAGTTATAATGAAGCTGCAGTCTAAATCATTTTTAGGTAAAGGTATGCTTTCTTATGATGATTATAAGCTGGTATGCAGGCAGGTAAAACTTGCTGGTAATGTAAGCTATACTGTTGTGCCAGTGTTTGCTTCTGAAGATATTTATGTATGTCCAAAGTAGATAATATAAGATAAAATTTGTCTTTGTTGAAGAAAATGTGATGAAAAATCTTTTAAAATTTATATTATTTATTAATAAATTATCTGTATAGCAATAAAATAAAACACTTTTTTATAAAATATTTCTTGCAAAATTTTAAAAAAGGTTTATTCAATAATAATAACAATAATGTAAAACAGGAGTAGTTTATGAAAGTTGGGGTAATAGGTGGCGGTATTTCAGGTGTATCTCTTGCATTAAAACTTGGTTTATTAAAAGAGCAGGGAAAAGATATAGATATTACACTGCTGGAAGCATCAAATAGATTAGGCGGCACAATAGATTCTGTTCATAAAGAAGGTTATGTTATAGAATCTGGCACAAATGGATTTTTAGACAGCAAACCTTTTACATTAGAGGTATTTGAAGAAGCAGGCTTAAAAAGTAAACTTGTAAGAAGCAATGATAATGCAAGGATTAGATATATTCAAAGATATGGCGCTCTGCAAAGACTGCCTGAGGGTGCTTCTGCATTCCTTTCATCAAAACTTTTAAGTTTTGGCGGAAAAATGCGTTTAGCAAAAGAGTTTTTTGTTCCACAGAAAAAAGACGACAGCGATGAAACTCTGGCACATTTTGCTGAAAGAAGACTAGGCAGAGAAGCACTTGATTATTTAATAGGACCTATGGTATCAGGTGTATTTGCAGGCGACCCAGACAAAATGAGCTTACAATCATGTTTTCCAGTAATATATGATTTAGAGAAAACTTATGGCGGCTTAATAAAAGGTATGTTTAAAAAATCTAAGAAAAAAAGTGGTCCTGCAGGTCCCGGTGGAGCATTAACAAGCTATGAAGGCGGTATGGGGGAAGCTGTAAAAGATTTAGCCCGTGCTGCAGAAAGCAAAGGTGTAAAAATCTATACAGAAAGCCCTGCTGAAAAAGTTATTAAAAAAGATGGCAGATATATTGTAACAAGCAGCAATAAAGAATATGAGTTTGATGTGCTTGCCGTATGTGCTCCAGCTTATGCAGGCGGCAGATTTTTAAAAGAGTTAGATAGTGATTTGGCAGAAACCTTATTAAGTATTCCTTATGCACCAATGTTTGTGGCAGGTTTAGGTTTTAATAGTGAAGATATAGAAGATGATATACACGGCTTTGGTTATCTCATACCTAAAAAAGAAAATATGCGAATATTAGGTGCATTATTTACATCAAGTATGTTTCCTGTGCAGGCACCACAGGGTAAAAAGTTCCTGCGTATTATGGCAGGCGGCGATACAAACCATGAGCTTATGCAAAAAAGCGAAGATGAACTGCTTAAAATATGCTTAGAAGATGTAACAAAAGTATTAGGGGTAAAAAAAGAGCCTTATATGGTGCAGTGTTTTAAAGTAATGAAAGCAATACCACAATATCACACAGGTCATCGTGAGAAAGTTGCAAAAATAGAAGAAATCACTTCAAAATTAGGCAATATTTATATTGGCGGTAATGTGCTTTATGGTATAGGCTTAAATGACTGCACAAAAACAAGTAAGCTGATAGCTGAGAAAATAGCGGAGCGGTTATAAATTTGTGTATATATCAATATGTATTTAATATTAATTAATGCGGTCAGTTTGCATGAGTAAATTATTAAATATAGATGCAGCTATTATTGTGTTTTTTATGCTTATTTTTATTCCACCTGTTGCTTCTGGTTTCGTATTAAGCAAATATGTTTCAGGCAGGATAGTAGAGGAAAAGACAAATAAGCTTTATGGTATAGCTAATACACTTGATAAGTTATTAACTTCTGACTATGATACAATACTTGAAAAATATAATATGCAGAATGCTTCTAAAGAAGATAAAATTAAAGTATTATCAAAAGAGTTATCCCCTGTATCTGATACTGTTGTATCAGGATTTAAAGATACAGGCATAGGCTATTACAGTAAGGAACTTGATGCAATAATAACATATTCTCCATCTGAAAAAATGAACTGGACTATAGGTATGCCTATAAGCAAAAACCACAATGGGCGGGAAGCTATGGCAACTAAACAGTGGATTTCATACAGGGGGGGGGAGTTAGTATGGGGTAATGGAATAGCCGTCTTTTTTCCTATTATAAGAAATAATGAATCTATTGGCTATATATGGGCTGTGGAACTTGATGAGAATATAAATAAAGAATTATTCCCAATGTATGTAAATATTGCCATAGCTGTATCTATTCTCATAGGTATAGGTATTGCAGTTTTCAGTATATTACTATTCAAATATAATGATAAAAAGTATATAAGAAGCTTAAATGATTACATTAAATGTATATCATCAGATAACAGTATCCGACTGCCGCAGATGCAGGGAATATATGGCGAAATTAATAATACAATAAATTTACTTTCCAACCAGTTTATAGAGCAGAAAGAAATAGAAACAAGAATGTTAAAAGCAGAAAATATGCTTGTAGGCAGTTTCATTACTTTAAGCATAGCTCATGAAATAAAAAATCCGCTTATGTCTATAAAAGGTTTTTCAGACCTTATAAAAGAAAGCAGCAGCGACAATTCTATTATAAAATATACAAAAATCATTTCTGATGAAACTGAGCGAATTAATAAATTAATAGGAAATCTGCTTTCTGTATCCAAGAAAAATGATGTAATAAATGAAAAACACTGTATAAATAATTTAATTAACGAATCAGTTTCATTGCTTCTGCCTAATTTTCGCAGGCATAATGTAAGTTACACGATTAAAAGTAGTCAAGATTATTATATAATATGCGACAGTAATAGATTTAAGCAGATTATATTGAATATGCTTCTTAATTCACTATCAGCATTTAATGGCAGAGATAACAATAAAATAGAAATAACATTATCAGATACAGCAGAAAGTGGAATGCTTTCTGTGAGCATTAAAGATAACGGCTGCGGAATACCTGATTATATAATGCAGGATATATTTCAGCCTTTTTGGACAACAAAATCAAACAGCACAGGTCTTGGGCTTTTTATAGTAAAAAGTTTTATAGATTCTATGGGCTGGCAGCTGCATGTATCTTCATTAAAAGATTTATGGACATGTTTTACAATAACTATGCCATATATAAAGGAAGACTAAATGTCATATAAAGTATTAATAGCAGATGATGAGAAAAATATTGTAGATTTGCTGCAGGAGATAGCCATTCAGCTTGGGCTTGAAGTAGTAACTGCATTTGACGGCAGGCAGGCTTTAAATGTATTTGAAGAACAGATGCCTGATTTTGTGCTTATGGATATTTCAATGCCTGTTATGGGTGGTATGCAGGCTATGGAGCTTATGAAGCAAATCAATGCAGGCTGTCCTATTATTTTGATTACAGCATTTGGCACAGTTGATATTGCAATAGAAGCCATACAAAATGGTGCTTTTGAGTATATAGTAAAGCCATCATCACTAAGTGAGATACGAGAAGTAATAGATAAAGTTACATCATATCTTACAATTATAAGAGAACAGGTCCTTCTTCCACAAAATACAAAAAAACTGGTGGGAGTAAGTGCTTCCATGCAGAATATTTTTAAAACTGCTGCAAAAATTGCTAAAACAGATGCAACAGTATTAATAACTGGTGAAAGCGGTAATGGCAAACAGATTATAGCTGAAACTATACATAAGTTAAGCAGCAGACAAGGAAGGTTTGTGCAAATAAACTGTGGCAGTATTCCAGAAAATTTAATGGAAAGCGAGTTATTTGGTTTCAATAAGGGTGCTTTTTCTGGTGCTGTTACTTCCAAAAAAGGCAGGTTTGAGCTTTCTCACAAAGGAAGTTTATTTTTAGATGAAATAGGTGAGCTGCCTAAAAGTATGCAGAGTAAACTTTTACACGCTATTCAAGAAAGAGTTATCACTCCAATAGGAGCCCCTGACAGTATTCCCCTTGATTTGAGAATTATAGCTGCAACAAATAGAAACCTTGATGATATGGTTAATAAAGGATTATTCCGTCTAGACCTTTATCACCGTTTAAAAGTTATACATATACATGTGCCGCCTTTAAGAGAACGCAAAGATGATATAGAGCCGCTTATAAATCATTTTATATCTATGTTTGCAAAAAAATATAATAAACCTTTTCATACTATTGATAAGCAGGTTTTACAGTGGTTTAAAAATTATTCATGGCCGGGAAATATTAGAGAGCTTAAAAACTTAATAGAAAGAATGATACTGCTGGATAACAGTATCACTTATGAGAATATTTTTGCACAGAATATGCATAATAGTTCACAGGCTGATGGAGCTTATTCACTTAATATGCTTATAGAACAGCTTTTAAAGGAAAAAGACTTTACATCAATTATTAAATATTTTGAGAAAAGTGTTATAGAATATACACTTTTAAAATATGGCGGCAATAGAAGCCAATGTTCTAAACATCTAGGTATATCAAGAAGAAATCTACTTTATAAAATAAAAGAATATAACATAGAATAAATTATATCAAAATGTGCATTTATTTGCACAATCCATTATCTCATTTTATAAAATTATCTTTATTATCAAATATTTATATTAACAAATAAGTGGCATTGCACTTGCTCTTTTAGTAAGTATATTATTTTAATAACAGGAGAGGCTGATATGTTTAAAAAATTTACGCATGCTTGTGTTACTTTAGTTCATAAGTATCTGCCAGACCCATTTTTGTTTGCAGTTATACTTACATTAGTGGTGTTTGGAATTACTATGCCTGTAACAAATCAAGGACCATTAGAAGTGGTTTCACACTGGGGTAAAGGTGCATGGGACCTTTTAGGATTTTCAATGCAGATGGCTCTTGTGCTGGTTTTGGGGCAGGCACTTGCAGGAGCACCTCTTTTTAAAAGGCTGCTTTCAACTCTTGCTTCCGTTCCAAAAAGTCCTCAGCAGGCAATTATTCTTGTTACAATCGTTGGTTTGATTGCAAACTGGGTAAACTGGGGTTTTGGATTAGTAATAAGTGCTATATTTGCAAAAGAGCTGGCAAAAAAAGTAAAAGGTGTTGATTATCCACTTTTAATAGCTGCTGCATACTCTACTTTTGTAATATGGCATGCTGGTTTAAGCGGTTCTGTGCCTTTAACTGTTGCAGGCGGTGGAGAAGCCGTAACAAAAGCAACAGGTGGAATAATAACAGAAGCTATTCCTACAAGTCTCACTTTATTTTCATCTTACAACCTTATTATGCTTGCAATTATATTTGTATGTCTGCCTATAATTATGGCTAAAATGATGCCGTCAAAAGATGAAGTTATAGAAATAGACCCTGCTCTTTTAGAAGATGATGAAGACGATAAACCGCTTATAAAATCAGAACATACTCCATCTGAAAAACTTGAAAACAGTATTATAGTAACAATCCTTATATCTCTTATAGGAGTTACATGGATTATTTATTACTTCTATAAAGGCGGTGGTTTAGGTTTAAATATTATCAATATGATATTTTTATTTGCAGGTATTATATTACATAAAAAACCTATCAATTATGTTCGTGCAATAAACCATGCAACAAAAAGTGCTGCTGGTATCATATTACAGTTCCCTTTTTATGCAGGTATTATGGGTATGATGGTAGGAACAAGCCCAGAGGGTGTTTCTCTGGCAGGCTCAATTTCTAACGCATTTGTAAACATTGCCAATGCAGATACTTTCCCTATACTCACATTTTTATCCGCAGGTATTGTAAATGTCTTTGTTCCATCAGGTGGTGGACAGTGGGCAGTGCAGGCTCCTATCATGATGCCTGCTGCTAAAGAGCTTGGGGTAGATTACTCTGTTACAGCTATGGCTATCGCATGGGGTGATGCATGGACAAATATGATACAGCCGTTTTGGGCACTGCCTGCATTAGGAATTGCTGGATTAGGTGCAAGGGATATTATGGGATACTGTATTATAACCCTTATCTTTGTAGGTTTGGTTGTATGCGGTGGTTTTTTCTTGTTAACTTAAAAAATATTTTATGAGGTGATAAAATGAGAGATGTATATTTAGTTGCGGCATGCCGCACTCCAATAGGTAATTTTAATGGTGGCTTAGCACCTTTGAGAGCACATGAATTAGGCTCTATTGCAATAAAAGAAGCATTAAACAGAGCAGGCATTAAACCTGAGCAGGTAGATGAAGTAATATTTGGCAATGTTTTACAGGCAGGTGAAAAACAAGGTCCTGCAAGGCAGGCATCTATTAATGCAGGTATTCCTGTTGAAACACCAGCTTATTCTATAAACATTTTATGCGGTTCAGGTCTGAAATCTGTTATTTTAGCAGCTCAAAGCATAATGCTTGGTGAAAGTGATATTATTGTGGCAGGTGGTATGGAAAGTATGACTAATGCTCCTTACAGCCTTGATAAAGCAAGAAGTGGCTACCGTATGGGACACGGCACATTAAATGATACTATGATAAGCGACGGCTTAACAGATGCTTTTAATGATTATCACATGGGTATTACTGCTGAAAATTTAGCTGAAAAATATAGTCTTTCTATGGAAGAACAAAATCAATTTGCTCTTTCAAGCCAGCATAAAGCCCAAAAAGCTATTGAAGAAGGCAGATTTAATGATGAAATAGTGCCAGTAACTATTAAAACGAGAAAAGGCGATGTTGTAATAGATAAAGATGAGTTTCCAAGAAAAGATGCTACTATTGAAGGGCTTTCAAAACTGAAACCAGCATTTAAAAAAGAAGGCACTGTAACAGCAGGCAATGCATCAGGCATAAATGACGGAGCTGCTGCAATAGTTTTAGCAAGCGAAGAAGCAGTTAAAAAATATGGTTTGAAACCTGTTGCAAAATATGTTTCTTCAGCAACAGCAGGGGTGGAGCCATCTATTATGGGTATAGGACCTGTGCCTGCAGTTAAAAAAGCATTAGATAAAGGTGGCTTGAAACTTTCAGATATAGGGCTTATAGAAGCAAATGAAGCTTTTGCTGCTCAGTCATTAAGTGTAGGAAAAGAGCTGGGATTTAATGCGGAAATATTAAATGTAAATGGTGGAGCAATCGCTTTGGGACACCCTATTGGTGCAAGCGGTGCCAGAATATTAACAACTCTGCTTTATGAAATGAAAAGAAGAAATACGGATAAAGGGCTTGCTACTTTATGTGTAGGCGGTGGCATGGGCGTTGCTCTTATAGTAGAGCTTGTAAAATAAATATGGAGTATTTTTATGAAAAATAAAATAATTTCAATAGAAGAAGCTGCAAATATGCTTAAAAGCGGTATGACTTTAATGGCTGGCGGTTTTCTTGGTGTGGGCGGTCCTAATAAGATTATGGATGTTATTGCAGAAAAAGATATAAAAGATTTAACTCTTATTGCAAATGATACTGCTTTTATAGATACAGGTATAGGCAAACTTGTTGCAAAGAAAATGCTTAAAAAAGTTATAGCATCCCATATAGGCACAAATAAAGAAACAGGAAACCAAATGAATTCAGGCGAGCTTGAAGTGGAGCTTTCGCCGCAAGGCACTTTGGCAGAGCGTGTAAGAGCAGGCGGATATGGACTTGGCGGCATTTTAACACCAACAGGGATAGATACCGTAGTTGAAGAAGGCAAACAGATTATTGAATCAGACGGTAAAAAATATATTCTTGAAAAGCCTTTAAAAGCAGAAATAGCATATCTTAAAGGTGCAAAAGCAGATAAAGACGGAAATATATTCTGTGCTAAATCAACTAAAAATTTCAATGCACTTATGGCATTTGCTGCTGATGTTGTAGTTGTGGAAGTAGAAGAAATCATGGAAAGTGGCAATTTAGACCCAGAAATAATAACAATACCTTGTGTATTGGTAGATTATTTAGTTAAAGCATAGGAAGTGTATTATGGACGCAAAAACAATTATAGCAAAGAGAGTAGCAAAAGAAATAAAAGATGGCGATTTTATAAATTTAGGAATAGGCATTCCTACTATGGTAGTTAATTATATCCCATCTGATATGAAAGTTGTTCTTCATTCAGAAAACGGGTTTATAGGGTTAGGACCTACTCCAGAGCCAGATAAAGCAGATAAAGACATAAGCAATGCGGGTGGTCAGCCTGCTTCTATTGTTCCGGGTGGTATGTTTTTTGACAGTGCATTTTCATTTGGACTTGTAAGAGGCGGTCATCTTGATGCAACAGTGTTAGGTGCATTACAGGTTGACAGCGAAGGCAATCTTGCAAACTGGAATATTCCGGGCAAAATGGTTCCGGGTATGGGTGGTGCTATGGATTTAGTTGTAGGTGCCAAAAAAGTTATTTTAGCAATGGAACATACTGCAAAAGGAAATCCTAAAATACTTCCTAAATGCACATTGCCATTGACAGCTTCTGAATGTGTTGATATGATAGTTACAGAGATGGCTGTTTTTAAAATAGAAAACAAAAAAATGACGCTTATTGAGCATGCGGAAAATGTTACGCTGGAAGATATAAAAGCTGTTACTACGGCAGAATATTCTGTATCTCCTGATTTAAAAGTAATGGAGCTTTAATTTTTATGGATATACTGCAGGAATTTAAAAATAAAGCTAAAAACAGATATAAGCACATAGTTCTGCCAGAAGGTTATGATGATAGAACAATTCAAGCAGCAGTAAAAATATGTGAGGAGGGCATTGCCCGCCTCACTGTTTTAGGCAGTGAAGATGAAATTAAAAAAGAGCTTCTAAACTATGGTCTGAAAAAGGAATATATAGACAGCGAAAAATTAACTGTTATAAATCCTTTAAACTCCCCTTACCTGCAAGAATGGACAGATATATATTATCAATCCCGCAAGGAAAAAGGGCTTACTATGGAAGAAGCATCATCATCTATGAAAAATAATTTGTTTTTTGGCTCAATGCTTGTAAAACAAAAAATATGTGATGGACTTGTGGCAGGAGCAGCAAACACTACAAGCGATGTTCTTCGTGCGGCACTGCGGATAATAGGTGTAAAAAAAGGGCTTAATACTGTTTCTTCTTATTTCATTATAGTTACAAAAAATGAAAAGTTTGGAAAAAACGGCATTCTTTTATTTGCAGATAGTGCAGTTAACCCAAACCCTGATGCACCTATGCTTGCAGATATTGCAGAAAGCACCGCTGAAAGCTGTAAAAAGATGATGGGAGTAGATGCAGTAGTTGCTATGCTCTCATTTTCCACAAAAGGCAGTGCAAAAACAGCTGAAACAGAAAAAGTGGCACAAGCTGTTAAAATATTAAAAGAAAGATGTCCTGATATAGCAGTAGATGGAGAAATGCAGCTTGATGCGGCACTTGTAGATGAAGTAGGCAGGCGGAAAGCACCAGAAAGTGAAGTTGCAGGCAAAGCGAATGTTTTAATATTTCCTAATCTTGATGCAGGAAATATTGGATATAAATTAGTAGAAAGAATAGCTGAAGCAACAGCTATAGGTCCCATAATACAAGGGCTTAACAGTCCTGTAAATGATTTATCCCGTGGCTGTTCAGTTTACGATATAGTAAATGTAACGGCTATAACGGCAGTGCAGGTGGAATGATGTTAATATTAACTTTAAATTGTGGCAGCTCATCTCTCAAATGTCAATTATATGATGAAGCATCTAACAAAATAATTGCAAAAGCTGCAGCAGACAGAATAGGGCTTAGTGGTGCTGTTATCAGTGTAAAAAGTGATAACGGAGAAATAACTGTAAAAGATAAAATTATTACAGACCATAAAGAAGCCATTGAAAGCATATTAAAGTGTTTTAAAGATTCCGCTGTTCTAAAAGACATAAATGAAATAGAAGCAGCTGGACATAGAATTGTTCATGGTGGAGATTTATTTCAAAAAAGCACACTGATAGATGAAAGTGTCATACAGCAGATAGAATCAATCTCACATCTTGCACCTTTGCATAATCCAGCAAATATTTTAGGTATAAGAGTATTGCAAAAAATACTTCCAAATATATCTCATGTAGCAGTATTTGATACTGCATTTCATTCAAGCATTCCAGAAAAGGCATATAGATATGCAGTTTGCGATGAATGGTATAGTAAATATAAAGTAAGGCGTTACGGATTTCACGGTTCAAGCCATCTGTATGTATCAAAAAGAACAGCTAAAATGCTTGACAAACCTGCCAGTGAGTGCAATATGATTATTCTCCATGTTGGAAATGGTGCAAGTATAACAGCTGTGGAAAACGGGCTTTCAGTAGATACATCTATGGGAATGACACCACTTGAAGGGCTTATTATGGGCACACGATGTGGCGATATTGATGCCTCAGTTCCTGCTTTTATTACTAAAATGACTGGAAAATGTATTGAAGAAGTAGATGAAATTCTTTATAAAAAGTCTGGGCTTCTTGGAATAACAGGCAAATATTCTGACAGAAGAGATATAGAAGCAAATATGGAAACAGATAAGCTGTGTAAGATGGCTGTTGATATGGAATGTTACAGATTAAAAAAATACATAGGCTCTTATATGGCTGTTTTAAATAAAGTAGACGCTTTATCATTTACTGGTGGAGTAGGTGAAAATTCATCTTTAATTAGGGAAAAAACTCTTGAAAATCTTGAATATCTGGGTATTGAGATTGATAAAGAAAAAAATAGAAATTTAAAGCGGGGAGTAGAAACAGAAATATCTGCAAGCTCGTCAAAAATAAAAGTATTTGTTATCCCAACAGATGAAGAGATTGTTCTTACAGAAGATGTAATTGCAGTATTAAATGGCAAATATAAAGACCACTCATCTTATTCCTATTCATTTTTATAATTATATATATTTCAACCCATAATTTTATATGGGTTGAAATGCTGCATATTACATAAATGTGCCATCATTTTGAGCTAAGCAAATAATCTATTCATCTGAAATTTTAAAATAATCTGGTTTGCCCCGATTTTTTTGTAAGAATACTTATAACTATCAAATAATAGAAATAACTTATTTAATAAAATTAAAAACAGTGAATGTTTAAGGAATTGGAGCATAAGGAATAAAATAACGAAAACTTTGATTTTTGAGATGTGCGGCGGTATAATAGTTTACAATATATTTCATAGGAATATTGAGTTATAAGTATTCTTACAAAGTTTATTATAAATCATCACTCTTTATTACAGCTCAAAAAAATTGGTGGTAAAACAGTAAAATAATTACTTGACATTTTCCGTAAAATAAAAATATATAACAATATGAATAAAATAAAAACTATATTATTAATTACAGTTTTATTATTACTTGCAGGCTGTGAAAAATATTTTTTCTTTCCTAAACAGCAGCTTTTTTATATGCCTGAAACATGTGCAAATAATCCTGAAAATATTCTTGTAGACACTAACGACGGTAAGCTTCTGCATGGCTGGTATTTTAAAACAAAAGTAAAAAATCCTAAAGGCACAATATTTTTTCTTCATGGTAATTCAAATAATATAAGCACAGAAAGCGTGGCTGTGATGTGGCTTGTAGATAAAGGCTATAATTTATTGACTTTTGATTACAGGGGGTATGGTATATCTCAAGGCAAGCCTGATATAAAAGGTGTTTTGCAGGATGGTTTAGAATATACAGAAGCAGTATTTAAAGATGATAAAATAGATAAAAGAAATATGGTGCTTTATGGTCAGAGTTTAGGCGGAGCAGTTGCTGCCCATATTGCAAGATATTCCCCTTATGCTGATAAATTTAAAGTACTTGTTTTAGAATCCACCTTTACTTCATGGCGGAGTATTGCAAAAGAAGTGGCAGCCAGCAATTTTTTTACATATATATGGCAGTATGCTGTCACATGGAGCATACCAAAAGAATATTCTTCACTTGATAATTTAAAGAGCAGTAAAATAAAAAATACTATTATTATACATTCAAAAGCAGATAAGCTTGTGAAGTTTAATAATGGAGAGGCACTATATAAAATAGCAAAAGAGCCAAAAATGCTGCTGAAAGATGATTTTTCTAATCATGCACAGATTATCAGCAACCCGCGGATAAGAAAAGAATTTTTAAATGCTCTTGATTTATATTTAAAGTAAACCACTTGTTTTTAGCAAATATTTTTAAGTAAAAAATGCTTAAAAACAGTATTATAAATAGGTTGACAAAAGATATTTTCAATGATAAAAGTAAAAAAAGAATTTTTTTAGGAGGAGTATACATGAAAAAAGTTTTTTTAGTATTACTCATTGTATGTATAATGGCACCAGCTGCATTTGCAGGTACACTTAGAAATAATGCTGGTTGTGGTATCGGAACATTATTATTTGAAACTGTTGGTAAACCTAACGGTGGCTGGTTACTTCAAATGACAGCTTCTTGGACTAACTCAACATTATCAAATACTTTCTCTATGACTACTGGAACAGTTGGTTGTCAAGGTAAAATCAATAAAGTAGTCAGCACAGAAGTCTATGAATTTGTTACTGATAATATGGATAATCTTGCTAAAGATATAGCTATGGGGCACGGGGACACTATTAATTCTTTAGGCACTATGCTTGCTGTTAAAGATATAGATGCTTTCGCAAACAAATTACAGGCTAATTTCAGCGATATTTTCCCTAATGCAGATGTTCAATCTGATTCAGTTGCTAATAAAATTGTAGCACTCAGCTAATTAACATAATGAGGGCATTTAATGCCCTCTTTATTTTCTATGAAATATAAGATATTTCCACTATTTATTTTTATATTTATTATCTTTTTACTTCCAGTATTTTCTCAAGCAGAGCCAAGCCAGTATGGTAAAATAATTGCTGAAAAAGCATTAAATGAAAAAATATATGATGAAAGAATGTGGTATGTGCTTATGGAGTATAAAAAGCCAGCAGGCAGAAAGCTGAGAAGCCTTGTAGATGATGAGAAATTTTTTTTAGCAGAAAATGGTAAATATTCGCCAAAAGATGAGCTTGAAGCTACTATACTTGCTTTATTTGATAATGATTTATCAAAAAATGATGATAACAGCCATCCAGTATGTGTTTTTGCAGGCAGACGGGAATGGTTAGTGGAAAGGCTTGATATAGATAGAAATAAACTGCCTGAAAAATCATGCACTAAATATAATGAATTTAAAAAAAAGATGGACCCTGCAAGTGTAACAGTAATATTTCCATTTATGTATCTTAAAAACCCTGCCAGTATGTTTGGGCATACTATGCTTAGAATAAATAATTCCAGTAATGACTCGCTTACTTCTTACAGTGTAACTTTTGCAGCTGATATGCCAGAAGATGTTAATGGAATAGAATATGTTACACTAGGCTTATTTGGGGGTTATTTTGGCTATTTTACCATTAAAGAATATTACAAAACTATATTTGAATATGGCAATATGGAAAACAGAGATATTTGGGAATATGATTTAAACCTTACAAAAGATGAAACAATAAAACTTTTTAATCATTTATGGGAAATGCAGGGTATAGGCAGTGATTACTATTTTTTTGATGAAAACTGCTCATATAATATGCTTATGCTTCTAGAATCTGCCAGACCTGATTTATATTTGTCAACAAGTATATTATGGGAAGCTCCAACAGATACTATAAAAAAAATCAAAAAAAGCGGTTTGATAGATAATAAAAAATACAGACCATCCCATATAAAAATATTAGAAATATACTCTAAAGGACTGCCGAATAAAGCAGTTACACTTGCTCAGGATGTAGCAAAAGGCAAAAAAACTATTGATGATATTAATAACAGTAATTATTCAGTAGAAGAAAAAGCCGCTATATATGATTTAGCAATAGAGGCTATGCGGTTTAATTTTCTGCAAAAGGAATATCTTACAGAACAGATAGTTAAAGAGTATCAGGCAGCTACAATCAATATACTTGCAAACAGGGCAAAACTTGGGGTAGTAAGCCATAAAAAAATAGATGAGCCCGGCTCTCCTGATGAAGGTCATAATATTACACGAATAAGTATTGGAGTGGGTGCAGAAAATTTTAAAGATTTTTATACTGAAGCAGGATTTAAATTAGGTTTTCATGATTTAGATGATATAGATAAAGGGTTTATCCAAAACAGTCAGCTTTCTGTTTTAGATGTAAATGTCAGGTGGAATACTCGCACAAATGAAGTAACTGTGCCTGAAGCAGCATTATTAAAGTTTTCGTCATATTCTCCTGTAAGCCGTATGACAAAATCGCTTTCTTGGAAGATAGAAGCAGCAGGAGAAGAAAGGGACTATAAAAATGGCAGTTTTTTTACTCCATATATAAGGGGCGGTGTTGGAGTTACTTTTGCAGGTGGCGGCTTTTCATCTTGGATTATGGCTGATGTGGATTTAGCTTTTTCTGAAGGGTATAATCCTTATTGGACAGGGCTTGGGTTTGGCGGCGATATTGGCTTAATGTATAGTTTTATTGGTGGTAAATTTTTAGCTCGCGGCTATTACAGATATTTTGTATTAGATAACCTTGGAGCAGAATTTGGCGGCAGTTTTGGATATACTATTCCTGTAACACAAAATAATTCAATAGAGATAAAATATGCTTATAAAAATCACTGGGAAATAGAAAACCATGATATAGGACTATCATGGCGTTTCTATTTTTAAAATTTATATTTTTCTATTATTTTTTTAATTTTCTGGCAATAAAATAAAGTATAGACAAAAATACTACAGCTGTAAATATCCACTTAATAATACTTAAAGGATAATTTACTAATACCTGTGGCATATCAGGTTTCAGCCCCCCCCCATTATTAGTTCTTATTACTGGGTTAAAATAAGCTGTTGAGCCATTGTCAAAATAAACTGTTGCTCTAACATAGCTGTTATTATCTGCAATATTATATGAGCTTTCAGAAACATTGTCATATTCAGCCATGACTTGACCATTATCTGCAGAGAAAACAATTTTATCTACCATTCTATTTAATTTAATATTTAAAGTATTATCAGCAACCTGCATAGATAAAAGCTGTGGATGAGTATTTAAAACTTTTAATTTTTCGCTTCTATCAAGTATAGCAATAATATGGGGAACAGTAACAGCATAAGCCGCACCGCTTTTTAATGTATCATATAATTTATCTGCTTCTGTATCTGGGTTTAATGGTATCATAGTAATATTTCTGCCAATATCTGTATTTCTAAATACATTGTGAGTGTCATCACTTGCAAGTAAAAAAGCTGGTCTGCCGCTTGATAAAGCTTTATCCCAGTGTGAAACAGAGTTTGCAAAAGTATTAACAACTTCCATTAAATCATATCCTGTAATCTGTGCCATATAATCTACTTCTATACCATTTACAAATGCAGGATGGGCAAGAGTTACTATTTCATTATATGGCTTAACTCTATTTATGCGGTATTGTATAGTGTCTGCACCCTGCCATAGTGGCTGGTCAAAATATTCTTTTCTTTTAGTGCCTATAAGCAGTAAATGAGTTTTAAAAATATTAATACCGTATTCCTGAGCAGGCACATAAGGAAAATCATAATATGGTGGTTTGCTTGTAATATGATGATAGTTGGAAACTGTTGCAAAGCCGTATTCTAAATCGCGGTATGCTTTAAATACATCTTCTTCACTGTTTGCTCTGCCATTAGTCAGCCCGCCACCAAGCCTTGAATGCCCGTGAAAGTTTGCACGATAGTAGTGTGTGTTATCATAATCTTTATAAGGGTTATAAAATTTATCACCAGTAAAAGACACTGCTTCAGGAAATTTATATACAGGAATAATGCTCCACACTGTAAAACATATTAATAATGAAAATAAAATAATAAATGAAAGAGTGTATATAAAATATTTTAAAATTTTTTTTATCATAACTTCTCCATATGTTTATTGAAACATTCTATTGAAAAGACAGTATAAAGTCAATAAAAGAATGGTGTGCTTTATTGACTGGACTTACATAAAATACTTAGACTATAAGTTATTTTGAGCCTGATTTTTACAGGCAAAAAATCTGAATTATACATATTGCAATAATGTATAATATATGAACTTAATTAAAAAATGGTAGTTATATATTTGAATATTGACTTGACAAGCAAATGGATATGTGGTATTTTTATATTAAATTTAATAGCTGAATATCGGTTTTTAAGATTAAAAGGGAAGCAGGTGTAAATCCTGCACAGTCTTGCTGCCGTATTGATGAGAATGTTTTCACAAGTATTAAAAAGTGTATGTTTTAATACTTAGCCACTTTTAGGGAAGGCGAAAACAAACTTTGATTCTTAGTCGGAAGACCTGCCGATATTTGCCGCATATAATCAGGACTTATGCGGCTGATTATAAAAGCACAATGAATGCTTTATATAATTTGCTTTAATTGCCTATGCAGTTTGTCCTTTAATGCTTTTTAAAGCACACTATTAAATAGGAGGTTATCTTTTATAATAACAAAAAATCTCTTTGCAGGTTTTATCCCTGTATTTTTATCTATTTTTCTCATCTTGCCAGAAAAATCTTATGCAATGCATATTATGGAGGGCTATCTTTCTCCATTCTGGTCTATTTTTTGGATAGTTTCAGCTCTCCCATTCATAATTTACGGCTTTTTTGCAATAAGAAAGAAAATATCAGAAAATACTAAATTTTTTATTCTGCTTGCAATGTGCGGTGCATTTGCATTTGTTCTTTCTTCCTTGAAAATTCCATCAGTTACAGGCAGCTGTTCTCATCCAACAGGGGTTGGCTTAGGTGCAGTGCTTTTTGGACCTACACCTATGGCAGTAATAGGTTTTATTATACTTTTATTTCAGGCTATTCTGCTTGCTCACGGCGGGCTTACTACTATTGGTGCTAATGTATTTTCAATGGCAGTAGTTGGACCTTTTGCTGCTTATGGTGTATTTAAAGGTGCATTAAAAGCTGGTATCAGCAGTGGAATTGCTGTATTTTCAGCAGCATTTGCAGGAGATATTTTAACTTATGTAACTACATCTATCCAGCTGGCACTTGCTTTTCCTGATGCAGCTGGCGGGTTTATAACATCTTTATGGAAATTTATGGGTATTTTTGCTTTAACTCAAATACCACTGGCAGTAAGCGAAGGTTTATTATCAGTAATAGTTTATAATGTTTTAGTTAAATATTCATATAAAGAATTACATCTTTTAAAAGCAGTATAGGTGGTATATTATGGCACTTTGGAAAAAAAATCTTATATTATCAATAATTGTAATAGTTTTGGCAGTGCTGCCCCTTATAACATTAAAAAATGCAGAGTTTGCAGGAGCAGACGGCTTGGCAGAAACTGCCATTACTGAAATCAACCCAGATTATGAGCCTTGGTTTTCATCACTTTATGAGCCTGCAAGTGGTGAAATAGAATCATTTCTTTTTGCAGTGCAGGCTGCTCTTGGTGCAGGAGTTGCAGGTTTTATATTAGGCAGAATTACTGCTAAAAAAGGAGAATAATTTTGCTTGTAACAGATAAATATGCTTACATTTCAAAATTTGCAAAAAAAGACCCTCTTGCAAAGGTAATATTTACTTTTACTATGCTTTTTTTATGCTTAATTTTAAATAATGTATTTGTAAGTATATTTATTTTAATATTTTTTGCAGGGTTTACTATTATGTCAAACCCTGCTGTTTCCTTTATAAAATATATAAAATTTATGCTTATACCATTTTCATTTTTAATTATGGGAATTATCCCTGTGCTTATTTCGCTTGTGGAAGATGAATATATAGTTATATTAATAGATAAGTTTAATATAGGAATAACTTATCAGTCATTAGAAACATCATTAAACTTGTTTTTTAGAGCATTATCAGCTGTAAGTATTACATATTTTCTTGCTCTTTCCACACCTATGGTTAGTTTTTTTGAAAGCCTTTATAAATTAAGACTTCCTAAACTTTTTATTTCCCTTATGGAGCTTATATACAGGTATATATTTATATTAATAGATGAAGCAGCTGCTATGTATAAAGCTCAAAAATTAAGGTTAGGATATAGAAATTTTAAATCCAGTTTATTATGTGTTTCAGAGCTTGCAGCTATGCTTTTTATAAGAGCATATAAAAGGGCAGATTTCAGCTATCAGGCACTTTTATCAAGGGGTTATGACGGCGAGATTACTGTTATCAGTAATCAGTATGAAAAAGCATATATATTTTATGCATTAATGTTTTTTATTGCAGCATTCTGTATTATTTTAAAGGCAGCATTATGAGTGAAAGTATATTAAAATGTGAAAATCTATGTTTTTCTTATGATGATGAGCTTTCCCTGAATAACATATCTCTTAATATAAAAAGGGGCAGTATAACAGCTGTCCTTGGCAGGAATGGTGCAGGTAAATCAACTCTTTTTTTAACATTAAATGGTATAAATATAAAAGATAAAGGCAGTGTATATTTTAATGATAAGTTAGTAGAATATAATAAAAAAGGAATTGCAGAAATCCGCAAAAATATAGGTATAGTTTTTCAAGACCCTAATGACCAGCTTTTTTCAGCAAGTGTTATAAAAGATGTTTCTTTTGGTGCATTAAACCTTGGCTTATCGCAGGTAGAAGCAAAGCAGCGGGCAGAAAAAGCATTAAAAGATGTAGAAATGTATGATTTTATGGAAAGACCTGTCCATACTTTAAGTTTTGGTCAGAAAAAAAGGGTGGCAATAGCTGGAGTGCTTGTTATGGAGCCAGAGCTTATTATTTTAGATGAGCCGACAGCAGGGCTTGACCCAATGGGAGCAAATGAAATACTTGTGCTGCTTAAAAAAATAAATCAGGAAAAAGGCACTACTATAATTACAGCAACTCATGAAATGGATATTGTGCCACTATACTGTGATTATGCTTATGTGCTTGATAAAGGATGTGTTGTAATGCAGGGAAGTCCTGAGGAAATATTTTTGCAGGCTGATGAATTAAGAAAGTATGATTTAAGGCTCCCCCGTATTGCTCATCTTATGGAAATACTTAGAAAATGTGATAATATGGCAGTAGATGAAAGTATAGATACTATTTCAAAAGCACGCAGAGCAATAAAAGAGCTGATTAATGGAAAAAATAATTAAAAATGGCAGTAAATTAAAGACAGGATATACCACAGGCACATGTGCTCAAGCAGCAGCAAAAGCAGCGGCAGTATATTTATTTACTGATAAAAAATTTGATTATGTAGAAGTAAATATTTTATCAGGAAAACTTTTAAAAATAAAAATAAAAAGTCTTGAAAAGTATGATGATTATGCAGAATGCTCTGTCATTAAAGAAAGCGGCGATGACCCAGATGTTACAAATGGCATAGAGATAAAAGCAGCAGTATATAAAGGGTATGATAAATTAATAATAGATGGCGGCAAAGGTATAGGCAGGGTTACAAAATCAGGGCTTAAAGTGCCAGCAGGGCAGGCTGCAATAAACCCTGTTCCTAGGAAAATGATTGCTTATGAAATGGAAAAAGTATGCTTAGACTATGGCTATGATAAAAGTTTTAAAGTAATCATTTCAGCAGAAAAAGGGCTTGAAACTGCTAAAAAAACATTTAATGAAAGGCTTGGCATTATTGGGGGCATATCTATACTTGGAACAACTGGTATTGTTGAGCCAATGAGTGAAAAAGCATTAATTGATACAATATGTTTGGAAATTGACAGCCAGATGGAGCAGGGCAGGAAAAATATACTTTTAACACCCGGAAATTACGGCAGAAATGCTGCACTTGAAAAATTTGGAATAGATATAGAAAAAGGTATAAAAATATCAAACTATATAGGCGATACTCTTGATTATCTTTTATATAAACAGCCAGAGCGGATATTGATAATAGGTCATGCAGGAAAACTTTCAAAAACAGCAGGCGGCATTATGAATACCCATTCAAACTATGCAGATTGCCGCCATGAAATATTTGCTGCTTATGCTGCTCTTTGCGGTGCAGAAAAACAAGTTATTGAAGAAATATTTAATGCAGTATCTACTGATGAAATAGATTATATTTTAATGCGTTATAACCTGCATGAAAAAGTGTGGGATATAGTAATTAATAAAATTATGGAAAATATTAAAAGACGGCTTCAAAATAAAATACAGTGCGAAGTTATGGTATTTACAAATAAAGAAAACACATGGAAATACAGCAGTAAGGCACTAGATTTTATAAAATATTTTAAGGATATATAAAAATGAAAAAAGGTAAGTTATTTGGTGTGGGTATAGGTCCCGGGGATAAAGAGCTTATTACATTAAAGGCAGTAAACACTATAAAAAATGCTGATGTTATAGCTATTCCTGACAGCCTTTCTGGCAAAAACAGGGCTTATGAAATAATAAAAGAATATATTTATGAAAAAGAAATAATATTTATTCCTATGCCTATGGTAAAGGATAAAGAGCATTTAAAGGCAAGCCATGAAAGTGGTGCAGAGCTTATTATAAACTATTTAGATAAAGGCAGAAATACTGCATTTGCTACTCTTGGCGACCCATCTGTATATTCTACATATATGTATATTCACCGTATAGTAGAAAGCAAAGGATATGATGTAGAAATGATAGCAGGTGTTACTTCTTTTTGTGCCAGTGCAGCGCGTCTTAATATATCGTTATGTGATGGTGCTGAGCCATTAATAATAATACCAGCAAACTATGAAGATAATAAAAAATTGTTAAATTTATCTGGAAATAAAGTGCTTATGAAAAGTGGCAGAAAAATAGCAAAAGTAAAGCAGGAAATAGATGAATGCTGCCTTACTGATAAAACATATATGGTAGAAAACTGCGGCATGGAAGAAGAAAAAATATATAAAGATTTCAGTAAAGCAGCAGATGAAAGCAGTTATTTTTCATTAATAATAGTAAAGGGGTAAAGATATGGTATATTTTGTGGGAGCAGGACCCGGTGCTGTTGATTTAATAACAGTCCGTGGAGCAGAGCTTTTAAAAAAAGCAGATGTTATTATATATGCAGGCTCGCTTGTTAATCCTGAACTTTTAAACTATGCAAAAAAAGAATGTATTATATATAACAGTGCTTCTATGACTTTGGAAGAAGTAATGAATATTATGGAAGAAAGTCATAAAAATAATCAAATAGTTGTGCGGCTGCATACTGGGGATATGAGTATATATGGGGCAGTTAGAGAGCAGTCTGATATATTAAAAAGTAAAAATATACCTTTTGAAAGTGTAGCAGGAGTAAGCTCATTTTTAGGTGCGGCAGCAGCTTTGAATGCAGAATATACTCTGCCTTCCATTTCTCAAACTGTAATACTTACAAGAATGGCAGGCAGAACTCCTGTTCCTGAAAAAGAAAATATAAGGCTTCTGGCATCTCATCAGGCATCTATGGTTATATTTTTAAGTTCATCTATGTTAAAAAGCCTGTCAGAAGAATTAATTGCAGGTGGATATAGTAAAGATACACCTTGTGCCATAATATATAAAGTTACATGGGAAGATGAATTAAAAGTTGTTACAACACTTGAAAATTTAGAAAAAGCAGGCAGAGAAAATAATATTTCAAAAACTGCACTTGTGCTTGCAGGCGATTTTTTAGGGGATGAGTATGAACGCTCAAAACTTTATGACGGCACATTTTCCCATGAATTTAGAAAAGGCACTGATGGATAAAATATATATAATATCATTTACACAAAAAGGGGCAGAATTAAGTTTAAAACTGCATAAAATATATCCTGATGCACTGCTTTATGGCAAATATCCATTTGATAATATAAAAATGCTTGAAAAAGACATAAAATCGTTTACAGCAGATATTTTTTATGAAAGCAGGGCAGTGATATTTATATCAGCTGTTGGGATAGCTGTGCGTGCAGTTGCTCCACTTATAGTGTCAAAAAATAAAGATGCAGCAGTTATTGTTTTAGATGATAATGGCAGATATGTTATACCTGTGCTTTCCGGTCATATTGGCGGAGCTAATGAAATGGCTTTAAAAATTGCAGAGTATATAAATGCAGAGCCAGTGATAACTACTGCAACAGATATAAATAATAAATTTGCAGTAGATGTATGGGCAGAAAAAAATAATTTATATATTGATGATATAACTATGATAAAAGAAGTATCATCAAGGCTTCTGAGAAATGAAAAGATAGGGTTTGTTTCAGAATATCAAGTATCAGGCATAATGCCTGATGGTATAGTTGCGGATATGCAGCAGGAATGCGGAATAGTGATAGCCGATAATTTAGAGATTAAGCCATACCCTTATACAATGCAGCTTATACCAAAAGAGTATGTTTTAGGGATAGGTGCCAGAAAAGATGCAGAATATAATTATTTAAAAGATTTTATAGAAAGAGTATTGAAAGAAAATAATATAGATAAAAGAAAAATACTTGCAATAGCAAGCATTGATATTAAAAAAGATGAAAAAGCTATATTAAAGCTTTCAAAATATTTAAATGTGCCTTTTGTTACATATTCTGCAAAGCAGCTTACAGATATGCAGGGAGATTTTACATCTTCAAATTTTGTAAAAAAAATTACTGGTGTAGATAATGTGTGTGAAAGGGCAGTGAAATGTTTTAATGGCAGTGAAATTATAGTAAAGAAGCTATGTGAGAATGGATTTACTTTATCAATAGGCCATAAATTATGGCAGGGAAGTTTTTAAAAAGGGGATAGTATGAAAGGAAAAATATACTGTATAGGCACAGGGCCCGGAAAAGATGACTTAATATCAGAAAGAGCATTAAAAGCGATAGAAAAAAGCGATGTTATTGCAGGTTATGGAGTATATACAGACTTAATAGCTCACTTAATAAAAGATAAAGAGCTTATAGTAACACCTATGAAACAGGAAAAATCAAGATGTGAAAAAGCATTAGAAAAAGCAGAGGAAGGTAAAACTGTATCACTTATTTCAAGCGGTGATGCTGGAGTATATGGTATGGCAGGGCTTTTAATAGAAACAGCAGAGAAAAGTGATGTGGAAGTGGAAGTAATACCCGGTATCAGTGCTGTTTTAGCAGCTGCTGCAAAACTTGGTGCACCATTAACTCATGATTTTGCAGTTATTTCTCTTAGTGATTTACTAACACCTTGGGAAAAAATAGAAAAAAGGCTTATTGCTGCAGCAGATGCAGAATTTATTATTGCAGTATATAACCCATCAAGTAAAAAAAGAGCAGATTATCTAAAAAGAGCATGCGAAATCATATCCCCATATATAAATGAAAATACATTGTGCGGATATGTTAGAAACTGCGAAAGAGAGCAGGAAGAAAAAGGTATTTTATTATTTAAGGAATTAAAAGATTTTCAGGCAGATATGTTTACTTTAATTATTATAGGCAACAGCACAACAAAATTAATAAAAAACCAAATGGTTACACCAAGGGGATATAAAGGATTATGATAAGACCCCTTATTTTTGCAGGCACAACAGAGGGCAGAGAGATTGCCTTATTTTTTAATGAAAATAAAATAATGTCAGATGTATATACTGCCACAGAATATGGAGTGCAGGTGCTGCCTGAAATGGAATACATAAAGTCGCATTCAGGCAGACTTACTTATGACGATATAAATAATATGCTTAAAAGCCGAAAAGATGAAAATGTTATTATAATTGATGCAACTCATCCTTATGCAGCACAAGTTACAGAAAATTTATATAAAAGTGCAGAAGATAATAATGTAAAATATTTCAGACTTTTAAGGCCTTCCACATATACTGGCGGTGGTATGCTTTTTGAAAGCATAGAAAAAGCAGTAGAATATTTAAAAAATACTACTGGAAATATACTGCTTGCAACAGGCAGCAAAGAGCTTGCAAAATACAAGGAAACAGGGGATATGACAAGGCTTTTTCCAAGAGTGCTGCCAGATATTAATGTTATCAAAAATATATTAGATTTAGGCTATCCCTTGAAAAATATTATATGTATGCAGGGACCTTTTTCTACTTATATGAATACAGCCACATTAATACATATTAATGCTAAATATATTGTAACAAAAGATACAGGTAAAACTGGCGGGTTTAATGAAAAATTAGAAGCTGCAAAAGCAGCAGGAGCAGAACTTATTGTAATAGGAAGACCAAAAGAGCAGTCAAAAGGGTATACATTAGATGAGCTGAAAAAGATAATGCAGGAAGAATATATAAAAGAGAGAATTTAATGGCATATTTTCCTATTTTTATAAATGTAGAAAATGTAAAAGTGTTAGTTATAGGTTTAGGCTGCATTGCAGCAAGGCGTATAAATGTGCTTAAAAATTTTGGTGCAGAAATAACTGTTATTACAAAAGAAGTAAAAACTAATGTGGAAAATATAGATATAAAAATAAAAGAATTTGAAGAAGATGATATTAAAGAGATATATGATATTGTAATAGCAGCAACAGATAACAATGCAGTAAATAAAAATATTATAAAGCTGGCAAAAGAAAAAAACATTAAATATTATAACAGTATAAGTGATAAGAATGATAATAATTTTTTCTTTCCAGCAGTTATTGAAAATGATGAAATAGTATGTGGTTTAACATCTAAAAATGGCTTAAATCATAAAATTGCAAAACAATATGCAGATATTTTAAGGAATACATTATGTGTAGAAAAAAAGGCAGAGTAATATTAATAGGTGCAGGTCCCGGAGATAAAGGGCTGATTACAGTAAAAGGGCTTGAATATTTAAAGCAGGCAGATATTGTAGTTTATGACAGGCTTGTTTCAAAAGATATATTATCATTAAGCCCGGAAAAAGCAGAGTTTATAAATGTGGGAAAGGTAATGAATCATCATAATATTCCACAGCCTGAAATAAATAAAATACTTTTAAATAAGGCATTAGAAGGTAAAACAGTAGTCAGGTTAAAAGGCGGCGACCCTTTTGTATTTGGAAGAGGGGGCGAAGAACTTGAGCTTTTAAGTGAAAATAATATAGAATATGAAGTAGTGCCTGGCATTACATCTGCCGTTTCAGCCCTTGCTTATGCAGGTATTCCTGTAACCCATAGGGATTTTGCATCATCTATCCATTTTGTTACAGGTCATGCAAAAGACGGACTTGTGGAAAATATTGATTTTAAAGCACTAGCTGCATCAAAAGGCACTATCCTTTTTTATATGGGAGTTTCTACTTTAAGTCAGTTAATTAATGGGCTTCTTATGGCAGGAATAGATAAAAATACACCTTGTGCAGCAGTTGAAAATGGCACAAGGTATAATATGCGAACCCTTGTTTCAACAGTTGAAAATATGGTATCAGATGCAGAAAAATTTCAGTTAAGAAGCCCTGCCGTTATTGCAGTTGGTAAAGTATGCTCTCTTGGGGATAAATTTGCATGGTATACTAAATCAAAGATTTTCTCTAAACAGATTATTGTTACAAGACCAATTGTATCAAATAATATTTTAACAGACAGGCTTAAAAGTGCAGGTGCAGAAGTAATAGATTATCCATGCATAAAAATAAATGAAATAGAAAATAATTCCAGCTTATTAAGCCTTATAGGAAATCTTGATAAATATAATATGCTTGTTTTTGCTAGTAAAAACAGTGCTGCATATTTTTTCAAATCGCTTATGGATAATGAAAAAGACAGCAGAGCTTTAAGCCATTTGCTGATTGGTGCATTAGGCAAATCTACTTATGATGAATTAAAAAAATATGGAATATGTGCAGATATTGTGCCAGCAGAATATACATTTGATGCTTTTGCATTATCATTTAAAAAAGCAGATATTAAAGGAATGATAGCTGTTCTTGAAGCAGAAAATGATAAAAGGCTGTCTAGCAAATTAAATGACTATGGCTTTAATGTTACTTCATTTAATGCTTATAATATAGAATATCTGCCACTTGATTATACAAAATCGGTGCAGGAATATATAAATAATGGAGTAGTGGCAGCATTTACAAGCAGTGCAGCAGTGCATGGGTTTGTGCATGGCAGTAAAATAGAAGATTTAAGTAAAATAAAAGCTGTATGTATAGGAAAAATGACTTATGAAACAGCTCTAAACTATAAAATGCAGGCTTATATATCAGAAAAGCCAACAATAGACAGTTTAATAGAAAAGTTAAAAGAAATGGAGTAATTAAAATGAAAGGGATATTAATAATAGCTCATGGCAGCAGAAGAAAAGAAACTATTGATACAATGGAGCAGATATTTAAAATGGTGCAGGACGATATGCCTGATATAATAGTGGAACATGCATATATGGAGTTCTGTGATGTAAATTTAGAAAAAGGTCTTGATTTATTAAGAGAAAAAGGGGTGACAGAGATAGTTGTTGTGCCTTATTTTCTTTTTGACGGTATGCATATTATAAAAGATATACCAGAAGAAATAGCAGCATATCTTGAAAACCATAAGGATATGAAAATTACTATGGGTAGAACTCTTGGTGTTGATAAAAGAATAGCTGATGTTTTAATAGACAGAATAAAGGAAGTGTTATAGAGAAATGCAGAATTTATACATAATTGGTGCAGGCATGGGGCATATTTCTGATTTAACAGAGTATGCAGCAAATATCATTAAAAATGCAGATATAGTTTATGGCAGTGCAAGGCTTTATGAGCAGTATAAAGTATTAAATAATAATATTACTGCACCAAAATATTCTGAAATAGAATATGTGCTGGAAAAAGAAACATTAAAAAATACTGCTCTTTTAGTTTCAGGCGATGTGCTTTTTTACAGCATTTCAAAAAAAATACAGGAAAAATTTAAGGATAGATATAATATAGAGCTTGTTTCAGGTATAAGCTCTATGCAGTATTTTTTATCAAAATTAAATATTATAAATTATAATATAAAGACAGTATCAATGCACGGCAGAAATAACTTATGTTTTGGAGCTGTAAGCTATAATGAATATACTTTTATTTTATCAGGCGGCGATAAAAAGGGAGAACATATTATAAATGAATTATATAATGCTGGGCTTGATTATGTATATGTATATGCTGGAGAAAATCTGCATTCTGATAATGAAAGAATAGTCTCTGGTAAAATTTCAGATATGCTTGATTATAAGTTTTCAAGTTTAACAGTGCTGCTTATTTATAATAAAGAATATACAAACCCAAAAATACATTTAAGGGACAGTGATTTTATACGCGGAAAAGCACCTATGACAAAAGAAGATATAAGGTGGCTTTCTGCCTGTTATCTTGGTATAGAAAATAATGATATAGTTTATGATATAGGAGCAGGAACAGGCAGCTGTGCATTAGAATTTGCAGGGCATGCAAAAGACGGATTAGTATATGCAGTAGAAAAAGAAGATGAGGCATTTGAGCTTATAAATATAAATAAAAAAAATCTTAAAAGGCATAATGTCATAAGCATAAAAGGTTCTGCTCCAGAAGTTCTTGCAACTCTTCCTGTTCCAGATAAAGTTTTTATTGGCGGCAGCTCTAAAACTATGAAAGATATTTTTAAAGCAGTTTATGAAAAAAATAATAATGTGAAAATAACTGTTACAGCTATAACTTTGGAAACGATTTATTCAGCAGTTAATGCCTTTAAGGATTATAATATAGAGCCAGATATTGTCTGCATAAACAGTGCAAAATCAAAAAAAGCAGGTCCATATCACATGATGATGGGAAACAACCCTGTATATATTATAACAGGACGGTTATAAGTGAATAAAAAAATAAGTCGTATTTTAATATCTGCTTTCAGCAGCAGCAGTGGTAAAACAACATTTACTATGGGGCTTTTAAGGCTTTTGCAGAAAAAAGGCATAAAAGTTTCGTCATATAAATGCGGTCCAGATTATATTGACACTATGTTTCATACTAAAGCATTAGGCATATCTTCAAGAAATATTGATTTATTTTTATCAGATGAAAATACAGTAAAAAATATACTAGCAGATACTGAAAATCTTGCAGTCATAGAAGGTGTTATGGGCTTTTATGACGGCATAGCTTTTACAGATTCAGCTTCAGCCAGCCATATAAGCAGTGTAACAGATACACCCTGCCTGTTAATAGTTGATGTAAAAGGAAAATCTGCCACATTAAAAGCACTTATAAGCGGTATGCTTCATTACAGGAAAAATAATATAAAAGGTATTATTTTAAACAGAATATCAAAAGCATCATATCCAGTATATAAAAATATGATAGAAGCAGAACTGCCTGTAAAAGTTTTTGGATATATGCCAGAGCTTGAAAACTGCACTCTTAAAAGCCGTCATTTAGGGCTTATAACAGCAGAAGAAATGGCAGATATTAACAGCATTATAGATAAAGTGGCAGAAGAGCTTGAAAAAAGCATAGATATAGAAAATATTTTACTCGCAGCAGAAAATACACCAGATGTAGAATATGAGCCAAAAGATATAAGTCTTATTGGCAGGTGCAGAATAGGCATAGCTTATGATAAAGCTTTTTGTTTTCATTATGCAGATAACATAAAAGTATTAGAAAAAATGGGAGCAGAAATTATTTATTTTTCTCCACTTGAAGATACTGCACTTCCTGCAAATTTAGATGGGCTTATTTTTTACGGCGGCTATCCTGAGCTTTATTTAAAAAAATTAAATGCTAATAAAAGTTTTATAGAAAGTCTTAAAAAAGTATATGATAATAAAATACCACTTATTGCTGAATGCGGCGGGTTTATGTATATAAGTCAAAGTATAGATAATATAGAAATGGCATCACTAATTAAAGGCAGATGTATGATGACTGATAAACTGCAAAACTTTGGATATGTAGAATTGACTTCCCATAAAGACAGTATGCTTTTAAAAAAAGGCGAAAGTATCCCTGCCCATGAGTTTCATTATTCTATTATTGATGAACCATACTGCGACTGCATTATGCGAAAGCCAAAGAGTTTAAAAAGCTGGCAGGGAGTATATTTATCTGACCATGTATATGCAGGATATCCACATTTATATTTTCTATCTAATTTAAAACTTGCAGAAAGGTTTATTATAAAAGCAATTCACTATAACAGGGCTGTAGAATGATATATTTAATATCTGGTGGTTCTGGCAGCGGAAAATCAAAATTTGCAGAAGATGAAGCACTAAAATATAATGGCAGAAAATTATATATTGCCACAATGGAAAATAAAAGCATAAGTGCAAAAGAAAGAATATTAAAACATAGAAAAATGCGGCAGGGAAAAGATTTTGAAATTTTAGAAAAAGAAAAATTTTTCAATAATTTAGATTTATCAGAATATGAAATAGTTTTGCTTGAATGTCTGCCAAATTTAACTGCTAATCATATTTACAGCGGTGGAAATATTAATCTGCTTTATGATGATATAAATTTTCTTATGATGGCAGCAGAAAATTTAATTATTGTAACAAACGATATATCATCATGTGCCATAAATTATAGTGATGAAGTGTATAAATATATAAAAATATTAAACCAGCTTGTATGCAGTATTGCAGAGCAGGCTGATAAAGTGATAGAAGTAACAGCAGGCACTCCAATATATCATAAAGGTGAAAAATGAGCCTTTTAAGAAGTTTTTTAATATGCTTATCAATGTATACAACTATTCCTGTGCCGCATATTATATGGGAAGAAAAAAATATGAAGTATATTTTTTACAGCCTGCCGTTAATAGGTATAATACTTGGCTTAACAGAGTATTTATTATATATTCTTTCATTATATTTAGGATTTTCCAGTGTATTATATGCAGCACTTTCTGTTGCAGTTATTGTGCTTTTAACAGGAGGTATTCATTTAGATGGATATGCTGATACAATAGATGCAGTATTCTGCCATGGAGATATTGAAAAACGCAGGCAGGTATTAAGCGATGCTCATACTGGTGCTTTTGCTGTAATATATACCATACTTTATTTTATAGTGCTTTTTGCCAGCTTTGAAAATATGTATGATAAAAATATTCCAGTGTTTATCTTTATTCTTGTTTTTACTATCAGCAGAGTTTTAAGTCTTTTTTTAATAGCATTAGTGCCATCATCAGCAAATAAAGGGCTTTTATATATTTTTTCATCAAAAGAAAATAAAAAATCATTATTAATATATGCTTTTTCTTTATCATTAGTGTTTGTTTTTTTAACTTATATATTAATTAGTTATAAGTTTATGTTAATACTTTTATTGATTTTAGTTATAATATCTATTATACTCATAAAGTATTTTAAAAAGGTATTTGGCGGTATTTCAGGTGATTTGGCAGGGTTTAGTATATGTATATATGAAATATCGGCACTTTTATTTTGCAGTATAAGCAGGCTGGTATTATGGAATTAATTATTGGCGGAGCATATAACTCAAAACTTAATTTTGTTTTAAAATACTACAATTTAAAGCAGAAAGATTTTCAAAATGGTGCAGAATGCAGCCTTGATGAAGCATTTGATAAAAAAGGCATATACAATCTGCATTTACTTATAAAACGGTTTATTTTATCAGGTATTGATGACTATAATAATATTATAGAAAAAATACTTTCATCAAATATAGAAATTATAATATGCTCTGAAGTAGGAAATGGTGTTGTGCCAGTTGATAAAATAGATAATAAAATGCGGGAATATGTTGGCAGAATATTGTCTATATTAAGTGAAAAAAGTGTAAGAGTAATCAGAATTTATTATGGTATACCATCAGTAATAAAGGGAATGGATATATGAAAACTATTTATTTTATTCGTCATGGTCAGACAAAATATAATGTAGAGGGCAGGTTTGTAGGCTCTACAGATTTGCCATTATCTGAAGACGGAAGAAAACAAATTTTTAATAAGTGGGACAGCATTAAATCTCACATTGAAAGAGATATAATTTTTACAAGCCCTATGAAAAGATGTATTGAAACAGCAGGCATAATATTTCCTTATGACACATTTGAAGTGATTAATAATATGCGGGAAATGAACTTTGGTATGTTTGAGGGCAAAACTCATGATGAATTAGAGTATTTAGAAGAATACAGGTATTTTAGAGAAACAAAAGGCAAATCAAAAATACCAAAAGGGGAAAGCGGCATAGAATTCAGTATGCGGGTATTAAAAGCATTTTTTGAAATGATTATAAGTATGGATAAAAAAGATGCTAATAATGCAGTGCTTGTCTGCCATGGTGGTGTTATTATGGCACTTTTTGCTATGCTTTGCAGTGAAAGTAATGATATTTACTATTATCATGTAGATAACGGTGCAGGATATAAAGCCCATTATAACCAGTATACAAAAGAATTAATTATTATAGAAAAATTATAGCACATACGGTGCAAGGCGGGTTTTTATGAAAATAGGATTTATGATTATTATTGCTTTTATTTTAGATTTAATATTTAAAGACCCTAAACATATTCCCCATCCTGTTGTAATGATTGGCAAAATAATTAAATATGGAGAAATATCTCTGCGTAAGATATTTAGAAAAGGGGCAGTTTCAGAAACTATTGCAGGCACTATTCTTACTTTATTTGTAATTATAATTTCATTTATTATTCCATATATTATTTTAAGTATATGTTACAGTATTAATATGATACTTGGTATATCAGTAGAAATATTTATGTGTTTCCAGCTGCTTGCTCTTGGCTCATTAAAAGAAGCGGCTATGAAAATATATACAGAACTTTCAACAGGCTCACTTAATGGAGCAAGAAAAAATTTAACCCATATAGTAGGCAGAGATACAGAAAATTTAGATGAAAAATCTGTTATAAAAGCATCTGTTGAAAGTGTTGCAGAAAATACAAGTGATGGAGTTATTGCACCTCTTTTTTATATGCTTATAGGCGGAGCAAGTTTTGGTATGCTTTATAAAGCAGTAAATACTCTTGATTCTATGATAGGCTATAAAAATAAAAAATATCAGTATTTTGGAAAAGCAGCAGCAAGGCTTGATGATATATTAAATATTATACCTGCCCGTATTACTGGCTTTTTATATGTTGCAGCGGCACTGCTTTCAGGCTTTAATTATAAAAAATCTTATGCAATACTTATTAGAGACAGGTGGAACCATTCAAGCCCAAACAGTGGATACCCTGAGGCTGCTATGGCTGGAGCATTAGGTTTGCAGCTTGGAGGCCCTGCTTCATATTCTGGGGAAATTGTTGATAAAAAATATATTGGTGATGATGATAAAGAGCCAAATATGGAAGATATACCAAAAGCATGTATGCTTATGACTATTGTATCAGTGCTTGCTTTAATATTAATGATTTTAGCAAAATTTGCAGTTTTAACAATCATTAACTATGGTTTATAGCAGTAATGAGTAGAAACTACACTCATGGCGGTGATATTTACAGCCATTATGAAAAATATGGCAGGTATCCTGTTGATTTTTCCAGCAGCTTAAATCCACTTAATGCACCACTTGAAGTAACTAACGCTTATGTGGAAGCATATAAATACAGCTTTGCATACCCACCCCATGATTATAAAGAGTTACGAGAAAAAATAGCAGAAAAAGAAAATACAGGTATTGAAAATATATGTGTATCAAATGGAGCAGGGGAGCTTATAAGATATATTCCAGTTATTTTCAAGCCAAAAAATGCACTTATTACTGCTCCAGCTTTCAGCGAATATAAAAAATCGCTTTCAGAATGTAATGTATATGAATATTTATTAAAAAAAGAAAATAATTTTTTACTGCAAAATGATTTTTTAGATAATATAGCTTTTAAAGATATGGTGTTTTTAACAAATCCAGATAACCCAGCGGGTAACCTTATAAATCTGGAATTTATAGAAAAAACAGCAGCAAAATGCAGAAAAGAAAACTGTATTTTAGTGATTGATGAATGCTTTATTGATTTAGCAGAAAATGGGGCCAGTGCAGTTCCATTAATAAATAAATATGATAATCTTATTATAATCAAAGCATTTACTAAAACTTATTCATTTGCAGGTATCAGGCTTGGTTATGCAGTATCTAATGAAAAAATAACTGAGATGATAGATAATATGCTTCCAGAATGGCGGGTTTCTATGCCTGCTAATATTTGCGGAATAGCTGCATTAAGTGATAAAACTTTTATTAAATCATCCTTAAAATATATTAAAAAAGAAAAAGAATATCTTATTAATAATTTACAGTCGTTTGGATTTACTATATATGGCTCGCAGGCAAACTATATATTTTTTTATTCAGAAATACTTGACTTAAAAGAAAGACTAGAAAAATATAGTATATTAATTAGAGACTGCTCAAATTATAATGGATTAGAAAAAGGATATTACAGAGCAGCAGTAAAAAAACATGGAGATAATGAAAAACTTATTAACGCAATAAAGGATGTAGTAAATGGCTAAATGTATAATGGTGCAGGGCACTTCATCAAATGTTGGAAAAAGTCTGATTAGTGCAGGGTTATGCAGAATATTTGCTCAGGCTGGATATAAAACTGCTCCATTTAAGTCACAGAATATGGCACTTAATTCATATATTACAAAAGACGGTCTTGAAATAGGCAGGGCACAGGCTGTGCAGGCAGAATGCGCTTATCAGCATATAGATGTAAGGTTTAACCCTGTATTATTAAAACCAACAGGCAGTAAAACGAGCCAGATTATAATAAATGGTGAAATATATGGCAATATGACGGCAGGTGAATATTTTGCAGAAAAGCATAAGTTTTTTAAATATATAAAAGAAAGTTATGAAAGTTTAAATAAAGAGTATGATGTGATAGTTATAGAAGGGGCAGGAAGCCCTGCTGAAATAAACTTAAACCACAAAGATTTTGTAAATATGGGTATGGCTCAAACAGCTCATGCACCTGTGCTTTTAGCAGGGGATATTGACAAGGGGGGAGTATTTGCATCTCTTTACGGCACAGTAGAACTTTTAAAAGAATATAAAAAATATTTTAAAGGGTTTATTATTAATAAATTCAGGGGAGATAAAGCAATATTAGAGCCCGGACTTTTGCAGATTGAAAAGCTGACCGGCATAGATGTATTAGGTGTGCTGCCTTATGAAAAATTTAATATAGATGAAGAAGACAGCCTTGCAGAAATATTAAAAAATAATACAAAAGGTTTAATAGATATAGCAGTCATTAGACTTCCTAGAATATCAAATTTTACTGATTTTGCAGTTTTTGAATATTATGATGAAGTAAAAGTCAGGTATATTAATAATATTGCAGATTTTGGCGAGCCTGATTTACTTATAATTCCCGGCACAAAAAACACTATTGATGATATGAGATATATTCGCTCATCAGGGCTTATTACAAAAATAATGCAGTATGCAGAAACTGGCAAAGGTATAATAGGAGTATGTGGCGGCTACCAGATGCTTACAAGCATAATAAAAGACCCAGATAATATGGAAGCCGGCGGATATGTGCAGGGTTTAAATTTAATAAAAGCGGAAACTGTTTTTGAAAAAGAAAAGATAAGAACAGTCATTCAGGGAAAATTTAATAATATAACAGGCTATTTTTCGTTTTTAAATGGGGCAGAGTTTTCAGGTTATGAAATACACATGGGTAAAACTTATGCAGATAATCGCAATATTTCTGAAATAAAGGATACTAATGGAAATATTAAAAATGATGGTCTATCAGTAGATAATATATTAGGCACATATATCCATGGTATTTTTGATTCAAGTGATGTAGCTAAAAGAATAATAGATAAACTTATGCAGGAAAAAGGCATAGAAAATCAGGCAGAAGAAAAGAATATAAATGAATTAAGAAATAAGGAATATGACAAACTTGCAGATATGCTTATGAAAAATTTAAATATTTCTAAAATATATGAAATAATGGAAAAAGGAGTATAGTTATGGCAAAAGATAAAGGGCTGATACATATATACTGCGGAGAAAATAAAGGTAAAACAACTGCTGCTGTGGGGCTTGCAGTCCGCAGTTTTGGCAGTGGGTTTAAAATTATATTTTCTCAGTTTTTAAAAACTTCTCCAAGCGGCGAACTTTTAAGTTTTGAGAAACTTGGTATAAAAGTATATAGAATAACAAAGCCAAAAGGTTTTACATGGGAAATGAATGAAGATGAGCTTGCACTTTTAAAAGAAGAACATAATAAATTATTTAAAGAAGTTACTTCTCTTGTAGAAAAAGATGGAGATAAAACGCTGCTTGTATGTGATGAGCTTGTAGGGGCTTATGCAGGCGGTCATATTGATAAAGATATGGTTATGGATTTTTTAAACAATAAGCCAAAAAATTTAGAAGTAGTATTAACTGGTAGAAATCCAAGTGAAGAATTAATGGAAATTGCTGACTATATTACTGAAATGAAAAAGATAAAACACCCTATGGATAAAGGGATAAATGCAAGAAAAGGAATAGAAATGTAAGGTGAAGTATGCAGGAAATATTAAAACCTATGGATATAGAAAAAAGAAGTTTTGAAATAATATCACAAGAGATAGGCAGTGTAGATTTAAATGAAAAAGAGCTGCTTGTTTTAAAGCGAGTAATACATACTACTGCTGATTTTGACTATAAAGAAAACCTTGTTTTTAGAAACAATCCAGTAGAAAAAGGGATAGAAGCATTAAAAAAAGGGTGTGTTATAGTAACAGATACTAATATGGCTCTTGCTGGAATAAATAAACCATCATTAAAAAAAGGCGGAAACAGTGCAGTCTGCTATATAGGCGATGAAGATGTGGCTTATGCTGCATCAGAAAAAGGTGTTACAAGAGCTCAAGCAGCAGTAGAAAAAGCTGCAAAACTTAATGAGCCTGTTATTTTTGCAATAGGCAATGCACCTACTGCACTTATTAAAATAGATGAGCTTATTAATAACGGTAAGTTAAACCCAGTATTAATTATTGCATGTCCTGTTGGCTTTGTTAATGTGGTGGAAAGTAAAGAGTTAATCTTAAAACATAATATTCCAAGTATCACATCTGTTGGCAGGAAAGGCGGCTCAAATGTGGCAGCAGCTGTTATTAATGCAATGCTTTATCAGGCTTTTCCAAGGTAATATATGAAAGAAGTTGAAAAAATAATAAATGAAATAAAAGGTGCAGATAAAGATGCTTTAAAAAAAGCACAAATCAGACAGGATAACCTTTTAAAACCAAAGGGCAGTTTAGGCACTCTTGAAAAAATTAGTATAAAACTTGCAGGTATTACTGGTAAAATTAATAACATGGCAGATAAAAGAATACTTTTTCTTTTTGGAGCAGATAATGGCATTTATGAAGAAGGTGTTGCAGCAACTCCACAGCATTTTACAAAAACATTAATTTTAAGTTATGCTGATAATGCAGGGACTGGCATAAATACTATTACAAAAAGCTGTAATACAGATTTGAAACTTATAGATATGGGTATTAAAGGCGGCGTTAATCATAAAAATATAGATAATAGAAACTTAATGATTAATGGCACAAATAACTTTATGAAAGAAAAAGCAATACCTTATGATATTGTTATAAAGGCAGTAAAAACTGGTATAGATTATGCAAAATATGCTTATGACAATGGCTATAATATTATAGGCAGCGGAGAAATAGGCATGGCTAATACTACAACTGCTGCTGCATGTATTATGTCATTTATAAAAAGCAGTGACAGCATGCTTATTGGCAGGGGGGCGGGGCTTAAAGATGAACAGCTTGAAATAAAGCGTAATGTAATAAGTTATGCTTTAAAGGATTATGATTTATTTAATCAAGAGCCTTTTGAAGTCCTAACCTGTGTGGGTGGACTTGATATTGCTGCTATGACTGGCTTATATATTGGTGCAGCATATTACAGACTTCCAGTTGTGATAGATGGGCTTATTTCTGCGGCAGCTGCTTTAACAGCATATAATATAAATAATAAAATAGTTGATTTTATGTTTACATCTCATTTATCAGAAGAGCCAGCTTATATTAAGGCAGTAAATATTCTGGGACTGGAACCAATACTTAATTTACACATGAGATTAGGTGAAGGCAGCGGCTGCCCTATTGCTATGCAGATAATACAAAATGCATGCGATATAATGAATAATATGCAGACCTTTCAGGATATTAATCTAGAAGAAGAATATAGGAAAGATATAAAAATGTAAAAATAAGTTTGCAGTATTTTTTACTGATAATAAGTATATATTTTACTGCATATATGCTTATTTTTTATTTTACTTGCATTTTATAAAATAATATGACATATCTAGTTAGTATATATCATCAGTGGGGGAAGGGTTGTATGAAAGGAATAATATTGGCAGGCGGGTCAGGCACAAGGCTTTATCCCCTTACTTTAACAATATCTAAACAGTTACTGCCAGTATATGATAAACCTATGATTTTTTATCCACTGTCTACACTTATGCTTGCAGGAATTAGAGATATTTTAATTATTTCTACTCCGCAGGATTTACCCAAATTTAAAGAACTTTTAGGTGATGGCTCTTCTTATGGTATAAAATTATCTTATGCAGAGCAGCCAAGCCCAGACGGACTTGCTCAAGCCTTTATAATAGGCGAAAAATTTATTGATGGCGATGCATGTGCTATGATATTAGGCGATAATATATTTTATGGCAATGGCTTATCAAGACATTTACAAAGAGCAGCAGGGCAGCCTAATGGTGCTACAATATTCGGTTATTATGTTGATGACCCTGAAAGGTTTGGTATTGTAGAATTTGATGCAGATGGTAAAGTAGTTTCCATTGAAGAAAAACCAAAAAATCCTAAATCTAATTACTGTGTTACAGGGCTTTATTTTTATGATAATAGAGTGTGTGAATTTGCTAAACAGGTTAAACCATCAGACAGGGGAGAGCTGGAAATTACTGATTTAAACAATATGTATTTGAAAGACGGCTCATTAAATGTAGTAACTCTTGGCAGAGGGTATGCATGGCTTGATACTGGCACAATAGAAGCTCTTGCTTATGCTGGCGAATTTATAAGAGTTATAGAAAAACGACAAGGAATGCAGGTAGCAGCAGTTGAAGAAATTGCATACCGTCAAGGCTGGATAAGTAAAGAAGAATTATTATCATCTGCTGAAAAATATGGAAAAAGTCTGTATGGTAAGTTTTTAAAATTAGTAGCAGATGGGACATATTTAGGGTAGGTTATACAATGAATATTATAAAAACAGCGATAGACGGCATTTATATACTTGAACCAAAAGTTTTTGGAGATAACAGGGGCTGGTTTATGGAAAGTTACTCTGAAAAAACAATGAAAGAGTATGGGTTTGACTATAATTTTGTTCAGGATAATCATTCGTTCTCTGCTGTAAAAGGCACATTAAGGGGTATACATTTCCAAAAAGGAAATTCTGCACAGGCAAAACTTGTCCGCTGCTGTAAAGGTGCAGTGCTGGATGTGGCTGTTGATTTAAGAAAAGGCTCGCCTGCATATAAAAAGTGGATAGCTGTTGAATTATCTGCGGAAAATAAACGCCAGCTTTTAATACCACGGGGCTTTGGTCATGGATATGTTACATTAACTGACGATGTAGAGTTTTTATATAAAGCTGATAATTACTATGATGCAGCAAATGATAGAAGCATATTATGGTGCGACGAAGAGATTGGAGTAAAATGGAATATAGATAATCCAATTATCTCAGAAAAAGACAGCCGTGCCCCAAAACTAAGGGACAGCGATGTAGATTTTAAATATTAATATAATGGGGTAAAGTATGAAAATAATAGTAACAGGTGGTGCTGGTTTTATTGGCGGCAATTTTATCCACTATATGCTGAATATTTATAATGATTATAAAATAATATGTCTTGATGCTCTAACTTATGCAGGCAATATGGAAACATTAGAGCCAGTAAAAGATAACCCCTGCTTTAAATTCTATAAGGCAGATATTGCAGACAGGACGGCAGTTTATGAAATATTTGAAAAAGAAAAGCCAGATATTATAGTAAACTTTGCAGCAGAAAGCCATGTAGACCGCTCTATTGATAACCCGGGTATATTTTTGCATACAAATGTTATAGGCACAGGTGTATTAATGGATGCATGTAGAAAATACGGCATAACAAGGTATCATCAGGTATCAACTGATGAAGTTTATGGTGACTTGCCACTTTCAAGACCTGATTTATTTTTTACAGAAACTACTCCACTGCATACATCAAGCCCGTATTCAGCATCAAAAGCATCTGCAGATTTATTGGTGCAGGCATATCACAGGACATTTAAACTGCCTGTTACAATTTCAAGATGTTCTAATAACTATGGACCATACCATTTTCCAGAAAAACTTATACCGCTTATGATTGCAAATGCATTAGCAGATAAAGAGCTGCCAGTATATGGCAAAGGGGAAAATGTCCGCGACTGGCTTTATGTGCAAGACCACTGCTCAGCTATTGATTTAATTATACATAAAGGCAGAGTTGGTGAAGTTTATAATATTGGCGGTCATAATGAAAAAACTAACTTGGAAGTAGTGAAAATAATATTAAAAGAGCTTGGAAAAAGTGAAGATTTAATAAAGTATGTTACAGACAGACCGGGTCATGATATGCGATATGCAATAGACCCATCAAAAATACATAATGAATTAGGCTGGCTGCCTGTTACAAAATTTGAAGATGGCATTAAAAAAACTATAAAATGGTATCTTGATAATGCTGACTGGTGGCAGCACATAATAAATGGGGAATATAAAGACTATTATGAAAAGCATTACAGCAAAAAATAATAGTCTGGTTTAGTATATGTTTTTTCTTTTAAATATATTATAAACTGCATTAAGGCGGAGTGTATAAAATGAAAGTATTAGTTACAGGTGTAAATGGTCAGCTTGGCTTTGATGTCTGTAAAGAGCTTGATAGAAGAAATATAGAAAATAAGGGCATAGATAGAGAAAGCTGTGATATTACAGATGAAAATGCAGTGTCAGCTTATATTAAAAATTATGCACCTGATGTAGTTATTCACTGTGCTGCATACACTGCTGTTGACAGGGCAGAAGATGAAAAAGAAGTGTGCTATAATGTAAATGTAAAAGGCACAGAATATATTGCAAAAGCATGTAAAGAAATAGATGCAAAAATGGTATATATTTCTACTGATTATGTATTTGAAGGGGCAGGTGATACTGCTTATGAAATAAATGATAATGCAGCTCCAAATAATACTTATGGTCTTACAAAATATCAAGGTGAAGAAGCAGTTAAAAAGATATTGAGTAAATATTTTATTATCCGCATTTCATGGGTATTTGGCATTAATGGAAACAATTTTATTAATACTATGATGAAGCTTGGTGAAAGCCGCAGAGAATTAAATGTAGTTGCAGACCAGATAGGAAGCCCAACTTTTACTTGCGATGCAGCACCTTTAATATGTGATATGGCAGCAACAGAAAAATATGGTTTGTATCATGCAACAAATGAAGGCTGCTGCTCATGGGCAGATTTGGCAGAATATATATTTTCTGTAACAGGTCAGAATATAGTAGTTCATCATATAAAAACTGAAGAATATCCTGCAAAGGCATTAAGACCAAAAAATTCAAGACTAAGTAAAGCAAGCCTTGATAATGCAGGGTTTAAAAGGCTGCCAGACTGGAAAGATGCTGTTAAAAGATATATAAAAGAAAAATCAGGGCAGAAAATATAGATACTGTTACAATTTGTTATTTAATATGTGATATGACAGCAGCAGAAAAAGTATGGCTTTTATTATGCAGGAAAAAGAAATTTATTTAGTGGCTTAGTTCAAAATTTTTGGGTAAGTTCACTTCCTGTCCCTGCATTGTCATTCTGAGGCGAAGCCGAAGAATCTTATAAAGTAGAAATTGCAAATTATTTTTGATATTGAAATAAACATTATTAAAAAAGCTGAGTTAAGTAGATAATTATGATATTAGTAACTGGCGGTGCAGGATATATTGGCAGCACAACTGCAAGATATTTGATAGAACATGGTGAACAGGTTGTTATTTTAGACAGTCTTGTTTCATCTAATATTGAAGATGTGCCTTGTAGAGCTATTTTTTATAAAGGTGATATAGCAGATACTGTTAAGGTAAGTGAAATAGTAAAAAAACATAATATAGAAGCCTGTCTGCATTTTGCAGCCTACATAGAAGTGGCAGAATCGGTTGCAAATCCATATAAATATTTTGAAAATAATATGTCAAAAGCTCTTATTTTATTTAATACATTAAAATATAATGGTGTATTAAAGATAGTTTTTTCTTCTACTGCAGCTGTATATGGAGAGCCTAAGTATACACCGATTGATGAAAATCACCCATTGAATCCAGTTAATCCTTATGGTATGAGTAAATATTTAGCAGAAAATATCCTTTCTTCTTTTGATACTGCATATAATATGCGATATGTGGCATTAAGATATTTTAATGCATGTGGTGCATGGGGTGGCAGTGGAGAAAAACATAACCCTGAAACACATCTGATACCACTTATATTACAAGTGCCGCTTGGAAAAAGAGAAAAATTATATATCAACGGCACAGACTATAATACAAAAGACGGCACATGTATAAGAGATTATATACATGTTTATGATTTAGCCTGTGCTCATTATGCAGCATTAAATTATTTAAGAGCAGGCGGTAAAAGTGAAAAAATAAACTTAGGAACTGGCACTGGCTTTTCTATTAAAGAAGTAATAGAAGTGTGCGAAAAAGTCACAGGGCAGGAAATAAATAAGGAAATCCGCAGCAGGCGTGCAGGTGACCCTGCTGTGCTTATAGCATCAAATAAAAAAGCAAAAGATATACTTGGCTGGGATATTACATATAATAATTTATATGATATAGTGAAGTCTGCTTATTTATTTCATAAAGATAATTAAGATATTATGAAGTAATGTAATATGTATAATAAAGATGGCTCATACTGAGCCTGATAAGGCGAAGTATCTTAATTTATCTTTTATTTTCAAATTCATCCCTGAATTTGAAAAACCACGCTCGGTCGCAGTAAATGCTCCCATCGCTTACGCTATGCGACGGGACTTCCTGTCCCTGCATTGTCATACTGAGTTTGATATAGCGAAGTATCTAAAAGATATAATTTAAATATACTATAGATTATTGTAATATGTATAATATAGATTTTTCGCCTATGAAATCAGGCTCAAAATGACTGCAAGATGAAAGCCATAGGTCATACTGAGCCTGATAAGGCGAAGTATCTAAAACATAGATAATTTAAATATTATAGATTATTGCAAGATATATAATATAGATTTTTGCCTGTAAAAATCAGGCTTAAAAAAATGTCTGCTGCAAAAATTTTTTGGCTGAGTTCAAAGTCCATTACTTATTTTTTATTACTGTTTTCATATGCCTTGCAAACTTCGTCTGTATTGCCATGCATTTTTATCTGACCTTTGTCAAGCCATATTGCCTTAGAGCATACATTTTTTACTTGTGCAGCATGATGAGATACAAATAAAATCGTAAGGCCGTTTTTACGCATTTGATTTATTTTTGTTTCACATTTTGCTTTAAACTTATAATCTCCAGTTGATAATACTTCATCTGCTATTAATACATCTGGGTCAAACATTATTGCAGCAGCGAAACCAAGTCTTGCTCTCATACCTGAAGAAAAGTTTTTAATTGGCACATCTATGAAATCATGCAGCTCTGCAAAATCTACTATTTCATCATATTTTTCTTGTATTTTTTTTCTAGGTATTGCACGGAGTGCACCATTAAAAAATATATTTTCTTTTGCAGTTAAATTATGGTCAAAACCAGCACCAAGCTCAATGAGTGGAGCAATAGAGCCATAAACTTTTGCTTTGCCGCTGTCTGGTCGTAATATACCTGCTATTACTTTTAAAAGAGTGCTTTTGCCAGAGCCATTAAAGCCAACAATGCCTAAAGCTTCCCCTTTTGCTACTTGAAAGCTCACATCTTTCAATGCCTGAAATTCCTGATATAAAACTCTGCCTTTAATAAGATTTATAACATACTCTTTCAGCCCGTCATATTTAGCCATTGCAAGGTTAAATTTAACAGAAACATTTTTTACATCTATTGCAATATTATCCATATCATCTCTTCTTTTAAATATATAATATAAATTTACGCTGCAGCAGTCTAAATACAACAGCACCAGTGAAAAAAGAGCCAAAAGCAAAAGCAGCACATATCAAGTTTGCATTCAGTGAAGGTATTTGACCATCTAAAATTATTATTCTAAAATAATCTATAAAATGATACAAAGGGTTCCAGTTCATTATCTGCATTATTTCAGGTGGGAGTATAGTAACAGGATAAAAAACTGGTGTAGCATATATTAACACTTTTGTAACAACACTGTATAAATGACCAATATCTCTAAAATATACATTTAATGAGGAAAGTATAAAAGCTATGCCAACAGAAAATATAAATATATATATAAATGGCAAAGGTATAAGCAGCCAGCTTAAAGCAGCAGGTATTTTAAACCATATAAGCACTGCAGCAAGTGCTATAAGTGAAACAGAAGTATTTATAAATTCAAATAAGCATTTTTCTACAGGAAAAAGATAGTTTGGAATATACATTTTTTTTATAAGCATAGCAGAATTAATAATGGAAGAAATGGCACCACTTGTAGATGATGTAAACATTGTAAATAGAATGTAGCCAGTAAGATAATAAACAGGGTAATGCTCCACATCAAAGCGAAACATATAAGAAAAAACAGCACTTATCACTACCATCATTAAAAAAGGGTTTAAAACACTCCATAATATACCTAAAATAGAGCGTCTGTATTTTACAATAAAATCTCGCTTTACAAGGTTATAAAGAGCAGTTTTATATTGATAGTGTTTATATATGTTTGAATTTGTTATAAAATTCTGGTCTTCTGTTTCCTGATTATTGTTTTCCATTAAATATTTTTTCTCCTGTTTTTTTATATATGAAATACTACAAAAAAGCAAGAGTATATATATTATATTAATATTAGAATTATCTTCTAACCACATCAGGTTTATCAGGGTCTATATAGATGCTGTCAACTATTTCTCTATTCACTTTATCATAAATTACAAAATTTAAACCATATTTATTTTTACTTCTATTTTTGCCACTTACATTTATTGCCGCTTTGCCATCTGATGATATAAACAGATTTATAATATTTTTCATTCTGCCTTTGTATTTTACAGGCTTATTTGATATTTCTTCAAAAAATATTTGATTTTCATCAATTACAGCAGCATAACGCATATTTGCCTTATCTGAATTATATTTTTTTAGTCCAAAAGATTTTAAATCATTTTTTAAATTATCAGGTAATTTTTTTAAAACATCACCATTTGCAGCAATCATTACAGTATAGTTGTCATAAAAAGCTAAATTTTTCCATTCTGTAAAAGATTTAAGCTCTCTAATTTCTTCTCTGTTTACTGCTCTTGCATATTTAATATAATCTTCATTCCATGAAGCATATTTTGGATCATTTTTATGGGACTGAATATTATAATGCTTTATAATGTATGGTATAAGGTGGTCCATAACTTTACGAGAACCATAAAGGTTTGTATGAGACCAGTCACGAAAATCTCTATTAAAATTTAAATTTAGTTCATCATACATTATATTATAATTAATAAAATTCCATCCTTTTTCTTCAGCATAAAGTTTAAATGCTTTATCCAGCTGTGAATGTAATAAATTAGCAGAAAAAGGCATTTTTACAAATAAAATATTACAGTTATGTTTGGCTGCTAAATCTACCATCATATTTGCATATTTTATTGTTTCTGGATATAATTCTATTTGTGTAATATTATCATTTTCATATCTATTAACACTATTTATTGAGTGTATTTTAGATAACCATGAGCCATAAGAAGAGCCTGAAAATCTACCTTTCCAAAAAGTGTCGTATGTAAAATCATACTTAGTTAATTCTTTCCATCTTGAATGATATTGTTTTATAGTATTTATGTTTTTTAAAATATCATCTGTATTTTTATAAATATATTTGTATGCATAAAACTTAAAAAAATCATTTTTTAAATTTTGTAAATGTATCATAGTTTGTTTTTCTTTATAAGATAAATCTTCAAGATAAGCTGTATCAAATATTATAAGTTTTGGATTATATTTTGACAGTATTTCTTCTAAAAATAAGTATGATACTTTATAATATTGCTGAGCAGTTCCACGGTTGTATGAAACAATCCCATATTTATGCCATATTTCCATTGGAGACATGGTAAAGTAAACTCTACTTGTTCCTAGAAAAAATACATCTATATTATTTTTTTCATTATAGTATTGTTTAATATTATATGATTCATATTTATTTTTTATTATATCTTCATAATTAACAGCAATTAATATTGTTAATACAGTAAATATTATTAATGAAATAACTTTTTTTATCATATATCACCTAAAACTGAAAATAAATAAATTGATTAGCATTATATGCTGTGCCATAAACACCAAAAGTCAGTATTCCAAAAATTGCTATCCAATATAATATCCATCTAAAAACTAAATTTTGTTTCGCCAGTTCTTCTCTTATTTTGATACCTTTTTCCTGCATAAAAGATACTGCCCATAAAATAATAATAGAAAAGCATAATACATAGAAATCTTTTCTAGAAAGTCCCATATCATAAAGTGAGTTATCAAAAAATATCCAAGGGTTCCAAACACTAAACATTTGCTTTGTCATAATAACAGCAGTTTCTATATCTGGAGCTCTAAAAAAGAGCCGTGAATAATTAATAATTAAAAATGCTATAATAATTTGAAATAATCTAAAACTAAAACATTGTGTATTTATATTAAAAATAGAGTATATCTTTTGAAATACTGGCTTAAAAATATCATCAAGTATAATACTTAAACCATGTATCATACCCCATATAATAAATGTCCAGTTTGCACCGTGCCATAAGCCGCTTATAAAAAAAGTAATTAATATATTTCTATATTTTTTTATTTTAGAGCACCTGCTGCCACCTAATGGAAAATATATGTAATCTCTTAACCACATAGAAAGTGATATATGCCATCTTCGCCAGTAATCACCAACAGATACTGCAAAAAAAGGATGGTTAAAGTTTTGTAATAAAGTAAACCCCATAGTTTGTGCTGCACCTATTGCAATACATGTATAACCAAAAAAATCTGCATATATTTGTATAGAATAGATTGTTATTGCAACAAATATTTCAAGCCCCATATAAGCTTCATAGTTTTCAAATACAAAATTTACTAAAATGGCAGCTCTATCGCCTATAACCATCTTTAAAAAATAACCATAGAGCATTAATAATAAACCGTTTTTAAGATTATCATAATTAAAATATTTTCTTTCCTGCAGTTGAGGAAGAAAAGTTGCAGTTCTTTCTATTGGTCCTGCAAGTAATTTTGGGAAAAATGATATAAAAAGAGCATATTTTATAAAATTAGTTTCTGCTTTTGCACCTCTATATATATCAACTATATAAGCTATCATCTGCATAGTATAAAATGATATACCAAGTGGTAATATTATATCAAATTTTGGCTGAATTAATTGAATATGAAGTGCAGATAATAAAATATTTATATTATCTACTGCAAAATAAAAATATTTAAAGAAAAATAAAATGGAAAGGTTTAAAATAAAGCTAATGGAAACATATATGTTTTTAAGTTTTGCTGCATTCCCCCCCCCACTCGTTTTATTTGCTTTATCTATCAATATACCACTAGTATAAGTTATAAAAGTAGATGTAAGCATTAATAGAGCATATACAGGGTTCCAAGCCATATAAAAATAATAGCTTGCTGCTAAAAGCCAAATATATCTAAATCTGTGTGGTATTATAAAGTATAATAAGATAACTACTGGAAAGAAAATTAAAAAGCTTATGGAATTAAAAAGCATTTATTAACCTTAATTATTTCTTTTGTCCATAATAAGCACCTGCACCATGTTTTCTGTAATAATGTTTATTAAGAACATAATCAGGCAGTAGAACAGCAGCAGGATTAATAAGCATTGTTTGATAATTTATTTGAGCTATCTCTTCTAAAACAACAGCATTTTCCACAGCATCAAGCCCGCCTTTATCTGCACTGCCGCCCCATGTAAATGGTCCATGCTGCTTAACTAAAACAGCAGGTATTTGAAGCCAGTCTTTATCTTTAAATGTTTCTGCTATTACTTTGCCTGTATTTAATTCATAATCGCTTTCAACTTCATCATAAGTTAATGCTCTAGTGCAGGGAATATCACCAAAAAAGTAATCTGCATGTGTCGTTCCCATAGCTTTAATTGGAATTCCTGCTTGAGCGTATGAAGTTGCATATTTAGAGTGTGTGTGGCATACACTATAAATTTGAGAGCATGAATGATAAATTTCTAAATGTGTTTTTGTATCTGATGATGGCTTTAATTTACCATCTATAACTTTACCAGCTAAATCCAAAACAACCATATCCTGTGGCGACATTTTTTCATATTCAACACCAGATGGTTTAATAATAATATAATCTTCTACTCTGGCAGAAACATTACCCCATGTTAAAGGCACTAATCCCTGCTTATAAAGCTGTATATTTGCTTCATAAACTTTTTCTTTTATATTATCAAACATGCTTTTCTTCCTTTTTTATCATTAGTGTATGTGATAACCCTGTTTTTAAATCATACTGTGGCTGCCAGCCTAAATCCATTAGTTTAGATGCATCAAGAATAGAATCAAGTGGCTTAGAATAACCCTGTTTTTCTATTTCATCTGGTATTTCAAACTGGAGAGATACTTCTGCAAGTTCAGATAAAGTTTCAGCATATTCTCTGATAGAAGCAATAGAGTTTGGATTTGCAACATTATAAACCTGACTGTCTTTACTATATAAAATAACATAAAGCATAGCATATACTGCATCTGCCACATAGCAGTATGTCCTTTTCTGCAAGCCTTCACTTTTCATAATTATTTTTTCACCATTTAAGGCATTTCGCAAAAACTGTGCATCTGCTCTAGAATTTTCATTTGTAATTGCAGCACCATAAACATAGCAAAGGCGTAATATGTTTGCTTTTATATTATATTGATGATTATAACTCATACATAATGTTTCTGCTGCTCGTTTAGATTCTGGGTAGCAGGAACGCACAAGTTTTGAATCTATCATACCAAAATCATCTTCTGTAAATGGTTTATCAGCATTATTCCCATATATTTCGCCAGTAGATATGTATAAAAAGCAGGCGGCAGTATCTTTTATCATTTCTAATAAATTCATAGTCCCTGTTAAGTTTGTTTTCATAGTGCCGACAGGGTCTTTTGAAAAGGCAAGTGGGTGTGCATTACTTGCTGCATGTATAATATAGTCAGCTTCATATTTTTTCTTTAAAGGTTCATTTAAATTCTGCTCTATAAAACATAAATTTTTATTTGCTTTAAATCTTTTTTGTAATTTTTCTAATTTTGAAGATACGGCATATACATATATATTTTGAGAATATGCAGTATTATACCACATTATAAAATCTACTAAGTAAGAAGCAACCAGCCCTGTTGCACCTGTAATAAAAAAAGACTTATTATTAAGTTTTAAAATTTCATCGCCTAATAAATCTACAAGTTTTTTATATTCATTTTCTAATGTGTTGATTGTCATTTTAAATTCCTTTTAATAAGGCTCTAAAAATTGCAAGGTCTTCTGATGTTGTTAATTTAATATTTTTCTCAGACCCTTTTGAAAAATATACAGTCTGTCCAGTTTCAACTAATAAGGTGCAGCTGGCAACAGAATTAGTGATACCCATTTCTTTTGCTTTTTTGTGTGTATCTAAAATACTGCCTAGTGTAAACCCTTGTGGTGTTTGAGTTCTTTTTAAATTATCTCTAGGATATGCAGAAACAGCAGAAGCTCCGTCTACAGTTTCAAGCATTGCTTCCTGACATGGAATGCAGACAACAGCATTTCCTTTTTCTCTAGTTACATTAATACATTCAGAAATTATCTCACTAGAAACCATAGGGCGAATAGCATCATGAATTAATACTATATCTTCTCTGCTGTAAAATTTTGCAAGTTCATCTAATCCGTTTTTAATTGACTCCTGTCCTGATTTACCAGAAGGGGCGATATATTTTAGCTTTGTAATATTATATTCTTTTGCATAATTTTGTAGGATAATTTCCCAGCCTTCAATACATACTACAGCTATAGCATCAATATTTGGGTGTTTCTCAAATGCTTCTAATGTATAAATAATAATAGGTTTATCATTTACTGTTATAAATTGTTTTGGTATTGCTGACAACATTCTTGCCCCAATACCACCTGCAATAATTAGTGCAATATTCATAAGCCACCCCTTATTTAATTTTTAATTTTGTTTTTAATATTCCAGTAAGTCTTTCACTATTGTTTATATTATTATATTCAGAAGGGAAAAACTTTTCTAATATTTTACTTTTTAATTCTTTATGACGGTCTGGGTTGTTATAATTTTCTTCTATTGAGAATATTGTTTCTTCCCAGGTTTTTGTAACATCGCCTGCACAATTTTCTTTATATGGCATATTAAATGTAGTTTCTTCTTTCTCAAAAGTATCTAAATCAAAAGCAAAGTAAATAACTGGTTTTTGTGTAATTAAAAAGTCATAACCAATGGATGAATAGTCTGTTATAATCTGCGAATATTCATATAATGATGCATAAATATCTTTTTCATCACTAACTTCAATGCGGGGATAAACAGCTATGGCATTTTTAATACGAGATGTGTAATTTCTCCAAGTATGAGGATGCAGCCTAAGATACATAACAGCATCAATTTTTTCTAATAAATTATTAATTTTATCAAGATTTTTTATGAAATCTTTTACCATAAATTGCTCTGTTTCAGGTTTCCATCTGTATGTTGGAGCATAAAGTATTTTATATTCAGTAACTTCTTTTTCTATATTTTCATACATAGTAATATTTCTAGGATATCCACATGCAAGCTGTGCATTTTCTGGTATTTTCCAATGGTTTGCAACAATATCCCTAAATGGCTGTCCCGGGCATACCATACCATAATATTCTTCAAAAAGTTCTCTAAAAGGTGCTTTAAAAAAATATTTAACTGGCTTTATGATTTTATTTATTATTCCATCATCATTATTTATTAAAATATCTGATGATAATCTTGCACCGGGAACTGTTGTGTTTGGGAGTTCATTACCTATAGGTATCATACTTTTAGGACCAACACCATGCCATAAGTTTACAAATTTTGTTCCAGCATTCAATCCGTATCTTGGCGTATAATCACTCATTTTAAAATGGTCAGAAACAGCTAATTTCGCCCTAACCATTGTCCAAAAACCTGCAAAAGAGTTCATTTTATAACATGGCATTTTTTCTTCATTCAGCTGTTCAAATACTTTATCATCCATTGTAAGCCATACAGTCTTTATTTCAGGATGATTTTTTATAATATATTCATAAAAATACTGAGTATTATCCATATAAGATGTTTTTGAAAACCCAGAAAAAACCCAAAGATTTTTATTTTTAGGAATAAGAGCTAACCACCAGTAAAGCGAAAATCTAAACATTTTAAAAACTATATTTTTAATGTTTCTAATAAATGATATAAATGGGTTTAAAATTTTTAATATTTTCCTATTATTTAATAAATCAGCATTCTCTTTGCCTAATATATTTACCTGATTTAACCTTATATTAAATCCATAAAATAGATTTTTAGTCATTTGATAAACTTCTGGATATTGCTTTTCTAGTGATGTCAGTAAATCCCATCTGTCATTTTTAATTATTGCATTTGCATAGTTTTTAGCTTCTGTCCATAATCTGCCTTGCAGTTTATTTATACAAAAACTATCATAATGTTTTATATAGTAATCTATACATGTTGTTAATATTTTAAAATATTCTAGTCTTGTATTTAAAAAGTGGTCATCCATAGATGTTTTATTGTTAAAAACACCAGAAACACCTCTGCGGTATACACTCATTACTTCATTTAATATATATAGATGACCTTGCCCCATGTGCAGAAGAATCATAGGCATATCCCCAATAAAACCATCTGTTTTTAAATTTGCAGGTATTTCAATATTATTCCACCTGATAAAAAGTGATGAAGTATGGGGCCATTCATAAACAATGTCTGATAAAATAAGTCTATTTTTTGATGGTATATTATCTTCATTAGGCTGAATAAAATCCTGCTTGGCATAATAATCATACAATGACCATTCTTTATCAGCCTGAATCTTTGTTTTATGTGCACAAATATTTACATCATTATTTGATTCCATAAAATCATACTGCTTTTGGAGTTTATTTTCATTTGTCCAAAAATCATCACCATCACAAAATGCTGCATATTTTGATGTAACCCTGTCACATATATCCATAAAATTTTCTAAAGCTCCTATATTAGAAGAGCGTTTGATATGCTTAATAATATCAGGATATTTTTTTGCATATTCTGCAACAATTTCACTTGTTCCGTCAGTAGAGCCATCATCACCAACTAATACTTCATAGCCAAAATTAGTTTTCTGCATTATAAAGCTGTCAAGTGCTTCCTTAATATATTCTTTTTGATTATATGTAACACAAACTACTTGAACTTTTATTTCTTTTTTTTCACTCATTACTAAACTCTCCAGTCAATAAGGGCTGATAAATTATCTACTCCAAAAACAGAAATATTTTTATTTTTCATAACTTTTTGCCGCTCTGCAAAAGAATCATCTATAAATACAGCATTATTTTTAGTAATATAGTTTGATTTTTCATCTGTATCTGCTATATGAATAATTTTATTAAAAAGATTTTTTGAAATACATAAATCATCTAATTTTTGATAAATATCACCAGCATGCTTAGTTAAAAGAATGATTTCTTTTTTTTGATTTTTAAATTGATACAGCAGCTTAACAGCATCAGTATTTACACCTGTTTGAAGAGAAATTACATCATCAAAATCAATATAAACAGTATCAAAATCTAAATTTATTTTATAACTTGCATATAATGCTCTATCTATTTGTATTTCATAGTTATTTCTAATAATTTCTACATCATAGCCCATCATATCAAAAAGACTTAATTGAGCAAAATTAACACCAAGACCTAAAGATAAACCCATAGTGCCGGCTATTCGTGGTGCTATTTCCATTAATACAAATTCACCATCTGTATTTTCTTTTACTTGAAAAAACCAAACACCTTGAAATGATAAAACTTTATTTATTTTTTCTGCCAGTTCTATAAATTTTGGGTTATTAACAGTTTTTGAAGAAACACTTATACCATTGCTTATGCGAATACGCTGCCTGCCCATTGCAAAAAGAAGTTTGCCATGTCTATTTGTAAAGCAGTCTATTGTGTATTCTCTTCCGGGTAAATATTCCAAAATTAATAATTCACTATTTTTAGATAAATAAAAATCAAGCTCATGTTTGTTAGATACTTTACAGGTGCCTTTAGAGCCCTGTCCCACTGATGGTTTTAAAAAAACAGGATATTTTTCTATATTATCTTTTTGAAATAATTTTGGTGTTGGTATAATACCTTGAAATTTTTTATATGTTTTTTCTTTAGAACGGCATATTTCATTTGTTTCTAGTGATGATGTTATGATTTTTGCTTTAAACTCATGTGCATGCTGAGCTAGTTTTAGAACGACACTGTCATGGGCTGGAAAAATAAAATCTATTTTGTAATCATCGCAAACTTTTTGCAGTGCTGGAATAAATGCAGCATCTTCAACAAAAGGAATATTTGGAATATATGTTTTAAATACATATTCCCCATGGTCAGAAATAGATGATGCACCAACCATTTTAAAATGAATGCTGTCTTTTAATGCTCTATTTATCTCTAATGCTATTTCACTTCCGCAGGGAAAAACTAAAACGCGTTTTTTCATTTTATATATAAATACCCCTTCTATAATTAAATATGTCTAAAAGTTAAATAATAAATGGCATAAAGCCTGTAAATCTTTGTTTAAATTTATTAATAGTATGTCGTATTTTTGATACTGCACCTTTATTTTCTGCAAATGCAGTTTTTAATATTTGTGGATAAAGATTTAGCAGTTTATTTAAGGTCTCTTTATCATTGTTACGCAAAGATGCTAATGCAGTATTACGAACCATGTGTATTTTTTCCTTGCTTTTATCTGCTCCAAAATATTTTTCAACAGATTCATAAAAGCAAAGGTGCTCTATGCCGTAATTTAAAAACCATTTGTCTAAAAGATTTACTCCATACCATATACCATTTACATGCTTTCTATAAACTGCCATAACATCTGGCAAAAAACATATTTTTCCTTTTGAAGCATGTAATAAATGCAGGTAATAATCAACTGGAAGAATATTTTTAGGGAGTATATCTTCTATACTGTTTTTATCATTAAAAACCCAGCGATACATAACTGAATTTGTCTGAATAAAGTTATATTTTAATAAATCATTAATATTTAAAGTTTTTTTATAAAAGCGGTGTCTTGATTTTGGAAAAATTACATTTTTTTGTGAGCCATCTTCATATTTAATTAAAACAGGGTGAAAACAGATGCTGCAGTCTTTATGTGTATCCATAAAATCAGCCTGTTTTTGAAGCTTGTTTTCATCTGTCCAGTAATCATCACCATCGCACATTGCTACATACTTTCCTTTACATGCACTTGCAGCATCTAAAAGATTTTGATAACTGCCTGTATTATGGCTGTGAAATATTGGCTTAATAATATCAGGATATTTTTTTGCATATTCCTTGATAATATCTTGCTGCCCGTCAGTAGAACAGTCATCAGCAATAATAACTTCAAAAGGGAAGTTTGTTTTTTGTGTTACAAAACCTTCTAATGTCTGCTTAATAAAGTCTGCATGGTTGTATGTAACACAGCATACTGAAACTAAGGGCATAACAAGCCTCTAATAATAAGTTCAGAAATTTGTTTAACATTTTCATGGGGTAAATCTGGATATAACGGCAGGCATGCAATGCGTAAAGCAATATCTTCAGATACAGGGCATGATGCTGCTTTTTCTATATATGGTAAATTATTAAGTGATGGATAAAAATACCTGCGAGGATAAATATTATTATCATTAAGGATAGAAAAGACATTTAATAATTCTTTTTCTGATTTAAAAACTACTGGATAATAAGCATAATTATACTGTAAGTCAACTTGTTTTTTAGGTCTTTGAATATGCTCTTTTAATATGGTGTCATATATGTTAGAAATAGCTTTACGGCCTGCAATAATTTTAGATATATAAGGAAAATTAGCTAAACCCATTGCTGCATGAAACTCAGACTGTTTTCCATTAATACCAAGAGTAATATGGTCATCTTTATTGTGACCAAAACGCTTTTGCAATTCTAATTTATCAGATACTGCTTTATCTTTGACTATGCAGGCTCCGCCTTCAACTGTATGGAAAAGTTTAGTAGCATGAAATGATAATGTGGAAATATCTCCATAGCTTGATAAAGCCCTGCCTTTATATACAGAACCAAATGTATGAGCTGCATCATAAATGACTTTTAAGTTATATTTATCTGCAATAGCATTAATTGCATCTATATCGCAGGCATAGCCAAAAACATGGACAGCCATAATAGCTTTTGTATCTTTTGTAATTGCAGCTTCAATTTTACTGGCGTCTATTGTAAAATTATCTGGCTCTATATCAACAAATACTGGTTTACATTTTTCCCATAATATACTAGATGTGGTAGCAACATAAGAAAAAGGGGTGGTAATAATTTCACCATGAGTTATATCTAGTGCAGCCAAAGCTAATTGCAAAGCTATTGTGCCATTTGTAACATAATGTATATTTTCAACACCTAAAAATGAACGCAGTTTCTCTTCCAAACCTTTTACACAAGAGCCAGTATTAGTTAAAATTCCACTTGCAAATATATCTTTTACATAATGCATGTATTCATCAAGTGCAGGAGTGAAAGATTTTGTTACATAAATGTTCATAATCACCAGTAATAAAACAAAGATTTTATGCTATAATGGATCAATTATATATAAATAAATATATTTGTCAACTGTATTTATCTTTCATTAAAAAATATGTAAAATCCAAAAACGATTGCAAGAGTTTAAGCATTGTTTCAAGTTCTCATAAAAAATATCATTAGCCGATTTATAGTTAAATAATTTTCTAGGATAATTATTCATCCAGTCCCCGAATTTTTTTAATATAAGCAGCTGAAAAATGTTTAATATCAGTTTTCTTTTTAATAAACTCATCTATAAGTTTATTATTATTCTCATTACTTCCACTTTCTTGGGGAACAATAAGGGTGAGCATAATATATTATAGTTCGCTTAGATAGTTTATTATACACTGATTTTTCTAGACTTTCCATATCTAAAAATTCTACACCATTATCTACTGTTATACTTTTAAATATTAATAAGTGTTTATTTTTTTGTCGTTTTAGTGTAGTATACATTAGTGGTCGTTAACTCCTTTTTATTTTTTTGGCTGAAAAATATTATTTTATTTAAAGAGTTTTAACAACCACTTTTTTTGACTCAATTGTTTTGAAATCGTTTTTGGATTTTATCTGTATGCCGTTTATTTTATATTTTACTTGAAACTTAAAAGTAATTGATTTATATACTATTAAATCTATAAATAGATTATGTGAATAAAAATATTAACTTTTTCTATAAGCATAACAGGCTTATTAAAATGGAAAGTAAAAATCAATAATGAAATATAATGAATAACATATCCTTTAAACACAGAATAAGCACATATACAGGCTATATTATATTAGGTTTAGCTTTTGGACTTTGGGCAATGCTTGTGCCTTTTGTTAAAGACAGTCTCTCAGTTAATAAAGCAGAACTTGGACTTTTACTTTTGCAGATTGCTTTTGGCTCAGTAATCAGTATGTTTTTTACAGGATGGACTGCTGCAAAAATAGGCTGTAGAAAAACAGTGATTTTATCTTCATCATTATTAATTATATGCCTTTTAGTTCTTTCTATATCAGGAAATATTTTTATTACGGCTGTATTTATGTTTTTATTTGGTGCAGGTATTGGTATGCTTGATGTTACACTAAACATACAGGGTGCAATAGTAGAAGATGGTATGAAAAAGCACTTAATGGCAGGCTTTCACAGCATGTATAGTTTTGGTGTATTTTTTGGTATTTTAATTGTAACATATCTTTTAAAACACTTTACCCATATTACAGCTGTATTTATTATTACTGGCTTTATTTTCATACTGCTTGTATTAAGTATACCTGCTCTTTTAAACTATGGTGGAGAAGTGCCACAAAAACTTTTTATAAAGCCTGCACGGATACTTTTTATATTAGGTATTATATGCTTTACAGCATTTGCTGCAGAAGGGGTTATCCTTGACTGGAGTGCATTATTTATGCGGGAAGTGAGAAAGATTGAGCCGCAGTATGCAGGATATTCATTTTCTCTTTTTTATATTACTATGGGAATATGCAGACTTTTTGGAGATAAAATAGCCAACAGATTTTCTATAAAAAATATTCTTTTTGCAAGCAGTATGACTGCTGTAACAGGTATATTAATTATGCTGTATATCCCACACAGCTGGGCTTCATTTATTGGCTTTACATTAGCAGGAGCAGGACTTGCAAATATAGTGCCTGTTACAATTTCAGCTTCAGGCATATATAAAGGCAATATGCCTTTAAGTATAGCAGTTTCTGCTGTTTCAACTATCGGATATTTTGGCACATTGTTCGGCCCTGCTGTTATGGGTTTTGTATCTGAAATGACAAACTTAACAACAGCCTTTACTTTAATAGCCTGTTTAATCTTTCTAATAACATTTTTATCAAAAGGTTTTAAATAAAAAAACTTGCAAGAATGTAATTTAACCTGTAATATATAAACTATTAAAATATATACTGGAGTGTTTATGGACAGATTATGGGCTACATGGCGTATGGCTTATATTACAGGTAAACATAAAGATACTGGCTGTGTATTCTGCAATGCACCTAAAAGCACAAAAGATGAAGAAGTTTTAATATTACACAAAGGCAGCCACTGCTTTATTATAATGAACCTGTTTCCTTATAATAATGGTCATGTAATGGTTATCCCTTACAGACATACTTCTGATATTACTACATTAACAGATGAAGAATCCTTTGAAATGATGAAATTTGTCCGCATTATGACAAAAGCCATAAAAAAATCACTTAACCCAGAGGGGTTTAATATAGGCATGAATATTGGCAGACCGGGAGGTGCAGGGATTGCTGACCATCTCCACATGCATATTGTTCCTAGATGGACAGGTGATACTAACTTTATGCCCGTTATAGGTGAAACAAGAGTTATTTCTGAACATTTAGAAGCAACATATAACAAACTTTATACTACTTTGCAGGAGGAACTAAAAAATGATAAGAATATTTAAACTGGTTATACAGGCTGTATTTATTGGCTATCTTATAATATTTTCTGTAAGTAATGTGGAAACTGTTACATTTAAACCGCTTATGAATATTGCAGTATATAATATTCCCTTGTTTCTGCTTGTAATTATTACTCTTTTTATAGGTATAGTTATTGGTGCATTAGCAGTATGGGGTGAAAGTCTTGCATTAAAAAGTAAAATTAAAAAACTTAATAAAGAAATTGCAGCAGAACAGCAGGAAATAGAAAGGCTGCAGAAATTAACTATTTCAAGTGAGCCTGCAAAACAGGAAAGTCCAGCAGTTATAGAAGAAACAAATAAAACAGAAACAACTTCAGAAAATACTCAAAATGATATAAAAGATGCATTAAGGTAATGTTATGAGCTATACAGAGATTGCAAGCATATCAACAGCCATAATAATAGCAGTAGTTTTTATATTTTTCTTAACTAGAAAAAACACTGTGAAACAGCCTAAAAAAACAAGTATTTCTGTTGTAAATGCCCTTTCTGCCTTTTTTAACGGCGATGACAATACAGCCATTGATATACTGAAAGATATAGCATTTAAAGGCGGTGCAAACCCTGAAATATATTTAATACTTGGTTTTTTATTCAGAAGAAAAGGTGACTTTACCCGTGCTGCTCAAATACATGAAATGATGCTTGGAAAGAATGAACTTGATAAAGATTTTAGAAATGCTTTAATTGGTGAGTTAGCAGAAGATTATATGCTTGCAGGTCAATATGCAAAGGCAGTATCACTTTTGCAGAATGAACATCAGGTAATGAACAACCCTGATAATATTATAATTATGGCAAAAAGTGCACTTTTTTCTCAAAGCTATGATAATGCTCTGCAATACCATATAAAATATAATAAAATAACAGGTAAATATCTTCCGGGCTTTTTTGAAAAATGTATGGTAGAAAAAGCTGTCAATGCTGCAAATCCGCAGGCTTCTTTTAAACATATTAAATCAGCCTTGGAAAAAAACAGACAATGCCGCCCTGCAAGGATAATAAAAGGGCTTTTATTCTTAAAAACTGATAAAGTGCAGAAAGCAGTTGACGAATTTCAGCAGGTTATAGAAGAAGGGCTGCTCCGTGATATGAACGACTTTAAAAATGTGGAAAAAGCATATATTGCAGCAGGAAAAGAAGGCGACCTTACTAACCTTTTAAGGCAGCAGGCATCTCAAGGTGCATTAAATCCATTTATCCATATAGCATTAGCTGAAAAATATGAATATAATAATGAAAAAGAAAGTGCTAAAATTATTTTAGAATCATATATTGAGCAGCCTGACTCAAAAATAATAGCGGCGAAAGTATTGGCAGAAAAATTTAATAATAAATTTATAGGACATATAGTAAAAGACACATATTCTTTCAAATGCAGAAACTGTGGTTTTGAAACAAACCAGTATAAAGATGACTGTCCAAAATGCAGTGCTTATGACAGCATTTATCCAAAATAAAAATAACTAAGGTAGAAATGCAAAAACCAAAAAATGTTACACCAGCAATGGCACAGTTTTATGATATAAAAGAGCAGTATCCAGATTCTATTCTTTTTTTTCGGATGGGTGATTTTTATGAAATGTTTGGAGATGATGCTCTTACAGCTTCTAAAATATTAGGTATTGCTCTCACATGCCGCAACAAATCATCAGAAAATCAAATACCTTTATGCGGTATACCTTATCATTCTTATATGCCATACCTTATTAAACTTTTGAAAGCAGGTAAAAAAGTAGCAATATGCGAACAGTTGGAAGACCCTAAACTTGTTAAAGGTGTTGTTAAAAGGGGAGTTACAAGAGTTGTTACACCTGCAACAGCAATAGATGATGAAGCAGTTGTTGCATTTGATAACAACTTTTTAATAAGTCTTTATGCAGAACTTGATAAAATATACATGGCAGCAGTTGATGTTACTACTGGAGAAACATATTTAAAAACTATACCAGTAGATACATTAGAAGAAAATACTCATTCAATGGAAGCAAAGGAAATTATTGCAAATATTGATGTAGATATAAATAATATACCTGTTACTATAAGAAATTCTGGAAAGCATTATAATACAGCACTAAACAGAGTTCTTTCTCATTACTCTGTTACAAGTGAAAAAGCATTATTCATTGAAGATAAAGGATATATCTGGGCATTAGCTATGGTCCTTGATTATCTTGATGATTTGATACTTACAACAAAACTTATGCTGCCTGTTACATTAAATGATGCAGATAATTTAATAATAGACAGTGTTGCTTCTTCTACATTAGAGCTTACAACATCTGATTACGGAAAAGATAATACTTTATTTTTTATTCTTAACCAGACATCTACACCAATGGGTGCAAGGTTTTTAAAAAACACTATTACAAGACCTTTGAGAAATACTGCCCAGATTAATACAAGGCTTGATATTGTGGAATATTTTATAAATAACCCGTCGTTTTTAAGCACAGTTAATGGACTTTTATCAAATATATTTGATATAGAGCGTATTACATCAAGACTTATTTCAGGCAGAGCCACACCAAAGGATTTAATATGGCTTAAACTTTCTATAAAAAATATTCCAGAGCTTGATGCTATGCTGCAATCAGTGCCTGATATATTTGCAAAATATAAACTTGATGCTCAGGAAAAATTATATTTTTTAATTGAAAAATCAATAAATGATGAGCCACCTGCTGCTATTAAAGAGGGTGGAATTATAAAAAGCGGGTATAACAGCCATGTTGATGAACTTAGGGATATTAAACATAATGGCAAATCATTAATATTAGAAATAGAAGAAAGAGAAAGAAAGGCAACTGGTATAAGTCAGCTGAAAATAGGCTATAATAAAGTATTTGGATATTATTTTGAAGTTTCAAGAATAAATGCAGCAAAAATGCCAGCATACTTTGAAAGAAAACAGACCCTTGCAAACAGTGAGCGGTTTATTACAGATGAATTAAGAGAGTTAGAAAATAAAATATTAAATGCAGAAGAAAAACTTGCAGATATAGAGTATTCTATTTTTCAAGATATAAGAAAATATGCTTCAAGTCAGGCTGATAATTTAAGACAGCTTGCAAAACTTATTGCAGAGATAGATACTATTGCAGCTTTTGCAAATATAAGCATAAAAAATAATTACAGTCGCCCAAAAATACTGGAAAATGGTATAATAAATATAAAAGAAGGCAGACATCCTGTTGTAGAAAATAAAAGTAAAGATGCGTTTGTGCCAAATGATTTTTATTTAGATAATGATGAAAACAGGCTTTTAATTATAACAGGTCCTAATATGAGCGGTAAAAGCACATATCTTCGCTCCAGTGCATTAATTGCAATTATGGCTCACTGTGGCTGCTTTGTTCCTGCTGATATGGCAGAAATTCCACTGCTTGACAGGATTTTTACAAGAGTTGGTGCAAGCGATAACCTTTCACGGGGAGAATCTACTTTTATGGTTGAAATGGTTGAAACTGCTAATATTTTAAAAAATGCTACCAAAAATTCACTTATTATACTTGATGAGATAGGCAGAGGAACATCCACTTTTGATGGTATTTCTATAGCATGGGCAGTAGCTGAATATATACTAAATAATATTGGTGCTAAAACATTATTTGCCACCCATTATTTTGAGCTTACAGAAATAGGCGAAAAAGGAAAAGGTGCTCAAAACTATACTGTAAGTGTTGAAGAGTGGGATAATGAAGTTATATTTTTAAGAAAAGTCATAAAAGGAACAGCTGATAAAAGCTATGGTATATATGTAGGCAAAATGGCTGGACTTCCTGAAAGTGTTATAAAAAGAGCAAACGAAGTTCTTTCTGATTTAGAAAACCATGAAGACATTTCTCTTATGCAGGAAAAAAAGCTGCCTAAGCAAAAACAAAGATTTGTGCAGCCTATACTTGTTTTTGATAATTCTCATCCCGTAATAGATGAGCTTAAATCTATAGATATAGATAATATTACACCTATACAGGCTATACAGATTTTAACCGATTTAAAGAAAAAAGCAGCTCTATAAAAATTTTAGTAATAGCTTAATTATTAAGAAAATTTAGGATACAACATCAGAAACATATTATTTATCTTATCATAATTTCACAAATAAAATTTTTAACAAATATTTGACTTCTACCAATGATAAAATAGACTTACAGATAAAAAGATGCTTCTGGCATTATCCAAAAAATTTGTGCAACAGTCATTTTTAGCCTGATTTTTTAAAGGCAAAAAATCTAAATTATCTCTTGTTGCATCAGAGTGGACTATATTTAAATTATCTGTTTTTATAGTTCCTTCGCTCGCTTTCACTCACTCAGGAAGACATATTTTAGTATTTCAAAATATATGCAGTATAAAGATACTGTTGCATTCAAAAAATTATGCAAATTTAAGTAAGATACTGATACTCGTAAAATTATATCTTAATGAGCATGCTTCCCTGTCTTACTGAACCGAAATGCGAAGTATCTTAATTGTCCTTTATTTTCAAATTCGTCCTTGAATTTGAAAAATAACACTTTGTCGCAGTAAATGCTCCCGTCGCTTACTTTCAGACGGGACTTCCTGTCCCTACCTTAGTAACACTGAGCCTGAAAGGCGAAGTATCTTTATTTACCCTTTATTAAAAAATACATCCTTGTATTTTTTAAAGCACACTCTGCCGAAACAAGTTCGGCTATCGCTCACTAAAGACGGCTCGTCCTGAGCCTGCTTCCCTGTCTTATTGAACCGAAATGCGAAGTATCTATAATAATAATGTTTAATAGTTCCTTCGCTCGCTTGCATTCTCTCAGGAAAACATATATTAGTGTTTCAAAAATATATGCAGTGTAAAAATATTACTACACTCAAAAATATATAAAGTTTTTGGATAAGTCTAGAGAATTCTTTATTATTTTCTTCCACTTACTACTATCACAAAAGGTGCTTTTACTCCATCAAGTTTTTCTAACAACTTATCAGGATAGTCATAATATGTAACTTCATCTTTACAGTCTAGATTTAGCGATATGCTTACTTTTCTTTTAAAAAATAACATATCTTTTAATGTGGCAGAAAGAGCATAAGGGCGTTCCATAAATACCTGTGTAACACTGCTTTTTTCTATGTTTTCAAAAAACTTTTTCCGTTTTTCGCGTTCTCTAGGTGGAAAACCAGCAAAAAAAAATGTTTTTGAATTAATACCTGATACACTTATGGCAGAAGTTATTGAGCTTGGTCCAGGCAGGCTTTTTATTATAACTCCCTTGTCCCTGCACATACTTATAAATTTATAATCTGGGTCAGAAATGCAGGGTGTGCCAGCATCTGAAAAAAATACAGAATATTCTGCCTGCTCCACAGCCTTTAATACTTCATATCTTTCCTTATCTTCTGTATGCTCGTTTATTAAATAAAGCTTTGCACTGCTTGAAGCTGCATTTAAAAGTTTTAAAGATACTTTTCTTTCTTCACCAACTGCTACACTGCATTTATTTATTACATTTAATGTTTTTTCAGGGATATCTTTTATATTTTCACTTATAGATACCCCTGCAACATATAAAACTGGCACTAATATTAACCTTTTTTAATAATATCAAGTCCGCCTAAATATGGACGAAGTGCTTCTGGAATTACAACTGAGCCATCTGCATTTTGATAGTTTTCAAGAACTGCCACAAGAGTTCTGCCAACTGCAAGCCCTGAGCCATTTAATGTATGGGCAAATTTGACTTTGCCATCTGCATCTCTGTAACGGATATTTGCACGCCTTGCCTGAAAATCTTTAAAGTTAGAGCATGAAGATATTTCTCTGTAACAGTTCTGACCAGGAAGCCATACTTCTAAATCATAAGTTTTAGCACTTGAAAAACCTAAATCACCAGAGCTTAATGCCATAACCCTGTAAGGAAGATTTAATGCCTGCAGCACCATCTCTGCATCATGAGTTAAACTTTCATGCTCTTCTACTGATTTATCCTGAGCACATATTTTTACAAGCTCTACTTTATTAAACTGGTGGTTTCTAATAAGCCCTTTTGTATCTTTACCATAGCTTCCTGCTTCTCTTCTAAAACATGCTGTAAGAGATGTATTTTTTACTGGAAGCTGTTTTAAATCTAATATTTCATCTGAATATAAGTTTGTAACAGGGATTTCTGCTGTTGATATAAGATATAAATTATCCCTTTCGCATATATATGCTTCTTCTGCAAATTTTGGAAGCTGACCTGTTCCCACCATTGATTTTGTATTAACAAGATAAGGAACACTCATTTCTATATAACCTTTTTCTCTATGCATATCAAGCATTAATGATGAAATAGCTCTGTCCAGCCTTGCACCAAGCCCTGCTAAAACATTAAAGCGGGATTCTGCTATTTTTACACCTCTTTCAAAATCAATTATTCCTAAATCCACCCCTATATCCCAGTGGTTTTTTGGCTCAAAATCAAATTTTCTTGGCTCGCCCCATTTTCTAACTATCACATTTTCTGTTTCATCTTTGCCTATTGGCGTTGTGTCATCTATAAGGTTAGGAATATTTAAAAGCATACTTCGTATTTCTTCATCTATTTCTGATAATCTGCTGTCAAGCTCCTGCATTCTGCCTGCATCTCTTTTTACCTGTTCCTGCAGCTCTGTAGTATCTTTGCCTTCTCTTTTTAATATGCCTACCTGTTTTGATACAGCATTTCTATCTGCTTTTAATTTTTCTACTTCACTAATAACTGATTTTCTTAAAACATCTTTTTGAATAAGGCAGTCAAAATCAAATGAATAGTTTCTTGCTTTTGTCTTTTCCTTTACTTCTTCTAAGTTACTGATGATAAATTTTAAATCTAACATATTTCACCTTTATATTATTATTAATTCATTTCTTTAAGAACAGATTAATCTTGATTATTATGGATATTATTTTCTTCCTGTGCTGGCTGTTCTTGATTTTCCTGCTGATTAACTTCTGTTTCAGGCTCATTTACTGTTTCTTCAGGTTTTTCTTCCATATTTTCATTTTCATTAGATTTTACAGATTTGCCATCTTTTAATGCTTTTAAACGCTCTTTTTCTTTTTTATCTATATATCTATATATTTTTTTATCTATATATTTATATATTAATTCTTGAGTTTTTTCTACATATTTATTTTCTTTATCATCACTTATTAATTTTAAAAGATAATATTCTGCTTCATCAAGCTCATCTTTCTCTAACAGTAGTTTTACAACCTTATATACTGCTTCACCATAATATATTGTATCACTGTAATGTGTTACTACATATTTATATCTTAAAATTTCAGACTCAGGCTTTAATATTCTTGCATAGTAAAAAGCTATCTGCATTTCTTTTTTAGCAAGACGCTCTCTTAAAAGCTGTATCCTTAAATCAACATCGTATTCTTCCACTAAATCAGGATATTTATTTTTTACTTCTTCTAAATAAAATAATGCACGCTCTGTGTTTGTCTGGTCCTGAGAAGCATAGCGGACTAAATTAAAGTATGCAAGCCCTACACGGACAGTGGCAAGTTTTGCACTTTCCCAGCCTTGATATACTTCTAAATATACTTCATATATAGGAATTGCATCTATATATTTACCTGCTAAAAAGTAGCTGTCTGCAAGAGCAAGCTGGATAGTTGCTGCATATTCTGGAGATTCAGCACGAACAAGAGCCTGCTCATATCTTTCTGCTGCCTTTACAAACTTGCCTTCTGATGCAAGACTATCCCCCATCTCTTCATAATATGATGCAGGCTTATCAAGCTCCACTTCCTTTGCACAGCCATATAAGGCAAAAATTATTAGTAAAATATATAAAAATCTAGCCATTATTATTCTCCAAAAAAGTAACATATATATCTGGATATGCTATTTTATTAATAATACATCTGTATGGACCGCTGCCATTATCTGCAATACCATCTGTTACATAAAGTTTACCGTCAGTATCTGGTGCCTGAAATAATGCCCTGCCCTCAAGTATAAACTCAAAATCATCATTTACTTTATCTATAAAGCATATAAACTCTTTCTTTTTATATTCTTTTAATCTGGCACTTGTTATTTTTTTCTGCATGCTTTGCAGCTTTTTTATTCTTAATTTTTTTGTTTTCTCATCAATATCATCATGATAATTATATGCAATAGAGCCTTCTTCTTTATAATATGGGAAAAAACCAGCATAATCAGGCTTTTTATCTTCTATAAATTTGCATATCTCATTGAAATCTTCTTCACTTTCCCCCGGAAAACCTGTAATAAATGTAGTGCGGATAAATGCTTCAGGGCATAATTTTCTAATTGTATCAAATACATTATCTATAACCTGCCTTGTAGAAGCACGCCTCATCTTTGTAAGTATTTTATCACTTGCATGCTGAACTGGCACTTCAAAATATTTAATAACATTTTTTGTTTCTGCCACAAACTTAATAACTTCTTCTGTTACACCTTCCGGATTTAAATAAAGCATTCTAAAAAGCAGATTATCAAACCTTTCTGTAAGTTTTTTCATAAGCGGTATCAGCTTTTCTTCACCATATATATCCATACCATACTGAGTAGTATCCTGACTTATAATAATAATCTCTTTTACACCATCTGCTGCAAGCATTTCAATTTCCTGCTCAATATCTTCCATAGTCCTGCTTTTAAGCCTGCCACGGATATTTGGGATAACACAAAATGCACATGTATTATTACAGCCTTCACTAATTTTTACATAAGCATAATATGGTGCATTAATTATTGTTCTGAAACTCTGCCCCGCTTTTTTTGCTATATTAAACTCTTTACACAGATAATCTGCTGCTTCACTCAGCTTTCCAACACCTGTAATAAAATCTATCTCTGGCATTTCTTTTAATATATCATCTTTATATCTTTCAACCATACAGCCTGTAACTATTAATTTTGCTTTTTTAGATATAAGATTTTCCATTTGAAGTATATTATCTACAGCCTCTTTAACAGCAGGCTCAATAAAACCGCATGTATTAATAATAACAGCATCACATTTTGCAGGGTCCGTTTCTGCCGCAAAGCCGTAATTTGAAAGCTCACCTATTAAATATTCAAAATCAACCTGATTTTTTGCACAGCCCAAACTTACATAACTTATTTTTTTCTTATTCATCTACATTCCTAATATTCATTTAAATTATCTATATTTTTAAAATATGCTTGTATTTCTCTTTTATCTTTACCCATTTGAGCCTTTAATTCATCAAATGAATTAAATTTTATATCACTTCGCAGATATTTATACAATATTATTTCTGCATATTCTCCATAAATTTCTTCATTAAAGTCAAAAATATTTGCTTCCACCCTTAGTGCAGGCTCATTATTTATAGTAGGTCTTTTGCCTATATAAGCCATAGCATTATATATTTTACCTTTTATTTTAACTTTTGCAGCATACACTCCAAAAGCAGGTATCATTTCATTGACAGTTTTCAAATTTATTGTAGGGTATCCAAAAGTTCTGCCTATTTTATCACCATGGATAACTTCACCATCTAAACTGTATGGAGAAGATAGAAACCTGCCAGCTTCTTCTACATACCCCTGCTCTAATAAAGAGCGTATTCGTGAGCTTGATATATCTACACCACCAGTATCCTTTAACTTGTGAGCAAACATACATTGAAAACCATATTTTTTTCCAAGCTGAGCTAAAAGTGATGTATTGCCAGATTTACTACTTCCAAACCTGTAATCTGTGCCTACAATAATGAGTGCAGCATTTAATTTTTCTACAAGTATATCTTTTACAAACTGCTCAGGGCTTAAATCTGCAAGACTGTTGTTAAATTTTGCAATTACAAGATAATCTGTTTCCTGCTCTAAAAATTTATCCATTCTTTTTTTATGTGTAGAAATAAGGTTTATAGGCTTATTAAAATATCTGAAAGGGTGCGGCTCAAATGTCATAATAACACTTTTTAAACCCCTTTGCTCTGCTTCCTTTTTTAATACTGATATAATAAGCCTGTGACCTAAATGCAGACCGTCAAAATTGCCAATACATACTGCACATTTTTCTTTTATAGATACATTTTCAATACCATAAATAACTTTCATATAAATATTAATCCCTTTTACAGCATGATGTTACAACTTCTATCATAATATCTTCTGCTTTGTGGAATATTTGATACATATTATCTGGTGCAGTATGAATATAATAATCCCATACTAAAAACCATATTCCACCTGTTGCAAAACCTAAAATAGTATAAATTGTAAAATCTTTTTTTATTCCATGGTATGTGCAGTAAATAACTGGACAATCAAGCAGTTTAAGCGATATAAATACCTGACTTATTGTATCATATATCTCACTTTCAAACTGCTGCACATCATCCCATATTTTATTCATTCTATAAATATATATTAAGAAAACTCCTGCAGTATAAATGCCCCATATAACAAGCACTGCCATTAATGTTACAGAAGATATATTTGATAAACCAGTAAAAACTATAAAAAAAACTATAAATAAAGTAAACATAATAACAGGTATAAATGCTTTTATTACAAAAGGCATTAAAGGCTTTACTTCCATTTGAAATCTTGCAAGCCTGCCCTTTAACTCTTTAATATATGTTTCATAATTATCAAGCCCTCTTTCATTTGCTTCAATCTCTATGAAATGGATTACAATATCAAAAAATTCATATTTTCTTCTAATGTATTTATCCACCCTTAATATACGCTTTATAAATACATATATTAAAGCTATACCAAATGTAAGCCAGCTTAAAACAAAAGTAAGAAGAAACCAGTTGATAAGCGGCTTATCCACTTTCTTCCTTTCTAAAATATTTTCCTGCAGCTGATTATATACCAAATTTACCATATATTAAGACCTCTCAATATATATAATATAATATAATTAATATCCTACAATTTATAATAATTTATCTTCTATAATGATAAATTATTTTTGAATACTTTTTTACATTTGAATTATCTAGTTCCATCACAAAATATATGGCATAAATTACTACATATAATACTAATAATGTATTAGACTTATATTATTTCTAAAATTTACTGCATTAATATTCACCATGTTTTGTTTACTCTGAAATTAAGTCCACAAAGTAATCTTCAACTAGGTATGCTTTTGATAAATATTTCTGTTTAGCCATTACCATCTGATTATCCCATAGTATGAAAAAGAAACCTGTAAAAATACTTGCTGTTAAATAAAGTGCAAAAGGCTGTTTTAATGATTTATCAACAGGATAGTTTAATATTTTCTTGTTTTTATTACTGTCTGGTATTATCTGCTGAAAAGTTTCTGCTATATCTTTCTCAAATAAGTTTATTTCATACCATATTTCATTTTTACGCTTTAATGGATTAATCATGAAAAACTTACTTATAATGATAAAAGTTATAACAAACATTACAATAAATAATACATCATTATAATGATTAAAAGGTTCAAATTCATATTTATCTGTAAATAAAGCAATAGATAGATAAACAAATAAAAAAACAAAAATCAGTATAGAACCAGCAAGTTCTTTTACAGCAGTTCGCATTTTATATTTTTTAGGAAATAAATTTACATATTCATTTATTTTATTAGAATATTCTGATGAAACAGTATATTTTTCTGATATTTTTTTATACAATATTTCATAAAACTTTGTTTTTCTTATTATATATACATTTACAAGATTATCTTTCATAAGCATATTTTTCAGCACCATACCTGCATATAGAAAAGTAAATACAACAATAAATATTAAAAACATATCATAATTACCAGTCCAGGATGCTAACATACTGCTTCCTATAATAAATAATACAGGCAGAATGGTAATAAGTAGAAAATTTTTTGTCCATATTTTTTGCAGATTATCTATGCGGCATCTTGCACCGACATTTTCTTCCAATGAAACTTCTTTTTGGTTATCAGAACGATAACTGCCAGAATGAATTGTATAATCATTATTATATTCTGGCTTAAATAATTCCCTGTCTTTTCTAAATATTCCCATTTTGTTTACCTTTTATCATATTTAAAAGATGAAACATTGCTTTTTTTGCACTTCTCATCCTAATCTGCTGTCTATCTCCATTAAATATATTTTTATATACTGATGTGCCATTTTTACAGGCTGTTCCAATATATACAAGCCCAACAGGTTTTGTATCAGTTGCACCAAAAGGTCCTGCAATGCCTGTAACAGATACAGAATAATCTGTTTTCATTAAATCTTTTACACCATTTGCCATAAAAGAAGCACATTCAGCACTTACTGCTCCATACTCTTTCAATATATCTTTTGGCACATTTAATACATTTTGTTTTACAGAATTATCATAACTTACAACTGAGCCCATAAACACTGCTGATGCACCACTTATATTTGTAATATATTCTGATAAAAGACCACCAGTGCAGCTTTCTGCAAAAGAAACAGTCTGTTTTTTTTCATTTAATAAATCTACTATTAATTTTGCTTCATCTGCAATATTATCACCTAAATAATTTTCTTTAAAAGCTGATACTAACACTTTTGATATGCCATCTATTTCCTGATGATTATGTCCCCTTAATTTAACTATAACTTTTCCGCTGCCTGCATTTATAATACATTCAGTATCACTGCTTATTTGTAAATTTCTTATGGCTGTATCAATATATGATTCTGGGATAGATAAGAAATGTAAATCTTTATATGTAATTTCTTTCAAAGAAAATTTTTCTTTTAAAACTGGAAGCACTTCATTTAAAAACATAGTTTTCATTTCAACAGGCACTCCCGGCATACATATAATATCTGCCTTGTTTAAATGCATGCTGAAGCCTAAAGCTGTACCTTTTTCATTATAATAAAGATTACAGCCGCATGGCAGCATAGACTGATGTTCATGCTCTTTATTAAGTAAAACACCAGCTCTTTCAAGCCTTTCTTTCATGTGTTTATATGCTTTTTCATTAAGAGTAACATCTACCCCGCAGGCACATGCTAAACATTCTGCTGTTATATCATCAAAAGTAGGTCCAAGACCGCCAGTTGTAAGGATTACATCAAACTCTTTTGAAAGGGATTGAAAAAGGGAAATTATTTCTTCCTTATTATCTTTAACCATGCGTATCATATCTGGTGCAGTGCCATAATGGGAAAGGCTGCTGCCTATAAAAGCTGAATTAGTATCAACAACACTTCCTTCTAAAAGCTCAGATCCAATACTTAATATACATGAACGCATAAATTTATACTCCATTATAATGCAATGTTATAATATTGTAATATTTTTATTACAACAAACCAGACTGCAGCAGCATACAAGCCAGCAGCAATATCATCAAGCATAATACCCCAGCCGTTTTTTATTCTGTCAAAAAAGATAACAGGAAATGGTTTTAATATATCAAAAAATCTAAATAATATAAACCCTGCTAAAATATATACTGGCTTAAATGGAAATATAATATAAAACAGTAACAAGCCTGCAACTTCATCTATAATAACACATCCCGGATCTTCAATACCAGAAATTATTGAATACCTGTCAGATAGATAAACACCTAGAAAAAAGATGATAGCAAATACTGTCCATTTGCCATAAACTGGTAAAAATGTGCATAAATACCCTGCAGGAATTGCCACAAGACTGCCAAATGTGCCCGGCATAAATGGAATTTTACCCATATAAAAGCCTGTTGCAAGTATATCAATTAAAAATGGAACTTTTTTCATATATTTTACCTTTAACTAAAAACTTCTTCTAGATTAATTTTATTTTCATATATTGCTTTTCCAACAATACAGCCTTTTATATTTTTATGGTCCATGCTTCTTAAAAGTTTAATATCATCAATTCCTGATACTCCACCTGATGCAATTACTGGAAATATTGAATTATCTGCCACTTTTTTTATCTGTTTTACATTAATGCCTGAAAGCATACCATCTTTTTCTATATCTGTAAAAATAATACTGTCTATCTGGCAGCCTTCATATCTTTTTATAATATCAAAAACTGATAACGAGCTTTCTTCATACCAGCCCTCTGTTGCTGCCATCATATTTTTAGCATCAATGCCTAATATTATTTTATTTGGATATTTCTTTGCAGCAGCCTTAACAAATTCAGGGTCTTTTACAGCAACAGTGCCAAGTATAGCATAGCTTATACCCATATCCATATAAGTATCAAGTCTAGCCATATCTCTAATGCCGCCGCCTACTTCTATTTGCAGATTAGATTTTTTAACTACTTCTTTTATTATATTAAAATTTTGGTTTTCACCTGTTCTTGCTCCGTTTAAATCTACAATATGAAGCCTTTCTACACCAAGTTCTGCAAACATTAATGCAACATCTCTAGGGTCATGACCGTATTCTGTTGCATCTTCCATGATACCTTTTTTAAGTCTTACAACTTTTTCATCAAGCAAATCAATAGCTGGTATAATTATCATATTTATTACCCCTTCTCACTTATAAATTACAAAAATTTTCCATCAGTTTAAGCCCTGCCTGCTGGCTTTTTTCTGGGTGGAACTGCACCCCTGTTATATTTTCATAAGTAACGGCAGAAACAAAATCTATACCATAATTAGTCCTGCCTTGAATATTTTTTTCATCTGCACATTCTCCATAAAAAGAATGAACAAAATAAAAATAAGAATCCTGCTTTATATCTTTAAATACTGGGTGATTTTCTTTAAAATGAACACTGTTCCAGCCAGTATGTGGTATTTTCATACCTTTCATTATAAGCTCATCAGAAAATCTTTTAACTACACCTTTAATATATCCAAGCCCATCATGAACACCAAATTCATAACTTTTTTCAAAAAGAGCCTGCATACCTATACATATTCCTAAAAATGGATTACCTTTTTGAATAAATTCATCAACTGCTGATACAAGCCCCTGCTTTTTCATACCGGCTATACAGTCGCCAAATGCACCATTGCCCGGAAAAATAATATGGCTTGCCTTTCTGACTGTCTCTGCATCAGATGTTATTTCTGCTTTAAATCCTATATATTCTATGGATTTTTGAACACTGCGAAGATTTCCACCGCCAAAATCTATTATTGTAATCATATTATTCTATTATTCCCTTTGTAGACATTAATCTGTCGTTTTCCACTGTTAATGCTTCTTTTAAAGCTCTTGCAAATGATTTAAAGGCAGCTTCTGACACATGGTGAGAATTGCCATTTTTATGCATAATAATATGCAGGTTAATTTTTGCATTACTGGCAAAAGCTCTGAAAAATTCTTCTATCAATTCCATATCAAAATCGCCGCATTTTTGGGATATAAACTCTAAATCGTATGAAAAATATGGTCTTCCGCCAAAATCTATAACACATTCTACTAATGCTTCATCCATTGGCACTTTAAAAAAGCCGTATCTTTTTATTCCTTTTTTATCACCTGTTGCATTATAAAATGCCTGTCCTAAAAGTATGCCTGTATCTTCAACTGTATGATGAAAATCTATATGAATATCTCCTGCTGCCTTTAATTCAAGCCCAAATGAGCCATGATGAGCAAAAAGCTCTAACATATGGTCAAAAAAACCAATACCTGTATTTATATTGTATTCATTACTGTCTAAATCAAGCTTAATATCTATCTGAGTTTCTTTTGTATTTCGGCTGCCTTTAAATTGTCTTACCATTTAATCACCTGATTATATTTTCTTCATTGTATAGTATATAGTAAAAAAAATAAAGTATTTTTCTAAATTGATAATGTATTAATAACTTCTCAACTTGTATTAAATTGACATACAGCTTTCACATTATAAATTATTTTGAGCCTGATTTTACAGGCGAAAAATCTAAATTATATATTATTACAGCAGTGTATAATATATTTAAATTGTATATTTATTAGATACTTCACCTTTTAGGCTCAGTATGACATAATCATAATAGTTATTAAACTTATCCAAAATTTTTGAATAAGTCCAGAAAATGAAATAATATATGATATATACTTGATATATAAATAATAAACAAATATTTTTATCATTATTCTATATATATAATTTATATATTAAATAAGTTTATATTTATTTTTACAATTAAAATTATAAACTTTTCAAAATACTATATTTAAATATTTTATTTTATAATTTTATCAATTTATTTTGTTTAAATAATTTTAAATATAAACTATATGTTTACTTTTATTATCTTATCAAACATAACTTGTTTTACATTTTGTGTTGACATTTTTATCATAGTAATATATGATTTGCTTACATAGTATAAAATTTAGAGTATTAATACCTTTATTCTAGGAGTTTGTTATGAAATATAATATTATTATAGGCGAGGATGTGTATAAACAGCTTACTTACAGTGAAATAATTTTATATATCAGAAACCTTATCCTAAATGAAGAATCTGTTAATTTTTCAATAGAATTAAAAACTTCTAATATTATTGAAGGTATTGATAAATTTATTAATAACAATAATATAAAAATACAGACACTTAATTTTACCTGCAATAAAGGGCAATGCAGTTTTACAGGACTTAATGATATAAGCTGTCACTGGTTTCAAAACAATAATATTAAAGAATTGCAGGTATATTCTCCCTGTTCTTTAATTTTTATAAACGATATTTTTGATAATAAAATCTATACAACTGCTGATATATTTTTTATACTTGCAGCAGAATCAGAGCTGGTTGAAAAAATATGCACTCAATGCACAAATAATGCTGTGCCTGCTGTATATGACTTTTCTGTATTTAAAAACATTATTGAATCCACAAAAAAAATGTGCTACCGCAATAAAATTCAGCTTCCTTTTAAGCTTGATATGTATAAAAGACGCTTTAAAAATAATATCAACGCACAAAAAGAACTTCTTCTTTCTTCAAGTTTCTAATTATCTATTTTTGGCACGCTTTTTGATAATATATTACTATACTATTACTTTTACGGGGTGGGATATGGTTATTCAAAATATAAGCGGAACATATAAAAATAGTTTTTATACTGCTGAAATAGAAAAAAATACAAATATTATTTAGCAGGCACCATCAAATGATGAGTATGCAGCAGTTGAGCAAGATAATATAAAGACTGATACTTTATCTCTTTCTACACCTAAAACACCAAAGACACTTTCCACACCAACTAAAATTTATGTGGATAATGTGATTAATAATGCTTTATACAATATATCCTGTGGCAATAATATAGAAGATAATAAAAGAATTATCAGGCTTTTCAGCAACCTTATAAAAGAAGACCCTGAAAATATTTTAAGAAAAGCTTATAATTTATAAATGCAGATATAATTGATATGCAATATAAAATCACTTTATCAATATTATAAATTCAGTATCTAAAACATGAGATAATTTAAACATATTATACACTGCTGTAATATATATAATCTAGATTTTTCGCCTTTAAAATCAGGCTCAAAATGACTTAATAATTTATATTAAAAAATACTGTCCAGCTACTGACTTTTAATTCCATCGCTACTTGCTTGGAAAGTCCATGCATTCTTTTTGGATAGGTTTATCTGTTTATAGTTTTAAACACCATTAAAAAAAGCAATAAATATCGGACTATACACTTATACAGTCCATTACTGTGTCAAATAAATCATTTTTTCTAATAGGTTTTAACAGCATACTGTTTGCTTCTGGAACTTGGTGACTGTTATCATTAAATGCAGAAACAACCACAATTGGAGTATTTCCCAATGCTCTAATCTGGCGGGCAAGCTCCATACCATCCATAACAGGCATCTGTAAATCAGTAATTACAACATCAGGATGTTCAGCTTTATATATATTTACAGCTTCAAGACCATTTGCAGCTACAAAGACCTGCTTAAAGCGTCTTTTAAGAAGCATAACAACAGATTCTCTCATCATATCTTCATCTTCTACATAGAGAACTGTTACTTCTTTTAATTTTTCGTAACCCATATTTCCTTCTAAAAATAAACCTAAATTATTATAAACCTACTTCACTACTGGTTTGCCAGCACTTTCCCATGCAAGAATACCACCTTTCATATTAGTAACATTAGTAAACCCAAGTTCTTCTAATATTTCAGCAGAAGCAAGACTTCTCTTACCTGAACGGCAGTAAACAATGTATGGTTTATTTTTATTTTTAAATTGTGATTCAATACTATCTTCAAAATCATCGCTGTAGTAATCAAAATTAAGTGCACCTGCAAGATGTCCTGCATTATATTCTTCTTTTGTCCTGACATCAATTACTATATATTTACCTGTTTTAATAAGTTCATCTATTTTTGCAACATCATCATCTTTGATTTCTGCAAAAGCAGATACAGGAATAACTAATGCAGCTAGTATAAATAGTTTAAAAAATAATAATTTACCTTTCATAAAATCTCTCCTTTTTGCTTTAATTTATACTATTACATTATTAAAATATTTTCAAGTTTTATATTTGTTTTTTTAATATTAATTTTACACCATCAAGCAAAGTGTCTGCGATTTTGTCAGGCTTAACTTCCCACTTATGTGATTTATTAATTAAATCACCTTTGCCATAGCCTGTTTTTACCATTATTGTTTTACAGCCTGATTTATAACCAGCCATAATATCTGAATGTTTATCGCCTATAAAATACATTCTGCTTTTATCTATATTAAGCTCTTTTAATGCCATATCTATAAGTCCAGTTTCTGGCTTTCTGCATGAACATACAGATTTATATTTTTCTACCTTTGCATTTGGGTCATGGGGACAGAAATATATGCCGTCTATCTCTGCACCTTGTTTTTTTAAATCCTGCACCATTTTATTATGTATTTCTGATAATGTGTCTTCTGTGAAAAACCCCCTTGCAAGTCCAGACTGGTTAGTAATAACTACTACTAAAAATCCGTTTATATTTAACATTCTAACTGCCTGTGCAGCATAAGGATACATAATAAAATTATCTATATCATTAATATAGCCTGCATCATAATTTATAGTGCCATCTCTGTCTAAAAATACAACAGGTTTCAATTCATTCATTATCTACTCTCCTTATAAATATGATTACTCATTGTGCCGTCTTCTAATTCCACCCTTTTAAAACGCCTGTGGATTAAATACCACTGCTCAGGATACTGCTTAAAAACTTCTTCATATACTTTATTTATATCTTCAGCAATTTTAATAATTCTTTCCTTAGGCTTTAAACTTTTATCTGGATATATAGGACCTTTTAAAATAACTTTTGTATCCATTCCATCATAAAGACCAAAGAAAAATACAATAGGATAATTTTTTCTTGCACAAAGGGCTGGAATACCTGCAATAACTGGCACTTTATAACCACAGAAATTTGCATTTATACAGTCTTTTTCAGTTGCTGTATGGTCAATATATACTCCCGGAATATATCCATCATTAATATATGATGAAAGTTTATCCATAGCACCCCTGTGAGTAACATATTTTACCCTGTCAAATGTTCTAAGCTCATCTAATATTTTATCTAATGCTGCATTTTTAGTGGAACGGCCTATTGTAATTACCTGAGTATCTAAAGCCTGCGGAACAATAGTTGCAAGCAGGCTCCATGTGCCAAAATGACCGCCAACAAACACAAATTTTTCATCTTCATTTTTTATTTTATCATATATCTGCCTGCCCTCTATTGTTACATGATTTTTTATATAATCATCACCTATCCTGTGGGCATAAAAAATATCAAGATAAGCTGTAAATGTATAATCAAATGATTTTCTTGCTGTTTTATATGGGTATTCTGCACCTAAGATTTTTGCATTTGTTACTGCTACATGACGCCTTTCTTTTGATATATGCCAGAGCATGAAAGCCATAAATTTTGCCACACAATGCAAAAATTTTCTTGGTGTGTAATTTAAAAGTATTACTAATGGTTTTAATATATAATAAAGTATCATTTCAACTTCCTTATTTATTGATTACTGCATTAATTGTATCTGTTATTATAGATACTGTATCTTGATTAATCTTATCTATTCTATTGAAAAAATCAATAAAATTATGTTTTTTTTCTGGTTTAGACAAAAATTGTAATGCTTCTTCCTTATTATTTATAACAGTAACTAATCCAAACTCTTTTGCCTCATCAAATATTTCTTTAAAAGAAAACATATACCTGCCTACTGCTGCTGTTTTTTCAAACTGCAGTGCTTCATATATATTATGCCCGCCAATCTCTTTTAAAGAGCCACCTATAAATATTTTATCTGCTGAAATATAAAGACTTTCTAAAAGTCCAAAAGCATCAATAATAATTACCTGCTTTGAAAAATCTTTTTCAGAATAGAAAGATACTGTGTATCCCTGTTTTTCAATTATCTCTTTTATTTCTGCAGCTCTTTCTATGTGGCGTGGCACAAAAACTAATTTTTCAAAGCCTTCCATTTTATTTGTAAACCATGATAATATTATTTCTTCTTCTCCCTTATGGGTAGAGGCTGCTAAGAAAAATTTTATATTTTCAAGCTCTTTTATAGTTTCTATACTGTTTTTTGATTTCCTTTCCTGAAATTTAATATTGCCTGCTGTTATAATTTTACTGCTTTTGCCTAAAATATTTGCAAACCTTTCTTCATCCTGCCTGCTTTTAGTCATAATGGCACTAAATCTTTTAAGCACACCTTTAAAAATAAATTTAAACCTTTTGTATGTTTTATATGTTTTATCAGATATTCTGCCGTTAATAAGAAATACAGGCACCTGATTTGATGCAGTAAATATGAAATTTGGCCATAATTCAGTATCTACTATAACCAATACTGACACACTCATATATGATATAATCATACTTACTGCTCTTGAATTTTCTATGGGAAGCAGAAAGGCAGTGTCTGCATGTATATAATCTAATGCTGCCTGCCTGCCTGTTGCTGTCATTGTAGAAACAATAATACTTATTTCTGGATTATCCTGCCTTAAAATATCAACAATCTTTTTTATGCTTCTTGCTTCGCCTACACTGGCACAGTGAAACCATACTGACTTAACAGGCTTAAAATTGTTAACAGGGATAAAACCAAACCTTTCCCAGTAGTGCTGATGTTTATTTTTTTTACGGAGTATAAAATAACCTGCAATACTTAACACTGGTGTTAAAATAATAAGTATAAAATTATATATGAAAAGTAAAATCCGCATATTTCACCATTTTAAATAAATTCACTGTATACTTCACAAGTTCTCTGCATCATAAATTTCTGCAGCTTTTTAGTATCTTCATTTAATGCTTCTTCATCTTTATCTTCACTAACATAAAAAACATCGGAATACCATACTTCCACTTTTGCAAATGGTTTAGGAAAAATAAATTTATCCCAGCTGTTAAACCTTATAAAGCTGTCAGTTTTTAGTGTAACTGCATATATTTCATTATCAAGACATTTTGCAATAAATACTGCACCACTTTTAACTTCATGGCGTGGACCTTTTGGACCGTCAACAGTAATTGCAGCAGAAATATTATGAGTTTTGCATAATTTTACAAGCTTCATAGCTGCTTTTATTCCACCGCGGGTAGATGAGCCCCTTGCAAGTTTATATCCCCATTTTTCAAGTATATATGCTATTAAATCACCATCTTTTGAATCTGATGCTATTGTAGCAATAGGGTCTTTATAATGACTAAATGATAAAGGAAGCAGAGAATCATGCCATAATACCAGCACAGGACGCCTGCCTTCCTTTCTGCTTTTATTATAAGGTTCTTTATTAATATTTTTTATTCTCCATGTTTTTAAAATTGCAGTGCCTAAATAATATGTAACTGCATAACCTATTCTGCGACTTAGTTTCATACTATACCTTAAAAATTATTTATGTCATTTTATTATAATATTTTTAATAAATAAAGTAAATTTGTAAAAAATATTCAAAAAAATAATATAACAGTTTGACATTTTATTTACACTTTTTTATTATATTGTAAAATTTGCTAATAAATTATAAAGATTATTTTGAGGTTATAATGGAACATGATAATAATTCAATACAGGCAACAACAGTTGTCGCAATAAGAAAAGGAGAACATGTTGCAATGGCTGCAGACGGACAGGTTACTTTTGGCAATATGGTAATGAAAGATAATGCCAGAAAAGTCCGCCGTTTAGCTGGCGGAAAAGTTCTATGCGGATTTGCAGGATCAGCAGCTGATGCCTTTACATTAATGGATAGATTTGAAGCAAAACTAAACAGCTATAACTTTAATCTTGAACGCTCTGCAGTAGAGCTTGCAAAAGACTGGCGTAATGACAGATACCTTCGCAAACTTGAAGCTATGATGATAGTTGCAGATAAAACTGGAATGTATGTTGTTTCAGGAAATGGTGATGTAATAGACCCAGATGACGGAGTTACAGCTATTGGCTCAGGTGGTCCTTATGCACTGGCAGCAGGCAGAGCATTAGCCAGCAGCACAGAGCTTTCAGTTAGAGAAATAGCTGAAAAAGCTATAAATATAGCAGGCAGTATATGTATATATACTAATAAAAACATTATTATAGAAGAAATATAATTTAAGGAGAAATAAATGGCAGAAGAGCTTACACCAAAGACGATTGTAGATGAGCTTGATAAATATATAGTTGGGCAGAAAAATGCTAAAAAAGCAGTGGCTGTTGCTTTAAGAAACAGATGGAGAAGACTGCAGCTTCCGGCAAAAATACAGGAAGATATTACACCTAAAAATATTATTATGATTGGCTCAACAGGTGTTGGAAAAACAGAAATAGCAAGAAGACTTGCACGCCTTACTAAATCACCTTTTTTAAAGGTAGAAGCAAGCAAATATACAGAAGTAGGCTATGTGGGCAGAGATGTAGAATCTATGATAAGAGATTTAGTAGAGATAGGGGTAAATATGGTGCGTTCAGAGCAGAAAGAACTGCATATTGAAAAAGCTAAATCCTTAGTAGAAGACAGAATTTTAGATATATTACTGCCGCCTAAACCTATGACTTATTCTATGGAAGGACATGAAAGCACTGGCAAAGAATCAAGAGAAAAAATGAAAGAAAAATTAGCAGCAGGCGAGCTTAATGACAGGTTTATAGAAATAGATGTTGATGAGCCTGCACCACATATAGAAGTGCTTACAAATGCAGGTTTTCAAGATATGGGCGTTGATTTAAATGATATGATGAAAAATATGTTCCCAAATAAAAAGAAAAAACGCAAAATGAAAATAAGCGAGGCAAGGGGCATATTAGAAGTGCAGGAATTAAACAGACTTATTGATATGGATGATGTAAAAAGCACTGCATTAAAAAGAGTGGAACAATCTGGCATAGTTTTCCTTGATGAAATAGATAAAATATGCTCATCAAGCACAGGGTCTTCAAAAGGCGGCGATGTATCAAGAGAAGGTGTGCAGAGAGATTTACTGCCTATTGTAGAGGGCTCAACAGTTAATACTAAATATGGCATAGTAAAAACTGACCATATATTATTTATTGCAGCAGGTGCATTCTCTATGGCTAAACCATCAGATTTAATACCTGAATTACAAGGTCGTTTCCCTATAAGAGTAGAGCTTGATGCTTTAACCAAAGAAGACTTTCTGCGTATATTAAAAGAGCCTGAAAATGCTATTACAAAACAGTATTCAGCACTTTTGCAAGCTGATAATGTTATTTTAACTTATACTGATGATGGTATAGATGCTATTGCAGATATTGCCTGCACAGTAAATGCTTCTAATGAAAACATAGGGGCTAGAAGGCTCCATACTATTATGGAAAAATTATTAGAAGATATAGCTTTTGAAGCACCGGAAAAAGCAACAGGTGAAATAATTATTAATGCAGAATATGTGCAGTCTAAACTAAAAGAAATAAGTACAAATTTAGATTTAAGCAGATATATTTTATAAAAAATTCAGGCGGGTAGATTTTATCCAAAAATTTTGTGCATAAGTCATTTTGAGCCTGATTTTTAAGGCGAAAAATCTAAATTATATATATTACAGGAGTTAATAATATATTTAAAGTATATGTTTTTTAGATACTTTGCTTAAAAATCAAGCTCAGTAAGACACAGATGCAGGCTCAGTATCACATTATTTGCTTTAAATGCTCTACTATATTCATTGATTATATACTTTATCTAATTTTTTAGTTTGTAATATTATTTTCTTCTTCTGAATATATTTTAATAAATTCTTCACTAACTTCTTTTTTATATACTACCATATCACTGCTGTATAAATTAATATTTTCCACCATAAAAGATGATGAATGAAAATTTTCAGCAATATATCTGTAACTTTTTGTAAATTCCTGTTCGTTTTTCATTTCTTTTATTCTTCCAAGTGTAATATGTGGAGTATATGGTTTCCTGTCATCAAAAAGTATGTTTAATTCTTTTAATTTTTGATGAAGCTGTTCTGTATAATTTTTTAATTCATCAGAAACTATTTTAATAAATACAGTTGATGGTATACCTTTCCTTTTAAAAAGCCCAATATTTTCACATTTTATTTCAAACTGTTCCCTTTTTAGATGGCAGAGTATATTTTTAATATCTTTTATGTGTGTATCTGACAAATCTGAAAAAAATGCAAGAGTTATGTGCATTTTATTAAGACGGACAAAAGACATATTTGCACTATTGTGTAATGTTTTGCATGATGATGTATACAATGTTCTAATATTTTCTGGTATTTCAAGGCCTATAAATGCACGCATTATTTTTTCCCCTTTGTCATGATATTATAACTTTCCTGATAATATGAAAGAAGTATTTTTGATAGATAATCTTTTTCGTCCTGTTCCATATTTTTTGGACTGCTTTCAAGCATATATTTAAATGAATGTTTCAGCCATTCATGATTTTTAATTATTGCAGCAGAGCCCCATGTGTGAATTATGCTGTAGCTGTTATTATCTTTGCAGAATATGTTTTCACCAATATATTCTGATAGATTATCATTAAGTCCTGCAAGCCCTAAAATAGTAGGTGGTAAATCTACATGATTAGTTGAAGATGTAATTTTTTGATTTCCCTTAAATGATGGAGACCATATTAAAAGCGGCACTTTAAAATCATCTGGAAATTCCTGCTTTTCAAAGTTGCCTAATACATGGTCTGCTGTAAAAATAAATATGGTATTTTTAAAATATTCTTCATTTTCTATTTTTTTAATAAATTCGCCTAAACTCCAGTCAGCATATACAAGTGTATTTTTAAAGCCATTTTCACTGTTTATATCATGTGGAAATTTTACATTTATTTTATTTGGCTCAGCATAAGGAATATGGGTTGTGCCTGTAAATAAAAATGCAAAAAATGGTTTATCTTTTCCTTTATTTTTAAGAACTTCTGCAAGTTTCATATATGTTTCATAGTCCCAGCCAAACTGAGATGCTTTATAGTCTGGATAGTCTAGTATCTGCTTAATATCTTCCATACCATAATATTCCTGAAATCCAATTGATTTTGCAATCACATCAAGGTAAAAAGAGTTTCTTTTTGATGCCTGTATAAAGACTGTGTCATATCCATTTTCTTTAAGGTTTGAAGCAAGATTGCCGCTTCCTGCAATAGTTTCCAGACCAAAGCCAAGTTTTGGAATATTATCCATAGGAGGTATGCCTAAAAGGATAGCTTGTATTGCAGATATACTGCGTCTTTCAGGGGAATAGTGGTTACTAAATATAATCCCCCCCCTATTAGATGCAAGTCTGTTAAAGTTTGGTGTCAGCTGCATATTAGAGCCTGAAAAAGCATCTACATAATAACTGCTCCAGCTTTCAAGCAGGATAAAAATAATATTAGGTCTTTTAATTTCAGTATAAGGATGAGTGCAGTTTTCATGTTTCAATGACAGTATAAATTCATGTGCCTGCCTGTCATCATAAAATGAATACATATCTTTAGACACTGCTTCATTTTCCGTCATATATCTAAGAGATGTAAATAATCCATTTAAAGTAAGGTTGGCAAGTGCATTATTTCCACTTACAAAAGCATTAATTGTGCTTATTGGTTTAATATCAAAACTGCTTCTTATGAATATAAATACAATGCCGCCTATAAGAATAAAATAAAGTGCAGATTTAATTAAGCTGTTTCTAGAAATATTTACATCTTTTACTTTAATATCTGCAAATTTTTTCCAGAAAAAACCGCATACTGCAATAATGGCTAATACTATAAACACCATATAAAAGTAAGTTTTTGCCATTGTATATATAAATTCATAATCATTGCCTAATGCGGCAAATTCACCTGCCAGATGTCTTGAAACATAGCCAAAATATACAGCATCTATAACAAGGTATATGGTAATTACTGCATATACTGGAAACATAAGCCAGTATATTATTTTATGATATTTTTGAGAATTAACAGGCAATAGTAAAAGCACAATAAAAGGCGATATTATTGTTAAAAAGATAGATGTATCAAACCTTATGCCGTGGAGCAGTGCTAAAAATATGCTCCATGCACTGTTTTCTTTAAATAAATCAAAATAAACTGTGAATATTATCAGCCTGATAACTGTAAATATTGCAAGGCCAATTAAAACAGCATAAAGAAGTTTTAAATATCTGTGCATAATTTACCTGCTGTTATTTCTGCTTTAGATGATGTTACTTCATCTATTTTGCTGCCGTCTTTATCTATTACTTTTATAGTGTATTCATCTTTATCATTTCTTGTCATAACACAGTAATGGTGGTCATTAACCCTGCATACTTTATATTTATTTTCAATAGATGCAGGATAAAGTGGAGCACCGCCGCCAGCAGTTACTATATAATTTGTCTTTTTATATATTGACCTTTCATAAGAATGAACATGGGCAGAAAATACAAACATTACATTATATTTATCAAAAAGTTCCAGTAAATATGGTGCTTGGTATGGGTAATATTTGCCTGATGTAAAAAGCGGGTAATGCAGACCAACACTTATATTTTTATTTTTGTTTTTTTCTAAATCATCTTTAAGCCATGTAATCAGCTCTGTATGCAGACTTTCATCAATAACATCAAGCACAATAAAGTGCATACCCATTCTGTCAAAAGAATAGTATGTTTTATTTTTTGGCAAGTCTAAAAAGATTTGATAATGGTGTATTTCAGCTTCATGGTTTCCTCTTACAGGGAAATATTCGCATTTTTTCCAAAGTTTATTTTCTATAATGCTGAATATAAGGTAATGGAGAAAATTGTGGCTGTTAGAAGCTATATCACCAGTAAAAAGTATCATATCAGGATTTTCTTTTTTTATCATATTTGCAATATGGTTATGCATTTTATAGCTTGAACGCACATCACCATATATTACTATTTTATTAATGTTTTTATCAGCAGGGTCAAATTTCAGCCTGTGGCGGACAAGAAAATAGATAAATAAAACCAGTGTAAAAAAAACACAAATTATAAAAAAAATAACAAATATAATATTTAATATCATTTTATTTTTCCTTATTTTTCACAATACTTTCTAATGAAGTACTTACTGTATCTATAATATTTCCATCTATATCTACTGCTTTAAGCATATATGTGTCATTATCTTTTGTAAGCATTGTATAATGGTGAACATTTTTTCTTATCTGTCTATAAGGGTTATCTCTTGTCACAGGATAAAGTGGAGCACCGCCGCCGGCAGTTACTATATAGTTTGTCCCTTTATATAATGACCTTTCATAAGAATGAACATGGGCAGAAAATACAAACATTACATTATATTTATCAAAAAGTTCTAATAAGTCTGGCTCATTATATGGCTCATATTTGCCTGATGTAAAAAGCGGCACATGCATAGCAACAGAAATTGGTTTATTCTTATTTGCTTCTAAATCATTTTTAAGCCATTCCAGCTGAGTTTTTTCAAGTGGAGCATATACATTCCAGCAATCAAGCACAATAAAGTGCATACCCATTCTATCAAAAGAATAATATGACATATCATTTGGCAAATCAAAAAAAGCATCATAAAGCCAGTAGGTAGATTCATGATTGCCCCTTACAGGATAATATTCTGCATTATCCCATAATTTTTTTTCAAATATGGTATGCTGCATATAATGAATATAATTTCTGCTGTTTGAGGCAATATCGCCTGTAAAAATAACCATATCAGGCTTTTCTTGATAAATCATATCAGCAATTCTTATATGGGTTAAATATCCTGAGCGAACATCGCCATATATAATAATTTTATCTATATCTTTATTTTCTGGCTGAAAATCTAAATGATGTCGGGTAAAAAAGTATAAAAATATAGAAAGTAAAATAAATATAATTAATAGAATTATAATAATATATACTGTTTTTTTGAGAATATTTTTCATTAAACACCTTAAAAATATATTTCTGAATATTTTACTATGTTATTAAAATAATTGCAAGGATATTAATATTATTTTAATATGTTTACTTATATATTAAATCTCTGCTTGTTTTATGTAATGGACTTTATAACACTTTTTATAATGTATATTTTAAATAATTATTTACAAATAATGATTATTAGTTTAGTATTTTATGGCATGCTTATATGCAAATAAATTATTAATGGAAAATACCATGAGTTTAGAAAATCAATCCACTTTAAAGCCTGTAAAATTTCAGGCAAAATTACTTATTAAAATAATTACAGCAATAATTATTGGTATTGTGCTGGGACTTATATTAAGCCTTTTTTCAGGCGGTGTTGTTATTGCAAAAATACTGATGATTTTTAATTCTATTTTTAGTAATTTTCTCAGCTTTATCATACCGCTTTTAATTATAGGGCTTGTGGCACCGGGCATTGGGCATCTTGGCAGAGATGCTGGTAAACTTCTACTTATTACTATTGTTCTGGCGTATGCTTTCACACTTTTTTCAGGCTTTTCTACTTATGGTATTGCATCTTTACTTTATCCTTTTATGCTTGACGGTGCAGCACTTATATCACCAGATGCAGATGTATCAAAAGGTATTCAAGCATATTTTACAATAGATATGCCGCCAATAATGTCTGTCACATCAGCATTAATATTTGCTTTTGTTTTAGGTTTTGGTTTAGCAGTTACAAAAACAGAAAAAATTATGGATGTTGTTGATGATTTAAGAATAATTATTAATAAAATTATTTCGTCAGTTATTATTCCACTGCTTCCGCTTTATATTTTAACTATTTTTATGAGTATAACTTATGTTGGTGAAATTGGTAAAGTTTTAGCAGTGTTTATTAAGATTATAATTTTAATATTTATTTTAACAGCTGTCTTATTGTTAATATTTTTCAGCATTGCAGGTATTGTAGCACATAAAAATCCACTCACACTGCTTAAAAGGATGATGCCTGCTTATATTACAGCCCTTGGCACTTCTTCTTCAGCTGCAACAATTCCTGTTACACTAGAGTCTACTTTATCAAATGGTGTTAGAAACTCTATTGCAAGCTTTGCTGTTCCACTATGTGCAACAATTAACCTTTCTGGCTCTATGCTTAAAATTGTAGCCTGCTCATTAGCAGTTATATATACAACTGGTATGGATATATCATTTTCTCAGTATTCTGCATTTATTTTTACATTAGCAGTTGCAATGGTTGCGGCTCCGGGTGTTCCGGGTGGTGCTATTATGACAGCTCTTGCACCATTATCAGCAGTTCTTGGTTTTTCTCAAGAAACAAATGCATTAATGATAGCATTATATATTGTTATGGATAGTTTTGGCACGGCAACAAATGTTACTGGTGATGGTGCTATTGCAGTTATTCTTGATAAAATCTATAAGAATGACCATAATCTTACAGAAGATGAGACTGAATCTTAAATGAAATATATTGTTTCCCTAGGTGCTGGAGAAGAACAAGCATTTGCAATTAATACTGCTATGTCTAAAGGGTTAAAGGTAATTGCATTTGATATGAAAGAATGTGATTATAGTTTAGTAAAACCTGATTTATTTTACAATATCAGTATACATGAAAAAGAAAAAATTGCAGATATTTTATCACAATATGATATATGTGGTGTTCTTCCAAGCCCTGTTGGTAGAAATGTTGTTACAGCAGGGTATTTAAATGATTATTTTGGGCTTAAAGGTCCTTCGTTTTCATGCTGTGATATATGTTCAGATAAACTAAAAAATAATAAATATTTAGAAAAAAATGGTCTTGCCTTTCCGCAGATATACCAAAAAGATAATATTGTTTTTCCTGCCATTTTAAAGCCACAATTTGGTTCTGGCAGTAAAGATGTCCAAATTGTATATAATGAAAATGAACTTGATGAAGTTTATAATAAATATGATGGCAGCTATGGAGAATATTTAATACAGGAATATATTCAAGGTGTTGAGTATGGCTGCGACATAGTTATCGGGGGGGGGGAATTCCATTTCTTAAATATTCGCAGCAAACAGATAACACCTGAGCCGTATAGGCAGGAACTTGCCTATATAATGCCTGCAAATATTTCTAATCAAGACTACAATACAATTTATAATATATTAAATATATATATTAATAATATGAATATAGATAGTGCAGTATTTCATGCAGATATTATATTGAAAAATAATGAAGCATATATTATTGATATATCACCTAGAGCAGCAGGTCTTAATATTACATCAAAATTAATTATATCATCTTGCGGATTTAATATATATGACTATTATATTAACCAATTACTTAATAAACCAAACCCAAAAATATCAAAATCAAACAGCTATACATTATTACAGTATATACCATTTGAGAATATGTGTGTAGATAAAGATTTGGATATTTCATATATACAAAATAAATATAAAATCATCTACATGGAATATAATATTATAAAAAATCAATATATAGGTAAAATTACAAATACATCACATGTATTAAACAGGGGATTTTATATTATAGAAAATCAATCACTGGAAGAACTATATATTCAAAATAATAAAATATTAGATGAATTAACAGGGGGAATAGTAAATGAATAAAATGGATGAGCAAAATAAATCAGTTTGGAAAAATGTAATAGAAAATGCAGTTATGTTATATCCAGCAGAGAGTGTAGCAAGGTTTTTAGGAAGAAATTACAGCAAGATAGATAGAGCAGTAATATCTGAAATGAAAGCATTGGATATAGGAACAGGCAGTGGAAGAAATCTTAAAGCATTACTTGATTATGGTTTTCAGTCTTATGGTATAGACTATATTGCTGATGCATGTAATATAGCTAAAAATAATCTACAAGGTTATAAAAACTTAAAAGAAATATATTGTGGCAACTTTACAGAATATAATTTTAATATGGAGTTTGATGTAATATTGATTTTTGGAGTTATTTTTTTAAGAGATGTAAAATCTATTACAAATGATTTATTAGTAATAAATAAATTATTAAAAAGTAATGGCAAAATGTTTATAAATTTTAGAACTACTTATGATTATCTTTATCAAACAGGTCAAAAAATTGATGACAATACTTTTATATTAGAAAATGAATATAAAGATGCAGTTTATTCGTTTTTTAATTTAGATGAAGCAAAAGAGCTGCTTATAAATACAGGCTTTAAAATAGAAAATATAGAAAGAGAGGATTACTATAAAGATAATTTACACAAACATAATAGCTGGTGGATGCTGCAGGTTACTAAATAGAGATAATTATAGAATATACAGGCTGATATAAAATAAAGTTATAAAAAATAGTTCAGCATATTAGGTCATTTATGAAAAAAATTGTGATAATACAAGCTCGTATGGGTTCTGCCAGATTAAAAGGAAAAGTTCTTTTTAATCTGTGTAATAAGCCTATGCTTTATCATATATATAACAGATTACACTATGTTAAAAATATTGATGATATAGTTGTAGCCACATCAATTAATCCATTAGATGATGCAATATTCTCATTTTGTTCTGCTAATAATATTTTATGTTTCAGAGGTGATGAAAATAATGTATTAGAAAGGTTTTTTCAATGTGCTCTAAAATATAATGCTGATATAATTACTAGAATAACAGCAGATTGTCCATTTATTGAGCCATCTATTATTGAAAAAAATATAGATATATTTTTAAAGGGTAAACATGACTGTGTATCTCCACGAAGTAAAGACGGATTAATTAGAGGCCTTGATAACGAAATATTCTCTTTTAAAGCATTATGTGATATGCATGGCAAAGATTTAACTGATTCAGAAAAAGAACATGTTACATTATATATGTATAATCATGAAAATGAGTATAAAATACTTTCCCCAAAGATTGAAGAAATATATAAAAGCAAAAATATAAGACTATGTGTTGATGAAAAATCTGATTTCCAGCTGACATCTGTGCTTTATAATAAGTTTTATAAAGAAAATAGTATAATAGATACAAAAAGTGTAATAAAATTTTTATTAAAACATGATGAAATAAATAAAATTAATATAAATGTTAAACAAAGAGAAGTATGATATGGTTATAGGTAAAGTAGACACTAATAAAAAAGCTTTCATTGTAGCAGAATTAAGTGGAAATCATGGTGGTGATATTAACAAGGCTTATAAACTTATTAAAGCAGCGGCAGATGCTTCTGCAGATGCTGTCAAACTTCAAACATATACACCTGATACAATTACATTAAACTCTAATAAAAGTTATTTTCATACTAATATAAATGGGTTATGGGCAGGTAAAACACTTTATCAGCTTTATTCTGAAGCATATACACCATGGAGCTGGCATAAAGAGTTAAAAGATTATGCAGAAAGTTTAGGACTGGAATTTTTTTCTACTCCATTTGATATTACATCTGCCGATTATTTAGAAGAATTAGGCATTCCATGCTATAAAATATCATCTTTTGAAATTAATGATTTATATTTAATAGAACATATTGCTAAGAAACAAAAGCCTATATTATTATCTTTAGGTTTATCAGAAGAACATGAAATATGGGATGCAGTTAATACTATAAGATATGCAGGAAATAATCAAATATGTTTATTAAAATGCACTTCATCATATCCTGCTTCCATAAGTGATGCAAATATAATAATGATAAAGGATATTAAAGAAAGATTTCAAGTAGAAGCAGGCATATCAGACCACACATTAGGATACAGTGTTGCTGTTGGTGCATTCTGCCTTGGTGCAAGAGTGATTGAAAAACATGTTGTGCTTGATAAAAATGATAATACAGTTGATGCAGGATTCAGCATGACACCTGATGAATTTCATTCAATGGTTAAAATGATACGAGAAATTGAACTAGCTTATGGATGTATAAACTATACTTTATCACTTAGTCAGAAAAATCAATTAATGGATAGAAGGTCTTTATTCACTTCAAAAAGCATAAAAAAAGGTGAGTATTTTACGGAAGATAATATCAAAAGTGTAAGACCGGGATATGGAATATCCACAAAATATTATAAAGAAATCATAGGTAAAAAAGCAGCATGCGATATAGATTATGCAGAGCCGTTGCAAGATTATATGATAAATTGGAATGATGATTAATTATTATATATGGTAATTTTTTAGTTTTTAGATACTTCGCCTTTGGCTCAGGATGAGCCGTCTGAATTGTATGTATTACATTAATTATATGTAAAATATATATGTAAAATATATAAAAGTTTATTTTTGACTTATGCATTGTATTTGATTTAATACATGAATAAAGCCTGCTTAAAAAGCAGGCAATATATTTATTTAACTGTTTTTTTACCTTTTATCATTTTAATATTATACACAAGTGAGCTTGCAATACCTATTGATGAATAAGTGCCAATTATAATACCTGCTATCATAACAACAGCAAAACCTTTAATAACTTCGCCGCCAAAAACTGCCAAACTTATTACTGCAAGCAGTGTAGAAGTAGATGTTAATATTGTTCTTGAAAGTGTTTCATTAATACTAATATTTATACTTTCCATCAATGGTTTATGTTCATCCATTCTTGACCTTTCTCTAATTCTGTCAAAAATAACTATTTTATCGTTTAATGAGTAACCAACAACTGTTAGAAGAGCTGCTAAAACTGTTAAATCAAAAGTAACATTTGCTGCAACAATAATACCAAGTGTAAGTATAATATCATGTGTTAAAGCTATAATAGAGCTTGTTGCAGACATTAATTCAAACCTGATAGCAACATATATTAATATACCTATAACTGCATAAAGCACTGCTAAAAGAGCCTGTCTTTTTAAATCTTTACCAACCTGTGGACCTACCTGCTCAATACTGTCTATTACAACTTTGCCCCCTTCAGAGAATTTTGTTTCCAAAGAATTGCTGATAGTATCTGAAATCTTTTTCAAATCTTCCCCACCTGCTCCCTGGTCTACTTTAATTCTGAATGAGCTGTCTGAACCTAATGTTTGTATGCTTACACTTGCACCAATATCCTGAGTAAGTGTAGTTCTCATTTTATCAATATCTACTGCCCTTTCAAATGTTACCTGCACACTTGTGCCACCTGAAAAATCTACACCATAGTTAAAGCCTTTGCCAAATATAAATGCAAGCCCTATAATGCAGAGTATAATAGAGACTGTAAAATATATTTTAGATTTGCCAATAAAATCTATCTTTGTTTCTGTTTTAATTAATTCAAACATATCAAGTCTCTCCCTATATACTCAAATGCTTTATAGTGCGTTTATACATAAATGACATAAATATAGTTCTTGTTACAAATATTGCAGTAAACATAGAAGCTATAAGACCAATACTTAATGTAATTGCAAAGCCTTTAATAGGACCTGTTCCAAACTGGAATAATACAACTGCTGCGATTAATGATGTTAAGTTAGAGTCAATAATTGCAGATAACGCTTTTGAGTAGCCTATATCTATGGCATTAATAACAGTTCTGCCTTTTCTCAACTCCTCTCTTATCCGCTCAAATATAAGAACATTTGCATCTACTGCCATACCAAGAGTAAGCATTATACCAGCAATACCGGGAAGTGTTAATGTAGCTTTAAACTGAGCAAGAACAGCTAAAATTAATAAAAGGTTTAATACAAGAGCAATATCTGCATTTATACCACTTAAACGGTAGTATATGCCAATAAAAAGCACTATTAATATAAAGCCTGTAATACTTGCTGTTACACCACTTTTAATAGAGTCATCACCAAGAGATGCACCAACTGTTCTGTTTTCTGCAACAGTAACAGGGGCAGGAAGTGAGCCGGCTTTTAAAACGATAGCCAGATTATTTGCTTCTTTAAAAGTAAAGCTGCCTGAAATACTTGCTTCACCGCCTGAAATAACAGTCTGTATTGTTGGGGCAGAATAAATTGTGCCGTCAAGAACAATAGCAAGATTTCTTTGCAGGTTATTTTTAGTGATTTCTTCAAAAAGTTTAGCACCTGTTGGGTCAAACTTAATAGCAACATAAGGTCTGTTATCCTGTGGAGATACCATTACTTCTGCATCCATTAAATAGCTGCCTGTCAATACTGGTTCTTTTTTGACTGCCATCATAACAGTAGAAGGCATTGTTCCACCAGTAACTGGGTCTGTCATTTTATATGGAAGCAGTGCCACATCAATAGGCTGAGCCTGCAACCCTGCTTTAATTGCTTCTGCAGTAACATTTTCATCTACAAGGTGGAATGAAAGAACTGCAGTTTTACCTATTAGATTAAGTGCTTCATCTGGGTCTTCTAAACCGGGAAGCTGAACAACAATTTTATTACTGCCTTGTTTTTGTATTAAAGGTTCAGCAACACCAAATTCATCTATCCTGTTTCTTAATACTTCAATAGACTGGTCAACAGCATCTTGTCTCCAGCGGTTTTCATCTGCATTTTTCATACCAAAAAGTATTGATTTTTCATTATCATCTAAGCTGACCTGTGTAAGATAAGGATAGTTTTTATCTATTGTATCAACAACTTTCTGCCTGTCTTTTGCATCAGATAAGCCAACTGCCACATTATAAACATTCTGCTTTCTAACAAATGTATAGTCTAACTGCTCGCTTTCTAAATCTTTGCGGATTTGGGCAGCAGCATTATCAATCTTGCCTTCAATAGCTTTATCTGTATCCACTTCTAAAACAATGTGCATACCACCCTGCAGGTCAAGACCTAAATTAATTTTTTCAGATATTGGGTATATTGCATAAACTGCCCAGGCAAGAACAAGAACAATTAATACCCAGCGAGAAGTAATTCCCATAATCTATTTATTCTCCTTAACAGCAGTATCTGTAACAGTGTTATATGTTGCTGGGTCAAGTTTATCAGCAATAGCTGTTTTAAACATACGAACTTTTGTGCTGCCTAAATCAATTACCATAACATTACCGTCAATGGAATAAATTGTGCCAATCATCCCTGCATTAGTAAGAACAGTGTCACCTGCTTTTAATGCATCAAGCATAACAGCATGCTGTTTCTGCCTTTTTTGCTGTGGACGGATAAGTAAAAAATAAAAAATCACAACCATTAATATAATCGGCATAAAGCTCATTAAGCTGCCCATGGCTGTTTGTGGTGCAGCACCTGCTGCTGCCTGTGCATAAGCTGCAGTTTCAAAAAACATATTAATACCTCCAAGTATTATAAATTATTTAATTATTATTTTTTAATCTATAAAGCATTTCCTGTTGAAATGATTTAAATTTACCTTCTTTTACAGCATTTCTGCTGTTTTTTACAATGGATAAATAAAAAGAAATATTGTGTATACTGTTAAGCCTGAGAGCAAGTATTTCACCAGCTTTATATAAATGCCTTAAATAACCGCGAGAAAAGTTACGGCATGTATAGCAGCTGCAGTTTTCATCTATCTTTTCGTCGCTGAAAGCTAAATCTGCCCTTTTAATAGAAAACTTGCCACTGCTTGTAAAAAGTGTGCCGTTTCTAGCATTTCTTGTAGGCATAACACAGTCAAACATATCAACACCTAAGCCAATACATGTAAGTATATCTTCAGGTGTGCCAACTCCCATAAGATACCGTGGTTTATCCTGCGGCAGAAGAGATGCAGTATATCCGCATATTTCATACATTGTAGATATTTCTTCACCTACACTTAACCCGCCAATAGAGTAGCCGTCAAACCCAATAGATGTGAGCTGCTCTGCTGATCGTTTACGCATATCTTCATAAATACCGCCCTGCACAATACCAAACAAAGCCTGTTCATCTCTTTTTTTAGCATTCTTGCCACGGAGAGCCCATCTGGCTGTCCTGTCTACTGAATTTTTAACATATTCATAAGTTGCAGGATATGGGATACATTCATCAAATGACATAATTATATCACTGCCAATAGCTTCCTGTATCTCAATAGATTTTTCAGGGTTTAAGTATAATGATGAGCCGTCAAGGTGTGATTTAAAGCTGACACCGTCTTCTGTTATTTTATTAAGCTCTGCAAGAGAAAATACCTGAAATCCGCCGCTGTCTGTTAATGTAGGCTTATTCCATGAAGAAAATGCGGCAAGTCCGCCAAAATGTTTTAATACTTCTGTTCCGGGACGCAGATATAAGTGATATGTATTGCCTAATATTATTTGTGCCCCTGCATTATTTAAATCTTCAGGGGATAATGCCTTTACAGAACCGACTGTGCCAACAGGCATAAATATAGGTGTTTCTATCTCCCCATGAGGAGTTTTAATTCTGCCTGCTCTGGCACTTGTTTCACTGTCTTTATATTCTATGTCAAAAGAAAACATTATAAATAGTTCACTCCATATAATCCATGAAATTATATTTATAAATAATTTTTATGAAAATATAAAGAGAAAATAATTATTTTTGCATATTTTTTTGAAAAATAACCTTTTTAAGATTTTTATAACCCTATATTTTTCCTGTTTATATCTACTATCCATTCTTTTCCATCATTTGCAGGGAAATATTCTGCAAACTTATCTACAAAAGCATCATAGCCATGCTGCATTTTATATTTTACTTCTTCTTTATAAAGCGGCAGCACTAAATATAGTGATATTAGTTTATTATCTCTTGTTTTTATAACAGATATATCATCACCTAATGAAAGCACCATAGCTGCACTTAATTTTGTATTATTTGCAAATGATTCATACTCTATTGTATAGCCCGGACCAATCCATGTAAAAAATTCATAGTGATACCTTGCCATCATTCTTAAAAGCTGCATAGGCCAGTAAGCATTATGCTTTGGTATGGGAGATACCATATTATCTATATCCCAGTTTTTTGGAAGCAGCATAAAAAGTTCTGCACGCTTAAATTCAGGATATTCTTTTTCAATACTCTCTGGTAAAAGCATATCTTCACTGCTCATGCCTGATGTATAAATAACATAATATTCTTCATCATCTGATGGATACATAATATTTATGTCTATCTGATATTTTGCTCCATTTGGGTCAATATGCAGACCAGTTTTACGGCTTGGAAAAATATAATTTAAATGGTCATCTACATCTTTTGAATATTCAAATGAAAGTGGAGTAAGCCTTCCTGCAGAAATATTTTGTGATTTATTTTGATTTTTATTTTCTTTGTTTTGCCTGTTTTTAATATTTACTGGTTTTTTATACCTGCCAAATACCATTGATATTCCTTAAAAAATTCTGCCCCACTTTAATGCAGGGGCAGAATATAAATTTTATAAAAATGCTGTGGCAACTAAACCTGTTACTGTCATAATTACCGCATAAGGTGCCGCTAATTTCATCATTTCAAAATATGAAAGCCTTATTAATGGAGCAAGAGATGAAGTTAATAAGAATAAAAATGCAGCCTGTCCGTTTGGTGTAGCAACTGATGGAATATTTGTTCCCATATTGATAGCAACTGCAATATTATAATACTGCTGACGAGTGGATTCATCAAGATTAGCAATAGCAGCAGAAATGTCAGCTGCACTTCTTGCTCCTGCGCCTAAAAAGTGAGTTTTCACTTCACTCATATATACTGTTGCAACAAATACATTATCACTGATAGCTGAAAGCACGCCGTTTGCTGCAAAAAATGCCACAAGCTGGTCATTACCCTGCATGTTAAGAACAATATCTATAATAGGTTTAAATAGTTTTAAATCCTGAATAACACCAACTATTGCAAAAAATACAACCAGTAATGCTGTAAATGGCAGTGCTTCTGTAAAAGCATGTCCAAAATGGTGCTCATCTGTAACACCATTAAATGCAGTTAAAAGGATAATAACCATTAACCCGATAAAACCAACTTCTGCAATATGCAGTGCAAGAGAAATAATTAATATTATCCCAACAGTCGCCTGCACAATATAACGCATTTTAGTATTTTTTGTCATTTTAGCTGCATTTTCTTCTACATCTGCTTCTAAAATTTTACGAACATTTGATGGCAGTTTATATCCATAGCCTAAAAAGTGAGTAAGTTCAACAAGCACTACTGTTAAAAGACCGGCAATAAAAACAGGTATAGAAACATGTGCACAATGGATAAAAAAGTCTACGAAGTTCCAGCCGGCAGCTGCTGCAATAATTAAGTTTTGCGGCTCGCCAACCTGAGTCATAGCACCACCTAATGCAGTTCCTACAGCACCATGCATCATAAGGTTTCTTAAAAAGCCCCTGAACTGCTCTAAATCCTGTTTACTTTCTTCTGGAATACTGCTGTCATCTGACAGGCTGCCCTGAGCACCTGATTTTGACGAATATCTGTGATATATACCATAAAAACCATAAGCTACTGCAATAATAACAGCTGTTACTGTTAATGCATCTAAAAAGGCAGAAAGAAATGCTCCTAAAATAGAGAATATTAAAGAAAGTGCCAGTTTTGATTTTACTTTTACAAGCAGTCTTGAAAATATAAATAAAAGAAAATCTTTCATAAAATAGATGCCTGCTACCATAAACATTAATAAAAGTATAACAGATAAATTTGCTTCTACTTCATGTAAAAGTGTAGAAGGGCTTGTCATACCTAAAATTAATGCTTCAATAGCCAAAAGACCGCCTGATGGCAGTGGATAACATTTTAATGCAAGAGCAAGAGTGTAGATAAACTCTGCAATTAATACCCAGCCTGCAAGTGTTTTACTTACAAACAAAAAAAGTATTGGGTTGATAATTAAAAACGCCAGTATGGAAAGTTTATACCATGCTGGAGTATTCCCCAAAAAGTTTTTTACAAATGATGCTCCATAGCCCATTTCTTTCATGTGTTTTCCTCCAAAAATTATATCATACTATATTCCTAAGCGAAAGCAGTATATGAATATTGTTAATATAAATAACTGCATAGAATATAAGCGAAATTTTTTAACATATTATATTATTTTTTCTAAATTAAGAGCAAATACAGAAGTAAACTCAATAGCTCCAAAACTATTTTAAACATATCAATATGCTCTATACTATAAGACTTGAAAGATATATAGCACCTTTCAAATGTTATATATTAAAAACTGCTCTTGTTTTTTGTTTTAATACAGATGCTTCTACATTATAAACATTCAAGCATGCGTCTGCATATTTTTCTAAAATATCATAATTATTGTTATTTTCAGAAACATGCCCTAAAAAGCAGCGTTTTAATCCGCTTTTACTTAGTTCGCCTATAAGATAAAAAGCATCCTTGTTGGAAAGGTGACCTTTTTTTGAAAGTATCCGTCTTTTTAAATATTCTGGATACTTGCGGTTCTTTTTCAGCAAATCATCTTCATAGTTTGATTCTACTGTTAATACTTGGGTATTTTCTATAGCTTTAAATAGTTCATCAGTAACTATGCCAAAATCTGTGGCGATAGATAAAACATTATCACCAAATCCAAATTTAAAGCCAAAAGGTTCACAGGCATCATGCATAGTTTTAAATGGCATAACAGTAAAATCTGCAAATTCATAAGTAATATTAGCATCTATCGTGTAAATTATTTCAGTGTTTACTCCTTTTTCTGCTAAAACTGCTGCTGTGCCCTTTGATGTATATATTTTAGGGTTATAGCATGATATTAATGGCAGAACACCTGAAATATGGTCGGTATGCTCATGAGTAATAAAAAGGCTTGCTCCCTTTTCTTTATCAGGCTTTCTATTTTCCAACCCTTTTCTAATAGATGTTAATGTTGCTCCTGCATCTACAAATATAAAATATCCATTATTTTCTATACAATAGCAGTTACCAGAACTGCCTGATGCTATTACATTAAAATTCATTACCATATATTATTGTAACTTAATGTAAAACACAAGTATTTTCGGCATAATATATGTATATTTTTATAAGTTATTTAGAAATAAGATATTTTTTCTCTTAATTTTATATAAGGAACAGCTGTTTTTGCATAAAACTTATTTTTTTTACTTTATATAAAACAATGTAGAATTTTTGGTTTTATTTAAGTTATATATTGAATTTATAAGTTATTTTATATTCTAATTAATGTATTACATAAATCTTTAAAGGTGAGTTATGACAGAAGAGTTAAAACATATTAAAGAATACCACTCTACACACAATGCTTTTGCAAAGGCAATGAATATAAAAATACTTGATATAGATAAGGGCTATGCTAAAACTATTATGGAGCTTAAATCGCAGCATAAAAACAGTATGGGTATAACTCATGGTGGGGCAATATTTGCAATAGTTGATACTACATTAGGTGCAGCAGCAACTGCTTATGGCACATTTGCAGTAACAGCGGCAGCAAATATATCTTATATTAAGGCGGGAACAAAAGGTCCATTAACAGCAGAAGCAAGAGAGCTTAGCAAAACTAGGAAATTAGGCACTTATGAAGTTAAAGTATATGATGGCGACCAAAGCCTTATAGCCATAGCTCAAGCTACAATGTATAGAAAAGATAAGCCATACCCACCAGTTGAAGAAGAAAAATAAATCATTTATTATTAGTAAGATAAAAATTATTTTTTAAAAAAATAAAAAAAGTTATTGACAAAAAAAAATATATAGGTTATATAACTTATCCTTGAATGACGCGGGATAGAGCAGCTTGGTAGCTCGTCGGGCTCATAACCCGGAGGCCGTCGGTTCAAATCCGGCTCCCGCAACTTTCTATGGCGGTTTAGCTCAGGTGGTTAGAGCATGCGGCTCATATCCGCAGTGTCCGGGGTTCAATTCCCTGAACCGCCACTTTTTTACACTGCTTTTTAATTATTTATATCAAGACTTATCATTTTTTAAATATACTTATTCTTATTTGTCCTTTATTAACCTTAGTTATGCTGAACCTAAAAGGTGAAGTATCTAAAAAGTATACAATTTAAATATATTATATGCTGCTTTAATATATATAATTTAGCTTTTTCGTCTTATAAATTAAGGCTCAAAATGACTGCTTGTTTCAAAAATAAAGTGAACTTAATTTGAAAAGTATAATATATTAATGTCAAAAAGTAAAATAGAATGATGTTGAAAAGTGAAATAGAAAGCTGTCAGAAAGTAAAACAGGCTTATTTTTCACCACAATAGCTGAATGTATATCCATTATATTCAGCTGTATAAACCCATAGTCTTTCTATGGCATGAGCTATTGTTCCATCTGCCTGTCCTTTTTCGTTAGGGAAGTTGTTTGCCAGTGTGTTTGTAAAAATAGGCAGCACTGCATCTACTCTTGCCCAGAACATATTGCCTACTGGAAAGACAATATTATTTACAGGCAGTTTTATATCAATATCCAGCTTTTGCAGCACATTTTCTGCCAGCTCTTTATTTAAACCCCAGTGGATAGCATTTTCCAGATTTTGAAATGGTTTTGGGAAAACTATCCCCAGCCCTTTATTCATTTCAAGATTTTTTAAGATATTTTCTATGTTTTCTTTTGAGCCAAAAAGAGAGCCGAAAAGATACTCCCGCCAGTTATCTCCAAAAATATCTATTTTAGATTTTTTAGTATGCATGTGGCATATAAATTTATATTTTGTAACATATTTACTCATTTGAGCAATTAAAGGATAAACATCTCTGCCTTTATTATCATAAATTTCCACTATAACATTTACAGCATTAGAATGGCTTTTAAAGTAGTTTCTAATATATTCTGCCTTATCAGTGCTGTCAGTAGATATGTAGCAGTCAAAAGCATAAGGAATTTTATTTATTTCTGTAACAATATTTTCAAGTAAATCAAGATAAAAAATATGTATTTGCAGGCATATTTGAGCTTTACTGCACATTTCTTCTGGCATAGCTTGAGAGTATGATGAAAGTTTTTTGCCGTATATTTTTTTATTAAATACAGCTCTATACATTGTATTTAAATAAGCATAGCCAGTTTTTTTCTCTGGTGCAGTATGGCTGTATTCATCCCAGTTATTAAAAGAATCTATAAATAAAAATCTTTCATTTTCCTTAAAATTATCTCGTAAAAAGCTGCATTCTGTTTTTATCCAGTTATAAAAAATTTCAAGGCTGTATTTATAAACAGACAGCTCATTTTTATAAAGAGTATCTTTACCGTTGATAATAGTTTTATAAAATGGTTTATCTGATTTTATGATGTGGTGGCAGAAAAAATGTGCTAAAAAATCATAGCTGTATAAATAGTGCTGTATTTTTTTATTAATATATGAAACACTGTTTGCAGAAATTGACGGCATTTTATCAGTATCAGCAGAATATATATATCGTGATATTTTATCATGATTTATATCAGCAGTGTGAAGTATTCTGCACCATATTTGAAAATCTTTAATATTGTGTGATATAATACTGAATGCTGAATTTATGAAGCTGTCAATATCTTTATAGTTTTTCAGTCTGCGTATATCTAAAATTATAATATACTTTTCATCAAGTTTTATCATTTTAGAAAAATCAGTAATATTTAATACCGTATTTATATCATCAGCAGTAAGGCATGCATCAAGGCTTAAGCAGAAAGGGTGTGTTTTATCGCACAGGTTTAATGCACTGATAAAATTTTTATATTTATTTGTATCATTTACTTCATAGCAGAAAGCATATATCTGGTATTCTTTTGCAAGCTTTATATGGTAGTTTATTCTTTCACTTGCATTGTTGCTGTATACAAGTGGAATTCTTGGAGAGTAATGGTTTAAATAAAGTGGTTTTCTAGCAGCAAGTAATGCTATATCTGTTTGAGCAACACTATAAAAGGCGATAGGCTTAATATCAGTATTAGTAGTATTTGATGGAATATACTTTGCCTGATAAAAGCAGTCAAAGGAATACTTACTCAGCTGTTTACCTGCAATGATATTTTTAATGAAAATATCAACCTTTTTATAAGTAGCTTTAATGCCAGTATATTTAAGTGAAAAGAAAAATTTTTTTATTAAATCATAATATCTTTTATACATAATACCATAATGATAGAATACTTTTTTTTATTAAACTACACTTAATTATTGCATACAATTAATTAATTTTCAATGATATTTTACATTGATAAGTATTTTAGCCTTGAAATTATATGCGATATAAAAAATGCAGTAAATTTTAAACAGAATATTAAATATCAGGCTTTATTTTATAAAAAAATAACTAAAGAATTAATAATATATTATGTTTAAATTAAAAAGTTTATGGCATATGTCAAAAATAATGTTTGCAATTTTCTAAAAACAGAGTAGTATAGGAAAAAAGCGGAAGTCTTATGTAGCATAATAAAATGAGGTTGTTATATGCCGCGTCCTAAAAAATGCCGTAAAGTATGCTGTATGCCTGTTGTGAATATGTTTGCTCCATCATCTTATGAAGATGGTTTAAGCATGGAAGTTATAGTTATGACTATAGATGAATATGAAACAATCAGGCTTATAGACAGGGAAGGTCTTTCGCAAAGCGAGTGCAGTAAATATATGAATGTTGCCCGCACAACAGTGCAGCAGGTCTATAACAATGCCCGTAAAAAAATTGCAGATGCGTTAGTGTTAGGGCTGCCGCTTGAGATTAATGGCGGTGATTATACTATATGTGATAAAAAGGAACTGCCATGCAGTTTTTGTGGTTGTAACAGTATATTTTTCAAATAAATATAACTATAAATTATTATAAGGAGCTAGGATATGGGTAGCGATAGTTGTTCACATAATTGCAGCGGATGTGGAGAGGACTGCGGTGATAGAAGTGCAGAAAGTTTGTTTGAAAAGCTTAATGAATTCAGCTGTGTAAAAAAAGTAATAGGGGTTGTCAGCGGTAAAGGCGGCGTTGGTAAAAGTTTAGTAACATCATTAATGGCTGTAATGGCTCAGCGTAAAGGTTTAAATACTGCTATTTTAGATGCAGATATTACAGGACCATCTATTCCAAAATCATTTGGAATTAATGAAAGGGCAAGGGTAAGCCCGCAGGGAATGATGCCATCGCTTTCTAAAAAAGGCACACAGATTATGTCTCTTAACTTAATTTCAGAAAACGAAACTGACCCTGTAATATGGAGAGGTCCAGTTATAGCTGGCGTTGTTAAACAGTTTTGGACTGATGTTATTTGGAAAAATGTAGATATAATGTTTATAGATATGCCGCCCGGAACTGGTGATGTGCCATTAACAGTATTTCAGTCTATTCCAGTTGATGGTATTATTATAGTATCGTCACCACAGGAGCTTGTTGGTATGATAGTAGAAAAAGCAGTTAATATGGCTTCTATGATGGATATACCAGTATTAGCTCTTGTGGAAAATATGAGCTATTTAAAATGCCCAGACTGTGGCAGTGAGATAAAAATATTTGGCGAAAGCAATATAGAAAAAATCGCCAAAAAGCACAATGTTTCACTTGTTGCAAAAATACCAGTAGACCCAAAAATAGCTTCGCTTGTAGATGCTGGTAAAGTGGAATATGTGGATATTGATAATTTAAACAGTATTTTAGAAAGCATTATTGCAAAATAGATGAGGTGTTTTATGAAAATAGCGGTTGCTGTAGAAAATGGCATGGTTTGCGGCCATTTTGGTCATAGTCCTTCTTTTTCATTTTATGAAGTTCAGGATGGTAAAATAATATCATCAGAAAATATTCAAAGCCCCGGTGCAGGTCATGGTATTCTGCCTGATTTTATAGCATCTCATGGTGCAAATGTCGTTATTGCAGGCGGCATGGGTGCTGGAGCTGTAAATGGCTGCAATGCAAGGGATATGCAGGTAGTTACAGGTGTTGCAGGAAACCCAGATGAAGCAGTATTATTATTTATAAAAGGAGAGCTTGTATCAAGCAGTTCAGTATGTTCTCATCATGGTGGAAGTAACAGCTGCTCTCATCACGGCAGCTGCGGTCATTAATTATTAATATTTAAATAAATGCTGTCCCCTTTTTATGAAAAAGGGGATTTTTTTATTTTTTTTGTGATTATGCTTGAAGTATTTTTTTTTATAATTTAATATAGTATAATGTATATAAAAGGGGGCGTAATCTATGTTATTTGAATTTCCAAAGAAAGTTAAAGAAAATAATAACAAACTGTTTAAGAAAACATCTTATGATATAAGGGCTTATGTTGGCGAGCCGGGAGATTTTTTTAATGATAATGCAGTATTAACACCAAGTGCTGTGGAAACAGCAGGTATGCTTACAGCAGGTATGGTATTTAATACTCAAAATGGCGGCACAGTTTCTTTAAAAGAAGGAGATACTATTGTAGTTGGTTATGATAACGGCCCTACATCTAAAATATTAGCAGAATCTTTTGCAAAAGGTGCAGCTTCTCAGGGTGTAAATGTATATGACATAGGCATTTCTTCTTCAGGTCAGGTGTACCAAAATCAAGAGCAGTTATTGGCTCATGGTCACTGCCAGATTACAAGAAGCCATGTAGAAGTAACTACTAACGGAGCAAAATTTGGCATAGGCACTCAAGGTATTCATACATATCTTTTGGGGCAGATGAATGAAGCTGTTGCAAGTGGCAGTTTCAGCACAAGAAATGCTAAATGTGGCACAATTACAGATAAATCAGCAGAAGGTAAAAAAGTATATTTTGAAAAAATGAAAAATATTTATAAAGATTATTTTTCTAAAAGAGATAACTCTATGGTGGCAGTAAATGTGTTTGGTGGCACAGGTGTGCAGTATGTAGAGCTATTTAAAGATATATTTGGCGAAACAGTAACAATATTAGGTAAAGATATAAATGTAAATGCTGGTGATTTACTGGCAGACCCTACAAGAAAAGAAATGCTTGAAAGAGTTCCGTCTTTACAGGCTGCTCTTGATAAAGGCTTACGAGTTCATTCTTTTGATTTAGATGCAGACAGGGGCTCTATAACAGAGGGCAAAGATGCATTAACATTAAATGGGGAAGGTCATTATTTAGGTGATAATCTTGCATTTATTTTAGCCGGCTATAAACTTATGATAGCAGTGCCTGCATTAAAGAAAAAATTAGAAGCTTTAAATGTTGCAAAAGAGAAAATTGATGAAATAGTTAAAATTGCAAGCATTATTTATGTAGACCCACGCTATACTTCAAGTGTAAAAAGCTATGTGGAAAAAGAGCTTAAAGGCACAACAGAGTTTCACAGAAAAGGTCATTCTTTATGGAAAGAAACTATTACTGCTAATATGAATAAGATGGCAGCACTTGCAGGCTTTTCTTCTATCAAAGAGTTTGTTGCAAAAACAGGTTACAGAGATATACAGATAGAAGCGTCACTTCACATGTTTGCAACAGATACTATGGACGGTATACCAAGAGATGATGCTGTTGAAAATATATTTCTGCTTGAAAAAGTATTAGATGAAATGAATATAAAAACATTAAAACCATTTTTTGATAAAATGCCAAAACGCTTTATCACAAAAGAAATACGCACTACTTCTGTATCAAATGAAGCAAAAGATGCAATAACAGCTTCTATTTTAGATACATTAAGAAAAACATTTGAAGGCAGGGCAGGTTTTTCTATTGTAGAGTTTGACGGTCAGATTAGGATAGACTGGGCAACAGGCTTTTTAATGTATGGCATGAGTAACACTTCTCCAAAACTTACATTTATGGCAGAGGGTGAAACAGTAAAAGAAAGAAATATGGTGCTTGCATACATTATGGCACTTCATAATGAAGCAAAAAAGCAGGAAAAAGATGATTTGCCTATGGATGTATCAGAAAATCCATTTTATATTAAAGATGCAAGTTATGAAATGAATAAACCAGATGAAATTAATTTTGATGATGAAAGAGTAAAAGCATTTATTAAATTTATTGGTTAGCAGATATATTCTGCCCTGTTATATGGTATGATTTTTATACAAAACAGCAGGGCAGAAACTATTGTATAGTATAAGTTTGGTTACAAGGAGTTTTACTATGCATAATTTAATACATTATAAAGAACATTACGGCCGCATATCATATTCTTCTAATGATAATAATTTTACAAGCAGTGTAAAAGGAGTTAAGGCAGGAAAGAATGTGTCAGTAAAAGGCTCATCAGAAGAAGAAGTGAAAAAAGCCTTTAAAGACTACATTGATGAAATGAGTAATAAAAGTAATACTAAAAAATTATAGTTTTAAATCATTAAAATTAATAAATGGTGCAGGTGGTGTCTTATGGCTTCCTATGATTTTTTCAAGCCATAGTATATCGTGCCATGTGTTGTGCTTATAACCGCAGTTATTAAAATGGGCTGCTTCCTGAAATCCAAATTTTTTATGAAAAAGCACACTTTCAGTATTTGCATAAGTTATGCAGGCATATATATTTAATATATTCATCTGTTTGATATATTCAAAAAGAGAGGTATAAAGTTTTGTGCCTATTGATTTATTTAAATATTTGTGGTGCAGATAAATTGTTGTTTCACATGAATAGTCATAAGCCTTTCTTGTTCTAAGTGGTGCAGCATAAGCATATCCTGCTGTTTTTCCATTGATTTTAGCAGTTAAGTATGGATATTTATTCTGTATTTTTTCTATTTGTAGAGAAAATTCATTTATATCAGGTATATCTATTTCAAAAGTAGCAGGGGAATTTAAAACATAATAACTGTAAATCTCTAATATCTCTTTAATATCGCTTTTTTCTGCAATATTTATTATTACATTATCCATATTAATTTTCCTTTAAAGTTTCAGTTAAGCTGTTTAATAATTTTTCATACTCTAAGCATCCTTTTTTAAATTTTAAGCTGCATGATTTATTAAAATATTCCAGTGCTTTTGTTATATCTTTTTCAACTTTTAAGCCTTTCTGATATATAATACCCATATTATAGCAGGAAGAAGCATTTTGCAGACTGCATGCTTTTTCATATAGTTTTTTAGCCTTTTTAAGTGATTTTCTGATGATTTCCCCTTGATAATAAATGGCTGCAAGTTCAAAGCATCCGGAAGCTATGTTATTCTCACATGCAGTGTTAAAAAGTTTAACGGCTTCTTTCTGCATAGTTTTATTGTAATCGCCTTTATATAATATTCCAAGTTTGACACATGCTTCATATATTTTGTTTCCACATGCTTTTTTATAAGCAGTAACAGCTGACAATATAAGCCCAGAGTCTTGAAAAAGCTGACCTGCAAAATAGCATGCAAGGAAATCATTATTGCTGCATTCAGTTTCAAGCTGTTTAATACTTCTAACAGGAATATCAGTTTGTGCAAAGCTGATACTGGAAAATATTATAATTATGAATAATATTAATGTAATTTTTCTCATATTATCACTATATCTTGAAAAATAATTTTATGGAAGAAAAATATAGTATTTTCTTAGTATATTTTTTAATGCAGCAGCATTTTATACTGCATAAATTTTTGATATACTAAAATATGTATTCCTGAGTGAGTATCAGCGAGCGAAGGAACTATTAATATTATAGATTACTATTTTAGATATTTCGTCTTTCAGGCACAGTATGACCTTATTTACTTTCTATATAAGCTCATTATATGGCTCGTCCAACTTTTTTGGGTAAGTTCATAATAACTTTAAAACACATCTAGCATTTTTTAAAAAATTATGGAATAATAAAGCATATAAGATGAGAACAAGAGGTAGATTATGCCAAAAGTAGTTTATGGCTTTCGTAAAGGTGAGCGTCTTGATTTTAGGAATGTTCAAGAGCAGGACAGACCAGAATCGCCCTTTATCTTTCAAGATGATGTAAACGGTAAATCTGTGAAACTTGTTATTAGCTGGCATGGGTTTTTGGTATATGATGGGGAAGTAGATATAGCTGCTGCTATGTGTAAGTTTGTGCGGTATGTCAGCGAGCATGGCTGCTGTGGCAGGTGTATTCCGGGAAAAAACGGAACAACTCTTTTAGCAGATATGATGGAAGAGTTAAAAAATGACCCTGAGCTTACTAAAATGCAGGAAGCACTTGATTTAGCAGACAGTATTCAAGCTACTTCTAAATGTTCATTTGCTCCATCTTCTGTAAGTATAGTAAAATCATTTCTAAAAGAATATCCAGAAAAATTACATAAATATCAAAATGCTCCAAAACTTGATTATTATTTTCACATGTCAGCACCATGTACTTCTGCATGTCCTGCTCATATACAGATACCAGAATTTATTGATGAAATTAGGACTAAACGATTTCTGCCGGCTTTATCTATTATCAGGGAGCATATGCCGCTTCCGGGTCTCTGTGGCAGAGTATGCCCGCACCCATGCGAAGCTGTATGCAGGCGTGGTGAAGTAGATGAGCCAATAAATATTATGAATTTAAAGCAGTCTGCATGGAATTATGAATATTTTAGAAACCAAGTGCCAAATATTCCAGAGAAAAAAGCACCTACTGGCAAAACATGTGCAGTAATAGGGGCAGGACCTGCAGGGCTTTCTGCTGCTTATTATTTAGCACTTATGGGTCATCAGGTAGAAGTATTTGATAAAATGCAGGAGCCGGGGGGTATGACTGCGGCAGGTATTCCAGATTTTAGAGAGCCTAGGGAGCATTTGCAGTATGAAGCAAATATAATTAGAAGTTTAGGGGTAAATATTCATTATAATAAAACATTAGGCAATGAGATTACATTAGAATATTTGACAAATTCTTATGACGCATCACTTTTAGCAATTGGTGCATGGCTTGCTCAAGACCCACATATTGCAGATATGGAGCAGATGGAAGGAATATATAGTGGAATAGATTACTTAGAAAGGGTCTCAAAATATGAAAAGCCTTTTGAAAACAGCAGAGTAATTATTGTAGGTGGTGGAAATACTGCCATAGATTGTGCAAGAACTGCCATTCGTTTTAATAATGATGTTACTATATTGTATAGACGCACCCGTGATGAAATGCCTGCAGAAGATTATGAAATAAAATATGCAGAAGATGAAGGTGTAAAGTTTATTTTTTTAGCTGCACCTGTTAGAACAGTAGGTGAATATGGCAAACTTAAAGGGATAGAATGCAGTAAAATGCGGCTTGGGTCACCTGATGCAACAGGCAGGAGAAGCCCTGAAATTATAAATGACGAAAATTTTATATTAGAGTGTGATTATCTTATCCCTGCGATTGGTCAAAAGCCTGATATGAGCTTTATTAAGGCAGAAGATGGTTTAGAGATTACGAAATGGAATACAATAGTATGTGATAAGGTTTATTTTACTACATCCATAAAAGGAATTTTTGCAGCAGGTGACTGTATTGATGGAGAAAATACAGTGGTAAGGGCAGTAGGTGACGGCAAGCGTGCTGCTCAAATGATGGATAGATATGTGATGAGCGGCAGTCCTTATTTAGAGCCGTCAGAGGTTATTGAAAAATATTTATATGATAATAAAATATTCAGCTATGGAGAAGCCCCAGAACCGCCTAGACCTGTTATAAAAAGGTATGAAACAGAAGCAATGCCAGTAGATGAGCGTATAAAAAATTTTCATGAAGTAGAGCAGGCTTATGATGAGCATACAGCAGCACTTGAAGCAAGACGCTGCCTTAGGTGCATGCGTGTAGGTATGTTTGCAGCAGGAGAGAAATAATGGATAGATATATTACAATTAATGATAAAAAGTGCCTGTTTAAAGATGGCGAAACAATATTAATGGTGGCAGAACGCAATAATATCCATATTCCAGTCCTGTGCTATATAAAAGATATTGCAGAAACAGGAGCATGCAGAATATGCCTTGTGGAAGTAGAAGGTGTGCCACAGCCAGTTGCATCATGCTCTGCTTTTGCAACTGATGGAATGGTTGTCTATACTGATACTGATGAAGTAAAAAAACACAGGTTAAAGGCTTTAGAATTTATACTTTTAAAGCATCCTTTGAAATGTGGAACATGTGAAAATGCAGAAGACTGTGTATTAAGAGAACTTGCCCGCCAAATGGGTATAAGCGAAGTAACAGATGTGTATGAAGAAGAGCATCATCCATTACAGGACTGGAATATGCTTTTATATGACAGAGATGCATGTGTTCTTTGCATGAGATGTGTTAATGTATGCAGAGATATTGCAGGCTGTGATGCAATAGATGTGGTTGCCCGTGGAAATAATGCTCATATTGAGCCAGCACATGAGCCATTAAACTGTGATTTCTGTGGTATGTGTGTAGACAGCTGCCCTGTTGGTGCTATAAAAGATAAGCCTTTTACATATTCTTTAAAAGTGTGGGAGTTAGAGTATATTAATACTACATGTTCATTTTGTCCTGTAGGCTGCAAAATTAATTATGGAGTTCATCAAAACCAGATACATAGAACAAGACTTGCCTGCAGCACATCTATATGTTCTAAGGGACGCTATGGGTTTAAGTTTTTAGATATTGATAAAAGAATAAAATCACCGCTTATTAAAAAAGATGGTGTTTTTACAAAAACAGACTGGCATTATGCTATGGATAGAGTATACCACAGCTTAACTGAATATGGAGTGGAAAACAGCCTTATCATTGCAGGAGGCTGGCTTTCAAATGAAGAGCTTTTCAGCTATAAAGCACTGGCAGATAAAACAGGTATGAAATTTATAACTGAGGCAGAAGTTTATTTTGGCAGTTTTGCACGGCTTTTTAAAGAAAAGTTTGGTCATTATGAAAGTGTAGGCACATTAGCAGAAGTGGAAAAATCTGATGTAATATTTGTTATAGGGGCAGATTTTGCACGAGAAAATGTTGGTGTAAAATGGAGTGTTATTAAAGCAATCCGTAAAAATAATGCAAAGGTTATAACAATTGGTTTGCAGCGATATGACTATGACGAAAGAACATATTTAAGCCTTATTGCAGATTATGCAGATTTTGCAGGAGAGTTTGAAAAAATCAAATCATCAGATAAAAATATATATACAGCTTTAAGAAAACAGATTTCGTCTAATACAAAAATATCAATAATTGCAGGCAATGAATATTTTTGTGGAGAAAAAAAGCTGGAATCTATATTATCATTTGCTGATTATATTGGGCAGGATAAATTAAGAGCCTTTATATTAACTTATGATAAAGTTAATTATGTTGGCAGTTTATATGCAGGCGGGCTGACTACTCTTGATGTGGCAGCAGCTGCACCTAAATCAGTATTTGCAGTAGCTGTAAATCCTTCAATTGGTAAAAATGAAGAACTTATGCAGCTAATAGAAAATGCAGAGTTTTATGCTGCACTTGATATGTTTTTAACAGGCATAGTTAAAAATGCAGATGTAGTGCTGCCTGTTAGGTCAGTTTTAGAAACTGACGGCACAGCTGTAAGTATAGACGGCAGACTTTTACGCATGAAAAAAGTAGTGCAAAGCCCGATAAACAGTAAGAGTAATCTGGAAATAGCTCATATATTAGGCGATTATTTTAGAAAAAAAATAGATAAAGATGCAGAAAATGTTTTTAAACAGATTGCAGTCAGTTTAGGCTTTAATGTAGATGATTATAAAAGCTCAGAAGAATTATACAGGGTAAAAGAAAAAATATTTAATAAAACAGAATATATATATACCAAACCTGATATTGCAGAAAGTATAGTATATGTAAATCCAAGACATCATGAGGGAGTATTGACTAAAATGATATTTGCAAGTGAAGAAAATTATCCTAATTTTCCAGAAATAGAAAAATATATTTCTCCGGGATATATTCGCTCTGGAAATATGTTAGATAATATCGCAAAAGGTGTAAAATTAATACCTAGGTAATATATAATTCATACAATATTAATTTTAGGAGGTAGAAAAGTATGTTTATTAACAGATTAACAGCAGGTATTGTGATGATACTGGTCATATTATCACCATTATCATTAAAAGCGGAAGCTGATGTAACACTGGCAGAAAGTATGCTTGCAAACCTTACAGCAGCTAATACGAAAAAAGTAGTTCTTACTGGTAAACATGGAGTATTAAAAATATTCTTTGAAAAAGCAGGTGGATATAAATCTGCTAACAATTTTATAGATTTAACTTATGAAGACATTAATTCAAAATTTAAAATGCAGGGAGAAAGCATTGCAATAACTCAGGATGGTAAACTTGTTTTTGCTGTAAGTAGAATATGTCTATAATGAACACTATATGCTTATAAACCATAAAAACAATAAATATAATTTCAGTGAAGTAGTATATGACATTGATAAACATAATATTAAAGTATATAATGATGGTAAATATATAAAAATGGTAGAAATGGAACAGTAATTATATACAGCATAAAAATTTTTGGAGATTATTTTGAAAACTGCAGAGCATCTTTCAAAAAAAGATATAGTGAATTATGGTAGTTTTTATACACCAGATAAACTTGTAAAATATATTCATAAACTTATAAGCAATAATATAAATACTGATATTTTAAATGACTATGTTCTGCTTGATAATTCCTGTGGCACAGGAAATTTATTAGAACTTATGTATAGTTTTAATAAAGTAATAGGTGTAGATATTGATGCAGCAGCAATAGAGTTTGCAAAAGATAGACTTAGTCAAAAAAATATTGGCTTATATACTTTTAATTCATTGGAATATGTTGATAGAAAACAATATAATATATTGGATAGTGATAAACTTTTTATTGTAGGCAACCCGCCATATAATGACAGGACTTCTATAATACAAAGTTATTTAAAAAAATATAATATATATAAAATTAATCCAAAAGTTGAACACAGAGATTTAGGAATTAGTTTTTTATTATCATATAATGAATTAAAAGCTGATTATGTATGTGTACTTCATCCTTTATCTTATTTAATAAAGAAAACAAATTTTAATGGGTTAGGGCAGTTTAAAGATAATTATATTTTAATGGATAGTATAATTATTAGTTCTCAGGAATTTTGTCCTGCATCATGTTCTTTTTTTCCTATTATTATTGCTTTATACAAAAAAGATGAAAAAGGAATGGATTATGAATATATTAGAAGATATGTTTTTAAAACAGATGACAGTCATAATTTTTCTATGAATAATTATGATTTTATAAATAAGTATATTGATAAATATCCGAATAAAAATAAAATTAATATTTCTAATGCTGTTGCAAAATTTTATACAATGCGTGATATTAATGCTTTAAAGCGTTCAAGAACATTTATCCAAGATGATTGCTCAAATACTGTTTATGTTACTAAAAATAAATATTCACTATACTGCTATGTTGATGTATTTAAAAAATATATAGATAAACTGCCATATTATTTTGGAAATTTTGATGTGTTTATTAATTATAATAACTTTAAATCTATTGAGCAGGAATTTATAGATTCTTCTGAAAAAAATATTAGGAATGAAAAAATTGATAAATATTTTTCAGAATTATTTGGATATACATTATGAAAATTGAAGAGATTGATGAATTAAATAAGAATATTAAAGTTGCCATACCATTGACAGGGCAAACAAGTAAAACAAGAGTTAAAAGTAGAGATATATGGTATGGTTATGGTTATCCAGTTGCAACAAGGCAGAAAGAATTTGAGCTTAATTCTTATATAGAATGGCAAATAGGATATGATATAGTAACAAGTGAGAAAACAAAACTTGAGTTATCAACATTACAAAATAAAAGGTTTATTGGCTCAAATGGAAAAGAAAAAGCATTATATGAATTAAGTGAGTATTTATATTATTTTTATGATATTGAAATAATAAGTAAGGATGAAATAGAAAATCTTTTAAATGAAATAAATCAAATAGATAATAGTAAACTTATTGAGCAGAATGCAGAATTATCTGTTCAAAGATGTCATCCAGTTGAATATGAATTAGAAGGAATAAATTTTCAAAAAAGTATAGTTCAATATCCACTGTTGCTTTATAAATTATCTTCTTTTGATGTATTAGTTGAAATTATTATTAAAGAAAAACAATATGCAGTTGGCTTGCAGCCTATGTTGTATGTTTGTTTCCCTGTAACTAAATTACAAGCAGATAGCGACCCGTTAATTGGTCGCTGTGCAAAAGAAAAAGAAAAAGCATATTTAATACTTGATGAAAGTCATAAAGAATTTGTATTACAAACTTTTAAAATTTTTGCATTATTAAGCCAAGCCCATAAAAATGATGTCATAAGTATAATAAATTTAATTTTGCAGCAGTAGCAGCTACTTTTCCATTATTGCAATAGTCACAGCTCCAAAAACAAGTGATTTAAATGTAACATTTTTAAACCCTGCATCTTCTATTAACTGCATATATTCCTTACGCTTAGGAAAATGGTAAACTGATTCAGGCAGATATTTATATGCTTTTTTAGATGAAAATATACCACCAATTACAGGCAGTATATACATGAAATAAATCTTATAAACAAAATCTGTAAAAGCATTTTCCGGCTTTGTAAGCTCTAATATACATACTTTTCCACCGGGTTTAATTACCCGTAAGAATTCAGAAAGTCCTTTTAGTTTATCTGTAACATTTCTAAATCCAAAAGCAATAGTCAATCTGTCAAAATAGTTATCTTTATATGGCAGATTATGGACATCAGCTGCAGAAAGAGGACAGGACGGTATTTTTTCTCTGCAGTGGTGCAGCATATTTATACTGAAATCACTGCCAAATATATGGCATAAAGGGTGCTGTTTTTTAATTTCTATAATCATATTTCCTGTGCCGCATGCTAAATCAAGCACTTTATGATTATCCTGAATATCAGCACACTGTATGGCTTTTTTACGCCATTTTTCATCCATGGCAAAACTTAGTATTCCATTTAAAAAGTCATATTTGTCAGCAATTTTATCAAACATATTTTGTATGTTTTTAGAGTTTTCATCAATTGTTATATTTTCATTATTAGACATGTAAAATCATCCTTTTGCAGGCTTGTATCTGCTACAAGCTCTTTATATAAAGATTCTGCTATATCTTTTGATTTTTTATCTGATAGAGCATTCACTAAACAAAGCAGGTCGTCAAGTGAAGAATACTCTATTAAACCATCAGTATATATGAATATTATACTGTTATCTTCTATTTTTATAGATTTTGATTTATAATCTTCCAGCATAATTCCCATAGGCATATAATCAGAAGTCATATATTCTATTTTATTATTTTTTGAAAGCACAGCAGCAGGGTCATGACCGCATGAAATATATTCCAGTTCTTTCGTATTGCTGTGATATACTCCAAAAAAGGCGGTAATAAACCTGTCGTCAAAGTTTTTAGAAATTAAAAACTGGTTTAGATTAGTTACTTTTGCAGTCAGCTCATCAGCAGATTTAAAATGGGACATAAATACACTAAGCACAACTGTAAGCACCGCAGCAGAATATCCTTTGCCACATACATCAGTAACACAGAAAATATAATCATTTCCCATCTGCATAAGGTTTACAAAATCGCCTCCTGCATTTCTAGCAGGATAGCTTATTCCATATATATTGTCGTTATTTTCAAGCTGAACATTGCATTTAACAAATTTATTAAGAATTTCTGCAGTATGTGCTATTTCTGTTTCTTCTATTTTAAATTTTGTAAGTGCTTCGTGGTTCAGGGCATTTTCTACTGCAATAGATATAATGCTTGAAACAAGGGAGCAAAAATCCTTATCAGGAACAATATCTACTATTATGTTAAAAAGAGCAAACCTAAGTCCAGAAGATTCATCATATATAAAGAAAGCATTTTTTATATTAAATTTTGATGAAATAACTTCGTTTTCTACAAATATTGTTTCATTAATATTAATCAAATAATCTTTAAGTGGCATATCGTGTATAGTAATATTTTCTATTAAATCTTCTTCATTAACACCTATTCCATGGAACTCATTTTTATATACAGCACATACTACATCAGCAGAAAACACATCCATAAAAAATGAAAGAGACATAGAAATAGTTTCCTCTATTTCAAGACACATAAATATTATGCTTGCTCGTTTAACAAAATCTACCTTTTTCTGATAATTAATATATAAGTCCATCTGCCTTTCTTTTGAAAAAAGCTCTACTGAGCGTTTACCAAAGTATGGTGCTGCAATCTTGATTTTTGCTTCTAAATCTTCAGGCAGTGGAGTTTCAAAAGTAATAATATTGGTAATTCTTGAATTATATGAGAAAAAAATTGCAGAATCTATGTGATAATTATAATCAAAGTAAGATATATCAAGATTAATATTTTTCAAAAACACTTCATCTTCTTTAAATCCAAGCTCATAAATATCAAAAGTTGCATAATCATCTGGATGGATATACTGGCATGGCTCGCAAATATTGCCTATCACATCCCATATATGACAGTCTGTTATAGAGCGTTTTATAAAAAACTCATTAATATGCTTTATAAAATCTTCTGTTGAATCAGAAGAAACTATATTTAATAAATCTAATATATTATTATCGTTAGCTGCCATCAGTATTATCGCTTAAAATAGTTTGTATAGAATCTTTCAGCATATCAATATCTTGTATTGGATATTCTGAGCCAAGCTGATAAATATATTCATCAGCATTATCTGTATCATGGTCTATATGGTTTGCAGCAGCAACAATTCTTCCATATAACTCTGGCCTTGTATCATGGTGAGTTTTAACAGCATCTACAACTGCGGGAGCAACAGACCATTTGTTCATAATAACTGCTGCAATTTCTGCATGGCTGCACCCTAACTGCTCTCTCTCATCCTGCACATCTTCAACTTCTTTAACAAGAAAATCTGCCATTACAACCTTGCCTATATCATGCATAAGCCCTGCCATATAAAGAGCATCGCAGTCCTGCTGCAAATATTTACCAATTTCTGAAGAAATTAATGCAACATTATAAGCATGCTGCCACATAGCCTGTCCAGTAGTTTTATACATATTAAATGGTTTTTGATAATACTGGTCAAGGGATATAGCAAGAGCAATATTTTTAACTGAGCTGAAACCTAAAAGCATAGTTGCCCTGTCAATAGATGCTATCTCTTTACGGACACCATAAAATGGGGAGTTGACAAGTTTTATAACTTTAGAAGTTATGCCCTGATCCATTTTAATTTTAGAAGTAACCTGTCCTATCGCAGCTTGAGAAGCATTGCGTGTTAATTTAATTAATTCTTGAGCAATAGTTGGCAGAGTAGGAATATTTTCAGCTTTTGCAATAATTTTAATGCGAAGAGTTTCATAGTCTCTTTCATTAACTGCTGCATCCTGAGTCTGCGAGCGTATAAGTTTTGACATTATTGTTTCAGCATTTAATGGTGGAAAAAGTATTCCAGAAATCCTATATTCTTTAATATTTGATATTACACTTTTATTAGGAGTAGTAATGTAGAAAAATACTGGCACACCAAAATTGCGTTTTGGTATTTTGTAAAGCACTTCTAAAGATGATATTTCAAATATTAAAGCATCTTTTGCATCAGCTCCGTTTGAAACATTTGCTTTACCATTCAATAGTTTTTTAAAAGTGATTAATCCATTTTCACTTCCAATAAAGCGTATATTCATGCGTATTCCATATACTAATTATTTTATTAAACTATCAATTGATTCTACAAGTTCCTTTGGAGAAAAAGGCTTTGTAATATATTTATTTGCACCTGAAGCAAGACCTATTTTAATGTCATCTTCACTGGCATTAGCAGTTAAAAGTATAATAGGAGTGTCAGCAAACTCTGGCAGTTCTCTAATTTTTTTAGTTGCTTCAATTCCAGTCATACCGGGCATCATAACATCTAACACTATTGCGTCTGGTTTATTTTCTTTTGCCAGTCCAATAGCTGTTTCGCCATTTCCTGCCTCTATTATTTCATAACCACATTTAGACATATAAAGTGCAATAACTTTACGCAGTCTAAGTTCATCATCAGCAATTAATACTTTCATTATGCAAACCTCAGTGTAATAGTATCAAGCGTATATGTAAATTCTATGCTAAATTCAGCAAAAAATTTAGCAAAGATTTTATATATTTCAGGGTTTTTAGTTTCTGTTGTTTTTTTTATGCATAAAACATTATCTCTTGAAGAAATAGTCATTTCTGCATTACATTTTCTAATTTCTTCACATAAAATAAGTTCCAGCAGAGCTTTTGCTACATAGCTGTTAGTTTCACATGTATTCATATTTTCAAAGCAGCAAAAAATATTGATATTCTGCTCTTTAACTGTGTTTTTTAAATCTTCTATAACTTTACCTGTTATTTTAACAGGGTCAAAAGTTTCTTTATCATTGCGGATAGGCTTGCCTAATATATAGTTAAATAATATTTCCATACCTTTGTCATAAACATCAAGGAAGTATGCAGATTCCACAATCATATCTGCCATACTGTCAGAATCATCACTAAGACCAAATTTAAAAAGGCTGACAGTTGCAACTACCATAGCAGTAGATGTCCGCAGGTTGTGAGAAAAATATTCTCTAACAACACTAAGGTCATTTATAAGTGTATCTGAATTCATAACACCGCCTTATATTATTTATTTACTAAACAGCATATAAAATTAATAAAATAAAATCAACTAAATATATAAATAACTATACATTTTTTTAAAATATTTTACAATATTGGACTTACTTAAAAATATCAGACAAGCTGTATAATGAGCTTATTTAGTCAGTAACAAACATTTTAGGAATATAATCTATATTGTATTGCAACAGTTGTCTATTTTGAGTGAAAGCGAAGAATTTATTTTATTCTTATAATTTTAATACTGCTTTAAATTTAATTCATTATCTATATTCTAGATACTTCGCCTTTGGATCAGTATGACATAAGTTGTTATTTATTAATTATCTATCCTATCAAAACCTGTCTATTCTGAGCCTGATTTTATCTTTTACAGAAAAATATATAACTTCTAAATTTATGTATTTGGAGCTGGGTGTCGGGTATAATACTCCAAGTATTATAAAATTTTTTTTGGAACAAAACTACAGAAAATAAAAATAGTATTTATGTTCCAGTTAATTTGTATAATAATTCTTATCCTGAAGAAATTGAAAATAGAACTTAATAGTTTTAATGATAGAGTATCTATGAAAAATACTGTAAAAATTTTAATACTTTACATAAACAAAAATGTAACGCATACTAATATATATTAAAGTATAAGAGGTGTATAATGGAAAATGATTGCATATTCTGTAAAATTATTGCAGGAGAGATTCCGTCCTGTAAAGTATATGAAGATGATAATTTTTTAGCTTTTATGGATATTAATCCTGCGGTTCGCGGGCATACTCTTGTTATACCAAAACATCACTGCCGCAACCTGCTTGATACTCCTGATAATGTGGGAGCAGGTTTTTATCCTGTGCTTAAAAAAGTGTCTTTATCAGTAAAGGCTGCTTTTAGGGCAGAAGGTATATATATGTTTCAGCAAAATGAGCCTGCTTCTGGACAGGAAGTATTTCATTCTCATGTTCATATTATTCCAAGATACAAAAATGATGATTTTGGTAAACATAATCCCCCAAGATTAAAAGTAGAAATTTCAGAAATCGCAAAAGATGCTGAAAGTATTAAAAAAAATATATAAAACTATATGTTTTGCTTAAAAACTCATCAAAGTTAATGGCAGATATTGGTGCAGACTAAATATCTGCCTTTTTTTTAAGCAGTTATAAAGTTTTAATCAGTTTGGACAATGAAAACATGCGAAATAAAACTTAATAAAATAGAGTTTATATATTCAATTTATTAAAAAATAATATAAAAAATAATATTTTTAAATTACTGATATATAAAAATATTTTAAAAATTATTGCTTAAATTTTAAGCAAAAAAGTAAGAATTGTAAAAAAGATAAAAATAAGTTATTGACATTATAATTAATTGCATCTATATTATTCTCATAGATAATAAGTAGAATAATACTTATATTAGTATATAAAGTATAGCTTTAGTATATAAATATATAAAGTATATATTGAGATTAGAAAGTATTAAATAGTAGTATATTTAGTAGTGTTACAAATAGTAGATGGAAAAGAGGATGTCTTTTGGTATTCTCTTTTTCGTCTACTGTCAAATTTTTCATGTAATTTATTTTCTAAAATATATTATTAAACTTATCCAAAAAAATGAATACAGCAAGAGCATTTAAAGTAAGTTAGGTCACACTGAACTTGAAATACAGCGAAGTATCTTAATAAATTTATATTAAAAAATTCATCCTTGAATTTTTTAAACCACGCTTGGTCGCAGTAAATGCTCCCGTCGCTTACTTTCAGACGGGACTTCCTGTCCCTGCATTGTCTTATTGAATCTGCTTCCATGTAATGCTGAGCCAAAGGCGAAGTATCTACAACTATATACATTAAATACACTATACACTGCTGTAATATATATAATTTAGATTCTTCGCCTGTAAAATCAGGCTGAAAATAACTGCAATACAAAATTTTTAGTTAAGTTCTAGTTTTAAGTATGTGTTTTTTATCAATTAAAAACTTTATTTTTTATATCTTTTCTTAAATTATTAATACAAAAGTATAATTTTTTAATCCAAAATAAAATTTCATAATAAATAAAAAAATCGCTACCAAAATCTAAATTTATGTTATATATTGCGAATGCTTATAAATTTTTTATGAGATAATCAAATATAATGAAGGGTAAAATGTCAATACTGGAAAGAATTAAACAAATTATTAAAAAAAATAAGACTGCACAAAATCAAATAATCATTAAAGAGATTTCAAAAAAAATCGCACAGAAAGAAATAAATAGAGAAAATCAAGCAGTAATACCAGAAAACAAGCATGTAGAAAAAAGGCAAAATGGTAGAAATATTAAAAGCAAAGCAAAAAGCAGGCACAGTAAAAGTGGTGAGCTTAAAAATATTAACATAGAAGATGAAATAGTAGAATTTGGCAGCTGGGAGATAAGCGAATTTCATGTAGAAGAAAAAGAAGATATACTCCGCTTTCATGATTTGGGGCTTTCTCCAAGACTTATGAAAGGCATATATGAATGTGAATATAAATACTGCACACCAATTCAGCAGCTTATTTTGCCAGAAAGTTTAAAAGGTAAAGATGTTTCAGGAAAAGCCCAGACAGGCACAGGCAAAACTGCTGCATTTTTAATTACATTATTTACAAGGCTTATGAATAATGAATTAAGTGACAGAAAAAAAGGCACTCCAAGAGCATTAATTATGGCACCAACAAGGGAGCTTGTTATACAGATAGAAAAAGATGCAAGAAATATTGGCAGATACTGCGGCTTAACTATACAGTCTGTTTTTGGCGGTATAAATTATGAAAAACAAAAACGCCAGATTGAACAAAAATTTATTGATATTTTAGTTGCTACTCCCGGCAGACTTCTTGATTACAAAGAGCAGCAGGTGCTTGATTTAAGTGCAGTAGAGATACTTGTTATTGATGAAGCTGATAGAATGCTTGATATGGGCTTTATTCCTGATATGAAGAAAATAATTAGTGCAGCACCACCTAAATCTAAAAGACAGACAATGCTTTTTAGTGCTACATTAAATCAGGATATTTTAAGGCTTGCTTCTCAGTGGACAAAAGACCCAGTAAGTTTTGAAGTAGAATCAAAGGAAATAACTTCTGAAAATATTGAACAGATTGCATATATTGCATCAGATAAAGAAAAATTTGCTATAATATATAATATTGTTTCTCAGGATATGTTAAACAGAGTAATAATTTTTGGCAACAGGCGGGATGAAGTTGCAAGGCTTACAGATATGTTTAAAGCATGCGGTCTTTCCTGTGGTCTGCTTTCAGGTGATGTTACTCAGTCAAGAAGAATTAAAACATTAGAAGAACTTAGAAACGGCACAATACGCATATTATGTGCAACAGATGTTGCTGCCCGCGGAATACATGTAGATGGCATTACTCATGTATTTAATTACTCACTGCCTGATGATCCTGAAGATTATGTTCATAGAATAGGCAGAACTGGCAGAGCAGGGGAAAAGGGAGTGTCGGTTATTTTTGCAACTGAAGAAGATTCTTACCTTATTCCTAAAATAGAATCATATACAAAACATAAGTTAAATTATATAAACCCAGAAGAAAATCTTGTGGCTGTGCCTAATGATTTAAGTAAAATATTAAAACAGTTTAAATCAGGCAGAGCAGGAAGAAAAAAAACCGGCTCTTTCAGAGAAAAAAGAGTGAAAAACAGAAAAGAAGTATCAAATAGGCGACCTGTTAAAAGAAAAAAGTAGAAAAGGTTGTAAATATAAAAAATTCTAGACTATATTTAAGATAATGCATTAATAAATTTTTGAGTTTAATTGTATAAATCAATATAATCTTACTTATTTAATAGATGGAATATAGATAAAATATTACTTTATGAGCTTTGCGGTGGCAAGATGGATATATATTATGCCATATATACTTAAATATCAGTAACAAATATTGCGAAATTTTTAGGATACTATCATTTAATCTATAAAGTGATAATATATTGCAGTTATTTATACTTGATAACTGGGGAAAAAGGGTATAAAATCAGCTTCAGTTTATAGAAATATATAATGTAAATATATGCAATGTATAAAATTGATAATGCCTTAAACAGTAAATTATATTCTTTACATTTAAAAAATATATGCAAAAGTAATAAATGTATTGAATTTATTATTGCTTAGGATTAGTATTTTAAGGATAAAACATTATAATATAATTTTTTGATATGAGGTTCAAATGAGCAAGGACAAAATTAAAGATCTGGTTGAGCTTCGTTCCCGTTTATATAAAGGGGGCGGTGATGCTCAGATTGAGAAAGTGCACTCTCAAGGCAAATACACAGCCAGAGAGCGTATAGGAATGTTTCTTGATGAAGATACTTTCCAAGAAGATTTCCTTATGGTTCAACACCGTTGCAGTGATTTTGGTATGGATAAAAAAGACCTGCCAGCTGACGGTATGGTTACAGGAATGGGGCTTGTAGATGGCAGGTCAGTATTTGTTGCCAGTCAGGATTTTACTGTTAATGCAGGAACTATGGGTGAAGCAGGTGCTAGAAAAGCTCAGGAATTAATGGATGCAGCACTTAAAACTGGCTCACCTTTCGTATTTATTAACGATTCAGGCGGCGCAAGGGTTCAAGAAGGTGTAAGTGCCTTGTCAGGTTACGGCGGTATTTTCTATCGCAATGTTCTTCTTTCTGGTGTTGTTCCGCAGATTAGTGTTATTGCTGGTCCATGTGCAGGTGGTGCAGCTTATTCTCCAGCATTGACAGACTTTATCATACAAGTTCAAAGAGAAGGTCAGATGTATATTACAGGACCTAAAATCATTAAAGAAGTTACAGGTGAAGAAGTTTCTCTTGAACAGCTTGGCGGTGTAGATGCACAGGCTCACTATTCTGGTGTTGTGCACTTTGTTGCAAAATCAGGTCCTGAAGCATTAGGACTTGCTAGAAGACTTTTATCATTTCTTCCATCTAATAATTCAGAAGAAGCACCTATTATGGAAGAATCAAGAAATAGCTCAATAGGCCCTGATGAATCATTTAATTTTCTTGTGCCAGATGATCCAAAAGTGCCTTATGATATGCACGAAATCATTTGGAGAATAGTAGATAATGCAGATTTCTTAGAAGTGCAGGAAAATTTTGCTAAAAATATTATTGTAGGATTTGGCAGATTAAATGGCAGAAGTGTTGGTATTATTGCTAACCAGCCGGCATTTAAAGCAGGTGTTTTAGATATTGACTCATCAGATAAAGCTGCACGCTTTATTCGTTTCTGCAATGCATTTAATATACCATTGATTACTCTTGTTGATGTTCCGGGATTTATGCCGGGTGTTGATCAGGAATATGGTGGCATTATCAGACATGGTGCAAAACTTTTATTTGCTTATGCTTCAGCAACTGTTCCAAAATTTACAGTTATTATCCGTAAAGCATACGGCGGAGCATATATAGGCATGTGTTCTAAAGAAATGGGAGCAGACAGGGTTGCAGCATGGCCGGGTGCAGAAATTGCAGTTATGGGAGCAGAAGGTGCTGTCAGTCTGCTTTATGGCAAAGAAATCAAAAATGCAGAAGATAAAGCTGCTGAAACTAAAAAAAGACTTGAAGAATATAGAGAATTATTTGCAAATCCATATGTTGCAGCAAAAAGAGGCTATATTCACAATGTTATACTTCCAGCAGATACAAGAAGCTATTTAGCAGCATCACTTGAAATGTATGCTTCCAAGCGTGAAATAAGACCATATAAAAAACACGGTCTTATTCCATTATAGGAGTTTACTATGGCTGAATATACAAGTATACAGCTTGCACAGGCTGATATAAATACTACTGCCACAACTCAGGCTGTAAATAACAGCAGAGATTTTCATGATACAATAGGTGAAGGTCTGCTTGTTACAGCTACAGGTGTTGGGGTTGTATTTGCAGTGCTTGTTATTATGATTATTTTTATTAATCTTTTTAAAGCATTAGAGCCAATGCTTGATAAAATAGGCTTAATGTTTGCAAAAAAAGATAATAAAGGCGAAGTTGTGCTGCCAAATTCACAGGAAGAGCAAAATATTGATAATACTACATTAGTTCTTATTAGTGCAGCAGTTGCAGCATATACTCATAATAAAGCACGAGTGAGACGAGTTAGAGTGTTACCATCTAAGGCAAAACAAGGCGGTAACTGGGCTATGCAGGCACGCAGTGCATTGCAGTCTTCCCATAGTGGAAAAAAATAAATTAAAAATTAAAAATATTTAGGAGCATATATTATGAAAATGAAAATTACTCTCCACGGTGTAGCTTACGAAGTAGAAGTTGAGCTTTTAGATGAAGTAGAAGGTTATGGCACATTAAGCGGTCTTCCACCTGTTCCAAGATTTGTTCAGTCACATCCTATGCCAACAAACCAAAGCAACGATGGAATATTACCACCACCAAGCAGAGCAGCAGCAGGTGCAGCAGCAGCCGCAGCAGCAAATGCAGGTGGCAAAACTATTATATCACCAGTTGGCGGCACAATAGTTGAAGTAAAAGCAAAAGCTGGCGATGCAGTTAAAAGTGGTCAAGAATTATTAATATTAGAAGCTATGAAAATGCAGACATCAATTAACTCACCAGTTGATGGCACTATAAAATCTATTAATGTTTCAGCAGGTGATACTGTTCGTGAAAGCCAAGTGCTTGTAGAGTTTCAATAGACCATTTAGATTGCGGAGGCAAAAGAATGGATATTTTAATGAATTTTATTGATACAGGTGCCTTAGGTGGTATGCTTACATATAAGCATGTGATTATGCTTATTGTAGGTGGTATTTTCCTGTATCTTGCAATAGCAAAACAATACGAACCACTGCTTCTTGTGCCTATTGGTTTTGGTATTATTGTTGGCAATATTCCAGCAGACCCTGTGCTGGAAATGGGTTTGTATGACCATAATAGTGTATTAGGCTTTTTGTATAAAGGTGTAGAGCTTGGTATTTATCCACCGCTTATATTTTTAGGTGTTGGAGCTATGACAGATTTTTCTGCTATGCTTTCACAGCCTAGACTTATGCTTTTAGGTGCAGCTGCTCAGATAGGTGTGTTTATAACATTTTTAGGCAGTTTATTTTTAGGCTTTACATTAAAAGAAGCGGCAGCAATAGGTATTATTGGTGGTGCAGATGGACCTACTGCAATATTTGTGGCAAGTAAACTTGCAAAAGATTATCTGCCTGTTATTACTCTGGCAGGGTATTCTTATATGGCACTTGTTCCAGTGCTGCAGCCGCCTGTAATCAGGCTTTTAACAACTAAAAAAGAGCGTATGATAAAAATGCCGCCGTCTAAACCAGTATCAAAAAGAATGAGAGTATTATTTCCAATATTCACATTTATTATTGTTTCTATGATAGACCCCGGTGCATTAATATTAATCGGTATGCTATGCCTTGGTAATTTATTAAGAGAATCTGGAGTAACAGAGCGTCTTGCTAAAACAGCAAGAACAGTTGTAATAGACACTGTTGTTATTATTTTAGGCTTAACAGTAGGTGCATCTACTCAGGCAGATAAATTTTTAACACCAGAATCACTTAAAATCTTTGGTTTAGGTGCAATCGCTTTCTGTATAGCAACAGGTTCAGGGGTTTTATTTGCAAAAATTATGAATTTATTTACTAAAAATAAAATCAACCCAATTATTGGGGCAGCAGGTGTTTCTGCCGTTCCACTTGCTGCCAGAGTATGTCAGGTAGAGGGTGCAAAAGCAGACCCATCTAACTTTTTAATTATGCATGCTATGGCACCAAATGTTGCGGGTGTAATTGGCTCTGCTGTTGCAGCAGGTGTATTTATTTCAAAATATGCAGCAGGTTAGAATTTAAATTAATAGTTAATAATAAATCAAAAGGGTTAGGTCAAAAACTAACCCTTTTTTACTATATTTTACCTGATAAAATCTTATATATTCAAATTATATCAAGCAAAAATTAATAATGATACAGCAAAATAAGATAAATTTTATCTTATTTATCAATACATAATGCAATATTAACAAATATATCAAAAATGTTAAATTTGTATAAATTATGTATTTTTAGATATTGACTAAGTGAAATATTTTTTATAGTTTTAGCTTATAAACTAATTTGGAGGCAAAGAATATGGGAAAAGAAACTAATGTTTTAAAATCATTAGAAGAAAGCTCAGTATCAAGGCGTTCCTTTTTAAAAGGCACAGCAGCACTTGGTGCAATGGCTGCCATGTATGGCTGCTCTAAAGATGGCAGTTCAGATATTATATACGGGGGGGGGCTGGCGGCTCAACTGGTGAGCAGGAAAACATTGTAAATGATATTAACAGTGGTGTTGCTTCAGTATGGGCAGGAACTGCTGGACATAACTGTGGCGGAAGATGTGTAACTCGGGCAGTTAAGAAAAATGGTAAAATAGTTCGTATACTCACTGACGAACGCGCTTATGATAAAAGTTTTGAAAATGAAGTGAGTAATCCTCAAAGCCGTGCATGTTCTAGATGTAGAAGCTATGCAGGTCGTCTTTATTCTCCCAGCAGAATGAAATATCCATTAAAACAAACTAAAAAACGCGGTGATTTAACAGGTTTTGTTCGCATCACATGGGAACAGGCTATGAAAGAAATTGCTCAAAGATATAATGCAATTTTGCAAAAATATGGTTCTGAAGCAATATATAATCATATGTCAAGTGGTCAGCAGGGTCCATATCAGCGTGGTGGTGGTAATGGTGCATCATCTGTATTTGCAGCGGTTATTGGACCATTAAGTGGTGGTTATCTGCACCAGTGTTATAACTATAGTGCACATTCTGCTTCATATTTTGGCACAACATATACAGGTGCATACGGTAAAAGTAACACTACCCAGTTAATGCAAAGAAACACAGGAAGCTTGTTTTTATGGGGTTCTCATCAGCTTACTTCTTCTAATCCTTATGCTTATTCTGCAATAATCAGTGCTCAAACTATCAGAGACAAAGGTGGCAGAGTATGGCATATGAGTCCAACTCTTGAAGATACAGGTATTACTCTTGCAACAGACTGGGTTCAGCTTAATCCGTTGACAGATGTTGCACTTATTTCAGCCATTATCTATGAAATGCTTGTAAATACATTTAATCCTGATGGTTCTATAAAAGAAGATGCTTACTTAGATGTAGATTATCTTGATACTATGGTTTATGGCTTTTTTGCTTCTCCAGAATATTATATAGACAGCACAACAGGAAATATCAGCCTTACATCACAAAATGGATATACAAAAGTTAATGCAGTTCCTGCTGGATATTCTTATGCTGATTATATATTAGGTAATGAAGATAATCGTTTAGCAGAAGCAAAATATGGCACAGCAATAAATGGTAAAGTAAACTATAACTCTTTAGAATTTTCAAAATCATCTCAGAAAGTAAGAGGTGGAAGATGCAAACTTGGAAAGGATAATACTGTTGGTGCAAATGCAGCATATTATTATAAAAAAGATTTAAGAAAAGCAAAATCTCCAGAATGGGCAGAAGGTATATGTGGTGTTCCAGCTGCTACAATTAAGGAAATGGCTAAAAATATATGTGATACAGTAAAAGCAGGGAAAGGTGTTCTTCATCATTGCAGTAATGGATGGCAAAGAAATGCAGAAGGTGTAAACTATTTATTTGCATTACAAAACCTTTCAATTATTTCAAAAGGCTGGGGTGTAGACGGTGCAGGCTATTATCAGGCTGCTGCATATAATGCTCAATATGATACAGAAATTCCTAAACTTGTATACAAAACAGCAAACAGTGATAAAGCAAACTATGCAAATACTGTTCCAAAACTTCCATCATGCTCAATGTGGCATGCTGGTGTAAAATTTGCATTTGCTGATGAATTAAAAAGAAATGGATATACTGGCAGATATATTCCTGATATGGATATGAATAAATTTACAGCTGGTTATTCTTATGCAGATGATGCAAATATCAAATCATTTGTAAAACATAAATTAAGTTCCACATTTAAAAACAGCTCTATATTAGACTATATTAATCAAAATCATAATTCTGCAGAACGCTATGAAGTAGGTCCTGATGGATATTATGCAGTAGAAATGAATGGCAATAAACCTGTATATTCAGGTATTAGGTTTGTATACACTGCAGCAGGTAATGCAATTATTAATCAGCATATGAATTCAAATGATACAGCAGAAATGCTTGAATGTCTGCCATTTTATCCAGAAGACCCATCAAATGCAGACGGTTTTTGCTATATAGCTCTTGATACTAACTTTTCACCAACTATGCGCTGGGCAGACTATGCACTTCCTGGCACAGCTAACTGGGAAATGACTGATATTATCAATGGTGCTGGTGCTTCTCAACAAATATATATGCCTAAAGTAATAGATGGACCAGGTGAATCTAAATCTACTTTTGAAATGAATAAATTATTAGCAAAATATTTAGTAGAAATAGATGGTGGATATTATGCAGGATTAAACAGCGAGTTTGCTTCAAGAAATGATACTCCAAATTCATTAATTGAACAGGCATTTAATAATAATGATGAAGCAAAAGGACGGTGGGGAACTTTTGAAAATTATCAAAAAGATGGCTATATTCTTGGTAAGCCAGTTGCTTTAAATGATGCTAAGTCTTTATCTGAAAATGCAATACTTACTGCATTTAATGACTATAAAGCAACAGATATGACTATTCCATTTATTCAAGCAAGTAGTGGAGCAGGTGTTATTAATACATTTGATGGTCAGTCTTGTAGAACAGGGACAGGCAACGACTATAAGCATTATATAGTAGATACTAATGATCCTAAAATGTCATATCGTTTTCATGTATTATCTGATGTTATGGTATGGGAATATGAGCATAGAAATGAAAAATTTCATGGTTATCTTCCTATTGAAGAAAGGGGAAATAAAAATACTGATAATCAGGGCGACCCACTTGTTTATAATATTCCCGTATTTTTTGATTATAGAGATTATTTTAAACAAGCTTATGGAAAAGATTTATTTAAAGATAATAACAACAAACCATTCTTTAACCTTGGCACTCATATACGATATCGTTCCCACTCTACATTTAATGAAAGTCCGCTTGTAAGAGAACTTGGGAAATATGCTATAGGTGGAAAAGCTTCAACAGATACTGATATATTTGCAGATGTGCTTCCAGATTTTGCAGATATAAACCCTCCATATAATACTAAACTTACATTAAAAAGGCTTACTCCTGTTGGTCAAGCAGGATGTGGATATGAAGCTTTATGGATGAATCCGTCTGATGCGTATGAAAAAGGCATTAAAGATGGCGACCTTGTGAAAGTATATAATCCTATTGGCTCTGTCCATGCTGTTGCTAAATTATCTAATAGAATGAGTAAAGGTGTAACATTACTTCCACAGGGTGGCTGGTATGACCCAGATGCAAATGGCATAGATGATGGCGGCTGTTCAAATACACTTTGTGCATCAACCCCAACACGCTGTGACCATGGCAATGCTCAAATGTCAATAGTAGTATTTGTAGAGAAAGCTTAGGAGGATAATCATGCAATACGGATTTGTATTTGACCAATCAAGATGTATGGGCTGCAATGCCTGCACTGTATCATGTAAAGACTGGAATCAGGTAAAATCAGGTTTAGTTAGATGGAGAAAACATGTGGGACATGAAAAAACTAATGAAGGATATGATGTTACCACACGGACTTCAATATTGCAAAATGTTGAAAATTTAGTTATGAGCTGTAACCACTGTGATAGACCAGCATGTGTAAAAGCATGCTCCAGCAATGCAATTTCAAAAGATGCTAACACAGGCATAGTATCTATAGATAGAGAAAAATGTATAGGAGTATTAGCTTGTATTACTGCCTGCCCATTTGGCGCGATTGGTATAGCAGATGACTATCAGGAACCTGAAAAACAAGGTGGATGGCAGATTTCTCACCCAGCACAAAAATGTAATATGTGTATAGACAGAGTAAATGATGGGCAGGAGCCTGTATGTGTTGCAAGTTGTGTAGGCAGAGCAATCCACTGGGGACCAATTGATGAGTTAAAAAGGGATTACCCAGCAGCAGTTACTATAAATAAAAACAAATTTCCTTATGCTTACCAAAATGATAATGAGGATACAGGACCATCTTTCTTAATTATACCAAGAAATCCATTAAATATTATATTTAAAACACACTAAGCAATATACATCCAGATATGTAAAAGTATCTGGATGTTAAGGAAATGGAGAATGTTAGAAAATTATTTAAATGATTTATACAAAATATTTAAAGGCAGTGAAGTTGTATACCAATTTATTTCTCGCTCATATTTTGAGCCTGTAAGTGATACATATTTCCAAATGCTTAATGATTTAAAAGAGTGCTTGATAATGCTGAAAAGTGACAGTAATACACTTTTAAACAATGGTATAGAAGGTATATCTAATGTTATAAGTGAAAGAAACTGTATAGAATATAATAAACTGGCAGCCTATGATACAGAGATACTAATGGAATATACTTCTCTTTTTTGTTTAGGGTCTGTGGCAATACCAATGTCAGAATCTGTGTATACATCTCAAAATAATCTTGAAATGCAGGAAGCAAGAGATGATATGCTTAAACTTTTCAGCATAGAAAAAATAAACCCAAGAAAACTTTATAATGAGCCTGAAGACCATATTGGTTTTGAAACATATCTTATGGCTCTTTATAATAATATAGGTGCAGAATTAGTTGAGCAAAAAGATTATTTATCACTTGAAATATTAGTAGACAAACAACTTTATGTCCATAATAAGCATTTTTCTAAATGGATAAAAAAATTCACTGCTAATATTCATAATTCTCCAATCAAGAAAATTTATTATAACAAATTAGCAGAATTTACAGAAGGTTATATTAATGAAAATTATATTTTTCTTCAAGATATTAAAAATATTCTTGCAGAAACAAAAAATTAGGATAACTACATGAGAAAAAGTTTAATAAATATTATATTAGTTGTTTTTCTGTTTTTAGCAGTTCCAGCATATTCCTATGTTGGCGATTCTTATGTAACCCCAGACAGCTGGAGCAGACATGTGAATGCCAACGGTATCAAAGCAAGCCTTAACGGTCTCAGCTTTGGAGATACAGGCATATTAAAAATAG